>Ga0164243_10008194_pt1 | contig 15489 bp, 8 predicted proteins | sample OricompcompostOP_FD_108781 | JGI IMG/M metagenome (GOLD analysis project Ga0164243, IMG submission 108781) | Organic Plus compost microbial communities from Emeryville, California, USA - Original compost - Organic plus compost (OP) | ecosystem: Engineered > Solid waste > Mixed feedstock >... | reverse complement strand
TGCGTCTTCGCCATGCACACCGGCAGCTCCGCGCCGCCCAGCTCGCGCACGGCCTCCAGGTCCTTGCGCGCGTTCGCGGTGAAGACGACGTCGTCCGCGCCGTACACGGTGCGCGCGATGGCCCGCACCTTGTCCTCGGGCGACTGCCTCGGCTCGTAGAGGAAGCGGGGCGTGGGCGGGGCGGCGTCCGTCGCGTCGAGCATCGCCAGCACCTTGTCCGCCAGCTCCAGCGAGCCCTCGCCGCCGCGCGTGAAGCCCTCGCACACCGCCGTCTCCACGCCGCGCTGGCGGCCGAACGCCTCCAGCGCGTCCAGCTCCTCCCGCGTGTCCTGGGGGAAGCGGTTGACGCACAGCACGGCGGGCAGGCCGAAGGCGCGCACCGACTCCAGGTGCTTGTCCAGGTGGTCGAAGCCCCGCGCCAGCGCTGCGGCGTCCGGCTCGGCCACCTTCGGCAGCGGCGCGCCGCCGTGGTACTTCAGCGCGCGCAGCGTCACCACCAGCACCACGCCCCGGGGCCACACGCCCGCGCCCCGGCACTTGATGTCGAGGAACTTCTCCGCGCCCAGGTCGAAGCCGAAGCCGGCCTCCGTGACGACCTCGTCCGCGTAGGCCAGGCCCATGCGCGTGCCCACCACGGAGCTGCACCCGTGCGCGATGTTGCCGAAGGGCCCCGCGTGCACCAGCGCGGGCCCGCCCTCGCGCGTCTGCACGAGGTTGGGCATGAGGGCGTCCTTGAGCAGCGCCACCATGGCCGCCGCCGCGTCCACGTCCCGGGCGCGCACCGGCTGCCCGTCCCGGGCGTGGCCCACGACGACGCGGCCCAGCCGGGTCTCCAGGTCCTTGAGGTTCTCCGCCAGGGCGAGGATGGCCATCACCTCGCTGGCGGCGGTGATGTCGAAGGCGCCCTCGCGCGGGACGCCGTTGGCCTTGCCGCCCAGGCCGACGATGACGTTGCGCAGGAACCGGTCGTTCATGTCCATGGCGCGGCGCCACCGCACACGCGTGGAGTCGAGCGCCACCGGGTGGCCGTAGTACACGGCGTTGTCCACCAGCGCGGCGAGCAGGTTGTTGGCGCTGGTGATGGCGTGCAGGTCGCCGGTGAAGTGCAGGTTGATGTCCGCGGCGGGCTCCAGGCTGGCCTGTCCGCCGCCCGTGCCCCCGCCCTTCACCCCGAAGACGGGGCCGAGCGAGGGCTCCCGCAGCGCGGCCACCACGCGCCGGCCACGCCGCCGCAGGCCCATGGCGAGCGCCACGGACATGGTCGTCTTCCCTTCGCCGGGAGGCGTGGGGTTGATGGCGGACACGAGGACGAGGCGGCCCTGGTGGCCGGCGCGCTTGCCCAGCGCGTCCAGCGACACCTTGGCGCGGTTCGTCCCCCAGGGGAGGACGTCCTCGGGGGCCAGGCCCAGCTCGGCGCCCACTTCGGCGATGGGTCTCAGCTTCATGAAGGGGACTCTCGACGCGCCCCGCGCGTGGGTCAACGGGCATGCGGGGTGGGCCTGGGCCCGCTGGCGCCCCTCACTCGGCGCGGTCGCGCCCCATGCGCAGCCGCCACCACAGGAGCGGGAGCGCGAGCCCCGTGACCAGCGCCACCCACGGCCACGCGCCGGCGCCGGTGAGCATCCGCGCCAGCCGCGCGCGCGGCTCCACGGGGAGCTGCGCGAGGAGCAGGAAGCACGCCGTGGTGAGCACGAACACCGCGAAGGCCTTGCGCAGCGCCCCCGGCGCCACGCGCCCGGCGAGCTTGCCTCCCAGGAGGCTCCCCACGAGCGCCACGCCGAGCACCTCGGCCGTCAGCGGCCAGGGCAGCGACACGTGCCCCAGCTGACCGACCAGCCCCGCCGCGCACTGGAGGGCGATGACGACGAGCGACGTCGCGGTGGCCATGGGCATGGGCAGGCCCACCAGCGCGAGCGCGGGGACGATGAGGAACCCTCCGCCCGCGCCCACCAGCCCGGAGAGCGCGCCCACCGCCACGCCCTGCGCGAGGATGCGCCCCAGCGACAGGCCCGCGCCGCCGTCCGCCGGGGGCGGGGCGCCCGGGAGCGCGGCGTGGCGATGGGGCGGGTCCGCGCGGCGCAGCATCGCCACCGAGGCGGCGACCATGACGCCCGCGAAGAGCAGCAGCAGCAGGGTGGGGGACAGCAGCGGGTTGAGCCTGCCGCCGAGGAACGCGCCCACCATCCCTCCCGCGCCGAAGACGAACGCCGTGCGCCAGCGCACCCGCCCGGCCCGGGCGTGGAGCAGCGCGCCGCTGGTGCTGGTGACGCCCACCACGACCAGCGACATGGCGATGGCGGTGCGGGGCTCCACGCCCATCACGTACACCAGCAGCGGCACCGTGAGGATGGAGCCGCCGCCACCCAGCAGCCCCAGCATGATGCCCACGACCAGCGCTCCGGCGAGCCCCGCGTACAACATCATCGCCCGCCGTCCCCGGGCTTCGCGACGGCGAGCAGGTCCCTCACCTCGCGCAGCACCCGCTCCAGCTCGGCGGGCTGGGAGACGCCCGGGGGCGGCGAGCGCTGGAGCCCGTCCAGCACGCGCGTGAGGGCCTCGCGGGAGGGCTCGGCGGGCAGGGGGACGGCGTCGGGCGGCACGAGGCCGTGGAGGGCTCGCGCGAGCACGTCGCGGACATCCGTCAGCGTGGGGAGCGCGCTCGAGGACAGCCGCACCACCGGCAGCGCCGCCGTGTTCCACGCCAGCATGCCGCCGCGCAGGTTCATCACGCGGGTGAAGCCCAGCTCCACCAGCTGCGCCGCCGCCTTCCCGGAGCGCGCGCCCGACCGGCAGATGAGCACCACCTCCTGCTCCCGGGGCCACAGCGCGGCGCTCGACTTCACGTCGGCGAGGGGCACCGGCCGCACCCCCTCGATGTGGCCGAGGATGCCGTCCAGCTCGACGGGCTCCCGCACGTCGACCAGGGCGAGCCCGGCCGGAGGCTCGGCGGCGAGCGCGCGCACGTCCACGTCGCGATAGCCAGCGGGTTGCGGGGCGGCGTTGTCGAAGAGGTGACTCACGTCCAGGACTCCTTCGCGTCGCGGCGGAGCGTCCGCCGCGCGCATGCTTGGGGTGTGGTGATGGACCGTGGGACGACGCTGGCGGAGCGCTGGCGCGCGCCGCGACGGACCGCCGGGCGCGGCCATGGCGATGGGCCGTGGGACGATGCGGGCGAAGCACCGGCGCATGCCGCGGCACCGGGGCGCGCCGCGACGCCCCGTGCCGGGTGCGCGGCGATGGGCCGTGGAGCGGCGCGGTCGAAGGACTGGCGCATGGGGGGAGCGCGACGGCGTCGCGATGGGCTGTCGGGCGCGGGCATGACGGGAGGCCCTTCCGGTCCGGTGGAGGAAGCGGCGCGACTCAGTGTCCGGAGGCCGCGTCGGCGTCCAGGCCGCAGGCGCGATTGGCGGGCACCGCGATGTCCAGCTTGCGCGGCGGGGGGATGTTCCGCGCGAGCATGAAGGTGATGAAGTCGTCGCGCGTCCTGCCCGCCAGTCGGGGGTTGTGGTGCTTCTCTTCTCCCACGGTGGACTGGAGGTGCCCGGTGTAGTCGTGGCCCGGGTACACCTCCGTGGCGTCCGGCAGCGTGAAGAGCTGCCGGGTGATGGAGTCGTAGAGCTGGCCCGGGTCCCCGTTCTGGAAGTCCGTGCGCCCCGTGCTCCGGATGAGCAGCGCATCCCCCGAGAAGAGCCGGCCGTCGCACAGGAAGGAGAGGCTGTCGTCGGTGTGGCCCGGCGTCTCCAGGACGCGCACCTCCAGCTCGCCCACGCGCACCACGTCACCGTCGCTCAGGTGACGGTCCACGCAGGGGGCCCCCCGGCTCGACGCCATCACCTTCGCGCCCGTCCGCTCGCGCAGCCGGCCCGCGCCGGTGACGTGGTCGGCGTGGACGTGGGTCTCCAGCACCACCGCCAGCGTCAGGCCCAGCTCGCGGATGAGCTGGAGGTCTCGCTCCACCTGTTCGAGCACCGGGTCGATGAGCACGGCCTGCCGCGTGGCCGTGTCCGCCAGGAGGTACGTGTAGGTCGAGGACTCGCCATCGAAGAGCTGTCGGAAGAGCATGCGCTGCCCGTCTCCTGTGTGAGGTCGCTTCGACGTCCCGTCAGTGCGAGCCCCGTGCCAGGGCTCCGCCGCCGAGGGCTCCAGGGGGACGGGGCGGGCGCGGTGTCTCCGGGTGTTTCTCCCGGGCAGCGGGTGAAACGGTCGGATGAAACACCCGGGTGTTCAGTCCGCCGTCTCGCCGAGGGCGCGCAGGCGGCGCCACAGTGTCACGCGGCTGACGCCGAGCAGGCGGGCGGCCTCCGAGCGATTTCCTCCCGCCCGGGTCAGGGCCTCGCGCACCGTCCTCGCATCGAGCGTCGCGGCGGTGGGGGCGGGCTCGTCGGCGGGGGCGCGCCGGGCCTCGGAGAACTCCGGGGGCAGGTCCGTCTCGCGCAGCACGGGGCCCTCGCCGATGACGTAGGCGTACTCCATGACGTTGCGCAGCTCGCGCACGTTGCCGGCCCAGGCGTGGGCCTCGAGCAGGCGGCGGGCCTCCGGGGCGATGCGCTCCACGCGCCGGGTGCCGCGCTGCTGGTGCTCGTCGAGGAAGCGCCGCGCGAGCGGGAGGATGTCGCCCCGGCGCTCGCGCAGGGTGGGCAGGAAGATGGGCACCACGCGCAGCCGGTACATCAGGTCCGCGCGGAAGCGGCCGGCCTCGACCTCGCGCCGCAGCGCCCGGTGCGTGGCGGCGATGACGCGCACGTCCACCGGCACGGGCGCGCGGCCTCCCACGGGGATGACGGTGCGCGTCTCCAGCACGCGCAACATCTTCGCCTGGAGGTCCAGGGGCAGCTCCGCCACCTCGTCGAGGAAGAGCGAGCCGCCATGCGCCAGCCGGAAGTGGCCCGGGCTGTCACGCACCGCGCCGGTGAAGGCGCCGCGCACGTGGCCGAACAGCTCGCTCTCCAGGAGGCTGGGCGGCAGCGCGGCGCAGTTGATGGCGCGAAACGGCCCCTTGCCCCGGGGAGACAGCGCGTGCAGCGCGTGCGCGATGTGCTCCTTGCCCGTGCCGGACTCGCCACGCACGAGGACGCTCGACTCCGTGCGCGCCACCTTCTCGACGATGCGGAAGACGCGCCGCAGCTTCGCGTCGCGCGTCCACAGCCCGTGGAAGACCTCCGCGCCGTCGCCGTCCGCGGTGGCCTCGCGGCTCACGAGCAGCGCCCAGCCCTGCGTCCGGCCCCCCCGCGGCAGCGCCACCGCGCGCACGCGCAAATCCTGCGCCGCGTCCTGGGCTCGCGCGCGGAGGCGGACGACCGAGTCCCGGCCGTCGGTGAGCAGCGGGTCCAGCCGCTCGCCATGCGGGGAGACGAGCAGCTCGGACAGGGGCGTGCCCTCCGTCACCGGGCCGCCGAGCAGGGCCTCCAGCGCGGGCGTGGCCGCCAGCACCTTCCGGCCCGGGTCGACGAGCAGCACGGCTCCCGTCAGTGTGTCGAGCGCGGACAGCGCGAGGCGGGCAGGGGAGGTGGCGCGGGAGGAGGCCATCGGCCCCTGAATACCTCGCCGTCCGCGTCGCCGCATCCTGGCCTCAGGCGCGACCGCGCAGCATCAGCTTCCAGTACAGCTGCGGCAGGCCGTACTTCTTCATCAGCCACAGGTCCCGCCGCTCCTGGAGGGTGTCGATGAGCGGCAGGCTGGGGGTGGGCTTCCCGTCGTAGTCGAACTCGGCGAGCAGCAGCTTGCCGTAGCCGGTGGTGAGGGGGCAGGACGCGTACCCGTCATACCGCGCGGTGGGGGCGCGGCCGGCCATGACGGCCTGGAGGTTCTCCACCAGGACGGGGGCCTGCTTGCGGATGGCGGCGCCCGTGCGGCTGGTGGGCAGGTCCGACGCGTCGCCCAGGGCGAAGACGGTGGGGAACTCCGGGTGCTGGAGCGTGTGCTTGTCCGCGCGCACCCAGCCCACGCACGCGCCGTCCTTCGACGTGAGGGGGCCGCGCTTGAGGAAGTCCGGAGCGCTCTGCGGCGGGGTGACGTGGAGCAGGTCGTAGCGCATCGTGACGCGGGTCTTCCGCCCATCCCGCGTCGTCTCGAAGATGGCCTCGCGGCGCGCGCCGTCCACGGCGACCAGGTCGTGGGTGAAGTGCGTCTGGATGCCGTAGCGCTTCACCACGCCCTCCAGGACCTGGGCGTAGGGCTGCACGCCGAAGATGGCCTTCGCGCCGGAGCCGAACACCACCTGCGAGCGCCCCAGGATGCCGGTGCGCCGGAAGTGGTCGGCGGCCAGGTACATGATCTTCTGCGGCGCGCCCGCGCACTTCACCGGCGTGGCGGGGTGCGTGAAGAGGGCCGTGCCGCCCTCGAAGCGTTGAAGCATCCGCCACGTCTTCGGCGCCAGCCTCACGTCGTAGTTGCTGCTGACGTGCTCGGTCTCCAGGGCGTCGCGCAGGCCGGCGACCTTGTCCCAGTCGAGCTGGATGCCGGGAGCGACGACGAGGAAGTCGTAGCCGATGCGCAGGCCGCCCCGGGTGCGGACCTCCTGGCGGCGCGGGTCGATCTCCTCGGCGGCGTCCTTCAGCCACTTCACGCCCCGGGGGATGAAGTCCGCCTCGTCGCGGAGGGTGTCCTCGGCGCGCGCCTCGCCCGCGCCCACCAGCGTCCACAGGGGCTGGTAGTAGTGGCGCTCGGAGGGCTCGAGGATGGCGACGTGCTTCTGCCCGGCCCGCGCCAGCCGCGCCGCCACGCAGATGCCCGCGGTGCCTCCGCCGATGATGAGCACGCGGTGGCGCTCGCTCACCGAGGCCACGGGGGGCATCGGTGTCGTCGCCGGGTCCTGACAGCCACAGTCCTCGCTCGGGCTCATCATCGCGCTCGCTCCCTGGGATTCGTGAACCACGGCAGGGGGCCCTAGCAGGGCGCGTGCCACCATCGTCCCCGGGGGCGAGGCGCCCGGGGACTGGTGGCCACGGTGTTTCACACCGTTTCAGGGTGTTTCAGGCGGGAGGCGGGCGAGGCTCCCGGTGCGGGGCGGCCTACTTGCCGAAGATGCCCCGCAGGCGCTTCTTCGCCTCCTCCTCGGCCTTCTTCTTCGCCTCGGCCTCCAGGCGGGCGCGCTCGGCGGCGGCCTTGGCCTCCAGCTCCTTGCGCTTCGCCTCGGCCTCCGCGCGGGCCTGGTCCTGGCCGCCCTGGATGAGGCCCTGCACCTGCTTGCCGCGCTCGCCGCCGATGAGCTCGCCCGCCAGCGACGAGGCCGCCAGCTTCGCGATGGTCGTCACCGCGGGCTTCACGTCCACGCCCGTCACCTCCGGCCTCCACGCCTTGCCCGTCAGGTTGAGGCCCACCGGAATCGCCTCCGGCGGCGTCACCTTGCCCAGCGTCAGGGTCTTCACCGTGGACGGCGACAGCGACACGGCGCCCTTGAGGTCCAGCGAGCCATCCAGCCGGACCCCGCCGCTGAAGCTCATCGCCGCCTCGGGGCGCGTCCAGGTGATGGGCTTCTCCAGCTGCGCGACGCCGTTCTTGATTTGGACGCCGAACGGCAGGTCCTCCCCCAGCGACGTCACGTCCGCGTTCTTCAGCGACTTGGACGCGAAGGGCAGCGCCTTGGCGAGCGGCTCGGAGACGGAGGCCACCAGGTCCTTGCTCAGCAGCATGCCGCCCAGGATGTTGCCGTTGATGGCGCCCAGCAGCGTCTGCTCGAGCCGGTCCGGCGTGTAGCCCACGCCCTTGACGTCCACGTTCCCGTTGAACGCGCCCGTCATCACCTTCTGCGGCGTGGCGTGCGCCAGGGCCTGCTCCACCTTGACGTTCTCCACCTTCACCTTCGCCTCGAACGGGCGCTGCTCCGCCGCCGGCCCCAGCCGCATGGACGTGCCGTCCGCGACCACCTTCCCGCCGAAGATGCCCGTGGAGAGCTTCTCCACGGTGATGAGGTCGTCGGTCATCTTCACCACGCCCGTCACGTTCGTCAGGTCCATCGCGCTGTAGCGCAGCGTGCCCACCGCGAAGCGGATGTCACCCCGGTAGCCGTTGAAGCGCGCCGGGTCCTCCGGCGGCGCCTCCGTCGTCTCTGGCGCGGGGACCTTCACGCCTCGCGCGGCCAGCTCCTTCTCGTCCAGGAGCAGCGCGTCCGCGTCCAGCCTGTTGCTCTTCACGTCCGCGGAGAACGTCGTCGTCGCCTTCTTGCCCGTGCCCGCCGTCGCGAACGACGCGCTGCCCGTCACGGTGTCGTCGAGGAGCTGCGCGCTCAGCTTCGGCACGTCCACCTTCATGCCCGCGCCGCTCTTGGAGGGCGCGTACGTGCCCGCCGCGGCGAACTCCATCCGCTGGCCCGGCGCCTTGTCCACGATGAGCCCCGGCCGCAGGTCCACGCCCGCCAGGTCCGCCTTCGCGTCGAAGCGCAGCGCGCCGCCGCTGGCCGCCGCGCCCGTCACCTTCGCGGTGAGCTTCATCACCCCGCCCGCGTCCTTGGTGAGCTGCGCGGGCACCTTCAGGCGCACCGGCGTCAGGTCCACGTTCACGTCCAGCGCCTGCGCGTCCTGCGTGCCGCTGCCGCGCACCTCCAGCCCGATGGGGCCGGCAATCATCCCGTCCAGCTGCTTCCTCAGGGGCGGGTAGTACTCGGCCAGCGCCGCGGGGTCGAGGTTGCGGCCCACCAGCTCGAAGCCCTGCACGGACGGCTTCTCCGTGAGCAGCCCCTTCACCTGGCCCTTGCCGCTGAGGTTCGCCGGGCCCAGGTCCAGCTTCAGCTTGTCCAGCGACAGGTCGCCCGCGTTGACGTCCCCCGCGACGTCCGTGTCGAGCACCACGTCCAGGTCCTTGCCGCCCTGCGAGCCCGCGAAGCGCAGGCCCAGCGCCTTGATGACGCCCACCAGCCGCGTGGGGCCCTTGCCACCGGGCACCGCGCCGCCCAGCTCCGCCTTCCAGTCCGCGTCCAGCGTGCCCGCCTGGAAGCCCAGGTCCGGCGGGAGGAAGGGCCCCAGCGGCGCCAGGTCGATGCGCTCCGCCTTCAGCGTCACCCGCTCCGGCGTGGGAATCAGCGTGGGCGGCAGCGGCGCGGCGTGCAGGGACAGGTGCAGGTTCTGCTTCTCCGCCAGCACCGCCGCCGCCAGGTCCACCACCAGCGGCTTGCCCGCGCGCAGGTCCTTCACCTCGATGTCCAGGTCCTTCACCGCCAGCTCGCGCGCGGCGGCGCCCCCCGAGCGGTCCACGAAGCGGATGGTGCCGTCCGTGACGGCCGCGCGCTCCACGTGCACCCCGGACAGGTCCGTGGGCTGAGCCGGCTCCTCCTCCGGCTTCTCCTCCTCCTTGGGGAACACCTCGTCGAGCCGCTGCATGAGCCGCTGCACGTTGGTGGTGCCGTCGGGGAGGCGCACGACGTTGGCGGTGAGGCCGGAGACCTCCGCGTGCTGGACCTGGATGTCCTTGCCGCGCGAGGTCAGCAGCGGGCCGGCCGCGACGCTGACGTTCAGCGAGGCCAGCTGGGCCAGGGGCAGCTCCTCGCCCTCGGCGGGGCCGACGGAGACGTCCTCCACTTCGACGCCCACGCGCGGGAACAGGTGCGTGGAGATGTCGCCCACCGCGATGGGGCGCCCCAGCTTCTTCGAGTAATCGGTCGCGTACGCCTGGGCCGTCTTCAGCAGCATCGCGTCCAGCTGCCAGAGGGCGATCATGACGACGATGACGAGGAGGGCGAAAACGCCCCCGACGACGAATGGCCACCGGCGCTTCTTCTTCACGAGGTCGGACATCGCTTGGTACCTCCTCCAGCGAGCGGGCCACGGGTCGCGGCTCGGCGCGAGGCCCGGACGGCGTGCAGACGCTTAGCGCAGCCCGGGGCCTGTCGCACGCGCGGACGCGACCGGGGGCCGCGGATTGGGACATGACGCATCCCATCCCCGGACGTCCCCGGCGCGAGGAAATGCACGGGCCCGCCGGACGACGGGGGCGTCCGGTGACCCCTCGGGCGAGAGACGGGGGCGCCAGCCGGCCCTCTGGCACCCCTGCCGCTCGACAGACCTCGGATGTGCGCACGCCCGCCGCCGAAGGGAAGGGGACCGCCTCGCGCCACCTCGGCCTCCAGGGAGGAGCCCCCCAACATGCCCGGAATCCGGGCTTCTGGCGGTGGGGCGCGGTGGTCCGGTCCGACTCAGGCCGTGGGCGCCGTCACGGCCGGGCATCGGCGCACGGGACCCTGGGGGCCGCGCCGCGCGGGGCACGGGCGAGGGGGCGGCCGGCAGAGGCGCGGCGCGCGGCCTCGCGGGTCGTGCATGAGGGGGCTTGCGCCAGCGAGCCTGGCTCCGGGCCCTGGCGAGGGCCGAGGAGCCAGCCCAGGTCGAGGGCGCGGTCGCCCTCCGGGGCATCGCGCGGCGACCACGGCGGGAAGAGGGCGCGACGCCGCGTCCGGCCAGCGCCCGCGTGACGTCGCCAGGGTGGGCGACCCGCCGTGGCCCCGTGGAAGGGACGCGCGAGCGGCGGCGCGCGCAAGCAACGCCGCCTGGCTCACGTCGAGGGTGACCCCGGGGGTGAGGCGACTTTCCCTTTCATCCCCCCATGCGGAGACTGGCTCCGTCATTTTGGAGAGAGCCGTCATGCGCATCCGTGTCGTCGTCTGCCTGCTGTCCGTCGGTCTCTGCGCGTGCGCGTCGCACTCGAAGTCAGGGGCCCCGTCGTCGTCCGAGCTGCCCACGCCCGAGCGGGCGGCCACCGCCGCGTACTCACACTTCCTGCGCGAATACCTGGACTGGTTCCTCGCCGCCAATCCGGTGCGCGCCACGCGGCTGGGCTTCCACGAGCACGACTGTCACCTGCAGGAGGTCACCGCGGAGGCGCTGAAGCGCAAGGCGGACGCGCTGCGCGGCTGGGTCACCCGCCTGGAGCAGGTGAACGGCTCCAAGCTGTCCGGCGACGCGGCGGTGGACGTGGTGGTGCTGGACCACGCGCTGCGCGCGGAGCTGCTGGAGCTGGAGGAGGAGCGCGTCTGGCAGCGCAACCCCGGCCGCTACGTGGAGCTCATCTCCGGCGGCCTGTCGAGCCTGTCGTCCCGCGAGTTCGCCCCCGTGGGCGAGCGCATGCGCGGCCTGCGCGCGCGCATGACGCGCATCCCCGGCGTGCTCGAGGCCGCGAAGGCCAACCTCCAGGACGTGCCCCGGCTGTGGGTGGAGCAGGCCATCCGCGACGCGCGCGGCACCGTGGTGTACCTGCGGCTGGACCTGCCCCGCGCCCTGGAGGCCCAGGGCGTCGCCCAGGTGCCCGGCGCGGAGCGCGAGGCGTTCAACGCGGCCCGCGAGGAGGCGGTGCGCCACATGACGGAGTTCGTCGCGTGGCTGGAGAAGGACCTGCTGCCGCGCGCCAACGGCGACTTCCGCATGGGCCGCGCGCTGTTCGAGAAGAAGCTGGCGCTGGAGGAGCACGTCACGCTCGACGCGGACCACCTGCGCGACATCAACGAGCGCGCCATCCGCGACTACAAGGCCTGGGTCGCCCGCGAGGCCGCGAAGGTGGACCCGACGAAGCCGCCCGACGTCGTCATGGCCTCGCTGGTGCGCGACCACCCGGCGTCCGAGGAGCTCATCCCCCTGGCGCGCACCCAGCTGGTGGAGCTGCAGCGCTTCGTGCGCGAGAGGAACATCCTCACGCTGCCCTCGGACTCGCTGCCCTCCGTGCGCGAGACGCCGCCCTACGAGCGGCTGAGCTTCGCGTCCATGGACTCGCCCGGCCCCTTCGAGCGCGCGGGCCAGGCGGCCTACTACAACATCACCAACGTGGAGCCCGAGTGGACTGCCGACGAGAAGTCCCAGCACCTGACGTACTTCAACCGCGCGGGCCTCCTGGGCATCACCGTGCACGAGGCGATGCCGGGCCACTTCGTCCAGCTGCTCTACGGCGCGAAGATTCCCACCGACGTGCGCAAGGTCTTCGCCCCCGCCTCCATGGTGGAGGGCTGGGCCCACTACGCCGAGCAGATGATGGTGGACGAGGGCCTGGGAGACGGCGACCCCGCGGTGCGCCTGGGCCAGCTGCGCCGCGCGCTCCAGCGGCACGCGCGCTGGTACGCCGCGCTGGCGCTGCACGTCTACGGCGAGCCCCTGGACGCGGTGGCGCGGCGCTCCGCCGAGATCGCCTACTTCGAGCCCTTCCCCGCGCTGCGCGAGGTGGAGCGCGGCACCTCCAACGCCACCTACCTGTACTACGCGATGGGGCGGATGCAGATCCTGAAGCTGCGCGAGGACTACCGCCGCTACCTGGAGTCCAAGGGCGAGAAGTTCGTGCTGAAGGACTTCCACGACCGCTTCCTCCAGCTGGGCCTGCCGGTGTCGCTCGCGCGCCGGGTGCTCATCCCGGGCGACGAGGCTCCCTCCCTGGAGTGAGCCCCGCCCCCAGGCCCCGCGCTCACAGCTCGATGACGTCGTCGTCGGTCGTGGGCCGGGGCTCGCGGGTGGACAGCCCCTCGATGATGAAGCCCCGGGGCGCGCGCAGGGCGCCGCCGTGGTTCGGGTCGATGAACATGCGCACCGGCGTCTCCATCCCCTCGTAGCTCACCTCGAACACCTCCAGCCCCACGAACTCCGGCTGGGGCGGGGTGTCACAGCAGGGCCCCAGGCGCCTCCACGCCACGCGCTGGCCCTCCGGCCCGCGCAGCAGTTCGAAGAAGGCCATGACGCCCGGATTGCCCCAGCCCACCCGCACCGGGTCCTCCTTGCGGTAGCCATAGGCCCTCGGGTCCGAGTCCACGCGCTCCCGAGGCTCGGGCAGGCGCGGCGCCCGGGCCTCGGGCGCCCGGCGCACCGCCGCGTTGTTGGATGAGGTACACGCCGCCAGCGTCAGCAGCCCCAGACAGGCCATCCGCAGTGACTTCATTCCGCACCCTCCGTCCCCAACCGTCCGGGGCGAAGGTGGGGCCTCGAGGCCCCGCGTGCACGCCGGCCGGGCGGCGGGATGTCGAGGCGAGGACGCTTCCACGCCCTCGCGGCGGGCCCTCGCCTCCCCGTCGGGTCAGGCCCCCCGTCGCGCTGGTGTGTCCCTCCGGCCCACCCTGTCCGGAAGTGGAGGCGCCAGGGCCCCCGTGTCGGCGCGGGCTCACGTGCCCCAGTAGTAGCTCCACTTGAGCATGAGCGCGTCGTTGGCCGGTCCCGACAGGAGGCGCCGGGGCGCCAGCGACGCGAAGGCCCGCTCGCCCGCCGGTGTCGGCAGGCCCTGCTGCGAGCGCGAGTACACGCAGAAGAGGGTGGAGCCCAGCCGGTACTCCCACCGCAGCACCACGTTCACCGCGAGGGCGGTGTCGTAGAAGTCGCTGTCCTCCGTGGGCGTGAAGGGCCGCAGCGTGTCGAGCCGCACCGGCGTCTTGCGCTCGTCGCTGGTCGCCGTGAAGTAGGAGCCGTACCGGCCATACGCGGTGAACAGCTGCGCGTAGCCCTGGAGCGTGAGCCGGGGCGTCAGCACCCACTGCTGGCGCAAGGTGAAGGACAGGTAGCGCGAGTCCAGCGCGCCCAGCAGGAAGCGCCCGTCGTCGAGCGTGTCGACGTAGCGCGGCCCGTGGTCCGTCTTGTCGTTGCTCACGGAGAGCTCCGTCTGGAGCGAGGGGTGGGGGCGCAGGGAGAGGGTGAGGTCCGCCGTCCAGCCCCAGGCGGGGGGCAGCGGCCCGTTGCTCTGGAAGCGGTGGCCCAGGGCCACCCACAGCTCGGCGGACACCCGGCGGTTCGGGTTGGTCTCCGTCCACGCCGCGGCGAACCACCGGTCCGCGCGCTCCAGCGGGACGCCGGTGCCGCGCATCTCGCGCACGTCGAAGTCGTTCAGGTCCACGCCCGTCTCGAGGCCGACCACGTCGAAGCTGGGCAGCGTGACGGAGCCGTTGAGGTTGCCCCACGTCACGCGGTGCTCGCCGCGAGAGTCCGCCGTCCAGCGCGAGCCGCCCAGCGCGTTGACCTGGAGCGAGCGGAACGGCCCCGCGCCGTTGGGCTTCGCGTAGCGCAGCACCGCCCGGGGCGACACGTCGTTCTGGATGGACTGGAAGCCCGTGGCGCGCAGGGACAGGCGGGGCGACGCCACGTCCACGCCCACCTCCGGCCGCCAGCCCTCGCCGCCGAAGCGCCCCGCGCGCAGGTAGCCGCCCACGCCTGAGTCGCCGCGCGCCAGCCGGGTGCCGTCCGGCAGCACGCTCTGCGGCACGCCTCCGTCGACACGCGTCGCCAGCAGCATGCCGTAGACGCCCCAGTTCGCGTCCTGTGTCTTCAGGTCGAAGTCGAGCGCGCCGGCCAGCCCGCCGTGGCCCCGGCACGACGCGGGCCGCTGGGCGTCCTCCAGGGCGGCGTCCTCCGCGGTGCACGTGCCCTCCAGCGGGTTGGCCATGGCTACCGAGCCGCCCACGCGCGACCCCGTGCCCACCTTCCCGCGCGCCACCGCGACCAGGAAGTGCGTCGTCGCGGACGGCGCGTCCGGCAGCTCCACGCCGGGCCCCACGTGCAGGGGCCGGCGCCAGTCCAGCCGCAGCCCCCGGTCCGGCCGCTCCTCGTCGCGCTCGCGCCACGGCCCCATCACCACCGCGTCCAGCACGCCCACCTGCACGCCGCCCACCGCCCCCGTCACCTTCGCGGCGCCGAGGATGGGCGTCTCCAGGCCGATGCGCCGCGAGTAGAAGAGCGCCAGCGGCGCGTCGCCCACGTTCATCCCCACCGGCTGGAACAGCTCCATGCCCTGGGTGAAGAACGGGCGGCGCTCCGGATAGAACTGCTCGAAGGTGCCCAGGTTCAGCAGGAGCTGGTCCGCCTCCACCTCGCCGAAGTCCGGGTTGAACGTCGCCGCCAGCGACAGGTTGCTGGTGAGCGCCGCGCGCACGTCCAGCCCCACGTCCAGGGACGGGCTGAGCAGCCGGGGCGCCGGCCGCGTCGCGTCCGAGTACCGTGGGTGCGCCAGGCCCCGCGCCGCGACATAGGGCGTCAGCTCCCACCGGCCGCGCGGCTGCAGGCCCGTCAGGCCCGTCAGGTGGCCCAGCCGCGACACGTTGGCGTTGTGCGTGCGCGGGTTCTCCACCGACTCCAGCTCCTCGTTCTTGCGCGCGATGTCCCGCCGCACGGAGAAGCCCCAGGTCTGCACGGACGCCTCCGGGAAGCGCAGCAGCGACAGGGGGATGGCGAACTCCGCCACCCAGCCGTCCGGCACGCTCCCCGCCGCGGCGTCCCAGATGCCGCTCCAGTCCTCCGTGTAGAAGCGGTCGTCGTAGTACAGCCCGTCGCTCTGCACGCCCCCGGCGGAGAGGGAGAAGTTGTACGCGGTGCGGTGGTCGTGCGCCGGGTCGATGAGGACGTGGAGGGTGTCCGAGTAGGGCGCGCTGTCGCGCCGCCCCAGCCGCCGGTCGATGCGCGAGGGCTCCGAGTCCCGCGCGATGATGCCCACGTACAGCGTGTCCTCGTCATACAGGACGCGCAGCTCCGTGCGCTCCGAGGGCGCCCGTCCCGCCACGGGGAAGCGCTCCACGAAGGCGTCGAACACGGGCGCCCGGGCCCAGTCCGCTTC
>Ga0164243_10008193_pt1 | contig 15490 bp, 19 predicted proteins | sample OricompcompostOP_FD_108781 | JGI IMG/M metagenome (GOLD analysis project Ga0164243, IMG submission 108781) | Organic Plus compost microbial communities from Emeryville, California, USA - Original compost - Organic plus compost (OP) | ecosystem: Engineered > Solid waste > Mixed feedstock >... | reverse complement strand
TCCTCACCAGGGAGTGATCTGATGAGTCGCGACACCGCACTCGTCTCGGCCGACTGGGCCGAGAAGAACCTCGACACCCCGGGCGTCGTCTTCGTCGAGGTCGACGAGGACACCACCGCCTACGACACCGGCCACATCGCCGGTGCCATCAAGCTGGACTGGAAGAACGACCTGCAGGACCCGGTGCGCCGGGACTTCGTGAACAAGGCGCAGTTCGAGAAGCTGCTGTCCGAGCGCGGGATCGGCAACGACGACACCGTGATCCTGTACGGCGGCAACAACAACTGGTTCGCCGCGTACGCCTACTGGTACTTCAAGCTCTACGGCCACCGCGACGTCAAGCTGCTCGACGGCGGGCGCAAGAAGTGGGAACTCGACGCCCGGCCGCTGGTCAAGGACGTGGTGACCCGCCCGGCCACGCAGTACGTGGCGCAGGAGCCGGACACCTCGATCCGCGCGTTCCGCGACGAGGTGGTGGCCGCCATCGGCACGAAGAACCTGGTCGACGTGCGTTCCCCCGACGAGTACGCGGGACGCCTGCTGGCCCCCGCCCACCTGCCGCAGGAGCAGGCGCAGCGGGGTGGGCACATCCCGACGGCCATCAGCGTGCCGTGGTCGAAGGCGGCCAACGAGGACGGCACCTTCAAGTCCGACGACGAGCTGCGCAAGATCTACGCCGACGCGGGGCTCGACGACAGCAAGGAGACCATCGCGTACTGCCGGATCGGCGAGCGCTCCTCGCACACCTGGTTCGTGCTCCAGGAGCTGCTCGGCCACCGCAACGTGAAGAACTACGACGGCTCCTGGACCGAGTACGGCTCGCTGGTCGGCGTGCCGGTCGCGCTCGGCGACGAGCCCGGGGAGGCGTGACATGACCGCTCCCACCGCCGCGGGCTGCGCCGCCCCCGACCAGGCCGCGCCGCTGCCGGCCGGCCTGGACCTCGAGAAGGAGACCGTCATCAGCGGCATCGTCCGCTCCGCCGAGGGCGAGGTCGTGCCGGGCGCGTACGTCCGGCTGCTCGACTCCAGCGGTGAGTTCACCGCGGAGGTCGTCACCTCGGCGGCCGGGCAGTTCCGGTTCTTCGCGGCGCCGGGCAGCTGGACGCTGCGCGCGCTCTCCCGGCACGGCAACGGCGACACCGCCGTGACCGCCGGCCGGGGCATCAACGAGGTGTCCGTCACCGTCGCCGCCTGACCCACGCTCTGATCGTCCGGGGCCGCCCGTCCACCCGACGGGCGGCCCCGGCCGCGTCCGGGCGGCGGCGCCGCCATCCGCAGGGTGAGACCGACCGCGGGCGGGCGTGGGTGCGGGTCGGGGCGGTCGGGCCCGGCGTGTCACGATGGCCGGGTGAGCGGTGGTGTGCAGACGGGGTACGTCCCGCAGACCGGTCCCGGCGCGCCCGCACCCACCCGGCGTCCGTGGCTGATCGTCGCGACCGTCGCCTGGGCGCTGCTGCTCGCGCTGCTGGTCTGGATCTCCGTCCGCGACGACCCGCCCACGGTGCGGGAACAGCGCACGATCGCCGAGGCCGGCCCGGTCGTCGACCGGGCGGCGGGCGAGCTGGTCGCGGCCGGCGGCACCGCCCTCCTGGAGCTGACCCCGGCGCGGGTCGAGCGCGGCTGCCGGGTCACCCCGTTCGCCGCCGGCGCGGTCCTGACCCGGCACGTGTGGCTGGCCGCCGCCGGGGGCGGCGAGCGGGATCTGCTGGAGGGCGTCGCCGACCGGCTGCCGGCGGACTGGCGGGCCGGGGTGCGGACGACGACCGACGGGCTGCGGCTGCGCGCCGACGCCGGCGAGTTCGTGACCGTGACGGGGCGGCCCGTCGGCGACGGCCGGGTCCGGCTGACCGTCGACACGGGCTGCCGGCCGGTCGGCGCCGGCTACACGCCCGCCCCCGCGGCGGCCGGCCCGGAGGCGGGCGTACTCGCCGACGCGCTGCGCGCCCTCGACCGCCCCGACGACCCGGCCCCCGAGGTGGTGACCGCCCCCTGTCCCGGTGGCGGCGTCGCCCGCACCGTACGCGCCGCGGTCGACCTCGACCCCGGCGCGCCGGCCGGCGCCCTCGCCCCGCTCGCCGCGGACGGCCCGATCCTCGACGGCCCCGAGGCGTACGCGTACCGCGCCGGCTCGGTCACCGTCCTCGCCGACACGACGGCAGACGATCCCCACCTGGCAGCCACCACCCCCTGCCCCCACCCCTGACCCACTCCGCCCGGTCCCCGTCCCCGGCCCCGCCCGCGGCTCCGTCCCGGCGGTCTCGGCCCGTTGATCATGAGGTTATTGCCCGCCTGCTCGGCGTGTCGTGGCGATAACTCCATGATCAACGGGCCAGGCGGGCAACGGGCAGGCGGGGAACGGGCGCGGGGGACCGGCGCGGGGACGGGTGGGGGCGGGTGGGTCAGGGGTTGGGGCGGCGGGCGTCGGTGGGGGTACGGCTGCGGCCGAGGGCGTCCACCCGGCCCCAGCGGCCGGGGATGTCGAGCAGTTCGATGCGGCCCATGCCCTCGGGCACGTACGGGTCGATGATGAGGTGCTCACCCTGCGGTTCGAGGCCGAGCATGACCCGGAGCAGGAGCAGCGGGGTTCCCGTCGACCAGGCCTGCGGGCTGCACGCCGTCGGGTACCGGACCGGGTACTCGGTCAGGCTCCGCTCGTAGCCGGCGAACGCCTCGGGCAGGCGCCCGTCGAAGTAGTGGGAGGCGCTCAGCATCGCGTCGCAGATCCGCCCGGCCTCCTCGCGGTAGCCGTACCGCCAGAGGCCCCAGGCGATGATCGAGTTGTCGAACGGCCAGACCGTGCCCACGTGGTAGCCGATCGGGTTGTACCGCCCCTGGTCGTCGCCGAGCGTACGCACACCCCAACCGGAGAAGAGGCGTGGTCCGAGCAGGTGCTCGACGATCCGCCCGGCCCGGGTCTCGTCCACGATGCCGCTCCAGAGCAGGTGGCCCATGTTCGACGCGAGGGCGTCGACCTGCCGGCCGTCCGCGTCGAGGGCGAGCGCGTAGTACTCCCGGTCGGGAATCCAGAAGTCGTGGTTGAACCGCTGCTTCAGCTCCGCCGCCTCGCGCTCCAGCCGGTCGGCGTACTCCGGGTCGTTCCAGAAGGTACGCGCCAGCCTCGCCCCGCGGATCTTCGCGTCGTACGCGTAGCCCTGGAGTTCGCAGGTGGCCCGGGGGAAGCCGGGCAGGCGGCCGTCGGCGTACGAGATCGAGTCCAGGGAGTCCTTCCAGCACTGGTTGGGCAGCCCGGTCTCCTGGTTGCGGGTCTGGTACCAGATGTAGCCCGTGCCGAGCAGGTCGCCGTAGGTGTCGATCCACTCCAGCGCTCCCCGGACCGCCGATTCGAGCATCAGCACCAGTTGGCTGTCGCCGGTCCACCGCTCGTACTCGTCGACGAGGATGACGAACAGCGGCGTCGTGTCGGCCGACCCGTAGTACGGCGAGTGGGGTTGCTCCTCGAAGCCGGCGGTCTCGCCGTACCGCAGCTCGTGCAGGATCTTGCCGGGCTCCTCGTCCCGGAAGTCGTCGAGGCGGTACCCCTGGAGGCCGGCGAGGATCTGGAGGGTCGGCGGGATCAGCTCGGGCAGGAACGGCAGGACCTGGAGGGACGTGAAGATGCTGTCGCGCCCGAACAGGGTCATGAACCAGGGCAGTCCGGCGGCGAGCAGCCGTACGCCGAGCGCGATCGACTCGTACCGCAGCGCCGCGAGGTCGTTGAGGCTGCACCGGTACGCGGTGGCGAGCGGCTCGCAGTCGCAGCCGAGCTTCGGCGCCCGCTCGATCAGTTCGTTCTGCTCGGCCATGATGGTGGCCACGTCCCGGCTGCCCGCGAACGGGAGGGTGGCCCGGATGTCCTCGCCCCGCGCGCCGTACACGACGGTCGCCACGTGCAGCCGGGTGGTCCACTCGCCGTGCCGCCCGATCCGGATGCGGAACGTCATGCCGGCGACGTCGATCTCGCCCGGTTCGCTGGTGGTTATCGCCACCTCCCGGTGGAAGGCCTCCCGCCGGTAGGTCAGGCGCAGCTCGTTGCCGTTCACGCTGGCCGTCGTGCGGCCCTTCTTCTGCCGGGCGTGCTTGATCTCGAAGACGTCGGCGAAGTCGGCGCCGATGTCGAGCCGGAGGGTGAACTCGACGGTGTCGCCCGAGTGGTTCAGCACCGTCAGCTCCTCGTGGAAGCTGCCGCCGATGGCCCGGCTGCGGATCACCGACACCTTGGCGTCGAGGTAGTGGGTCGGTTCGCCGGGGGCGAGGAAGAACCGGGTGCGGTAGGACTCCGCGTCGTCGATGGAGAGGGCGTGCAGCCGTTCCCCGTTGAGGGTGAGCAGCCAGGTGGAGAGGAAGCGGGTGTCGAAGGAGAAGAGGCCCGTGGGGAAGTCGAACGAGGGCTCGATGTCGCCGCGCCGGTCGGACACCAGGAACGTGTTGCCGTCCAGGATGCTGACCAGGTCCGTCACGCCAGCCGTCCGGTCTGACGCCGAGCGGCCTCGCGGGGGTCGCGGGTGCCCGGCGGGTTGGGGAAGAACCGCCGGAAGGCGAGGAACAGCACCACGTTCCCGCTGAAGGTGCTCTCGTTGCGCAGCACGGCGGCGACGCCCTGGGCCTGTCCGGTGACCAGGCGTTCGAACAGTTCCGCGCTGCTGTACCAGATCGCGTCGGCCGGCCCGCGCTCGCGGCCGACCGCGACGGCGCCGGGCCGCATGCGGACCAACCAGTGTTCCGTCAGGCCGCCGGTCGTGAGATCGATCTGGAGGGTGCCGCTCACCAGCCCGCGCAGGACCTCGGGCGCGCGCGCCGGCAGCGATTCGAAGAACCGCTCGATCGCCTGGCTCACAAAAGGATCGTAGGCATCAACCCGACATGTCGGGTCAGTATCGGCGGTCCGTGCGTAACGGTCAGTAGACGAGGGCCTGGGCCCCGTCGGCCATGGCCTCCTCGACGAAGACCGCGGCCCCGGCGATCCGCACGCCCGGCAGCACGTCGTCCGGCCCGATCTCGCGGCGCGCCGCGCACTGGGTGCAGGCGGTGACCGTGCCGGAGGCGAGCACCACGTGCAGCAGCTCGGCCAGGGGGGCCGAGTGCGGAAGCGCGAACTCCTCGGCACGCCCGGGCAGGGCGAACCAGGTGGACTCCCCGGTCAGCCAGAGCGACACGGGAACGCCGGCCGCGGCGGCCGTCGCGGCGACCGTGAACGCCTGCGCGCACCGCTCCGGGGCGTCCGCCCCCGCGGTGGCCTTGACGACGAGAGTACGCGCCATGGCGCCCAGCATAGGATGGCCGCGATGGTTACCGAGATCGGGTTCGTCAGCCTGCTGGTCGCCGGCCTGGGCGCGCTCGCCGGTGGCCTGGTGTATCTGGTCGTACGCATCTCGAGAGGAAACTGGTGAGCGCGAGGAGTGAGCTGGGCTCGCGAGCCCCGCAGTCGCGAACGGAGATGCCGCGGTGAGCGCCAATCCGTCGGACGACAACCCGCTGCAGCCGCCTCCGTGGCTGAACGCGCCACCGGTCGACCCGTACCCGTACGAGGAGAGCCACGACCTGCGCGTCGGCCCGAAGCTGCATCCCACGCTGGACGGCCTGCTGCCCTACATCGGGGTGTGGCGCGGCCGCGGCCGGGGCGGCTACCCCACGATCGAGGACTTCGACTTCGCGCAGGAGATCCGGATCAGCCACGACGGCCGGCCCTTCCTGTTCTACGAGTCCCGCGCGTGGATCCTCGACGAGCAGAGCCAGCCGGTCCGTCCCGCCGGCCGCGAGGTCGGCTGGTGGCGGCCGGTGCTCGACGGTGAGCGTGCCACCGACGAGCTGGAGGTGCTCATGATGACGCCGACCGGGGTCATGGAGCTGTACCTGGGGCGCCGTACGGGCACGCAGGTCGAGCTGGTGACCGACGCGGTGGTGCGCACGTCGACGGCCAAGGAGGTCACGGCGGGCCACCGGCTGTTCGGCATCGTCGAGGGCGCCCTGCTCTACGCCCAGGAGATGGCCGCGGTGGGCCAGGGCCTCCACCCGCACCTCTCGGCGCGGCTCATCCGGGTGGGCGGCTGAGGCGACCGCCGTCCTCGGGGGGCACCGGGAAGCCGAGGAGTTCCTGCATCGGGGCGGTGTGCGCGCAGCGCGGGCGGCGCTCGCCGTCGAGTGCCGTGACCTCGACGAGGCCGCGTACGGACGAGGTGAACCACACCCCGTCCGCGTCGCGCAGCCCGGCCGGTGTGACCATCCGTTCGGCGGCGGCCAGGCCCAGCTCGCCGGCGTGGTCGAGCAGCCAGCCGGCGGTGGTGCCGGGGAGGATCCCCGTGCTGGCCGCCGGCACGGTGCAGAGCGTGCCCCCGTCCAGCCACACGAGGTTGGCGGTCGGCCCCTCCAGCGCGTACCCGTCGGACGAGACCCAGAGCACGTCGTCGACCCCGGCCCGGCGCGCCCAGCGCCGGGCCGCGGTGCTCACGGCGTACGACGTCGACTTGATCCCCGCGGGCAGCCAGTCGAGCGCGGCCCGGGCCGTCGCCGCCACCCCGAGGGGCAGGGTCGCCACGGTGATCCCGGTCGCCCGGGCCCGGCGGGACGCCGGTGGGACCTCGGCGAGCGTGGCGTAGACGGTGGGCGGCCCCCCGCTCTCCGGGCCCCGCGTGCAGACCAGCCGTAGCGCGCCCTCGACCTCGGGCGGCCATCCCGCGCGGACCGCGTCGAGCAGCCCGACGAGCACGGCCCGGGGCGGCAGCGGCAGCTCGACGGCGGCGGCCGCCCGGGCCAGCCGGGCGAGGTGCGCGTCCCGCAGCCACGGCCGGCCGTCGCGCAGGTGCATGGTCTCGAAGAGCCCGTCGCCGTGCAGCACGCCCCGGTCGTCCCCGCGGAGCACGGGATCGCCGACGGTGACGGCGCCCCGGCCCAGCACGGCGATCCTCGAGGCCACCATGACCGCCGAGCGTAGCGGCGTACGAGGTGAACCGGGACCGCCGTGACGGCGAACTATGATCGGACGGTGTCCGAATCCTCGCTCGCGGAGATGCTCCGCTCCCGTGGGCTGCGGCTGACGGCGCAGCGGCAGCTCATCCTCCAGGCGGTGCTGGAGTTGGGCCACGCCACGCCCGAGCAGGTGCACACCGCCGTCCGTGAGGTGGCGGCCGGTGTGAACATCACCACCATCTACCGCACCCTCGAGCTGCTGGAGCGGCTCGGCCTCGTGACGCACACCCACCTGTCCCACGGCTCGCCGACGTACCACGCGGCCGGTGAGGACCAGCACGTCCACCTGGTGTGCCGGGAGTGCGGTGGCATCGACGAGATCGATCCGGAGCTGCTCCGCCCCCTCGCCGACCAGTTGGCCGCGCAGCGGGGGTTCCGCGTCGACATCGGGCACGTGTCACTCTTCGGCGTCTGCGGCCGGTGCGAGAACGGGGACCAGGAATGATCGACATCGCGGGTGCGGTGGCCGTCGAGAGCATCGACGAGGCCAGCCGCGACCAGCCCGAGCCGGTGCACGCGGCGGCGGGGGTGCGGGGAGTCGCCGCCCACTACGGCGACCCGATGCGCGAGCAGCGCCTCCTCGACACGGCCGTGGGCCTGGTGGACCGGTCGCACCGGGGCGTCGTGGCCGTGCCCGGCGAGGAACGCGCGGGCTGGTTGCACACCCTCACCTCGCAGCACCTCGCGGACCTGGCGGCCGGCGAGGGGACGGAGCTGCTCGTGCTCTCCCCGCACGGGCACATCGAGCAGCACGCCCTCGTGGCCGAGGACGGCGTGACCACCTGGCTCGACACGGAGCCGGGTGCGACCACCGGGCTGCTGGCGTACCTGGAGAAGATGCGCTTCTTCAGCAAGGTCGAGCCGCGCGACGCGACCGCCGACCACGCCCTGCTCTCGCTGGTCGGCCCGGAGGCGCCGGCCGCCCTGGAGACGCTCGGCGTGACGGGGCTGGCCGCGCCGGACGCCGTCGCGGTGCCGGGTCCGAAGTTCCGGCACGGTGAACTGCCGCCCCGGCCGACCGTCCGGTACGCCGTGAAGCCGCTGCCCGCCGGGGGGTGGGCGCGTCGGGTGCCGCTCGGCGTGGACCTGCTGGTGCCCCGCGAGTCGATGGACCAGGTGGTCGCGGAACTGCGCGGCGCCGGGGTGCCCGTGGCGGGGCTGTGGGCGTACGAGGCGGTCCGGGTGGCCGCCCGCCGGCCGCGCGTGGGGGTGGACACCGACCACCGGACCATCCCCGCCGAGGTGAACCTGATCGGCCCGGCCGTGCACCTGGACAAGGGCTGCTACCGGGGCCAGGAGACGGTGGCCCGGGTGCACAACCTGGGCCGGCCGCCGCGCCGCCTCGTCCTGCTGCACCTCGACGGGGTGACCACCGACCAGCCTCCGGCCGCCGGCACGCCCGTCACCCTCGACGGCCGGGCGGTCGGTTTCGTGGGCACCGCCGTGCACCACCACGAGCTGGGCCAGATCGCCCTGGCGGTGGTCAAGCGGAACGTCCCCGAGGACGCCCGCCTCATGGTCGGCGACATCGCGGCGGCCATCGACCCGGAGTGAGGTTCTGACCGGGGCCCCTCTCGACACGCGGCCCGCGTCCTCGCGCGGCTCACGCACCCGGGTCGCCGCCGATCGACCGTTCCCCGGGGCGGCGTCTAGGATCCGGGCATGACGACAGGGACGTTGATCACGGTTGCCCCCACCGGCGCGGAGTCGGCCAAGGCGGAGGTTCCCGCGCTGCCGGTGACCCTCGACGAGTTGCTGGCCACCGCGAAGGAGTGCGAGGCGCTCGGCGCCGCCGTGATCCACGTCCACATCCGCGACGACGAGGCGAAGCCCACGCTCGACCTCGGGCGGCTGCGGGACACCGTGGCGGCGCTGCGGGAGAGCACCGACCTGATCGTGCAGCTCTCCTCCGGCGGCGCGGTCACCGACCCGGAGGCGGACCGGCTCGCGGTGCTCGACGCCGCGCCCGACATGGCCTCCTGCACCATGGGCACGGTCAACTTCGGTGACGACGTGTTCCTCAACCGGTGGGAGTTCATCGTCGACCTGCACACCCGGATGCAGGAGCGCGGCATCGTGCCCGAGTACGAGATCTTCGACCTCGGCCACCTGACCGCCCTCCAGCGGCTGCTCGGCAAGTACGGCCTGCCCCACGGCGGGCACGTGCACGTCGACTTCGTGATGGGTGTGCCGGGCGGCATGCCGGGCACCACGGAGACCCTGGTCGCCGCGCGGCAGATGCTGCGCGACCTGCCGGAGGGGACCACGTTCTCGGCCACGGGCATCGGGCGCAGCACCATCCCCGTCCTGCTGGCGTCGCTCTCCACGGGCGGGCACCTGCGGGTCGGGATGGAGGACACCGTGACGTACGCCAAGGGCCGCCCGGTGGAGTCCAACATGCAGCTGGTCGCCCGCGCGGTCGGGTTCGCGCAGCTCGCCCAGCGTCCGCCGCTGACCACCGCCGAGGCCCGGCAGCTCCTCGGCATGTAAGGCCGGTCCCGTCCGGCACTCCTGTCACAGATTCGCGGACGACCTGCTCACCCGGCCGTCCGGTCCCGCCGGCGCGTCGGTACCGTCCACCTCGTGGGAAAGACGTACGAGGGCGGCGTGCCGCTCGCCGAGGTGGTCCGGTCGGAGTTCGTGGAGGGGGTGCACCGCGGGTCGGTCGCGGTGCTGGACGCGACGGGGGCGGTCGTGGCCGCCGCGGGCGACGTCGACTCCGCGATCTTCCCCCGGTCGTCCAACAAGCCGATGCAGGCGGTCGGGATGCTCCGCGCCGGCCTGCCGCTGACCGATCCGGCCGACCTGGCGCTGGTGTCGGCCAGTCACGCCGGTGAGGAGTTCCACCTGGCCCGGGTGGGCGCGCTGCTGGCTCGCGCCGGGCTCGACGAGTCGGCGCTGCACTGCCCGCCCGACCTGCCGGTCGGCGAGGAGGCCCGGGCGGCGGTGCTGCGCGCCGGCGGCGGTCCGACCCGGATCCAGATGAACTGCTCCGGCAAGCACAGCGGGATGCTGCTCACCTGCCAGGCCGCCGGCTGGCCGGTGGACGGCTACTGGCGGCCCGAGCACCCGTTGCAGCAGGCGCTGCGGGCGGCGGTCGAGGAGTTCACCGGGGAGGAGGTGGCGGCGGTCGGCGTGGACGGGTGCGGCGCACCGGTGCTCGCCGTCTCGCTCACCGGGCTGGCCGGGGCGTTCCTGCGGCTGGTCTCGGCCGAGGTCGGCTCCCCGGAGCGGACGGTGGTCGACGCCATGCGCGCCCACCCGGAGATCGTCGGCGGCACCCAGGCCGACGACACCCGCCTCATGCGCGGCATCCCGGGCCTGCTGGCGAAGGTCGGCGCCGAGGGCGTCATCGCGGCGGCGCTCCCCGGCGTGGGCGCGGTCGCCCTCAAGATCGACGACGGCGCCGCCCGCGCCCGGATGCCGGTGCTCGTCTCCGCGCTGCGCCGGCTCGGCGTCGACGCTCCGGTGCTCACCGAGTACGCCGAGGTGCCGATCTTCGGCGGCGGCGTACCGGTCGGGGCGGTCCGCCCGGCCTGGTGACCGCGCCCGGCCGGGTGCGGGTCAGGGGAGGAACTCGCGCAGGGCCTCGTTGACCGGTTCGGGTCGCTCCAGGGGTGCGAGGTGTGCGGCGTCGGGCACGTCGGCCAGGCGTACGCCCTGGGGCGCCTCGGCCGCGATCCGGTCGGCCAGCCGGCGGATGTCCGCGACGTCGTGCACGCCGGTGCCGACCAGCACGGGTACGGCCAGTTCGCCGAGGCGGTCGATCGCCGGCGGGTCGAGTTCGCCGACCTCGACGGCGCTGAGCGCCAGTTCGGCGGCGAGCGCCCGCTGGTCCATCTCCTCGGTGAAGCGGATCAGCTCCGGGTCGACGTCCTCGGTGCGGCGGCCCGGGCCCACCACCCAGAACCGCACCTCACCGGCGGCCGTGGCGGCGAAGTCCTCCGGGTCCACGTCGCCGACCAGGTCCTCCCAGAGCTGCTCGGTCTCCTCGGACCACTCGTGGCCGGAGACGGGGGCGCCGAAGAGCGCGAGCGCCGAGACCCGATCGGGGTGGGCCAGCGCGGTGTCCACCGCCACCTTGCCGCCGAACGAGCAGCCGACCAGGGCCGCCCGGGGCACTCCCAGCGCGTCGAGGAAGCCCGCCACGTCGTCGTGGTGGGCGAACGGCGCCGGCGGCAGCTCGGACTCGCCGTAGCCGCGCAGGTCCAGGGCGAGCACCCGGTGCCGGGCGGCGAGCGCGTCGACCTGCCCCCGCCACATCCGCCGGTCGGCGATGCCGGCGTGCAGCAGCACCACGGGGGTGCCGGCGCCGAGGTCGTCGTACGCCAGCACGGCGCCGTTCACTTCGATCTTGGTCATCGGAGGACCGTACGCACCGGGCGGCCCGGCACGCAAGGGTGTGAATGAGACATCGCTAACTCCGGCTAGCACTTTGCTTGCAGTAGCTAGCAGCGGGGGCTACCGTCGGTGGCATGGCCAGTGGCAAGGAGCTACCCGACATCGGCGGGTTCATTCGCGACCTGCGACGCAACGCGAAGATCTCGCTGCGCCAGCTCGCCCAGCAGGCGGGGGTCAGCAACCCGTACCTCAGCCAGATCGAACGCGGCCTGCGCAAGCCGAGCGCCGAGGTGCTCCAGCAGATCGCCAGCGCCCTGCGGGTCTCCACCCCGGCCATGTACCTGCGCGCCGGGCTGCTCGACGACAAGGAGGGCCACGGCGTGCTCGCCGCCATCGCCGTGGACCCCGACCTCACGATGGCGCAGAAGCAGTCCCTGAGCCAGATCTACGAGACCTTCCGCCGCGAGAACGCCCGGCTCGCCGAGGCCACCGCGGCGGCGGACGACGCCCGGACTGCACCGCACCCCGGCGCCGGCCGGCCCGCGACCCCGACGGAGTCGGCGTCGCTGGTCAACCCCACGACCACCGGACCCACCACGTCGGACGGTACGCCCACGGAGGCCGTGCTCGAGTCCGTCGCGGTCACCGAGGCGGGTGCGGCACCGGCCCCCCGGACCACCGACCCCGAGAAGAAGGCCGCCGAGAACGCGGCCCCGAAGGCCGCCGAGTCGGCCGAGGAGGAATCGTCATGACCCAGCCGAAGACCAACCGGATCCCGGCCCCGCTCTACGCCGCCGCCGGCGCCGGCGAACTGGCCCTCCAGGGCCTGCGCAAGCTTCCCGCCGTGGTGAGCGACCTCGGCACCCGGGTCGTCGCCGACCTGGGCGGCAAGGCCGTGGTGACCGGTTTCGAGCTGCGCCAGAAGGCCAACGAGACGCTGCGCAGCGCCAACCAGACCGCCGAGACCCTGCGGGAGAAGGCCGCCGCGGCCGACCTGCACCGGCTGCGCGAGGTGGCCGACCTCGAGAAGCTGCGTGCCGCCGCCGACCTGAACCGGCTGCGCGAGGTGGCCGACCTCGACAAGCTGCGCGAGGTGGCCGACCTCGACAAGCTGCGGGCGGCCGCCACCCGCAACGCCGCCGTCGTGCTGGCCGGCGCGCAGGTCGCGCAGGAGCGCGCGCTGGCCGCGTACGGGGCACTGGTCGCCCGCGGTGAGCGGGTGGTCGGGGCCGGCGTGCTGGAGGCCGCCGACACCGTGAACGCCGACATCGAGGCGACCGAGGCCGCGCAGGTCGAGACGGCGACCGCCACCGGGACGCCGACGCCGGCCGCGCCGGCCGCCGCCGAGGTGCCGACCCCGGCCGAGGTCGCCGAGGCCAAGCCGGCCGCGGTGAAGAAGGCCCGCACCACCCGCACCACGAAGGCCACCACCAGCAAGGCCACGAAGGCCGCCGAGACCCCCTCGGCGAAGCTGCCCCGGTCCACCCGGCGGACCCGCCCGTCCGCGGAGTGAGCCGTACGCCGGCGGCCCCGGAAGCATCCTTGTCGGACGTTTCCGGGGCCGCCGGCATAAGCTTGCCGTCATGGCCTACGCCGCGCCGCTCTTCGCCTTCGAAGTCCGCTACGTGATCGAGCTGGTCCTGCTCGTCTTCGCGCTGATCGTCCAGGGCGTCGCGCTGGTGCACGCCATCACCCAGCGGTCCGACGCGTTCAACGCCATCGGCACCCTGCCCAAGGGCGGGTGGATCGCGATCCTGGCGGTCTGCCTGGTGCTCACCCTGCTGCTGTTCGGGCCGATCAGCCTCTTCGGACTCATCGGCATCGCGGCGGCGCTCATCTACCTGCTGGACGTCCGGGTCGGGCTACGCGACCTGAGCGACGGCCGAGGGTCCTGGTGAGAAGTTTCCGCTGGCCACCACCGCCGGACGGCGGTCCGCGGACCTGGGGCCCCGGCCCGGGCGCCCCGCGTACCGGGCGGCCGGCACTGCCCGAGCCGGACACGGAGCTGGTCACGACGCCGCACGGCGTACGCCTGGAACGGCTCGTCACCGGCACCGGCGACCCGGTCACGGTGTTCGCCCACGGGCTCGGCAACGGCATCGCCACCACCCGGCCCTTCGGCAGCGGCGTCACCGGGCGCAAGGTCTTCTTCCAGTTCCGGGGGCACGGCCGGTCGGACGCCCCGCCCGGCCCGTGGAGCTACGCCGACCTGGCCCGGGACCTGCGGGCCATGGCCGACCTGGGCGGCGCCAGCCGCGCGTTCGGCGCCAGCCTCGGCGCGGGGGCGCTCTGCCGGCTGCTCGCGGAGAGCCCCGACCGTTTCGAGCGGCTCGTCTTCTTCCTCCCCGCCGTGCTCGACCGCCCGCGCGGTGACGCCGCCCGCCAGCGGCTCACCGCGCTGCTGGACGCGGTGGAGAGCGGGGACGCCTCGGCCGTCGCCGACGTGGTGAGCGTCGAGCTGCCGGCCGCCGTGCGGAACACCCCGGCCGGGTGGGCGTACCTGCGCCAGCGCCTCGACCAGCTGCTGCGCGACGGGCTCGCCCCCGGGTTGACCAGCCTGCCGGACCAGGTCGCGCTGGCGGACGTCGGCGCGCTCGCGGCGGTCACCGCGCCGGCGTTGGTGATCGCCTGCGCGGGCGACGACCTGCACCCGGTCGACGTCGCCGAACGGCTGGCGGCCGCGCTCCCGGCGGCCACGCTGCACGTGTACGACCGGCCGGGCGTGCTCTGGACCGAACGCGCCGACCTTCGGACGAGGATCTCCGCCTTCCTCAACGAGTAACCTGCCCTGACATGGGTGTCACACATCACGGCCGGACCCACCGGCTGGACCTCGCCGACCCGACCCTGCGCGAATGGCAGTGCACCGTGCTGCACGCCGACCCGGAGCAGGGCATCGTCCTCGACCGCTCGGCCTTCTACCCCGGTGGCGGCGGCCAGCCGCCGGATCACGGTGTGCTGCTGTGGCAGGGCGTACAGACCCGGATCGTGGGCACGCGCAAGGGCGACGACCTGTGGCTGATCCCGGCCGAGGGTGACCCGCTGCCGCCGGCCGGCACCACGGTGACCGGCGCCGTCGAGGACGAGCGGCGCACCCGGCTGATGCGGACGCACTCCGGCCTGCACGTGCTCTGCGGTGTGGTCTTCCGCGACTTCGGCGCGCTCGTCACCGGCGGCAACATGGAACCCGGCGAGGCCCGGATGGACTTCAACCTCCCCAAGGTTCCGCCGGACTTCAAGACGCGGATCGAGGAACTCGTCAACGCCGAGGTGGCCGCCGACCGGTCGGTGGCGGTCCGGGTGCTGCCCCGGGCGGAGGCGCTCGCGCTGCCGGACATCATCCGTACCCAGTCCAACCTGATCCCGCCCGACGAGCAGGAGGTGCGGATCGTCGACATCGTGGGGCTGGACGTGCAGGCCGACGGTGGCACCCACGTCGCGTCCACGGCGCAGATCGGCAAGGTGCAGGTGGTCAAGGTGGAGAGCAAGGGCCGCGCGAACCGGCGCGTCCGCATCCGCCTCGTGGACTGACGGGGAGTCGCGCCAGCCGTGGCCGCCCCCACAGGACCGGTCCGGAAATCCGGACAACGGCTGTCGGGTATCGGTGACAGCCTCGGGGCATGACGAAACCGCTGACAGGAAAGATCGCCCTCGTGGCCGGCGCGACCCGTGGCGCGGGCCGACAGATAGCCGTCCAGCTCGGCGCGGCCGGTGCGACCGTCTACGCCACCGGCCGCAGCAGCCGCGCCAGCCGCTCGGAGATGGACCGGCCGGAGACCATCGAGGAGACCGCCGAGCTGGTCACCGCGGCCGGCGGCGAGGGCATCCCCGTCGTGGTCGACCACCTCGTCCCCGAGCAGGTCCGCGACCTCGTCGCGCGCATCGACGCCGAGCAGGGCCGGCTGGACGTGCTGGTCAACGACATCTGGGGTGCCGAGTCGCTGGTCACCTGGAACGAGCCGGTCTGGCGCCAGCCCCTGGAGAACGGCCTGCGTACGCTGCGGCTGGCCGTCGACACGCACATCATCACCAGCCACTTCGCCCTGCCGCTGCTGACCCGGCGTCCCGGCGGGCTGGTCGTCGAGATCGGCGACGGCACGACGGCGTACAACGACCACAACTACCGGCTGTCGCTCTTCTACGACCTGGCGAAGGTGTCGGTGAACCGGCTCGCGTTCAGCCAGGC
>Ga0164243_10008190_pt1 | contig 15493 bp, 11 predicted proteins | sample OricompcompostOP_FD_108781 | JGI IMG/M metagenome (GOLD analysis project Ga0164243, IMG submission 108781) | Organic Plus compost microbial communities from Emeryville, California, USA - Original compost - Organic plus compost (OP) | ecosystem: Engineered > Solid waste > Mixed feedstock >... | reverse complement strand
TTCTATCGCCGCAGGATCAGCGACAAGGCGCGCAAGAGCTTCGGGTCGAAGTGGCTGCCGCTGATCCATAGCGACGACGAGGCGGTGCACGGGTTGAGCTCGCTCAGGAACGTGAAGTTCAACATCTTCCACTCGACGTTCGCGGTGCCGTTCCTGACAGCCGGATCGGTGTTCATCCTTCCGCTCGCCTACTTCTACCTGATCGGCTCGCCGAGCCACATGGTGGCGATCACCAACTACCTGCGCGACAACGTCTACGCCGTCGAGGACTACGAAAAGGCGGAAGCTGCGATGGTCGCGTTCCGGCAAAAAGTGCGGGATCTGCGGCAGAGTGTTGATGATGCTCAGCAGCGGCAAGAGAATGCAGGCGGCGATCCGGCGGCATCCTTGAGCGCCAGATCGGATGTCGAACAGCTCCGCGGGGAGCTCAGGGAAGCGCGCCGGCAGCTGCATGCCGAGCATCCCAATCTCGTGCAGGTGCAGCGGGCGCGGCGGTTCAAGCGGCGCTTTCTCGAGCGCGACGGCCAGCCCTGCGAAGGGGGAACGCTCTGCGGCGGCGGCTATGACATGCTGCTCAACAGCCGGCTGCTCTACCACCTCGTAACGGACGAAGCCTCGAGCCTCATCGTCGACGAGGAGGTGCGCTACGGGGCGCTTGGCAACTTGCTGCGGTTCGCGCTGCCGATCCTTCTCGTGCCGCTCGTGTTCGGCGTCGTGGCGGTCCTGATGGTGCTGTTCGTGCAGCTCGTGGCGGGCTGGATCAGCGCGGTTGCCAGCCGCTGGCTCGATAAACTGACTTGGACGGAGGTGCAGCGCTCGGCGCTCGGCAACGACGCCGAGGCCGAAGTTGCGGTCGGCTGCGGCCGCAAGCCATTCTGGATCGACGAGCAGCCGAAGCTTTTGCCGCCGGAGGTCGCGCGCAAGATCACCGAGCGCAGCAACTTCGAGATGATGTCGTCGCTCGGCAAATTCCGGAACGCTATCGGCGAGCTCGCCTTCGCCGAAGGGGCGGACGGGCAGATCGCCAAGGCGCTCGACTTCCTGACCTGGCGGGAGCTCATCCACACGTCCTATTTCGACGTGCCGGAGTTTCGCAAGTTCCTGGCGGCGGCAATCAGCCAGGCCGACGGCTTTGTCGCGAGCGAGCCTCTGCGCAACGATCCGGAGTACGCCGCGGCGCTGCGCTGGATGAAGGAAGGCGCGCAACCGCAGCAGCCTGTAGCCCAGCCTCAGCCGGTGGCGCCGCCGGTATTGGGCGCGGCGGCCTAGGGAAGGCTGACAGAAGCGCTGGCGCTCAGGCCCGCTCGGTGAGCCGGCCGATGCGCCAGCTTTCCTCCTGCACGCGGATGTCGGCAAGGATGCGGTCGAGCAGCAGGCAGGTGCGGTTGAAGAGATCGGAGCCGCGCCGGTAATCGGCCGGCGCGAAGAAGTCGATGCGGCCGGCCTTGAACAGGTCGACGCACTTCTTGCGGGCCTTGCCGGGCGGATAGACGGCGATGGCATGGCCGCCGTTCTTGCGGATCACGGCCATCGAGGGAACGTCGGTGTCGCCGTCGCCGAAGTAGATCATGTTTGAGAACGGGATCGGCCGACTGTCCTCGTCCATGTGCTCGTTGATGGTCTGACCCAGATCCTCGACGCCCTTGTTGATGCGGAACAGGTACTGGGTCTTGCCGGTGTCGGTGATGACGCGCTTGGGATACGGCAAGTCGTAGGCCTCGAACCAGTATTCGGAGGCGAAGACGTTGTGGAAGTTGGCGTAGATCGGCGTGCCCTCGACGATCTCCAGGAGGCCCGACGAGATCAGGTAGTGGCGCAGCGTGACACCGTGGCTTTCGGCTCTGAGGCCCACGTAGTCCGAGATGTCGGAGAACCATTCGGCGACGCCGGGGAACAGCTCGACGGACTTGCCCTGTGCGACGAGGTCCTCGCGGTCGATGCGGACGCCCGCAGCCTTCGCCTTCTTATAGAGCAGGTGCATGTAGGTGATGAGCGGATCGGCGCCCTGCTCGCGGGCGATGCGGTTCGACTCGGCCCAGAACTCCTTGGCGTCTAGTCCGATCTTCGGCAGGAAGGCGTATTCCTGCATCGGCCGCGGCGACAGCGTGCCGTCGAAGTCGTAGACGAGGGCGATGGTCTTCTTGGTAAAGCCGGCCTTGGCGCCAGATTTCGCCTTGGACCTGGAAGCGCGCGTGCCGGAGCCCGCGCGCTCGTCGGCCTCATCGGAGGCCGCAGCCCCGACGCCGTCTCGTGCCTGTTCGGTCATGGCTCACGCCCCCCGCATCCTGCGCCAAACGAGTTGTAGCGATCCTCGCCTGATTCGGGGGGCGCAAAGAAGGTGGGGTCAGGGCGGGGAGGCCTTGGGCCTCAATGATCCTTGCAGTTCGGGTCGTCGCAGCAGCTGCCGTCGGCATGGTGGTGATGGTGGCCGTGGTGATGCCCGTGATGATGGTGGTGATGGCCGTGATCGTGGTCGTGGCCGCCGCCACCGCAACCGCAGCCACCTTCGTCACCGTGGCCGTGGCCATGGGCATGACCGTGCCCGCCGCAGCAGCCGCCCTCATGATCGTGGTCGTGAGAGTGCGGCTCGACCAGCGTCGCGCGGAGCATGCGCTCGATGGCGATCGAGGTCTCGCGCGGTGCGTTCGGGTGCTCGATGGCGAGCGCCATGATCTCAGCGGCAAGACGGATGTCGGAGGCTTCGCCGAGATAGGCGCGGCGCAGACGGCCCTGGCGGTCGAAGATCAGGATCGACGGCGTGCCTTGCAGCTCGTAGGCCGCCATGGTCGCGGTCTTCTCCGAGCCCTCCAGCGCGCGATCGAGGGCGATGGGGAAGATCAGGCCGTTCTTGAGAACGAACTCCTCGATCTTCGCCTGCGTCTGCTCGGCCTTGTTTTCGAAGGGGGCGTTGAGGCCGACGACGATGACCTGTGATGGATCGAGGCCCAGAGCCAGTCGGTTCGCCTGCGGCAGCGCGTGCTCAAGGCTCGCCTGGCAGTGCGTCTGGAAGACCAAGAGCACGACAACGTGGCCGCGCAGCTTTTCGAGGCTTAGCGGCTCATTGACGTTGAGCCAGCCGCTGACGTCCAGCTCAGGCGGGGATTCGGGATCGAACATGGCGGCGGCTTCCTTGGAGCTAGCTAGCTGGAGCTTCACTGGGTGCCGCTCCGTTGCCAGGCGGCTTTCGCCACAGCCTTGGCACGGCCTACGGCGGCTGCACAAGTCCCGACTTTGGACCTCAGGCCGATTGGCCCCGGCGGCGGTCAATTCGCCTCAGGTTCCGTCCGTGTCCTCGCCGGGCAGCTCGATGTCGGCCTCAGCCTCGGCCATCGGCTGGGTTGTGAAACCGGCGAGGCTGCCGGTTTCCTTGGCATCGCGCTGAATCACGACCGGGCTCGTCAGATAAGCGGTGACCAATTCGGCGACCGAGCGCAGGGCATGCATGTGGATGCGCTCATAGCCATGGGAGGCATCGACGCCGAAGGTGATGAGCGCGGTTCGCACGTCATGACCTGCTTCCAGGGCGGAGGCGCTGTCGGAGCGATAGAAGCGGAAGATGTCCTTCTGGTAGCGGATGTCGTGCTGGCGGCAAAGGCGCGCCATTTTCTTGGTCAGGTGGTAGTCGAAAGGCCCGCTCTGGTCGGCCATGGCGATGGTGACGCCAAACTCGGATGAGTTCTGACCCGGCGCCGAGGTGCCATTGTCGACGGCGACCATCGAGGCCACGTCGCTCGTGAGCACCGAGGATGCGCCGATACCGATTTCCTCGGCGATGGTGAAGATCCAGTGGGCGTCGAGCTCGAGCTCGACCTTGGCTTCGCGCATGGAGCGCAGCGCCGCCAGCATCAACGCGACGCCCGCCTTATTGTCGAGGTGGCGGGAGACGATGTAGCCGTTCTCAAGGAACTCCGGATGGGGGTCGATGGCCATGATGTCGCCGATCTCGATGCCGAGATGGACGAGTTCCAGGGCCGTGCGGGAGAGGGCATCGACCCTGACCTCGACGTGATCCCAGCCGATCGGAGCCTGGTCGATTTCCTCGGCGTAGGTGTGGCCGGAGGCCTTCAGCGGCAGGATGGTGCCGCGGTAGGTGCCGGCATCGGAGAAGATGGTGACGCGGGCGCCTTCGGCGAAGCGGGCCGACCAGTTGCCGATTGGAACGACCTCGAGCCGGCCGTTGTCCTTCAGACTTTTGACCTGCGCTCCGAGCGTGTCGACGTGGGAGATGATGGCGCGGGCGCCGTGCGGGCTCTTGCCCTTGAGGGTCGCCCGAATGGCGCCGCGGCGCGTCAGCTCGAATGGCACGCCGATCGCCTTCAATTCCCGGCAGACCTCCCGGACGATCATGTCGGTGTAGCCGGTCGGGCTTGGGATCTTGAGGAGATGGGCGAGGACATCGCGCAGGTAGTCGGTGTCGATGTTAAGCCTTGGCATCGTGCCCTCGGGCCCAGACCTGGCGGGCGGCAACTGGAATCGAATGGGGGAACAACAGATCGACGAAGCGTTCCGCCGTCGGCTGCGGCTCGTGATTGGCAAGGCCCGGGCGCTCGTTGGCCTCGATGAAGGCGTAGTCGGGCCCGGTCGGCGCCTTGACGATGAAGTCGACGCCGACAACGGGGATATCGATGGCGCGCGCCACCGTGACGGCGGCATCGACGAGCTGCGGGTGAAGAATGTCGGTGACGTCGTGGATGGTGCCGCCCGTGTGCAGGTTGGCAGTCTTGCGCACCTCGATTTCGAGGCCGGCTTCCAGGACATCGTCCATGGAGAAGCCGGCGCGCCTCACCGCGCGCTCAGTCTCGCCATCGAGCGGAATGCGGGATTCACCGTGGGTAGCCGCTTCTCGCCGGCGGCTCTGCTTCTTGATGAGCTCGCGGATGGTGCTGACGCCGTTGCCGATGACGCGCGCGGGCCGCCGCACCGCGGCCGCGACGGCGGCAAAGCCGATGACGATGATGCGCAGGTCCATGCCTTCAACCATCTCCTCGATGACGACACCGTCCGAGACGGTGCGGGCCGACTCTATGGCGCGGTCGACGTCCTCCCGGCTCGTGAGGCCGACGGCAACGCCGCGGCCCTGCTCGCCGCGCGCCGGCTTGACGACGACTGCCTCATGGGCGGCGAGGAAGCGGTCGAGCCGGCCGTCGTCGGCTCGGCCGGAGCTGCTGCAGTAAAGCTGGGCGGGCACCTTGACGCCGGCGGCCTCTACGATACGGCGGGTCACCGACTTGTCGTCGCAGATCGAGACGGCGACGCCGCTCGTCAACTCAGACAGGCTCTCGCGGCAATGGATACTGCGCCCGCCGTGCGTCAGGCGGAAGAAGCCGCCCTCGGCATCCGTCACCTCGACGTGGATGCCGCGCCGCATGGCTTCGTTGACGATGATCTCGGCATAGGGGTTGAGACCCTCGATGCGGTCGGGACCGATGAACAGCTTCTCGTTGATCTGGTTCTTGCGTTTCACCGTGAAGAACGGCACGCGGTAGAAGCCGAGCTTCTCGTAGAGGGCGATCGCCTGCTCGTTGTTGTGCAGGACGGAGAGGTCGAGATAGCGGGCGCCGCGCTCGCGGAAGTGCTCGGCAAGGCTGCGCACAAGCGCTTCGCCAATGCGCGGCTGGCGGGCCTGCGGGTCCACCGCCAGACACCACAGCGAAGTGCCGCGATCGGCATCGCTGAAGACGCGTGCGTGATTGACGCCGGTGACGGAGCCCAAAATGGTGCCGCTCGTCTCGTCCTCGGCGACGAGCATGGTCAAGGCCTTGCTGTCGCCCAGCGAATAGAAGAACTCTGGCGGCACGGGCACCATGTTGCGCGCGGCGTAGATGGCGTTGACCTGCTCTGCGTCACGCGCGCTCTCCAGGCGGCGGATGACGAAACCGTTGCCGCTGAGATCGGCGGGCTCGTAGTCGGCGAGCTTCAGCCGAAAGGTGTGCGAGGGATCGAGGAACAGCTCCTGCGGAGCGATCGAGAGCACGACGTGGGGCTCGGCAATGTAGGCGGCGATGTCGCGCTTGTCGGGCCGCTCCTCGCGCATCGCCGCCACGAGGTCGGCCGGATCTTCGAAGGTCTGGCCGAACAGCAGACGGCCCCAGCCGCAATCAACGAGGGCATTCTTCTCGGGCAGGTCCGTCTCTTCGTCGGCGCCTGCGGTCTTGGCGGGGCTCGAGCTACCCGCATCGCGGCCGCTGTACTGCTCGCCCCGCCGCTTGCGGTTCAACTCGTAGGATGTTTGCGCCACGATACACTCCTTTGCCTCGATTGATCCGAATCAGAGTTGGTTGGCCTGCAACCACAACTCCAAAAGTGCCACCTGCCAAAGCTCCGACCCGTTTAGCGGCGTGATGTGCCCCCTGGGGTCGGCGAAGAGCTGATCGAGGTAGCTTCGTTGAAACAGCCCGCGCTGCCGCGCCGCTGATGACGTCAACGCGTCGCGCGCCATCTCGAGGTAGGGGCCGTCCAGGTATTTGAGGGCGGGAACGGGGAAGTAGCCCTTCTTGCGGTCGATCACCTCGGACGGGACGACGCGCCGGGCTGCAGCCTTGAGCACGCCCTTGCCGCCGTCGGCGAGCTTGAGCTCAGGCGGAATTCGGGCGGCGAGCTCGACCAGCTCGTAGTCGAGAAACGGCACGCGCGCTTCCAAGCCCCATGCCATTGTCATGTTGTCGACGCGCTTCACTGGATCGTCGACCAGCATGACCATCGCATCGAGTCTCAGAGCGCGGTCGACGGGCGTGTCGGCGCCGGGCTGGGCCATGTGACGGCTGACGTACTCGAGCGGAGCATCGTTCGGCGCGACCCAGAAGCGGTTGAGCTGAGTCTTCAGCGTTTCGTAGTCGCGGTCGAAGAAGACGCGGGCGTAGTCGCCGGCGACGTCGTTCGAGTTCGCCAGCGGCGGATACCAGTGATAGCCGCCGAATACCTCGTCGGCCCCCTGGCCGGACTGAACGACCTTGATGTGCTTGGAGACCTCCTCAGAGAGGAGATAGAAGCCGACGTTGTCGTAGGAGACCATCGGCTCGGACATGGCAGCGATGGTGCCGGGCAGTGCGTCGACCAAGCGCTCGGAGCGCACCATAATCTTGTGGTGGTTGGTCTCGAACCGGCTGGCGATGAGGTCCGAGTAGACGAACTCGTCGCCCTTTTCGCCGTGGGCCTCCTCGAAGCCCACCGAGAACGTCATCAGCCCGTGCTGGCCAGCCTCGGCCAGCAGCGCCACGATGACACTGGAATCGACACCGCCCGACAGAAGCACGCCGACAGGCACGTCGGACACCATGCGGCGGGCAACGGCCTTGCGCAGCTGATCGAGCACGCGGTCGGCCCAGTCGTCTGCGGTGAGCCCGGCATCCTCCGGGTGACGCTCGAAGCTGGTCTGCCAGAAGCGCTTCTCGCTCGAGGTGCCGTCGGGCTCGACGACGCGGACGGTCGCCGGCGGCAGCTTTTTGATGCCGTTGATGAGCGTGCGCGGCGGCGGCACGACGGCATGAAACGTCATGTAGTAGGAGAGCGCAACGCGGTCGATCGACGTGTCGATGTCGCCGGCTGCAAGCAGGGCCGGCAGCGTCGACGCAAAGCGCAGGCGGCCGTTGCTCTCTGCCAGATACAGCGGCTTGATGCCGAAGCGGTCGCGGGCAAGGATCAGCCGGCCGCTCTCGCGCTCATGGATGGCGAAGGCGAACATGCCGTTGAAGCGCTCGACGCAGGCCGTGCCCCAGGCATGAAAAGCCTTGACCACCACCTCGGTATCCCCATGCGAGAAGAAGTGGTAGCCGAGGCCCGTAAGCTCTTGGCGCAGCTCTGGATAATTATAGATGCAGCCATTGAAGACGATCTCGAGCCCCAGCTCGGAATCGATCATCGGCTGGGCCGCCTTGTCGGAGAGATCGATAATCTTGAGGCGCCGGTGGCCGAGCCCGACCGAGCCTCTGGTGAACTGTCCGCTGGCATCAGGCCCGCGCCTGTGCATGACCTCAGTCATGCGCGCGATCGCCGACGGATCCGCCTGGCCGCTGGAGTAATGGTATTCGCCGCAGATCCCGCACATCCGGTGCGTCTGACCTCACTGTGTCGTTATGTTTGCTATGTCCTGAAAGCGTAACACGGATGGGCGGGGTCCCCAAATCCGCCCGCGCGATCTGCCTCCGCGCCAGCGAATCGATGCGAAGCTTTGGACCGGGCTAACGCCTCAAATCAGGATTGGTTCGATTATATCCGCGTCCGGATGAGCCTCTATTCGGCGGCGCGCTGCGACGGCGGCACGGGACCGGCGGCCGCAACCTCGGCATCGACATGAGGGATGAAGGCGGCGAAGTTCTTGTTGAACATATCGGCGAGCTTGGCAGCGGTGGCGTCGTAGGCCTTGGGATCAGTCCACGTCTGGCGCGGCGAAAGGATCGCTGGCTCAACGCCTTCGAGCTCGGCGGGCACCATGAAGCCGAAGATGGGATCGCGCCGCATGGGCTTATCAGCGAGCTCGCCGGAAAGGGCGGCGTTGAGCAGCGTGCGCGTGACGCCGATCGGCATGCGGCGGCCTTCGCCATACTTACCGCCGGTCCAGCCGGTGTTGACCAGCCAACAGGCGACGCCGTGCTCTGCGATGAGGCGGCGCAGCAGGTTGCCGTAGATCGAGGGATGGCGCGGCATGAACGGCGCGCCGAAGCAGGTGGAGAAGGTCGCCTGCGGCTCGCTGCCCATGCCCTTTTCGGTGCCGGCGACCTTGGCGGTGTAGCCGGAGAGGAAGTGATACATGGCCTGTGCTGGCGTGAGGCGGGCGATCGGTGGCATGACGCCGAAGGCATCGGCGGTGAGCATGACGAGCGAGCGCGGGTGGCTGGCGCAGCCAGTCGGGCTGGCATTGGGAATGGCATCCAGCGGATAGGCGGAGCGGGCGTTCTCGGTGAGGCTGCCGTCGTGGAAGTCGGGCACGCGATCGGCGTCGAGTACGACGTTCTCGAGGACGGCGGCAAAGCGGTTTGAGGCCGCGAAGATCTCGGGCTCGGCCTCTTTCGACAGGCGGATGGTCTTGGCGTAGCAGCCACCCTCGAAATTGAAGATGCCACTGGGCGACCAACCGTGCTCGTCGTCTCCCAACAGCGTGCGCTTGGGATCGGCCGAGAGCGTCGTTTTGCCGGTGCCCGACAGGCCGAAGAAGACCGCCGAGTCGCCGGAGGGGCCAACATTGGCCGAACAGTGCATGGGCATGACGGCCTTGGCAGGCAGCAGGTAGTTGAGGAAGGTGAAGACGCTCTTCTTGATCTCGCCTGCATAGGACGTGCCGCCGATGAGGACGATGCGGCGGGTGAAGTCGCAGGCGATGACCGTTTCGGAGCGGGTACCGTGTATGTCCGGATTGGCGCGGAAGCCAGGCAGCGAGATGATGGTGAGCTCAGGCGCGAAAGCTTGGAGCTCGGCCTTCTCGGGCCGCCGCAGCAGGTGGCGGATGAACAGGGCGTGCCAAGCGAACTCCGTCACGACCCGCACCGAGAGCCGGTGTTCAGGGTCGGCGCCGGCGAAAAGGTCCTGCACGAACAGGTCCGTGCCCGCGGCGTAGGCGGCAAAGTCCACCTCGAGCCGCGCGAAGGCCTCAGGGCTCAGGGCCTTGTTATTGTCCCACCAGACGTCTGGCTCGGTCTCGGGATCCTTGACGATGAACTTGTCGGCGGCGGAGCGGCCGGTGTGTTGGCCGGTTCGGACAGCAAAGGCGCCGGAAAAGCTCAGCTCACCTTCGCGGCGGCGGATGGCCTGCTCGAGAAGCTCCACAGCGGAGTTGTTGGAGCGGCCTTCGTGCGGATCGGAAGCGACCTTCAGGATCGTCATGACCGTCATGGGGGCGTCTCGCGTCAGTCGGGCCGCAAGTGGACCCCGGGGAATTACGAGCGGAGCAGGGCAAAATGAATTATTCCGCGTAATGAAAAATCTATGCGCCGGCCGGGGCGGCGACAAGGCCGCCAAAGGGCTCTCCCCAGCGCGTGCGGGCATACTTTAGTTCTGCGCTTAGCCGCCTATAACGCGCACCTAAAAGGGTTCCATCGGACAATGGGCGCATGTTGTCGCGGAGGGTTACGTCCGCCTCAATTTCGATTAAGTTGCAGGTCCAATCTTGTCGGTTTGCCAGTTTGGCCGTCGCCGCTATGGGGAGTCGAAAATCGAGAGGCTCGGATGGGGATGGGAGTGGTCTCCCGACGGGCTTGCCGTTGGCAATGTCGGGCGATCCGTGCGAGCATCGCGTATTCAGGGTGTGTTCAGACGCCAACGCGCACTTTCCCACTTGCCACAATTCACCCAATATAGCGCCATAGAGCGCCTCAGGCAGGGATCGCCACAAAGACAAGCAGGGGCGAGAAAAAGATGAAAGAAAAGAGCACGATCGCGCTGGTCGACGATGAGCGCAACATCCTCAGCTCGCTGCGGATGGCGCTGGAGGCCGAGGGCTACAAGGTCCGCACCTATAACGACGGCGTGTCAGCGCTCGAGGCGCTGAACGAGGATCCGGCCGATCTCGGCATCTTCGACATCAAGATGCCGCGCATGGACGGCATGGAGCTTCTGCGCCGCGTGCGCCAGCAGTCCGACATGCCGGTGATCTTCCTCACCTCCAAGGACGAGGAAATCGACGAGCTGTTCGGGCTCAAAATGGGCGCCGACGACTACATCGCGAAGCCGTTCTCGCAGCGCCTCGTGGTCGAGCGCGTGAAGGCGGTTCTGCGCCGCTTCGGCGTCAAGGACGGCCAGCAGCCGCCGACGGAAGCAGCCAAGGTGCTCGAGCGCGGCAAGCTCAAGCTCGATCCGGAGCGCCACACCTGCCACTGGGACAACCGGCCGGTGACGCTCACTGTTACTGAATTCCTGATCCTGCAGGCGCTGGCCGCACGGCCGGGCGTGGTGAAAACCCGCGACGCGCTGATGGATGCGGCTTACGACGACCAGGTCTATGTCGACGACCGCACGATCGACAGCCACATCAAGCGCCTGCGTAAGAAGTTCAAGCAGGTCGACGACAGCTTCGATGTCATCGAGACGCTTTATGGCGTAGGCTACCGCTTCAAGGAAGCTTGACGCGAGCGATCGGCTGCACTCGAACGCATGCACTCGTCTGCATTGCCTGGGGCTCAGAGGGACATCCCGCAGATCTCGTTCTGATTGCTGCGGTTCCTTCGCCAGATTGGAGAAGAGATGGCGCTTGGGGGCGACCGTGAGGCTGCGAACACCTGGCTGATGGATGCGCGCGAAAGCGCCCACGGTCAGGTCGCGGCGATGCCAGACCTATCGCGTCCGGGACTCGATGGCATGCCGGCCGCCGCGGGAGCAGGCGCGGGCGTCATGGCATCGCGCCTGGAGGGACTCGCTGCCGCCTGCCGCAAGGGCAGCCCGCTGCGCCAGTCGATCGTCGCCTGGTTTAACCGCCAGCCGCTCGTCCGGTTCATTTCGGCGAGCCTTCTGCGCCGGATCATGGTGTCGAACCTGCTCGGGTTCGCCATCCTGTTCATCGGCATGGTCTACCTCAGCTTCAACAGCGGCTGGCTCATCAACGCCAAGCGTGAGGCCATGCGCATCCAGGGCCAGATCATCGCCGCTGCGATCGCTGGCGAGGCCAAGGTCGAGCGCGGCATGATCGTCGTCGATCCCGACCGGCTGCCGACCGAAAAAGATTCCCGTATTCCCTTCCGCGATGACGGCTTCGCTGCTCTGGAGCTGTCGATCAGCCCCGAGCGCGTCGCGCCCATCTTCCGGCGCTTGACGCAGCCGACGAACACGCGCGCCCGCATCTACGACCGCAGCGGCAGCCTCGTTGTCGACACCGACGACCTGTTGAAGCCAGGCCAGATCAAGCGCCTGGCGACACAGGACAAGACAACGCTGGACTCGGCCCAGGAGCAGCGGCCGACGACCAAAAACTTCTGGACGCGGCTGCAGCACTGGCTGATCGACAAGGAAGTTCAAGTCTACCAGGAGATCGGCTCGGCCAACGGCAAGTACTATCCGGAGGTGCGCCGCGCCCTGCAGGGCGATGACGCCGCCATGCTGCTGCTCAACGAGAAGGGTCAGCAGATCGTCTCGATCGCGGTGCCGATCCAGCGCATGGGCACAGTGCTGGGCGTGCTGCTGCTGTCATCGCCACCGGGCGAGGTCGATAAGATCCTGAGTGACTGGCGCGACGGCATCTGGCCGCTCGCCGGCATCGCGCTGCTCGCCAGCGTGCTCACCGGCCTCATCCTGACGCGCACGGTGGCCGGCCCCATGCGGCGGCTGTCCGATGCCGCCGAGCTCGTCAGTCACGACATCAAAGCGCGGCAGACGCTGCCGGCATTCGAGACGCGCAAGGACGAGGTGGGGCAGATGGCCGTCGCCTTCGGCGCCATGACGGAATCGCTCTACCGTCGTATCGAGGCGAGCGAGAAGTTCGCCGCGGACGTCGCGCACGAGCTCAAGAACCCGCTGACGGCGGCAAGCTCCATCGCTCAGGCGCTGACCTATGCCAAGTCCGACGAGCAGCGCGACCAGCTGGTGCAGCAGATCCAGGACGAGCTGACGCGGCTGAGCCGGCTTATCACCGACGTGTCGCGGGCCTCCCGGCTGGATGCGGAGCTGGCGCTGCAGTCGCAGGAGCCCGTCGACCTCACCGACATCCTCCGCCGCGTCATCTCGATCTTCGACGACAAGGCGAGCAAGTACGAGAACTCGCTGAAGCTGGTGTTCAACGACCCGACCGGGCGCGGACTGCGCGTCAACGGCAACGAGACCCGCCTGGGACAGGTGTTCACCAACCTCGTCGACAACGCGCTGTCATTCTCGCCGCGGGGCGGCACCGTCACGGTCACCGCGCGAAAAGTGGGGCCGGAGGTGCACGTCACCGTCGAAGACGAGGGCTGCGGCATCGAAGAGGACAAGCTGGAAACGATCTTCTCGCGGTTCTACACTTACCGCCCGACCGAGCATTCGAGCCGCGGCAGCAATTCGGGCCTCGGCCTCAGCATCTCGCGGGAGATCGTCTCCGCGCACGGCGGCACGATCACCGCGGCAAACCGCCGTCAGCCCGGATCGCCGACGGGCCCCCGCGGCTCGCGCTTCACGGTTCGGCTGCCGGCATTGGGGTCATCGCCCGTGCGCGGAGGCAAGGCCGTTGTCCGGCGCGCCTGACGTCATTCACGGAACCGCCATTGCGCTCGACGGCCGGGCGGCCCTGATCTGCGGGCCGTCGGGATCGGGCAAGTCGGATCTTGCCTTGCGCTGCCTGACGCAGGCTCCCAATCCGCTCATCAAGGGCGAGGTGCGGCTGGTCGCCGACGACTACACGGCGGTCGCGGTAAAGGACGGCGCCGTTTACCTTTCCGCGCCCAAAACCATTCGCGACAAGCTGGAAGTGCGCGGGGTTGGCATCGTTAACATTCCGGCTATCGATGAAGCCCGGCTGGTGCTTATTGCCGAACTGGTCGGTGCGGACCAAATAGAGCGGTTGCCTGACCCGATTCCGCAGCGCAATATCGCTGGCGTCACGGTCCCCGTCCTACAGCTCGCCGCCTTCGAAGCATCGACCCCGTCAAAGTTGCTGCTCGCGCTAAGCCGGTTGAGCAAGGAGAAAGGCGGAAGCCATGGCTGAAAGCGTTGAGACTTGCGCTGGCGGCGAACCCTTGCCATTTATGCGGCCCCGCGACTGGCCGCTGGGGCCTGATTCGCCCGATGCTGCGTCTGCAAAGTCTGCAAAAAAATCTTGTTGGTGCGAGGCTGGTCCGGTTGCCGGGCCGGCGGTTGGAAACAGGACATCGGTTCAAAAGCGATGATTGGACTTGTCATCGTGACCCACGGACGCCTTGCCGCGGAATTTCGCTCTGCGCTCGAGCACGTCGTCGGTCCGCAAAAGCAGCTCGAGACGGTTTCCATTGACCCGGACGACGACATGGCCGAGCGCCGGCGCGAGATCGTCGAGGCGGTGAAAGCCACCAACAGCGGTCAAGGTGTGGTCATCCTGACCGACATGTTCGGCGGCACCCCGTCGAACCTTGCAATCTCGGTGATGGACGAGGTCGACACCGAGGTCATTGCCGGCATCAACCTGCCGATCCTCATCCGGCTCGCCACCGTGCGCTCCGAGATGGACCTCAAGGAGGCTGTCATCGTTGCGCGCGATGCCGGCCGCAAGTACATCAAAATCGCCAGCCAGGAACTTTCCGGCGAATTCTAGTCTTAGGGCCTCCGCCCTCACATCCCGGCTGCGGGGGACGAGCGAACCGACATGCCTGAAATCAGTGATAGTCAACGCCCCGAAGCTGTTGTCACCATCCGCAACCGCAAGGGCCTGCATGCGCGGGCGTCGGCGCAGTTCGTCAAATGCGCCGAGCGCTACAAGGCCAACATCACGGTGGCGCGCGATGGGCTCAGCGTCGGCGGCACGTCGATCATGGGCCTGATGATGCTGGCCGCCGGCCCCGGCGCCACGCTGCACATCAGCGCCGAGGGAGCGGAAGGGCCGGAAGCGCTCGAAGCCCTGGTGGCGCTCGTCGAAGCCGGTTTCGGCGAAGACCTCTGCGAGGAAATCTAGCCTCCCCCAAGCGTTAGCCACCACGGTTGCTGTCCGCATCTAGGGCCAGCCCGCGGCTGCCTTCGCGCGCCGGCGGCCCAAGCATATAAAGACTTGTTTATATGTTATTGCGATCGTCTTCCAGCCCCGATATAAGGGCCGGGAGTGGGCGTCGCGTTGCCCGATCAACCGTGTTTCGACGCGCCGCCGGCGTGCCCCCGAGCCCCGGGGCGCGCGACTTCCGGATGGGGTCTTGGCTCGCGCCATGGCCGGCCAATCACAAAAAGGATCTGCGCATGACCAATGCCATCGACTTCGTGGTCAAGGACATCTCGCTTGCCGACTTCGGTCGCAAGGAGATCAGCATCGCCGAGACGGAAATGCCGGGCCTGATGGCGACGCGCGAAGAGTTCGGCGCCAAGAAGCCGCTCGCCGGCGCGCGCATCGCGGGCTCGCTGCACATGACCATCCAGACGGCGGTGCTGATCGAGACGCTGGTGGCTCTCGGCGCGGATGTCCGCTGGGCATCGTGCAACATCTATTCGACCCAGGACCACGCCGCGGCCGCAATCGCCGCCGCCGGCATTCCGGTGTTCGCAGTCAAGGGCGAGAGCCTCACCGACTACTGGGAGTACACCCGCAAGATCCTCGAGTGGCAGGACGGCGGCACGCCCAACCTGATCCTCGACGATGGCGGCGACGCGACCATGCTCGTGCACCTGGGCCTGCGCGCCGAGCAGGGTGATACGGCGTTCCTCGACAAGGCCGGCTCGGAAGAAGAAGAGATCCTGTTCGCGCTCATCAAGCGCACGCTCGGCGAGAAGCCCGGCTGGTTCGCTGAGCTCGCCAAGAACATCAAGGGCGTCTCGGAAGAAACGACCACGGGCGTCAACCGCCTCTACCAGCTCGCCAAGCAGGGCAAGCTGCTGTTCCCGGCGATCAACGTCAACGACAGCGTCACCAAGTCGAAGTTCGACA
>Ga0164243_10008189_pt1 | contig 15494 bp, 18 predicted proteins | sample OricompcompostOP_FD_108781 | JGI IMG/M metagenome (GOLD analysis project Ga0164243, IMG submission 108781) | Organic Plus compost microbial communities from Emeryville, California, USA - Original compost - Organic plus compost (OP) | ecosystem: Engineered > Solid waste > Mixed feedstock >... | reverse complement strand
CGCGCTCCATTGAAGCCATCCACGAGCATGTCGCGCAGCTCGTCACCGGCATCGGGGAGCGTGAGTGCGCAAACTATCTCGCCAACGCCGGCTATGCTTCCAGCTAAATCTGAAATGCTCTAGGCGCTGGCTGCGAGAGGCGCGCGCCTCTCGGTGCGGGCGGGCGCAAGCTCATGCATGACGGCGCGGAATACCGGCGGGGCAAACAGCACGTTGCGGTGGCCGAGGCCCGTGAATGGCATCAGGCGTGCCGAAGGGTGCGCGGCGGCGATGTCCTCGGCGTTGCGGAACGCGACCTCATCGTCCTCGCGGCCGTGGATGAGCAGTACCGGCGCATCGATGCGACGCAGCAGCTCTGCTGACGAGAACGTTGCGACCGGCCGGTGCCCGACGCGCTCGAGGTGGTGCTCGTAGGCGCGTTGCGCCGCCGGTCCGAGCCCCAGCGTGCGGCCGAAGTTGCGCGTCACCTCCGATAGCTCGTTCGGGCACGAGACGAGCACGAAGCGGCCGATGGGGTGCGCGTGATCGATGGGCGGACCGCCCTCGGCGACGAGGAGCGCGACGAAGCCGCCGAAGGAGTGTGCGACGACGCCGTCGATGGGGCCGAAGTGGTCGCACACGGCAAGCATAGCGCGGGCGCAGTCGGCGAGGTTGGTGCGGCGTCCATTGCTGAGGCCGTGGGCAGGAAAATCGAAGGCGACGACGCGCAGGCCCGAGCGGCGGAGAGGCTCGGTGAAAGCCGTCATGAACGCCGCTTCGCTGGTCCACCCGTGCACGAGCAGGGCGGTGCCGCTCGGCTCGGCGTCAGGCTCGTAGACGTACGCCTGCACGTCGCCGGCAGGCGTTCCGATCACCTGCCAGCGTGCGTTGCGCAAATGGAAGCGGGCGCGGGCGACCAACAGGTCGTGGTCGGCGCTGCGATGCTGGGAGAGCTCCGGCGTGCAGAAGATGCGGAAGGCGGCATCGCCGGCGAGGGCCGGCGGCAGCTTGTCGAGTGCCGATACCGCGCGGGGATGCGGGCAACGCAGTGCCAACGTTCGCCTCTCGTGTCTGTCTCGTATCACCGCATATGCGCTGCGCGGCTCGAAATCTTCGGGGAGGAGGCCCCGTTGGCCGCGGTGTCCGCAACCACTGATAAATAGTTCGAAACCATAAACGTCCCGTGAAGCTAGCCCCTGGCGATGTGGCGGATCAACGCCCGCAGCGCATGGCGCGTTGCCGGCGACGGCGTGTCTTTGGATAACTGCGCAACTCCATGCGGCGAGCGGAATTCATGGCGCTCGATGCGCGTTGAGCACGGTGGCGAATCAGGTTCGTGCTATGCGTGCCGGGCATGGGGGCTACCGTCACACGCATCATCGGCATCGATCCGGGACTGCGGCGCACCGGCTGGGGTGTCGTCGACAGCGATGGCGTGCGCCTCTCGTACGTTGCCAGCGGGCTCATCACGGCGCCGACCGATCTCGATCTCGCCTATCGGTTGCGCGAGCTGTTCGAGGGCATCGCCAGCGTGATTGCGGCCTTCAAGCCGCAGGAGGCGGCGGTCGAGGAGACGTTCGTCAACGACAACGCGCGCTCGACGCTGAAGCTCGGCCAGGCACGCGGCATGGCGCTGCTGGCGCCAGCCATGGGCGGGCTCACGGTCGCCGAATATCCGCCCAACCTCATCAAGAAGTCAGTGACGGGGGCCGGGCACGCGGAGAAGCGGCAGATCGAGGCGATGATCGGATTTCTGCTGCCCAAGGCGCGCGTCGCCAGCGCGGACGAGGCAGACGCGCTTGCAATCGCCATCTGCCATGCCAACCATCGTCAGGCGCGGGTGAGACTGGCGGTCGCCGCCCGGCGCTAGGGGAGAGCCGCTTCTCGCCTGCAGTCCGGAGGGGAACATGATCGGCAAGCTGAGGGGAAAGATCGATGCCATCGGCGAGAGCTTCCTCATCGTCGACGTCAACGGCGTCGGCTATGAGGTGCAGGCCTCGTCGCGCACGCTGCGCAACCTGAAGCTCGGCGAGGAGGTGTCGCTGACCATCGACACGCACGTGCGCGAGGATGCGATCCGCCTGTTCGGCTTCGCCAGCGAGGTGGAGCGCTCTTGGTTCCGCACGCTGCAGAATGTGCAGGGTGTCGGCTCGAAAGTGGCGCTGGGCTTGCTCGGCACGCTGTCGCCGCAGGATCTCGCCAACGCCATCGCGCTCGGCGATTGGGCAAGCGTCGAGCAGGCGCCGGGCATCGGCAAGAAGCTGGCGCAGCGCATCGTCGCCGAGTTGAAGGACAAGGCGCCGGCGCTGACGGCGGCCGGCTTGCACGTGCCGGTGGCCGGTGCCGCTGCGCCGCCGCAGGGCAATGCCGCGGCCGAGGCCATGTCGGCGCTGTCCAATCTCGGCTATCAGCCGGCGCAGGCCTCGGCCGCCATCGCCGTGGCGATGAAGGAGCTGGGTGAGGCCGCCGATACGGCCAAGCTCATCCGCCGTGGCCTCAAGGAGCTGGCGCGCTGACGCCGAAAAGGGGATCGATGGTTACCAACGCGCAACGCGCACTTTGGACGTTTCTCGTGTATGCGCTGGCGGCGCCGTTCTTTGCCGCGCTTGCGGTCGTGATCTTCATCGCATGCGCCCGCGGTTTGGGCATGCCTAGTCTCATACCACAGAGCGTGCCCGATGTCGGAGAGGTGGCGCTCGCGAGCTTTGTCTGGTCGGGGATGCCGGCGCTCCTCACCGCTCTCGTTCTCGGCATCGTCGTCTGGCGCACGGGCGGGCTGCCGTGGATTGCCGCGGCGGCCGTCGCCGTCATGGCCTTCGCCATCAGTGCCATGCTGCTGCCATTCGAGTTGCACGAAGCGCGACCCTATCTGGCGTTCCTCGCCGGACTGGTGTCGATCGCTGCGCGCCAGGTGCTGATCCAGGCTGACATCATCTCGGACTGAGCCAAAGCCGGCGGCAACCAAGACCGTCTCCGCGCGTTGTCTCCGACTCACCCGGAGGCCTGTGTCATGCGCGAAGTTATGATCGGCATTTTTGCGGTGCTGGCTACAGCGGCATCGGCGGCCATGCAGACCGACGTCGGCATACTGACGTGCACGCTCGCCGAGCACAGCGAGAAGGAAAGCAATCCTGACAGCGAGAGCCGCGGCATGCACTGCGCGTTCAAGCCGAGCGGGGAAGCTCCCGAGGAAGTCTACATCGGGGAGATCAAGAAGGTCGGCACGCAATCCGAGCTGGCCGGCAAGCGTGTCCTGATATGGGCCGTGATGGGGCCGGCAGACCGCAAGCTGAAGCCCGCTGTGCTCGCTCAGACCTATGTGGGCAAGGTCGCGCCCGACGTTGCCGCATCGAGGAAGGCGCCGAAGCTTCTCGTCGGCGAGCGCGACGAGGCCTATGGCCTGCAGTCCGTGAGCGACGAGAAGGACGCAGAAGATCCTAGCGGCAGCGTCACCGTTATCGAGCTGCGCATCAAGTCGACGCCCGGCTAGGGTAAAGTCATCAAGCACCCTCGGCGAGGACGGCAATGGCGCGGTCAAGCTGCGGGTCTTTGCCAGCCGCATAGCGGATGTCGAACGGCACTTCGAGGGATGGCGCGATGCCCTTGCCCTCAATGCGCTCGCCGTCAACGGCTGCATCCTCGACCGCAAGGATCAACAGGCTGCCGTCGGACAAGAGGAAAGCCGTCCCGGCGAGCAGTGCGCCAGCCGTGCGCTCGCCGATCACCTTGCCGAAGCCGTTCTTCTTGAAGCCGTAGGCGAGAACCTCCTTGCCCGAGCGCGTGCCGCCGTTGACGAGCATGGCCACCGGTTTACCCCAACGATAGCCGACGAGGTTGGTCGAGCCGTTGCGGCCGGTGAGCGCCAGGGTGGGGCCGTAGGTGTTGAAGATGCTCAAGTAGCGCGGGTGTGCGCCGCCCCAGCCGTCGCGCAGATCCCAAATCAGGGCGTCGGCGTCCTTCAGCTTGCCGTCGCTCAGAACCTCTTCGAGCTGGTGCTGATATTCGCTGCCGGCGTAGGACCAGACGCGTACGTAGCCAATGCGCTTGCCGTTCGTCTCGATGACGCGCGCGCTGTTGCGTATTGCCGCTTCGAACGTCTCGCCCGGCTCTATCCACTGCGGCTCGACGGTGATGTCCTGCGTCGGGCCGTCGGCGTCGCGGCGCACTTTCAGCGTCACCTTCTCACCGGTCTTGTCGCGGAACGAGCCGACCGGCGCGAATGCTGTCCCGTCGGCGGAGACGATCTCATCGCCGGCCACAATGCCGGAGCGGGCTGCAGGCATGTCGGGGAAGACCGCCGTGACAAAGGTCTTGCCGGCGATGTCGCGGGTGAACATTCCGATGCCCGGGTAGCGCACCTTGCCTTCGGCGAAGTGTTTCGGGATATCGCGGCGTAGCGGGTAGGAGAAGATGTCGACCAGCTCGTAGTAGGCGGTCTCGTCCTTCGTGTAGTGGTGCGTATGCGAGGCGCCGAGCTCCGCAAGCAGGGCGTTGATCGCTGCCGAGCGCTGCGCATCCGTCTTCGCTTCGGCGTATGCCGTGCGGTGCTTGTCGCCCATCGCCTGCCAGTCGAGACCCTTGAGCTTCGCGTCGTAGAATTTGTCGCGCACCAGGCGCCATACCTCGTCGTAGACGGTGGTGCTTTCCTCGCGCTTGGGCTCGAGTGCACGCGCCTCGCTGACGAGAGAGGGGAGCACCTGAGCGCCGGCAACGGCGACCGCCAGCGCTCCTGAGCGGACGAAAGCGGGTGCACGCATGTCTTCACCTCACGCTGATGGGATCAACGCCTGCTGATGTAGGTAGCAAAAGCGACGATGCGAGGGACGATAGCGCCGCGGCGGCCGGCGCTTTGCCTTACAAATCAGCAATCTTTGAACATCGAGAGTACGCACTGCCAGGTGTCGTGCACATTGCGGCGAGCAATCTCGAATGCGCCGACCTCGTAGGTCGGCTCGCCACTGGGGCTCATGGCGCGCTGGTAGTCGGTCACGGTCACCGTGCGCGCGAGCCCCGTGCACGCTCCACCCTCGGGCACCGGTGTCATGCGGCATTTGCTGTGCTGGCCGGTCTTGGCCAGCACCTTGCTGCAGATCTCCTGCTCGAGAGTGCGGCCGAGCTTATACTTTTCGGAAGGCTGCTCGACCGTGCAGCGGTAGCTCGCCGCCGGCTCGTCGCAGGCGAGGCACATCTCCTCAGCGTGCGCAGGATACGCGGCAAGGAAACCGGTGAATGCTAAAATGAGGACTCGATACATAGCGTGTTTCGCAATTGCTTTCGCCAAGCTAGCCCTATTGGATAAGGCTGTGAAGCGGCAAGCTTTTGACGCACATCATTACGGCACCGCAATATCGCGTGATCAAGGCTTGGCGGCGAAGCCATGGGCGAGCGATCTCGATAGCGCCCTCGCCGCGTTGTCGCGCGCTGAGCTTGGCAGACATCGGTGCGCTGCGGTTGTCCTGCGTTTGATGGTTGGTGTGCCTTGACGGGCGGCGCGAAGCAGATCAGGAACAAATCATGACCGATCGGCTCGTCACCGGATCACGGCGTGACAGCGATGCCACCGAGGCGTCGCTGCGTCCCCAATCGCTCGCCGAGTTCATCGGGCAGGAGCAGGCGCGTGCCAATCTCAGCGTCTTCATCCAGGCGGCGCGCGAGCGCGGCGAGGCGCTTGACCACGTGCTGTTCGCCGGGCCGCCCGGCCTCGGCAAGACAACGCTGGCGCAGATCATGGCCAAGGAGCTCGGCGTCGGCTTTCGCGCCACCTCCGGCCCGGTCATCGCCAAGGCGGGCGATCTGGCAGCCCTGCTGACCAACCTCGAAGACCGCGACGTGCTGTTCATCGACGAGATCCATCGCCTGAGCCCGGCGGTGGAGGAGATCCTCTATCCGGCGCTCGAGGACTTTCAGCTCGATCTCATCATCGGCGAGGGACCGGCGGCGCGCTCGGTGCGCATCGACCTCGCCAAGTTCACGCTGGTCGGCGCCACGACGCGCCTCGGCTTGCTCACGACGCCGTTGCGCGACCGCTTCGGGATTCCCGTCCGCCTCAACTTCTATACCGTCGGCGAGCTGGAGCGGGTGGTGACGCGCGGGGCCCGAGTCCTCGGCGCTGCTATCGGGCCTGATGGGGCGCACGAGATTGCACGCCGTGCGCGTGGAACGCCGCGCATCGCCGGTCGGCTGCTGCGCCGCGTGCGCGACTTCGCTGCCGTCGCCGCCGCGCCGATCATCGATGCTGTGCTTGCCGACAAGGCGCTGACCGCGCTCGAGGTGGACAGCGAAGGTCTCGACGCGCTCGACCGCCGCTATCTTTCCTGCATCGCCCAGACGCACGATGGCGGGCCGGTCGGCATCGAGACGATCGCTGCTGCGTTGTCTGAGCCACGCGATGCGCTCGAGGAGATCGTCGAGCCGTACCTGCTGCAGCAGGGTTTCATCAGCCGTACGCCGCGCGGGCGCATCACGACGCTCAAGGCATACCGGCACCTTGGCCTATCCGGACCGCAGCGGACAGCGAGCCCACAGGGCGCTTTGTTCGATGTCTTAGATCAGGACATTGGCGCGGACGAAGAGGGTCAGGCAGGGACGGGTTGATACGGTCTCGGCACCCGCTGTGTCCGCCGTAGTTGGGTCACCTTCTGGCATATGTCTTGCGGGGTATTCTCAGCATTCCGCGTCGGACACCTTAGGGATCTTCGTGATCACGCGCAGACAGTTAATTCAGGGCGCTGGAGTGGCCACCGTTGGCGGCGCCGGCTTTGGCGGCTATGCACTCGCGGAGCCGTTCGGGACATCGGTCACGACGTATCGGCTGTCGCCGCCGCGCTGGCCGCATGGACTGTCGCTTAATCTGGCGGTGCTCACAGACTTGCACGCCTGCCGTCCGTGGATGGACGTCGCGCGCATCGAGGGCATTGTCGCGCGCGTCAACATGATGAAGCCCGATTGCGTGCTGCTGCTCGGCGACTATGTCGCCGGCAAGAGTCTTTCGCGCTACGCCTCGCCGGTCGCGCATCGCGACTGGGCCGGTGCACTCGGAGCGCTCAAGGCGCCGCTGGGTGTCCACGCGGTGCTCGGCAATCACGATTGGTGGGACGATGCCAAGGCCATGGCGCGGCGTTGCGGTCCGACGCGGGCGGGGCTGGCGCTGCAGAATGCGGGCATCACGCTGCACGAGAACACCTGCGTGCAGCTTGCCAAGGAGGGCAAGTCGTTCTGGATCGCCGGCCTTGGGGATCAATGGGCCCTGTGGCCGAAGCCAGGATCAGGGAAGAAAGTCGGCTACGATGGCGTCGATGATCTGCCCGGCACGCTGGCGCTGGTGACTGACGATGCGCCTATCGTGCTGATGGCGCATGAGCCCGACATCTTTCCGCAAGTGCCCAACCGCGTATCGCTGACCGTCTGCGGCCACACGCATGGTGGCCAGGTGCGCTTCTTTGGCTACGCACCGGTGGTGCCATCGAAGTACGGCGCGCGCTATGTCTATGGGCATGTCGTGGAGCGGGGGCGTAGCCTCGTCGTTTCCGCCGGGCTCGGCTGCAGCGGCTTGCCGGTGCGGTTCGGCTCGCCGCCCGAGATCGTGATGATCGAGCTCAACAGCGACGAGAAGAGCGCGTGACAATCACGCTGCTATCGGCTCTGTTGCGGCCATGAGCGATACCTCTATTTCCAAACACGATTGGCCGGACCTCGCCGGCCGGCTTATCGAGATCGACGGAGGGCCGGCGCACGTGCTGCCGATCCGCGTCTATTTCGAGGACACGGATTTTTCCGGGCTTGTCTATCACGGCAGCTACGTGCGCTGGTGCGAGCGCGGGCGCTCGGACTTTCTGCGCCTTCTAGGCGAAGATCATCGGCGGCTCATCGATGGGTCGGACGGGCGCGAGCCGGCGGCGTTCGTCGTGCGGCACATGGCGTTCGATTTCCTGAAGCCGGCGCGCATCGACGAAGTGCTCGAAGTGGTGACGCGCATTAAGACTGTGGGCACGGCGAGCATCAACATCGCGCAGAGCGTGAGGCGCGGATCATTGACCCTCGTGGAGGCCGAGGTGACGGTCGTCCTCATCTCGGTCTCGGGGAAGCCGCTGCGAATCGCAGGCGCCCTGCGAGAGGCGTTTGACGCTGGAAAAGCCGCGTCCTAAATGCACTGAGGTGCAAAAAACGCTTGATTTTGGCTGCTATCCCGCATATTCGCCCTCGGCCGAGCGCACATTGTGCGTGCAATTCGTGTAGTATCCTCCGGCTGAATGATTCTCTCAAGGAACCAACCGATGGCTGAAAAACCCGCTCCGAAGATCAATACCATCACGCTGCGCCAGATCGGTGCCGCACTCTCGGAAGCGCATGACATCCCCAAGAAACAAGCCTCCGCCGTGCTCGAGGATCTGGTGACGCTCATCACCAAGCACCTGAAGAAGGGCGACAAGATCCGCATCGGCGGCCTTGGCGTGCTGCAAGTCCGCAAGCGCCCGGCGCGCATGGGTCGCAACCCGGCGACGGGCGAGACCATCAAGATCAAGGCGTCGAAGAAGGTTGCCTTCCGAGCCGCCAAGGAGCTCAAGGAATCCATCTAAGCGTTGGTTCCGGCTCTACGCACGGATCATTGGCGCGCCGGCGTGCTCAGCACCGGCGCGCTCTTTTTTGGTTTGCATCACGGATTGCGGCAACAGCAGACCAAAGTGTTGCCATCTGCGGGCCATAAACTGCGAATCGGCTACGGTTAGCGCTCGATCGGTTTGAGGGAGGTGACATGTCCGACAAGACAATCCTCGTCGTGCCCGGCAACAAGAAGCTCAGCGTGCCGCGGATCCTGAAGCGAGGTCTGCAGATCGCTGCTGCCGTTGCGCTCAGCGCCGGCGTCGCGCTCGCCATCCTGATCGGCAGCGGGCTGCTGGTGCCGCGGGGCCGCCTGCTTGCGGGCTGGGACGTGTGGCTGGCCTTCATCAACCGCACCGACATCCTCGCCACCATGGTGCTGACGGCGCTCGTTACGGTGTGGTTCGTCTACTGGCAGCGCGACCACGAGCGCGGGAAATAGCTTGCGCCGCTCAAATGCAAGCTGTCCGCGCTGGCGGGCATGCGAACGCGAAAAAGCAAGGGAGGACACGGCAAGGCCGCATCCTCCGCTTGGCAGCGGAAAGCCAGAAGCCGCTTAGTGGCAGCAGCAGCGCTTGCGGAAGTACTTGACGGCAGAGACGGTGCGGTAGGCGCGCACGCGCTCGTACACGACCTTCTTCACAACCGACACGGTCGGCTGCTGGACGGCGACGCGACGATAGAACTTACGGCAGCCGCAACGGTCGCTGTACAGCTTCTTCGCCCAGACGGTGCGATAGCTGCGCACGCGCTCGTACACGACCTTTGGAACCAACTTCGTCGTCGGCTCGCGATAATAGACCTTCTTCGCGACAGTGCAGCAGCCGTCGCGATGGAACCAGTGCGCCTCCGCAGAGGTCGTCATAGCCATGCTCGTACCGGCCATCACGCCCGCGGCGACAAGAACTCCAAGAAGCCCACGCATTCGAAAACTCCCAAATTCACCCACGCACGATTTTTCAATGTTTGGCGTTTCGGCAAAAATCCGATTTCGCCAAACGGCACGCGGAATGGATAACATGCGGCCATTATAAAAAACGGTTAGACGCAAAAAGCATATCCATCGCATTTCCAGATATGGTTAATGAAGGGCATCGATTGCGCCCATTTGCGTATCAAAACGGTAATAGACACAGGGAATAACGCTTTGTTTGCGGGTTAATGGCGGGGCGGCAAATGCAACCGCCCATTTCGGATCAAGAGCTAATGAAGCAGATGCCGATAAAGCTAACGATTATAATTGCAATGCGGCTCTGCGGGTAAATGCAGATCAATAAATGGGTGCGCCATTTTCTGGCGCACGGCAAGCGTCGATTAGCTTTTTGCGATTGCGCAATAGCCTAGCGGCAATGCTCTGCGCGCTCGGCGTCTTTCTTGATGACGTGACCGATGGGATCGGAGCCATTGGTGTTCACGTCGAGCGGATCGGCGCAGCGCCAGGCGGACAGCACTTTGGCCTGCCCGGTCGCAGGCTTGGGTTCGGGCGGCGGGGGTGCCGCAGCATGGATCGACGCCGTCGTGCTCGGCGGTGCAACCGCCGGAACCGGCGCCGGGGCCTTCAGCGTCTTCCCGGCCATCGCCTTGGCGAAGCACCGATCGAGGTTGGCGCAACGCCGCTTGGCGGAAGGGTGCGTGTCCGTCTCGGGGGCGCCCTCGAAGCTGTCGCACACCTGATTGAGGCCCTTGCGGTCGAGCCAGCCCTCGCGCACGCCGTAGTTGACCGCGTAGCAGTCAGCGTCCAGCTCGCTGTCGCCTACCGTGATGTGTCCGCACTCGTGCTTGAATACGAAAAGGCGAACGATCGGGGGCTGCTGGTTCAACATGTTGGGGTTGAGGATGAGAACCGTGTCGCCGGCTCCACCTTCGCTCGGTAGATCGCGGTCGATCATGATGTCGGCCTTGCCGCACGACATCTTGCGCCCGGCGAGCGTGACGCTCCGACCGACCAATTGCTCGCCTGCACTTGCGCGGTTGGTGATCGCCGAGGCTGCGGTGAAGCTCAAGAGAGCCGTCAGCAGCAGGACTAGCATACGCAACTTTACCATCGACCAAGCTCGCTCGGCCCCCCGGCTCCCCTTGGCAGCCGGGAATTAAGTGGCTGATTTAGCCCGAATTAGGACGTCGACCCTGAGCGCCCCCGTAGGCCCGTGCGCACTCTAGCCGCAAGCCTGCGAACAAAGTCTCTATGACGCCTTCATCCGCGCTTCACACGTGGCATCGACAACCGCGCGCGCACTAACCATGATGCGAGAATTAAGCTGGCGAGGGGGAAGGGCAGGGGATGACGCAGGAGAAGGACGCGCAGGGGATCGACCTCGACATCAAGGATGCGATGGAAGGGCACGAGCGCTTCCGCCAGCAGTTCGAGCGTGATCGGACCTTCTACCAGAGCCTTGCCACCAAGCAGCAGAAGCCGCGCCTGCTATGGATTGGCTGCGCCGACAGCCGTGTCGTGCCGGCGACGATCACCAGTGCCGATCCGGGCGAGCTGTTCGAGGTGCGTAACGTCGCCAACGTGGTCCCGCCGGCGGATGCGGCCGACGATGCCGTCGGCGCCGCCATCGAATATGGCGTCGGCCATCTCGGCATCGATGATATCGTCGTCTGCGGCCATACCGGCTGCGGCGGCATCGCGGCGCTGCTGGAGCCCATTCCACCGGAGCGGGAGGCGCATCTCGGCCGCTGGGTGGAGTTTACCAAGCCGGCCCATCAATTGATCGCGGCTGCGCGCGTTCCCGAGGAGGAGCGATTGACGGCGACCATCAAAGCGCATGTCCAGTTCCAGCTCGACAACCTGATGACGTACACCATCGTCCGCGAAGGCGTCGCCAACGGGCGGGTCAATGTGCATGGCTGGATTTATGACATGCATTCAGGCGAGCTGTCGGCCTACGACCCGCAAACGGGCGGCTGGCGCGGTCTTCTCGACGCGTCATAGGGGCTTTGCAGCAAAGGGCCTATGTCGTGGCCCGGCCAAGTGCTCGTGCGTGCGCTAGAGTGGGCGGCCATCGACTTGAGTCGCGCGATGCACGCCGCCGTTTGGTCATATTGCGAGGCAACATGCCGTCTTGGGGATGTGGGCGAAGCACGTCACACTCTAGCTTCGGTTGCGCACGGCCGGCAGCTCTGGCCGAACGACGCCGCTGGTGCGGGCGCCCGCATTCCGAGCTCATCCTACGTCACTGGATAACCAAATGAATCCTACCGATCTCGCGCAGGAAGCCATCGGTCCGCCTGCGGTGCACGGCTTCTCGTTCCTCGAACTGTTCATGCAGGCGCACATCGTTGTGCAGATCGTCATGGCCGGTCTGCTCATCGCCTCGATCTGGTCGTGGGCCATCGTGGTCGAGAAGTTCTTCGCCTTCCGCCGCGCACGCATAGAGTCGGACCGCTTCGAGCACATGTTCTGGTCCGGCCAGTCGCTGGATGAGCTCTACACGAACCTGTCGCGAACCAAGCCGATCACCTTGGCAGCGCTGTTCGTTGCCGCGATGCGCGAGTGGAAGCGCTCGGTCGAAGGCAACATCCGGGCTCTCGGCGGCATCCAGCTGCGTGTCGAGAAGGTGATGGATGTCACCATCAGCCGGGAAATGGAGCGGCTCGACCGGCGGCTCCTGTTTCTGGCGACTGTTGGCTCCACGGCGCCCTTCGTCGGCCTGTTCGGTACGGTATGGGGCATCATGACGAGCTTCCAGGCCATTGCGGTGTCGAAGAATACCAACCTCGCCGTCGTGGCTCCGGGTATCGCGGAAGCTTTGTTCGCGACCGCACTTGGCCTCGTTGCCGCCATTCCAGCGGTCATTTTCTACAATAAGTTCTCTGCCGACAGTGCGCAGATCAGCCATCGTTTGGAGGCGTTTTCCGATGAGTTCGCCGCCATCGTGTCGCGGCAGATCGACGTTCGCAGCTAGTACCGGCACGGCATTGAGGAAGGCGTAAGGGGCAATGGGCGCTAGCATCAAAGCCAATACCGGAGGTGGGGGCAAACGCCGCCGCCGTGGCCGTAACGCGCCGATGAGCGAGATCAACGTCACGCCGATGGTCGACGTGATGCTCGTGCTGCTCATCATCTTCATGGTTGCTGCACCGTTGTTGCAGGTCGGCGTGCCGATCGAGTTGCCGCAGGCGAAGGGCAAGCAGCTCGAGGCCAACAAGGAGCCGCTCGCCATCTCGGTCAAAGCCGACGGCAGCGTCTTTATCGGCGAGACGCAGGTGCCGCTCGATGAGATCGCTCCCAAGCTGAAGGCGATCGCCAAGAACGGCTACGACGAGCAGATTTTCGTACGCGGCGACAAAGGCGTCGCCTATGGCACGGTGATGCGCGTCATGGGGCGCATCAGCGCTGGTGGCTTCCGCAAGGTGTCCCTGGTCACGGAAGTGGAGGATGGAGGCTAACCGTGTATCGCGGGCTCCTCACATCTTTCATTGGTCATGCTCTCTTGTTGGCCTATGCGCTGCTCTCCTTCCATGAAGCGCCGCCCGACATGCCAACGGTCATCCCCATCGAGGCGACGATCGTCACGCCGTCGGAGTTGACGCGCCTGAAGCAAGGCGATCCGACGGCCAAGCAGCTCGAGGCCAAGGCCAAAGAAGAGCCGCCGCAGGAGATCTCCAAGAAGGAGGCGGAGAAGCCTAAGCCGATTACGGCGCCGCCGCCGGCTGCCGAGGCTCCGCCGCCGCCACCTCCGCCCGAGCCGGAGAAGAGCGAGCCACCGCGCGAGCCGAAGAAAGATACCATCGCCGAGAAGCTGGCTGCGGCGCCGCCTGAGCCGACGCCGGAACCTGGTCCGACGCCCGACGAAAAGAAGCAGCTCGAGGAGAAGCTCGAAGCCGAGCGCAAGGCCGAAGAGCAAAAGAAGGCGGAGGAAGAAAAGAAGAAGGCCGAGGAGAAGAAGAAAGCCGAGGAAAAGAAAAAGGCAGAAGAAAAAAAGAAGGCCGAGGAAAAGAAGAAGAAGCTCGCCGAGGCGAAGCGCAGAGAGGCCGAGAAGAAGAAATTCGACGCCGACAAGATCGCGGCGCTGCTCGACAAGACGCCCGATAAGCGCGGTGCGCCGCAGACGTCGACGCCGCCGACAAGACCGACCGACTACACCGGACCCACGGCCGGCGAGCGCCAGGGGCATGACACTGTCTTGTCGGCGCGGGAGCAGGATCTCCTTCTGTCGATGATCAACAGACAGCTCGAGCCGTGTGCGCGGCTTCCCGGTGGCGGTGGCGGACCGGATACCCCGGTTGTCAACGTGCGCTTCCGGCTCAACCAGGACGGCTCGCTCAACGGCGAGCCGGTGGTGGTCAACCGGCAGAACACGCCGCTCTATGCCATCGCTGCCGATGCGTCGGTGCGGGCCGTCAAGCAATGCGCCCCGTTCCAGCTTCCGCCTGACATGTACGGGGCGTGGAGCACTGTCACCTGGGCATTCGACTGGCCGGTGATCTTAGGCTTGGTGCAGCGCTAGAAATTACGCACGGCCGCAATTCGATGCTATCAGCCCGGGCGGGCAAAGGGTTCAAGCGAGATGCAGTACGGGAACAGACGAATGGTAGCGAGCGAGCGCTGGACTTCTCATTGGCGGGCTGTGCTGCTCAGCGCATTGGCCGTCCTCGCGGTGGCGCTGCCGATGTCGCCTGCATCGGCGCAGCGTCCCGACGACAGCTACAAGGGGCCGTCATCGGGTGGCGGTCTCGACGCTCAGATGCGGCAGTTCGAGGCTCCTCCACCGGCACCGCGCGGCGGCAACGGCGGTGGTGGACTCGTCGGTGGAGGCGGGGGGCTGCAGGGCCGGCAGACGCAGGGCACCATCGCACCCATTCCCATCGCCATTCCTGATTTCCTCGGTCCCGACCCGAAGCTTGCGGCCGACATCGCGCAGGTGGTGACCGCCGATCTCGGCAACTCGGGACTGTTCGAGCCGCTCGACCGCTCGTCATTTCTCGAGCAGGTGCGCGACGTCAATGCAGCGCCGCGTTTTCCGGACTGGCGCTCCATCCGCGCCGATGCGCTCGTGGTGGGTGAGGTCGGACGAGGCGCCGACGGCAGGCTCGTGGCGCAGTTCCGGCTTTGGGACGTGACGACGGGGCGGCAGCTCGCCGGCCAGCGTTTTGCCACCAGCGCGCAGAACTGGCGCCGCGTTGGCCACATCATCGCTGACCAGGTGTACAAGCAGCTCACCGGCGAGAGCGGCTACTTCGATACGCGCGTGGTGTTCGTCGATGAAACGGGGCCGAAAGACCGGCGCGTGAAGCGCCTCGCCATCATGGATCAGGATGGCTTCAACGTGCGGTTGCTCAGCCGCGGGCAGGAGCTGGTGCTGACGCCGCGCTTCTCGCCGACCAACCAGGAGATCACGTTCATGTCGTACGCGGGCGACCAGCCGCGCGTGTTCCTCATGAACCTCGAGACGGGACAACGCGAGATCGTCGGCGACTTTCCCGGCATGACCTTCGCGCCGCGCTTCTCTCCCGACGGGCAGCGGATCATCATGAGCCTGCAGGACGGCGGCAACTCGGCCATCTACGAGATGGACTTGCGCACGCGCCAGAAACGGAAGCTGACCGCCGGCACGGCCATCGATACGAGCCCGAGCTACTCGCCCGACGGGCGGCAGGTAGTGTTCGAGTCGGACCGGGACAACGCGCAGGAGATCTACGTGATGAACTCCGACGGCTCCGGCCAGCACCGGATCAGCCAGGGCGAAGGCAGCTACTCGACCCCGGTATGGTCGCCGCGCGGCGACTATATCGCGTTTACCAAGCAACTCGGGGGGCGCTTCCTCATTGGCGTCATGCGCCCGGATGGGAGCGGGGAGCGCGTCCTGACCGAAGGCTACCACAACGAGGGGCCGACGTGGGCCCCGAACGGACGTGTGCTGATGTTCTTCCGCGAATCACAGGGGGCAAACGGGGGGGCGCGAATCTAT
>Ga0164243_10008188_pt1 | contig 15495 bp, 13 predicted proteins | sample OricompcompostOP_FD_108781 | JGI IMG/M metagenome (GOLD analysis project Ga0164243, IMG submission 108781) | Organic Plus compost microbial communities from Emeryville, California, USA - Original compost - Organic plus compost (OP) | ecosystem: Engineered > Solid waste > Mixed feedstock >... | reverse complement strand
TCGCACGACGGAGCGATTGTCCCGACCGGCCACGGTCGCGGTCAAGGGGAGTGCGTCGCCGCCGGCCGGGTCCGCGGGCCGCCGGGTCCGGTCGCCAAGACCGTTGGAAACGAAAAAGGCCCGGCAGGCCGGGCCGTCGACGCGACGAGGGAGTACCGCCCGGTTCAGAGGTGCCGGGGCTGAGACTCGACGGTGATCTCGTCGTCGTCTTCGGGGTCGCCCGGGTAGAACTCGAAGAACTGCTGGCCGGCGAAGTAGTCGGACATGGCCCGGCGGACCGACCGCATCTGCTTCAGGAACCGGGCGTACTGGCGGACGAGGAGGCGCCGCTGCTCGTCGGGCATCTCCAGGATGTCGGCGTAGTACCGGCGTCCGCGGCGGGCGTCGTAGAAACTCCAGAGCCGCTTGATCCGCAGGCCCGACTCCTCGTCCTCGTAGTCGAGCATCCGGGCGTAGTGCCGGGCCTTCATCTTCTTGGCGAAGGCGATCAGCTCGGTCTCGGACTCGAAACCGTTGTGCTCGTCGATCCAGTCGACGATCTGCTCGGTGCTGAGCCGCGGCCCGCGCTCCGCACAGAGTTCTTTGAGGCTCGCGACGATCTCGGCGGGTCCCATGGGCAATCCCCCGGTCCGGTCGGGTGCGATGCGAACGGGTTCAGGACGTCCGGCGCCGACCGGCCGGGCAGGCGGCCGGTCCGGCGCAAGTGCAAGCAACCTGGTCGATTCTAGCCGTAGTGTCCGTCCGTGTCGATGGACCGACGTTCAAGCGATCAAAAATCCAGTCCTGGAAATCGGCACAACCGGCACGACCCGCAGCGGCGAGGCGGTTTCCGAACGGCCCGGGGCGTCGATAAAATGACGAGCGGGGCCGGACGAAACCGCGGGCAACGGAGGCGGCAACGATGAGGCCGTTTCGACGGGTTCTTTTCGGATGGCTGGCCGCATCATGCGCCTGGACCGCGGCGCGGTCCGCGGAGCCGGCCGCGCCCGAGGTCGAACGGGGTCGCGAGGCGCTCACCCTGCACGGCTACCTGAAGGCCAGCTGGAGCGACGAGGCGTACAAGCGCGTCGGCCGGTTCTGGGGTCCGGGCGCGCCCGACCCGGAGGCCGACCCGGAGGGGTACCTCGCCGCCTTCTGCGACCGCTACGGGCTGAGCAAGGCCCCGTTCCCCAACGACGGCCTGCCGATGGGCCTGCGCCGGGGGGTCGGTGACGACGGCCGGAAGCGCGGGGTCCAGATCGACTGCCTCACCTGCCACGGCGGCTCGATCGGCGGCACGAATATAGTCGGGCTCGGCAACTCCCGGCTCGACCTGACGCTCCTGTTCCAGGAGATGACCCGCGCCGACGGGAAGCGGTTCCCGATCACCCCCTACGTCATCAACTCGGCGCAAGGGACGGTGAACGCCGGGATGTTCTCGGCCGTGCTTCTCAGCCTGCGCAACTCCGACCTCTCGATGCGCTCGTTCCCCCTCCCGTTGGGCGCGAACCTTCCCGAAATGGACACCCCCGCGTGGTGGAACCTCGCCCCCAAGACCACCATGTACTACGACGGCCGGACGCCGGCCGAATCGGTCCGGGCGAGCTTGCAGTTCTTCCTCGGCGAGAAGTCGGCCGACGAACTCAAGGCGCTGGAGCCGACGATGCGCGACATCATCGCGTACGCCCGCAGCCTGACCCCGCCGAAATACCCGTTCCCGATCGACCGGGCGAAGGCCGACCGGGGCCGCCGCGTCTTCGAGGCGTCCTGCGCGAAGTGCCACGGCACCTACGACGAAGAGGGGGTCGTCGACTACCCGAACGAGGTCGTCCCGCTCAAGGTGATCGGCACCGACCCCGCGCGGGCGGTCGGGATGTCCGACAAGATGATCGCCCACTACAACGCCACCTGGTTCGCCGAGAAACACCCGGCAAACCCCGTGATGACGGGCTACCAGGCCCCGCCCCTCCGCGGGGCCTGGGCGACCGCGCCGTACCTCCACAACGGCTCGGTGCCGACGCTCTACCACCTCCTGAAGTCGTCCGAGCGCCCCGCCCGGTTCCTCCGGCCCCCTTCGACCGACCTCGCCCATTACGACCCCGAGCGGGTCGGCTGGACGTTTAAGCCGGTCGACGCGCCCGCGAGCCTGACGCCCGACGAGCGCCGGCGGTTCTTCGACGCCTCGCGGTTCGGCCTCAACAACGGCGGGCACACGTTCGGGGACAAGCTCTCGGAGGACGACCGGCGGGACGTCGTCGAGTACCTCAAGACGCTGTAACCGCCGGCCCCCTCCGGCCGTTTCAATGGCCCTTTTCGGGGGCGGGCTGGTCGACCTCCGGCTGGGCCGTCTTTTGCAACCGCTCGGCGACCTTGCCGACTTCGCGGAAGGCGCGGAGGACGTTGCCGCCGAGGACCTTGTGGACGTCCGACTCGGAGTAGCCGCGGCGGAGGAGTTCCTCGGTGAGCCGGGGGAAGCAGGAGACGTCGTCGAGCCCCTCGGGCCACGACGTGATCCCGTCGAAGTCGGAGCCGATGCCGACGTGGTCGATGCCGGCGACCTTCACGATATGGTCGATGTGATCGGCCACGAGCGAGACGGTCCCCCGGGGGAGCTTGTTCGCCTTGAACCACTCCTCGTAGGCCTTGGAGAACTCCTTCCGGTCGGGGTACTTCGCCCTCAACTCCGCGCGGGCCGCGCTGATCTTCTTCGCGTACTCGGGGACGACGAAGCCAGAGAAGAAGTTCACCATCACCACGCCGCCGTTCTTGGGCAGGAGCTTCAGGACGTCGTCGGGGACGTTCCGCGCGTGGGGGGCGATCGCGAAGGCGCTGGAATGGCTGGCGATCACCGGGGCCTGGGAAACGCGGAGGGCGTCGGCCATCGTCTCGGCGCTGACGTGGGAGATGTCGACGAACATGCCGAGCCGGTTCATCTCGCGGACGACCCGCTCGCCGAAGGGGCTGAGGCCGTGGTGCTTGGGGGTGTCGGTGGCGGCGTCGGCCCAGTCGAGGGTGACGTTGTGGGTGAGCGTCATGTAGCGGGCGCCGAGGCGGGCGAAGGCGCGGAGCTGCGCCAGGTCGTTCTCGATCGCCACGCCCCCCTCAATCCCGATCAAGGAGGCGATCTTGCCCGCCTTGACGACCCGCTCGACGTCGTCGGCCGAGTAGGCCATCTCCAGGTCGTTCGGGTAGCGCTCGACCATCCGATGCACCAGGTCGATCTGCTCGGTGACGGTCCGCGCGGGGTTCGCGTGCTCGCTCGGGATGTAGACCGACCAGAACTGCGCCTTCAGGCCCCCCTCCCGCATCCGGGGGATGTCGGTCTGCCCGGTCGTCAGACGCTTGGAAAGGTCCAGCGTCTCGAACTTGACGTCGCCGTCGGTCCGGAGGCGCCAGGGGAGGTCGTTGTGGCCGTCGAACAGCATCCCGGCGGCGTGGACCTTACGGGCGTGCTCGGAGACGGGGGGCAACGCCTCGTCCGCGCGGAGGGCCGGGGCGAAGGGGAGGGAAAGCAGAAGGGCGAGGCTCGATCGGCGGAGGCGGCTCATGAAGAATCCCTCAAATCGGCGAGGTTTCCAGAAACGCGAGCGGGGCGGACGGGAGAGGTGGAGGGGATCGGACGGCCGGGAGAGGCGCGGCGGGACCGGCCGGGCGCGGGCGGCAAGAGCCGTCGCGCCGGCCGAAAGGGGCCTAAGCGGGGGTCACCGGCCGCGGAACGACCGGACGATGGCCGCGTACTGCGACGCGAGGTCGCGGAGCCGGGCGAAGTCGCCCGCGGCGACGGCCTTGGGCTCGACGAGCGAACTGCCGACGCCCAGGCAGCAGGCCCCCGCCTTGAGGAACGACTCGGCGGTGTTCAGGTCGACGCCGCCGGTCGGCATCATCCGGATCTGGGGGAGGGGGCCGCGGAGGGCCTTCAGGAAGCTCGGCCCGCCGACGTCGGCCGGGAAGATCTTCACGACGTCGGCCCCGGCCTCCCAGGCCGTCACGACCTCGGTCGGCGTGAACGCGCCGGGCATCACCGGCACGTCGTACCGGCGGCAGAGGCGGATGACGTCGAGGTTGACGGTCGGGGCGACCACGTACTCGGCCCCGGCCAGCAGCGCGGCGCGGGCGGTCTCGGGGTCGAGCACGGTCCCCGCGCCGAGGCAGATGGTGTCGCCCACCTCGCGGCGGACGCGGCGGATCACCTCGACCGCGTCGGGGACGGTGAACGTGATCTCGGCCGCCGTCACCCCCCCCTCGGCCAGGGCCTTCACAACCTGCGTTAACAGTTCGCCCGACTCGGCCCGCACGACGGCGACGATGCCGCCGTCGAGGATTCGTTTCAGGGTCGTCTCACGGCTCATGGCGGGCCCGGTCACGGTCTATGCGGCGTGGTTCGGCCGGTCCGTCACCGGCCGTTGGACCTCAGGATATCGCCGTCGGGACACGCTTGGAAGGGGGGGCAGGCCGCGCCCAGGGCGAGGAGGTCGGACTCGATCGTTTGACAGATGTCGTCGAGCGGCAGGTGGCCGATGTCGTGGGCGTCGAACGGGTTCTGCAACGAGACGCCGATCTGGTCGATCGAGAGGATCGGGTAGGCGACGAGCAGCGTGGCGATCGGGGTCAGCCAGCCGATCCGGGCGAGCAGGGCGAACGGCAGCGTGGCGAGGAACAGGAAGATGAACCGACGAATGTTGATGCCGTAGACGCGGGGCAGGGGGGACTTCAAGATCCGCTCGCAGCCCCCCAGGTGGTCGATGAGCGTGTTCCGCGACTGTTCGGCCGGCAGGAACGTGATCGGCGGCGCGCCGACACGTTCCATCCCCTCGCGGAGCAGGGCGGCGATCTGCATGGAAACGGCCGTCGGCATGTGGCGGGCGTTGGCGACCCGTTCGGCCGCCTCGGGCCCGATCAGGGCCGCGACCTCGGGGATGTCGCGCTCGCCGCGGAGCGACCGACGGGTGACGTGCGCGAACGCGGCCGTCCAGCGCACGACGTCGTCACGCCAGCGGGGGTCGTCGGGCCCGTACGTCAAGGCGGTCGTCGCCAGCGTCCGGCACTGGTTGACGATCCCGCCCCAGAGTTTGCGCCCCTCCCACCAGCGGTCGTACCCCGCGTTGGTCCGCAAAACGAGGAGTAAGCCGAGCACGGCGCCGGCGGCCTCGTAGGGGGCGACGTCGACGTTGAAATCGATGTGGTGGACGGCCCAGTCGAGGACACAAACCAGGGTGGCGACGACGGTGAAGATCAATACGTTGCGCGAGACCTGAATCGTAATCGACCCGTTGAGCGCGAACGCCTCCTCCCAGAAGTTCGTTCGCCGTCCGGCTTTCGGATTCCCATTGTTAAGCAACGTGTCTCACCTTTCCGCCGCCGCCGCCCCTCCGTTTTACGGGCCGCTTCGACCGTCAACGAATCGATCCAGAAGGGCCGCCAACTCGGGGGCGTTGGGGATCTCTTTGAACCGTAAGACCGGGCCCGCGAGGGCGTCGAGCGTCTCGTCGTCGACCTTGAGACGCTCGGAGATCGCCAGTACGTACCGGGGGGGGCCGAATTTCGGCAGGAGCCGGAGCAACCGTTCCAGACTCGACCGCTTCCAGAACCCGACCACCTCCAGGAACACGTCCAGGCCGGTCGCCTTGTGTCGCAATCTATAGTCGGGAACCCAGACGCCTTCGCGACCGAGTTCGACGAATTCCGTCGCCTCGGTCACCTCCCAGGCCGGCGCAACCTGCCGGAACCGTTCGACAAACGCGGCGATCTCGGGGGGCGTGTACGTCCCCTCGTCGGCCTGCGGCGAGATCAGCCCGTCGTTCGACTCCAGGTGGAAGCTCCGGGGCTCGCGGCGGGGTCCCCAGCGTAATTCGGCGTCGAGCCGGAAATCTTGGCAGTGCAGCAGCGTCGGCAAGAAAAGGGCCATCTGGAGCCCGTACCGGTTCGTGGCGCTGAAGAGGCTGAGGGGGCCGTCCAGGTGGAAGACGTACCCCTCCTTCATGTCCCCCTCGACCCGGTAAAGCAGCCGGTGGAACTTCAGGCGGCGGAAGAGTTGCCGGTAGCGGCTCGGCTTCTCCCGGCGGACCTCGACGCGGACGAGCACGGAGCGGAGCAGGACCGACTGCGCCAGGGCGACGTTGTAGCGGTCGATCAGCCTCTGGGCGCTCAGGTCCTCGAATTTCAGAAGGCGGTTCTCGTCCTTGAGGTCGGCAAAGAGCCCCGCCGCGACCGTTTCCGGCGCCACCCCCAGTTCGCCGGCCACCTCGCCGAGCACGCGGTCGCGGTCGAACGCCGCGCGGTGCCCCGGGCCGGCGGCGTGGAGACTTTGCCGGTGCGCGGCGGCGGCCGTAAACACTTTCTCTCGAAGCGTTTCGGGGGGGACTTCGGCCACGACCTCGAACTCGGCCCGGTCTTCCAGGACCTTCGCCAGACCCCGGTGGGCCAGGGTCGCCAACCCTTCACCCACCAGTTCGTCGATCTCCGCCTCGATCTCCCCGCGGGTCGTCCCGACCCCTTCGCGGAAGATCATGAGGAGGCTCTCCGCCACTTCCAGCCATTGCGCGCTGTCGCGGCTCAGATAGCGGGGGATGATCCGCTGTTTCGAAGTGGCGACCCGGACCAGGTTGCCGGTCAACATAAGGGACTCGGGGGCTCAGGCTTCGGCATCCCGGCGCCGACCGGGCACGGGGCCCGGGGGTCGTCGGGACGGGCGAAGGGACGGGGGCCGGTGCGCGGCCGCCTCGGTTCAGAGGAATTTCCAGCGCCGCTTGACCTTCATCCGGTCTTCGTCGGCGAGCCGGCGGCGGATGAGCTGGACGTTGGCATTATAGCGCGGCGGGGCGGCGGCCGGGACGGGGTCGGGCGGGCGGGCCGGCACGGAGTCGTCGGGGGAGGGGACGGGTTCCGGCGGGAGGTCGTTGCGGTCGGCCATCGGTGTTCATCCCGAACAACAGCGAATGGTGCCTGGAAAACCAACGTCGCAAAGGGAACGAGCGGTTCCCCTCATTCCCCGCCGTAGGCGCTGTGCTGACGGCGGCGGTTGGAGGTGAACTCTTCGACGGTCCCCCGGGTGACGACTTCGTAGAGGATCGCTTCCTTCTCGCCCGATTTACGCAAGATGCGCCCAAGCCTTTGGACGTGCTCGCGTACGGACCCCGAGCCGGAAAGGACGACGGCCACGTTCGCCTCCGGGACGTTGACCCCTTCATTCAAGACGCGGGACGTGGCGACGATCGGGTAGGCGCCCGAGTTGAAGCGGAGCAAGACCTCGCGGCGCTCCTTGGTCTTCGTTTGGTGGGTGATGACGGGGACCAGGAACCGCCGGGCGATCGTGTAGACTGTCGCATTGTCGTGGGTGAAGATCAAGACCCGGTCGCCGTTGTGGCGTTCGAGCAGGCGCCCCAGGAGGCCCAGCTTGGCCGGGGCGGCCAGCGCCAGTTCGCGCTGGCGGCGGTACGCCAGGTACGCCTGCCGGCCTTCGGGCGAGCGGTGGGCGGTTACGAGGAACTGCGCCCAGCCGTTCGGCCGACGCATGTCGATCCCGTAGTCCTGGAGGAACGTCCGGTAAACCTCCCGGGCCTGCTCGTAGTCGTGCCGCTCCTCGTCGGTGAGGTTGACGAAGAGGGTCTCGACCCGGTAGTCGGCCAGGTACCGGCCGCGGAGTTGGGTGATCTCGCGGCGGTAGACGATCGGGCCGATCAGGACGTCGAGGTGGGTGTGGGCGTTGTCGGCCCGCTCGGGGGTCGCCGTCAGGCCGAGGCGGTAGGGGGCGAGCGAGAGGATGGCGGCCTGGCCGTAGGTCGGCCCGGGGAGGTGGTGGCACTCGTCGAAGACGACCAGCCCGAAGCGGTTGCCGAGCCGGGCCATGTGCAGGTGCGCCGAGTCGTAAGTGGTGACGGTCAAAGGCCTGACGTCGTACGACCCGCCCCCGATCAGGCCGACCTCGGTGCCGAAGGTCATCGACAGTTCGTCGTACCACTGGCTCATCAGGTCGATCGTCGGCGTGACGACCAGGGCGGGGCGCTCGGCCCGCTGGATGGCGAGGTTGGCCAGGTGCGTCTTGCCCGTCCCGGTCGGCAGGACGACCACCCCGCGCCCCCCCGCCTTCCACCAGGCGTCGAGCCCTTCGACCTGGTGGGGGAACGCCTCCTTGGTCACCCGAAACGGCCAGCCCGACTTGTCATAGGCGCGGGCCCTGTCGAGCCGGGGGATGTTGTGGTCGAGCAGGTGCTGCACGATCGCGCGGTAGCAGATCCCCTCGGCCCGGTAGGCCCCGGCGCGGGGGTCGTACTTCACACCAGGGAGCCCGCGGTCGTCCCCTTCGGCCAGCCCCTCGATAAGGATCGTTCCTTCGTCGAACCCCAGACGGACCGGGGCGGCGGTCTCGGTCGCTGCCGCCGTCGTCATGACACGCCGTCCTCCGCCCCTCGGGCTCGAACCCGGATACGCCCCGACTTTCGCCTGTACTCTAGTTTACCCGCTTTGGGCCGGCGCCTCCACACGAACCGCCCGATCCCGCGCCGGGCCGGGCCGAAAGGGCCCGCGACGCACGGCGGTTCGGCCGCTACCGGCCGAGCCAGCGGGACTGTTCGGCGTTATACCGCGCCCCCGCGGCCGCGCCGGGGGGAAACGCCTCGTCGAGGCGGGCCAGGTCGTCGGCGGTCAGGTCGACCTCCACGCCCCCGACGTTCTCCTCAAGATACGCCCGCCGCTTCGTGCCGGGGATCGGGATGACGTTCTCGCCTCGGGACAGCACCCACGCCAGCGCGACCTGGCCCGGGGTACACGACTTCGAGCGGGCGACCTCTTCCAAAGGGGCCAGCAAGGCGACGTTGCGGCCCAGGTTATCGGACGCGAAGCGCGGGTTCGAGGCCCGCCAGTCGCCGGCGGGAAGCCGGTCGCGGTCGGTGAGCGTACCGGTCAGGAACCCCCGGCCGAGCGGGCTGAAGGGGACGAAGGCGACGCCGAGTTCCGCGCAGACCGGCAGGACGGTGGCTTCGGGGTCGCGGGTCCAGAGCGAATATTCGGCCTGAAGTGCGGCGATCGGGTGGACGGCGTGGGCCCGCCGCAACGTCTCCGGGGCCACCTCGGACAGCCCGAGGAAGCGGACCTTCCCCTCGGCGACCAGTTCGGACATCGCGCCGACCGTCGCTTCGATCGGCACGTCGGGGTCGGCCCGGTGGAGGTAGTAAAGGTCGATGTGGTCGGTCTGGAGCCGCGCGAGACTCGCCTCGCAGGCCGTGCGGATTCGCTCGGGCCGCCCGTCGACCACGACGGTCGGCCCGCCGCCCGCCCCGGCCTTCCGCACGAAACCGGTCTTTGTCGCCAAAAACGCCTCGCCCCGACGCCCCCGCAGGGCGCGGCCGATCAACGATTCGTTATGGCCGCCGTCGCCGTAAGAGTCTGCGGTGTCGAGGAAATCTACGCCGAGGTCGAGGGCCCGGTGCAGGGTCGCCACGGACTCGGCCTCGTCCGCCTCCCCGTAAGAGCCCGACATCCCCCAGCACCCCAGCCCGATCGCCGAGACCTGCACGCCGCTCGTCCCTAACTTCCGCCGTTGCACGTCCACCTCCGGTGAATCTCTCGTTGCGACACCGCCGCGCCGTCCGTTCGGGACCGCGCGGGCGGCATCACCCCCGTTCACCCCGCATGACAGACCCGTACGGCGTCGGGTTCGGTCGCGTCGGCCCATGAAACCGTACGAACGGGCCTTAACGCCCAAGGCCCCTTGCGACTTTCCCCGGCGTGCCGTCGTCCGGGCACCGCCTCAAAACACCGGCCGGGTGGACCGATCCCCTCGGCGAGATGACGCACGCGTCGGCCAAAAATTCCACGACCCATTTCCCTCATATTTCCCAAATAACCATCCCGGCCTAAGAAAGGTGTTTTATATTCCTCCAAAACTACAACGGACGTTCCCTTTTCTCCCCGTCCGATCTTTGCCGCCGGGGTGGCGTATCAGTCACAAGGCCGGGCCCGCCGCAGTCGCGGCCTGTGGCCTACCGAAGAACCGTCGACCCCCTAGGCCGTTGGAGGGATCAGCGATGAGGCAGCAGCAGGCTCGGGCCGGAACCGCATTACGTACACGCCGCGCGAACCGGCCCGTGGTCGAGTCGCTGGAGGGGCGGGCACTCCTCAGTACGACGCCCTCGGTTTGGAGCCGGTCGGGGTCGGTCGACCGCCGGGGCGGGTCCGACACCGTCTTGATGCAGTTGCTCCCCGGCCAGTTCACGGCCCCGGCGTCGGGCACGATCCTGTTCGACGTGGAGGTCAAAGCCGCCGACGGCAGTTCGTTCGTCCCCGGCGCGTTCCAGATCCTCGGCCCGACGGGCCGGCCGGTCACCGCATCGTTCCCGTTCCGCTCGGACGGGTCGACCCTCCGCCGCGTCTCGCTCGCGCCCGGGGAGTACTCCGTCCGGGTCTTCGGCCGAGGGGGGTCGACGGGCGCGTTCGAGGTCGTCACGCACATGGTCGGCGACGTCGACGGCGACCGGAAGGTGACCCAGGCCGACATCGCCGCGATCGGGCAGGCCCAGGGCGTCCGGCGGTGGTCGCCCCTGTACGCCGCCCCGCTCGACATTAACCACGACGGCGTGATCGGCCGGGCCGACCTCAACCGCGCCCGCGCCAACCTGGGGGCGAACGCCGGCCGGACCTTCACGTTCACGCTCGCCAACAACACGAACAACGCCTTTAACGCCGACAACATCTACGTCGCCATCATCGGCAACGTGGGGGGGAGGAACGTCCACGTCACGTCCACCGGCGACCAGGTGCCGATGCGGGAGTCGGACAACAACGCCCCCGGCTCGGTCACGCGGAACGGCCTGGTCTACACGCCCTCGTACAGCATGAAGCTCAGCGAATTCCTCGCGAAGGGGATTCCGATCGGGCAGATCAACTCGGGGCGGGTCTGGATCGGCCTGGGCGCGCCGATCTACTTCCACGTCTTCGCCGGCGGGGGCTTCACCCAGCCCAACGTGGCCAACCCGAGCGACCCCAACGCCGATACCAATTTCGACTTCGTCGAGTTCACCCTCGACGGCGGCGGCCTGCACGCCAACACGTCGCAGGTCGACGCCTTCGCGATCCCGCTGACCATGAACGTCGTCGGGGCCAAGAACCAGACCGTCGGGATCACCGAGCCGCGGAGCGCCCTGTTCGCGGCCTTCGCCAACAGCGTGCCCGCCGAGTTCAAAGGGCTGGTCGACCCGAAGGGGTTCCGGATCACCTCGCCCAAGAAGTCGCCGACGTTCCCGCAGAACTATTTCCAGCCGTACATCGACGCGATGTGGTCGTACTACCAGACCCGCGACCTGTCGATCTCGACGATCTTCGGGACGTACGTCGGCCGCGTGAACGGCAACACGTTCGTCTTCCGAAACCCGGCCAACGGGTCGACCTACAACGTCGCGAAGCCGAGTAGCGCCGACGTGATCGGCTCGACCGGCTCGATCGTCACCGGCGACGAGACCGAGAAGGCGATCAAGGCCCGGATCTCGGCCATGATCAACCGCCACGTCGCGACGGACGCGACCCAAAGCGACCCGACGCAGTATTACCTCGCCGCCCCCGCGAACTTCTACTCGAAGTTCTGGCACGACCACAGCCTCAACCGTCTCGCCTACGGCTTCGACTACGACGACGTGTTCGACCAAAGCACCTCGGTGATCGACACGAACCCGTCGCGGATGACGGTCAGCGTGACCTGGGGCTAAATCGAACCATTACTTTATTTGCGATCCCGACACGGGTCCGCGCCGCCTCTCTCATCGGCGGCGCGGACCCGTCGGCGTTTCCGGGTCGTGGCTCGGAACGTCCGCCGCCCTCAACAAACCGACTCCTAAAAAGATTCGCGTGTGAGACCGCGGGACAATTGCGTATCGGGCCGAAAAGTTTTAGGCTGATCGCGCGGCGAATCTGACGGGCGTCAGAGGCCGTCGTCCCCCCGAGCCGGTCGTCGCAGGCCGTTTCCCCGTTCAAAGCGGCCGGCACCCGACCTGATGGGTGAATCGAGCGGTCCGAATCTTGAGGAGGGTCCCGGGATGGCGACCACGTTGGGTTTAACCTTGCTGCTCACGCTACCCGGCCAAATACTGGTGGCGCCGCCGTTCCAAGAAGACCCCGCCGCGCGGCTGGCCTACATGAAGGACTCGGTGGCGCATTACCGGATCCACCGGACAACCCCCGGGTCGCCGCCGTTCCGGCTCATGCCCGAGCCGATCTTCCGGCTCGATAACGCGGTGACGGGGGTCAAAGACAGCGCCATCTTCCTCTGGACCGACGTCGAGACCGGCCGGCCCGAGGCGACGATCCAGATGTTCCGGGCCCCCACGAAGCGCTGGCTCCACGACTGGACGTCGCTGTCGACCGACCCGATCATTGCCGAACTGGGGAACCGACCGAAGTGGTGGCCCAAGCCCGGCGTCGAGTTCCGCCCGGTGCCCGACGCCCCCGCCCCGGCCGCGACCCCCGCGGCACGGCTCCGCCAACTCCGGGCCATGGCCGAGGAGTTTTCGGCCACGGACGACTTCCTGGGCGCGGGCTGGAGCCAACTCCGGCTCCTGCCGAAGCCGTGGCTCCGCTACGGCAAGGCCGGCTCGGGGGTCGAAGACGGCGCCCTGTTCGCCTTCGTGCTCGGGACCGACCCCGAGGTGGTCCTCATGATCGAGTCCCGCCCCAACCGGTCCGGCGGCTTCCGCTGGGAGTACGGCCTGGCCCCGATGACTTCGTTCGAGGTCAAGGCCATGTGGAAGGGGAAAGAGGTCTGGACGCTCCCCTGGCGGAAGGCGTCCAAGGACACGACCGACCCGTTCTACGACATGGAATACTCGTACGAGCCCCAGTAACCGGGGCGAAGGACGGCGGCGCCACGGGTCTCATTACCGCGCCGGGCGCGACCCGCGTCCGGCCGGGCGGGGGAGAGACGCGGCCTCCTCGGGGGTCAGGTCGCGCCAGCAGCCGGGCTGTAGGGAACCGAGCGTGACCGGCCCGACGGCAACCCGGACGAGCCGCAGGGTGGGGTGGCCGACGGCGGCGGTCATCCGACGGACCTGGCGGTTCCGGCCTTCGTGGATGGTCAAACTCAGCCAGGCGGTCGGGACGTTCTTCCGAAAGCGGATCGGCACCGGACGCTCGGGGAGGTCGGGGGGCTCGTCGAGGAGCGCCACCGAGGCCGGGCGGGTCGGCCCGTCGTTCAGGACGACGCCGCGGCGGAGGGCGTCGAGCGCGGCGGGTTCGGGGAGCCGTTCGACCTGGACGAGGTAGGTCTTCGGGTGCTCGAAGCGCGGGTCGGTCAGCCGGTGGGCGAGGGGGCCGTTATCGGTGAGAAGGAGCAGCCCTTCGCTGTCGCGGTCGAGCCGGCCGGCCGGGTAAACGCCGGGGACGTCGACGTAGTCCTTCAGCGTGGCGCGGCCGGCCGCGTCGGTGAACTGGGTCAGGACGTCGTACGGCTTGAAAAAGGCGATCGTCCGCGAGCCGGCGGCAGGAGCCGGGCCGGGACGAGGGCGGGGATACCGGCGCTCGTCCCGGCGGGGGCGTGTCATGGCGACGGTCCTGGTCTCAGCCGTGGCCGTAGCCGCGGTCGAACGCGTCGAGGTCGCGCATGTAGGCGGCGTAGGTCGTGCGGAAGGTGTCGGGGTCGATCGACCAGCGCGGGGCGTCCTCGGTGTGGCGGTGGCAGTGCTCTTCGATCAGGCGGTGGAGGAACTTGAAGAGTTGCCGGGGGGTGCGGAGGTTACCGAGCGAGTCTTTGAGGGTGTCGTCGGCGATCGACTCGTCGACGAGCTGCCGGAGCCGCGTCCGGTCGCCGTTCTGCGACGGTTCGAGCGAGCAGGCGCGGAGGCGGTCGCTGGCGAGGTCGTAGAGCGACGGGCCGGTCCAGCGCAACGGCTTGATCATGTTCAGCTTGTCGGGCCGGGCGCGGTCGTAAAACTCCTTGTCCTCTTTTTCGAGGTAGTAGGCGAGCTCGATGGGGAGCAGGAGTTTGATCCCGATGCCGGGGTGGCGCAGGAACTTGTGGTCGAGCAGCGGCCAGATCAGGGCGCGCATCTTGCGCGGGTCGCCCTCGATCTGTTGGGGCTCGTCGACCCGGTCGATCAGGACGATGATGCCGGAATAGCCGAGCGTGTGGAGCACCGCCTGGAACTTGCGGAGGAGCTCGTAGCGTTCTTCGCCGCCGGCACGCGCGGCCGTCGGGAGGGGCTGGCCGCCGAGTTCGCTCGGCTTGAACCAGAGCAGTTCCCAGCGGAGCGCGGCGGGGTCTCGGCTGAGGACGCGGACCCCCTTGCGGATGTCGCGGGCGTACCACTCGGCGCGGGCGAGGCGCCAACCCCAGTAGAGCCAGCCGGCGAGGATCGGCAGCAGGAGCCAGGGGAGGACGGTCCGGCTTTGCAGCCAGGGGATCAGGTAAATGAAGAGGAGGACGGCGATGGTCGTGCCGAACCCGATCTGGAGGTCGCGGCGGCTCCAGAGGGGGCGGAACCCGGACCGGCGGCGGAGGCGGCTCCAGCGGCGCTCGATCGGCTCGCCCGTCGACTGGTCGTAGAGGGCCGCCAGCAGGAGGAGGTCGCGGCGCTGGTCGACGCTGAGCGCCGAGAGGTCGACCTTCTCCGAACTCAGGGCGTCGATCAGCTGCGTGACCCCCTGGGCGAGGATCGCGTCCATGTGGTCTTGCAGCCGCCACTTCGTGAGCGCCTGGGCGGTGTCGCGGGCCCGGACGGCGGCCTTGAAGTGGTCGAGGTAGGGGTTGAAGTCGTCGTACGAGATGATGAAGACCCGCTCGTTCGGGTGCTTCTGGTTGTACGACTCCAGTTCGGCGACCGCCTGGAGGCGCAACGCCGTCTTGCCGCTCCCCTTCTCGCCGAAGACGACGGCCGTCGACGGGTCGGCCGGGCTGCCGAAGAACTTATTCCAGGCCGGGTGGTGGATTTCGACCAGGCACCGGCGCTTGAACACGGTGTCGGTCTGGGCGTCTTCCTCGCTGAACGGATTGCCGCCGATCCCGTGGTGCTCGAGAAACTGTTCGGTCTTCATTCCCGATGACGCCCTTTCCTCGCCGGAATCGGACTCGGAACCGCTGACGCTCCAGTGACGGACCGTCCCCCCCACCGTCTTACCCGATTCGACCACCCCCCCGCAATCGCAAGCCGTTGACGCCCCCCCGGCGCGGCCCTACGATGGGCCCAACCGTACGGGCGGGGCCGGAGTCGTCGCCGACCCGGGCGTGTCGCGGTCCGACCCGGCCGTCCGACCGAGGCGACGCGCCATGACGCACCCACGAACATTCGGCCCCTTCCGGCTCGCCGTCGCCCTGTCGGCCTTCTGGGTCGCCGGCTGCGGTGGAACGACCTCGACGACCCGGCAGCCCGAGCGGTCGACCCTCATGGTGGCCGCCGCCAGCGACCTCCAGACGGCGCTACCCGCGCTGATCGCGGAGTTCCGCAAGGAGTCCCCGGGGGTCGACGTCGAGACGACCTTCGGCGCGTCGGGGCGCCTCGCCGAGCAGATCAAAGGGGGGGCGCCCTACGACCTCTTCCT
>Ga0164243_10008187_pt1 | contig 15496 bp, 22 predicted proteins | sample OricompcompostOP_FD_108781 | JGI IMG/M metagenome (GOLD analysis project Ga0164243, IMG submission 108781) | Organic Plus compost microbial communities from Emeryville, California, USA - Original compost - Organic plus compost (OP) | ecosystem: Engineered > Solid waste > Mixed feedstock >... | reverse complement strand
CGCCAGCATCGACTGGAACGGCATCCAGGACGACGACGACGAGTGCATCCGCCCCGGCAAGCCGACCCTGGACAAGGCGCTGGTCTCGGCCAAGCCCGTCGGTGACGGCAAGTGGGAGGTCGTGTACGACCTCACCGTCGGCAACGTGGGTACGGAGGCGACCACCTACGACCTGGACGACGAGTTCCTCTTCGCCCCGGTCATCACCGTGGACTCCGTGGCCGTGACCGGCCCGGCCGGGGTGACCGTCAACTCCGGGTTCGACGGTGACACCGATCAGCAGATCGCCACCGGTGTGGCCATCGCGGGTCTGGACGACGCGGGGTACGCCCCGCACGTCTACCGCGTCACCGTCATCGCGAACGTCCCGCTGCACTTCGCCGACGGCGACGTGCAGGACGACGGCACGGGCTCGCCTGCGTGCACGGTTCCGGCGGGGTCGAACACGCTGGAGCAGGGTCTGAACAACGCGGCCACGCTGACGGACGAGACGGGTGGGACGCAGACCGACACGGACTGCGCCCCGGTGCCCTCCATCGACATCACCAAGGTCATGGACGGCAAGCCCGTCAAGGGTGCCGACGGTTCGTGGACGGTGAACTACACCATCACCGCGATCAACGACGGCGCTGCCGAAGGTGCGTACGACCTGGTCGACCGGCTGCGCTACGGCGCGGGCATCCAGGTCAAGACCGCGCAGGTGACCGCCACGCCCGACGGCGTCACGGCGTCACCCACGTGGACGGGGCAGGGTCCGAAGGACGCGCCGGAGAACGTCATCGCCAGTGACGTGCCTCTGCCGGCCGGTGGAACCCACACCTACCAGGTCCAGGTCGTCGCGACGCTCGACCAGGGCGCGGTGAACGAGTCCACGTTCACCTGCCCCGAGCCTGGCTCGGACGGTCGTGGCGGGTTCGCGAACACCGCCGGCATCGCGCACAACGGGCTGACCGACAGTGCGGAGGCGTGCGACACCCCGGACAAGCCCGGTGACCCGGGGACCCCGGGCAAGCCCGGCAAGCCCGGCGGGTCGCTCGCGACCACCGGTGCCACCCTCGCGTGGGTCGCCGGTGGGGCGGCGTTGCTGATGCTGATCGGTGCTCTCGCGCTGATCGTCGCCCGCAACCGCCGCACCACGATCAGCTGAGGCATGGCCGGTCGCCCCGACCCAGGGGGGCGGGGCGACCGGCCACCCCCAGCCTGAGCGTCCTGTGACCGCCCGTGAGGCCCGCCGCCACCAGCGGGCGGGCCTCACCCGACACCCGGTTCGTGCCCGCCCCTCGCTCACGAACCGGCACCCCACGGGGCGGCGGCCCAGCGCCTGAAGAAGCCCGGGCGCCGGGCCGCCACCCCGCCCCTACGCCGCCGCTACCGCGCACCGCGGCACCCAGCTTCCTCGTCCCGGCGCCCGTCACCGTCGACGCGCACGCCCTGCCGCCCTGTGAGGTCACCATGCATCGTGACGTCCACCGCATCATCGTCCCGACCCTGTTCGGCTACGCCACCCTCATCCGCACCAGCGACACCACCCACCCGTTCGGCGGGACCACGCGCCGCATCGACACCGTGCTGCCCCCCGATCTCACCACCGACGAACTCCTGGACTTCCACGCCCAGTTGCTGCTGCGCCCCGCCCACCGGCGCCGCCCCCGGGTCGCGGTGGCCGCCGTCGGCCGCTGCGACCTGCTACGCCACGCCGTCGACGTGCGCACCAGCACCGCCCTGACCCTGCACCGCACGACACCGGCGCCCACGCCGCGTGACGTCGCGTTCGCGGCGTTGGTCCGCGCGATGCGCCGCGCCGAGCAGGCCCACCTCGCCCAGACCCAGGACGCTCTCGCCCGACAGCTCGTGTGGTGCGCCATCCACGCTGCTCGCGACAACCGGCTCGCCCAGGTCCTCGACGCCGCCACCGCCCTGCGCCACCTGCCCCTCAACCAGCACGCCGGCACCACGACCGATGCTCTCGACCAGGCCTGAACTGGCGGTGGGTGAATCCGTTGGTGAGTGCCGGGTGAAGTTGTGTCGTGGTATGTATCACCGCGCCAGGCCGCCCCTCTGTCTACCTGCGACAACCCGAGTTTGGGCTTTCCCCGTGGTTCTGGACGGTCGTCCAACTGCGTACAGTGCGAGGTGTGCGGCCAGGCAGTTCATGGGCCGTGCGACGCGCCCACCGGTCGTGCCGGACCGGTAGGCGTGACCAACAGTCGGTACGCGGGCGGAACACGGTGAGCACAACCAGAACGTGGGCAGTGGCAGTACCCGTCATCGCTACGATGGCGGCCTCTGGGGGGAGGGGCCAGGTGGGCGAACCGTTCGACCTGAACGCGTACATCGACTCGCTCGGCCCCATGACGCCCGAACAACGGGGCATCGTCGACGACGCCATGGCCCTGGCCGCACAGCACGGCGACAACGCCGCGTTCCTGCGCGACGCGGCCCTCTACCTGGTCACCCTCGTCCTCGTCGGCGACGTCACCACCTTCGACGACGACACGTGGCACCTCATCGACGCCATTCGCCACAAGCACCAGCGCGGTGGTCCCGGCCTCGAGCTCTGAGCAGCCAGCGATCGTCTCCCCCCGACAGATGGCGGAGTTCAGTCAACGTGCCGCGCGGCGACGTCCGTCCAGGACGACGGCGCGCGCACCTGGTCCCGCCGCGGGACCGACCTGACCACGCTGTTCCCCGAGATCGTCGCCGCGCTCGAAGCCCAACTCGACCCCGGCGTCGTCCTCGACAGCGAGCTCGTCGTCTGGCAGGACGGCCGGCTCGCATTCGAGGCCCTGCAAGAGCGCATGGGCCGCGGCCCACGCACGGCCGCGGCCGCCGCCCGCGCGCGCCCGGCGTCCCTGGTCGCCTTCGACGTCCTGGAGCTCGGTGGACGCGACGTGCGGGCCGAGGCGTTCGACGCCCGGCGTGCGCTGCTCGTCGAGCTCGCGGCGACGTGGCGGCCGCCACTGAACCTGTCCCCGGTGACCGACGACGTCGACGAGGCGCGAAAGTGGTTCGAGACGTACACGGCGGTCGGTGTCGAGGGCCTGGTCGTCAAGGGCGGCGCCCAGCCCTACCTCGGGGGAGAGCGGTCCTGGCTCAAGGTGAAGCACCGCTCGACCGTCGACGTCGTGTGCGCCGCGGTGACCGGCACCTTGTCCCAGCCGCAGGAGATCGTCGCCGGTCTACCGATCGATGGAGACCTGCGCATCGTTGGGCGCACGACACCGCTCACGCCCGGCGCCCGGCGTCGGCTCGTCCCGCTGCTGCACCGTCCGGTGGGGGAGCACCCCTGGCCGGCGCGCATCTCGCCCGGCACGTTCGGCCGCTTCAACGCTCGCTCCGCGCCGATCGACCTCACGCTCGTCGAGCCGTTCGTCGTCGAGGTCTCCGCCGACGTCGCGTGGTCCGGGAAGTCCTGGCGTCATCCCCTCCGGTTCGTGCGGGCACGACCTGAAGTCCCGCTTGAGGAGGCGTTGCCGCCAGCCGACGGACCTGCGTGATCCTTGGATCGCGCGGGCCACATATCCACGAGGCCGGGTCCGCACTCACCGTGCGGACCCGGTCTCGTCACGCTCGAGGTGCACGCGCTTGGTCGACGTCGTGAGGACCTCGATACTCAGCTCCACCGACACGGCGCCCTATCGCCGCTCGACAGCGTCAGCCCAGAGCCATGCCCAGCCCTCGCGCCCGTTGCGGTCGATGAACCGCACGTGGACCTGGCGCCCGGCCCAGGCGATCGCTTCGCCGTCGACGTGGTCCTCGCCGGACTGGCGTTGGGTGATCCAGGCGCGCACGGGGATGCCTTCGGTGGGGCGCACGATCGGCAGGGCGCGGCGCGCGAGCGCGGGCGCTTCCTCGGCGCAGTCGCGCATCGGGACCGTCTCGAAGCCCGACGGCCAGCCACCGAGCGGCGGACGACGACGAGTACCCACCAGGGAAGCATATTCGAACGTACGTTCGAACTCGGCCGCATAGTGGAGTCGTGACCGCGACCGCTTTGGATGCCCTGGAGGTGGCTCGCGCGACGCTGCGTCGCGCCGAGCTGCGCACGGGCGTGCGGTCCCACGCGGCGGGCGTCGCAGAACTCGACGACTCCCCGCGGCCGCTCGGGGCGATCCTCGGCGACGGCTGGCTCCCGCGTGGGGGAGCGAGCGTCGTGGCGGGGTCGACGTCGTTGCTGCTCGCACTGCTGGCCACGTCGCAGGGCCCTGCGGACTGGGTCGCGTTCGTCGGGGCTCCGGACGTCGGGATGCTCGCCGCCGCCGATGCCGGCGTGGCGCTCGAGCGCGTCGCGCTCGTGCCTTGCACGGGGGACGATCCTGCGGGCGTCGTCGCGGCCCTGCTCGACGGGATGACGTACGTCGTCGTCGGGCCGGACGCCCGGCTCACCGCGTCCGAGCGCCGGCGGCTCCTCGGCCGGGCGCGTGAGCGCGGCGCCGGGCTCGTGAGCGTAGGGGAGTGGGAGCAGGCCGCGGTACGCCTCGCCGTGGTCGCCCAGCGCTGGACCGGCGTCGACCACGGGGCCGGGTACCTGCGGCGGTGCGAGCTCGACATCGCCCGCACCGCCCGCGGCATCACGGACCGCTGGACGCTCACCCTGCCAAGACCGGGAAGCGCGCTCGTCGACGCCGTCGAGGGCGAGGCGCGCCCGGCGACGACGCGCCGCGCGCCGCTGCGGCTCGTCGGATAGCGCCCTGGGGCGCCCGCGGTCAGCGGTTGTTGTATGCCTCGACGATGGCGGCCGAGATACGGCCTCGGTCGGACACCTCGTACCCGTTCTCGCGTGCCCACTGGCGGATCGCTGCCCTGTCGTCGCCGCTGCTGGACGCGGCGAAGGTACGGCGACGTCCCGCGCGCCGTCCGGCCTCGATGTAGGGCTGCAGCGCGCGCAAGAGATCGTCGCGATGCTCGTCGGTGAGGTCGATCTCGTAGACGGTGTTCTGCCAGGCGAACCGGTAGGACTTCGCACCCTCGCTGCCGTCCAGGTCGTCGGTCACAATCACGCGCTTCTGCTGCACCATGCGCCCCATGATCGGGCATCGGCGCCCGCGGGTTGGCAACCGGCTGGCCTCAGACCGGACGGCACTCGGCTCGCATGGTCCAGGCGCGGGGGGTTCGAAGTACCGTCCTGCCGTGGCGTACCCGACTCGTCCCGTGCTCGACGTCCTCCCGCAGTTCCGCGGTGACGTGAAGAACGGCTACAACCTGTTCCAGCGCGATCGGTTCGACCGGTTCGTCGCGGAGCAGTACGCCGCCGGCCGGTCGCTGCGTGAGCTTGGCGAGCTGACGGGCCGCACGCAGACGGCGGTACGGCGCAGCCTGGATCGCACGGGGACGCCGCGGCGTGGCCGCGGGGCCCCGCCGACGACGGAGCGGTCGTGAGCGGGCCGCTGGCGCCGACCCAGCTCGCGGCGGAGGTCGGGGTCTCGAGGGCGGCGGTGTACGCGTGGCTGCGCGCGACGTTCCCGCCTCCCGTAGATGGGCGGTGGGTGCTCGACGAGGACATGGCCGAGCAAGTGCGCGAGCGGTTCGCTTCGACCGCAGCGATTCGTGAGCGGCGGGCAGGCCCGTGCTCGGTCGAAGGGTGCGAGCGGGTCGCGATCGGGCGCGGGCTGTGCAAGGCCCACTACCATCGGTGGTACCGCCACGGGTCCACCGAGCGGCGCGACGGCGCCGACTACCGGCGCGGCAAGACCCACTGGCCACGCGGGCACGAGTACACCGAGGAGAACACGATCGTGTACCCCTCGGACGGACGCCGGCGCTGCCGAACCTGCCGCATGGGTCGCGTGGGCCGCCCGACGTCGTAGAGGCCGCAGGTGCTGGCCCCGGTACGCCTGAGCGTGCCGGGGCCAGCCCTGTCGAGAGTGATCAGGCGGCGACGGCGTCCGGCGACGAGAGCAGGTAGTGCAGTCCGACGACCTCGGCGTCCAAGGCCGGGTCCAGCTTCGCGAGCCTCTTGCCCTCGCTCGAGTGGATCTGAGCACGAGGCAGGTCGACGAGAACCGCGATCGCGCCCGGGTAGGCCCGCTCGATGATGCGCAGCGTGCCGTTGCGGGCGAAGTCGCTGAGCGCAGTCCTGTTGCAGTAGACCAGACCGATCTCGACGAGCCCGTCCGGACGCTGCTCCGCGAACTGCGGAGCCACCCGGATCTCCATGGACCCGATCGCGACGGCAGCCGGCGCGACCGGTACTGCTGTTGACGCTGCCCACCGGGGGACTGCTGTCTTGATCCAGGCATCCGCGATCGCCCCGAACGCGCCCCGCCGGTCGGCGCGGGCGTTCGCGGCCGCCGCGGTGAAGGCGGCCCCGTCGCGAGTCGTGTTCCGATCCTTCGTAGCCGCCTGCTTGATCGGCAGCCAGTAGTCGAATCCGCCACTGGAGCTGCGCATCTCGCGGACGAGAGTTCCGCGGCTCTGGGGCGGCGTGTTCAGGTACTTCGTGATCCCGGTCAGTGTGCGGGAGTGAGCTCTTGCCATCGTCATCCTCGTTGCTCGGACGCTCCGAGTCGCCGAAGTCACAGCCCCCGATCGTGCGCGGGGACCGTGCTCGTGTGTGAGGATGGGCAAAGTTCTCCACGAACCTTGACCACTCACACGACTCATCGTGTCGACTGGTCGGCGAAGCGGGCCCGGTGGCACGGGCCCGCTTTTGCCGTCTTCGGACCGGCGGCCCAAAGGTCTTACATCAATCCTAGGTCAGCCCGCTGACACGCCCGCGCACCCGCAATCCAATTCGTCCGAACGGCAGCGCGACTGCCGTCGGGCGATGGATCTTGTCCTGCGACGACTCCCCACGAGTTCACCCTCTGAGAGAGTTGCCCGAAGGCTCGAGCATGAACTTGTGAGGCCCTTTGGACTGACCTGCAATCACTATACCTAGTGGTCGAGACCGCGCCACCGCACTAGATGTCGTGGTCAGACACCTCGTGACCTGGCGTGCTAGGGAATCACCTGACCGCGCAGAGAAGGTGCTTCTCCGCAGTTGAAGCCGGGGTAGTCACCCGTTGTCCACAGCCGATTATCCACAGCGTGGGGCACCAAAATCGGCCGTCCAACATGGCCCACCTCCGATTGTCCACAACGTGGGGATATCGCCTGTCAACAGCCCCCGCGCCAGTCCCCGAATAGGCCGACTTCCCATCGGTTCCGCCTCGCGATCTACCCGCTTCCGGGCGCCAGGCGGGCACCGAGGACCGCGCGGCGTCGGCGTGTCGTGGGCGAGCGGGCCGACGTCGACGAAGGATCTGAGGCGGTGGCTCACAGGGGCTGGGGAGAGTCCTACGGTCTCGGGAGCCGCACACGCAGACCTTGCCGACGATCGCGAGGAGCTGGCCCCGAGCGGGTCGGCGATGGCCTTGAGCGCGCTCGCGTGCGGCGTCGGGGTCGACGGTCTGGGACTGGCTCCGTTAAGAACGCGGTACGTCGCGCCAGCCTGAACACGTCGCGTTCGTCTCGTCAGGACACGCGTCGTCGTCCCCCGAGGTGCAGAGCGCCCCTCGAAGCGCCCCAGTCCGCCGCGCACGCGACGATGCACGCGCGGTTCCGCCAGGAGGCGGTCGAACGCGCCCAGGAGAAGTCGCGCAGGGCGGGTGGAGCCCCAATAGCGGACATTCGGCGTATTTGACATAAGGTAACTTATCGGCGCAGCGTTTACGCTGGTCAGAAGGGGTTTCGGACGCTCATCCCCGGTGGTCGAGCTCGTCCTCGATGACCGCCTCGAGCTCGGCCGCGCTTGGCAGCACGCCGCGGGCTTCCTCGGGCAGACCTTGGTAGTCCGCGACGGCGATCGGCACCCGGGTGCCGGCCAGTGCGTACCGGACCGTCGGGCCGGTCTTGCCCGTGCACAGCAGGATCCCGATCGTCGGGGCGTGGATCTCGGGCCGGCGGAACTGGTCGTCGACGATCGCGACGTAGGTGCCGAGCTGGCCGACGTGGGCCGGCTCGAACGGCCCGATCTTGAGCTCGACCACGACGTAGCGCAGCTGCTCGACGTGGAAGAAGAGCAGGTCGACGTAGAACTCGTCCACCCGGTCGCTCGCGTCGTCCGGGACGGTCAGGCGCACCTGGCGCCCGACGAACGCCATGCCCCGACCGAGCTCGAGCATCGTGTCCTGCAGCCGGTCGATCAGCGCCTGCTCGACGTCCCGCTCGGCCACCCGTTCGACCATCGCGAGGTGCTCGAACACGTATGGGTCCTTGACCAGCTGCTGCGCCAGCTCAGAGTCCGGCGCCTCGAGCGCGGCGGTGAAGTTGGTCGGCGCCGCCCCGACGGCGCGGCGCAGGTCGGCCTTGATCTGGTGCTCGAGCACCGCGCGCGACCAGCCGTACTCGGCAGCACTCGCGGCGTACCAGTCGCGCTCCTCACGGGTCTTGAGCCGGTCGAGCAGGACCGTGACATGGCGCCACGGCAATCGTCCACCAACGTGGTGGACGAACTCCTCCTCCGTCGGCCACGCCTCCGCAGCCCGGCGCATGTAGAGCAGGTTCGAGCGCGACCAGCCGCGCTGCTCGGGGAACTCGCGCTGCAGGTCCGCAGCCAGCGACGTGACGACCTTGCTGCCCCAGCCCGCCTCGCGCTGCCGGTCGAGAATGTCGCGCCCGACCGACCAGTACAGACGCAGCACCTCGGAATTCGCCGCACGCGCCGCGCGGAACCGGGTTGCGCGCACCCGCACCTTCAGCTCAGCCAGGAGCTCTGCATACCCCGCTGGTTCCAGCTCACTCCCCGAGGGTGGCGTCATGTGCGCCATCCTGCCCCAACTCTTGAGGCGGCGGCCCGCGCAGCATGCGACCGCGGGTCTCAGGGCGTCTCGAGCGAGATCTGGGCGGTCGACCCAGTCGGGCACGACGATCGCGGGTTCATCTCTTCCCACTCGATGCCGGTCGTCCGTTCGAAGAGGACGGTGCCGTCGGGCGACTCCACCGTCACCGTGGCTCTGCTGGGTTCATCGGAGAAGTCGAACGAGCGTGACGAGACACCGTCCTCGGTGACGGTCTCCCCTACAGCCGAGCACGACCGTCCCTCACAGCCCAGGCCGATCGTCGGCCCGGATCCGAGATCGCCCTTCACAGCCACCGTCAGGATGCTCGCCGGATCGAGGCCGGGGCAGTCGACGGACCGTGCACACCCCGCGACCGCCGTGACGAGAACGACCATTCCGACAACAGGCTGAGCGAACGCGCGATGCCCCCACATGGCGCGGGACGCTAGCACGGGCCGAGACGAAGACGTGCGCTTGGCGCTCTCGGTTCCGTCGTTGTTCCACCCACGGCGGCGACGACACAAGTCGTGGTGCGGAAAACAGGTCATAACGGACGCCATCGGGGTGTGCTCGCCGTTTCACCCGGTGCGGCCACCCCACAAAGGGCTCTTCTCCGCCATCCTCGGGACCACGTCGAGGATCGACTAACTGTCCGTCGATCTAGCGCGACTACAAGGTGGAGGGGGTCGTGGTGGTGGAGCAGCCAGGAGGTGTGGAGGTCGGAGACAGTCCGGCCGTCAGCGCACGCGCGTTGGACGCGGACGTTCCCGACTTGGCGGCTCTGTACGCCCTACACAAGGACGCGATGTACCGAGTCGTGTACGCGACGCTTCGCTCGTCGGGGCTGGTCGATCTTGCCGAGGACGCTGTGAGCGCTGCGATCGTCTCCATCATGCAGGCAGGTCTCCCCACGAACATCGTCAAGTGGGAGGCCTTCCTCGTCACGGCAGCCAAGCGCAAGGCGCTGGACTTGTTGAAGTCGGCGGCGGTCAGGCACGCCGGCTCGTCGCTCGAGGAGCACCACGGTCGAGCGTCCGACGGCGATGTTGCCGAAGATGTCGTTGAGGAGGTCGATCTCGAGCGACGGGTCAGGCTTCTCCGGGAGAGTCTGCATGTGCTCGACGAACGCCAGCGGTTGGTCGCGGTTGAGCTCATCGGCGCGGAACGGCCCCGGGCGGAGATCGCAGCGGAGCTCGGGGTGACGCCAGGCCGAGTCAGCCAGATGAAGGTCCAGGTGCTGAAACTGCTCTGTGACGAGATGACGAGAAGGGAGGACCGACGATGAACGATGAGGAGCGCGAGCGCGTTGTTGATGCGCTTGCCAAAGGCAAGCGTCGGCCTGAGGAGGTTCTCCGCGCCGCCGCTGTAGAGCCGGATGACCACGCTGAGCTGCGCGCCATGGCGGACACCAGTGAACTGCTGTGGCTCTCTCAGCACCAGGCGCCCCCGCTCTCCGAGGATCCCGTCGCCGCGATGCTGGGATTGGTCCCGGACGAGACCTGCACGCTAGACCCGAAGGCGTTCGCGCGAGCACGCAAATCAGCTGGCCTAAAGCCAAGCGGCATTGCCTCACGGCTACGTCAGAAGGGCTGGGCCACGACTGACGCGGACGTCTTCCATTGGGAGACGCGCCCCACGGCCGCCGCCGCGGTTCCACCGGCGGTTGTCCAGACGCTGGCGCAGATTCTCGGCAGGACGGTGGGCCAGATCACTACCGCACCGAACGTTGAGCACGCCGAAGCCAACCCGATCGAGGCGCTGAGGAGCGACCCAGGATTCAAGGGCCTCGTCGCGAGGTGGGCACGTCTGTGGCACCTCTCGTTGCCTGACGCCTCGGTCGCCCTGGAGCGACGGCTGGCGATGACGGTCCATCGGGGCCGCACCCCTGACACAGCTCAAATGCTGGAGTCCCTAGACGCGCTCGTGACTGCTACAGAGCGCTCCGCTCAGTCGGCGCATGAACCTCGATAGCATCGTTGACCGGGCGACCGCGGCGCTCTCCCCCGCAGTGGCGTCTCGGTTCGCACTCGCGCCCCTGGACGTGATGCGGACAGAGCTCGGGCTGACCGTCACTGCGGTTGACCGGCTCGCGAACGGGCGAGAAGACGGCGGAGCGTGCGACGGCGTGTCGTTCCTCGAGGACGGGGTGGTTCTGTACGCGCCCACGAATCAAAGCCGGCGGCAGAACTTCACGCTCGCGCACGAAGTCGGCCACTGGCTGGTGGCGCAGACGCCGGGCGCCTACGACTGGATCGCAGACCAAGACGATCCGGCCCCCCTCTTGGAAACTGTCTGCGACCGCATCGCTCAGCGTCTTTTGCTCCCTGGTGAGCTCGTGAACACGGTGATCACCCGTGGAACGACCCCGCGGGCACAGCACCTGGTCGATTTGTACGACGCGACGCAGGCAAGCCGACCGGTGTGTGCGATCGCACTCGCGCAGATGCTTCCCGCGCTGGGCGCGGTTGTGCTCATCGATCGCTACACCCTCACAGTTAGTCACGCGAGCGTTCAGCCCGATCCTGACCATGGGTGGCCCAAGGTCTTTCCCTGGCGCAAGCAGCAGCTCTCCTCCGCCCACCCGGTGTTCGCCATAGCTGCCGGCGAGTCCAAGAGCAAGCGCCTGCGATGGACAACCCCTTGGGGATCGCACGATAGCTTCTATGCCGACCTGCTGGGTGAGGCGAACCGCGTCATCGCAGTCCTGTCCGGTCAGGACCTGTGGGGTATCGACCGATTCCATGCTCCTCAACGCCGCGAGTTCGACGGCCGGCCACTGCTCAAGGGCTGGTGCTGCGGCGTCGACTTCGAGGTCCGCCAGTTCCCCTGCCCAGAGTGCCGTGGCCCGGTCTGCCCTCGGTGCCATCGATGCGGCTGCGACCGCCAAGCGGAACGTGAGGCCATGTGCGGCGGGTGCTTCCTGATGTTCTCTAGCCACTTGCTCCAGGCCGGACGCTGCGAGAGCTGCCGCTAACGCTCGACGCCCTTGCCTCGACTACTCGGTGAGAGCCTCCGCGCACAAGCCGGGTGGGCTATCGGGACGGAGGTGAAAGGCATGGCGAAGAACACCGGCAAGGGGCACCGCGTCGGCGCGGTCCGCGGTCGCAGCGAGTTCAAGCGCGGGAGCACGTGGTTCAAGCGCGACACCGCAACGGGTCGCATCCTCAACGGCAGCCCGAACCAGCACAAGGGCGTCCGCAACGAGAAGTGACAACCGGCCGGTGGCGCTCCCGAGCGCCACCGGCCGCCCATCATTCAAACGAACCTGGAGAACCCCATGAAGCGCAGCACCCGCGGCTACACCGTCACCTGCCCCCACTGCCGCACCAAGTTCCTCATCGGCGGCTACAGCCCCGGCCTCATCAGGTGCGGCAAGTGTGGCAAGGCGTTCAACCTCCGGTAGCCCACACGATCGACCTGATCCGCGTCCCTGGACGCAGAATGGAGTTCACGATGACGGCAAGAAACGTCTGGCCACGTAACCGCTACGCCGGCCCGGGCGGCGGCCTGTACTCGGGCCCCGGCGGCGGCCTGTACTCGGGCCCCGGCGGCGGGGCATACTCCGGCCCCGGCGGGGGCCTGTACTCCGGCCCCGGCGGCGGGCTGTACTCCGGCCCCGGCGGCGGCCTCTACTCCGGCCCCGGCGGCGGCCTCTACTCCGGCCCCGGCGGCGGCCTCTACTCCGGCCCCGGCGGCGGGCTGTACTCAGGGGCCGACGGGAGCAAGGCCTACCGGTCGAACTGGCCACCGCTCGCCCGCCTGATCCCTCTGCTGCGTGACCTCGGACTGGACGATGCCGCAGACCTTCTGGCCCGGGCTCACCACCTCGCGCTCTAGGTGAGATGTCCCGGGAGGTTGGTCAGCCGGTCCCGACGACCTGCCTGTGCTCGCGGAGAGTTACGAGAGTTCGGGCCCCGACGCCTTACGACCGGGCGACGGACGCGGTTGACGCGATTGCGGTGTCGGGAAGCTGGTGCGCGCGCTGCGAGCAGCGTCCGCTGCCCGACGGTCGACCAGGGACCCGTTCGGGCCGCGCACCTGGTTCACCTCGGTGACGCGCGCTCGGTCGGTGCTGGGTGTCCAGTACCGGCGGAAGCTCGTGACATTGCTGCACCCGTGAACGAGGCGTTCGGCAGACTCCTGGGAAATCGCTCGGGGCCGGTCCCCCGCGTACACGCTGCGCGCGTAGTCCTCGGGGACCCACCGACCGCCGTGGCGGTGCTTGGGGTCTCCCTGGAGCGCCAGGGTGTAGTCGTCGCGCCAGCGTTGGGCGATCCTGGCGGCCGAGACGTCGTAGGGCACCTCGACGTCGACGACGTCCACGCGGTAGCCGGCGCGCTCGAGCTGATGCCCGAGCTCGACGGCTGCGTCCGGCTTGGACAGGACCGAGTCGATGACGACGTTGGCGCCGGCGCGGATCGCTTCCTCGCGCACGATCTTGGCCAGCGCGGAGGACTCCTCGTGCACGAGGGCGGCGAAGTCGAGCGGGAAGAACCGCTCCCCCTGGGCCTCGAGCTCGCGCACCGCGGGCGGCTTGATGAACGTCTCGTAAGACCCGTCGGCCGTGGCAGCGTCCAGGAGCTGGGTCTTGATGTCGTCGGGGTCGACCTCGAGCCACCGTCGGCGGCTTTCGCTGCCGGGCTCCCCGATCAGCTCTCCCAGGATGCGCGACTTGCCGGCGCCAGGCGGCCCGGCGAGCACGATCGCGCGCTTGTCGTGCGCGACCTCGTTCTCCATCGTGGCGCGGAAGCGACCGAGGATCTGCTGGTGCAGCTCCTCGCGCATCGGGGTCGGCATCCCGGGCGTGAAGAACCAGGCCGGGTTCGCGATCGTGGCGTGCGGGCTCTCGCGCGACAGCGGCGCACCGGGTGCCGACAGGGCCCGGACAGTCTGGGCATGGCGGTCAACTTCGGCGGCCGTCGTCACGGCCTGGGAGCCTAGTTCGTCTGGTGCGCCTGGCCCACCGCGACATACATGTCCTGGTCGATCAGGCCCTCACGGTAGGCGCGCACGACCTCCTCGAGCGTGTGCGTCCCGGGCGCGTCGACGACCAGGTCGTCGTACCCGTCGCTGCGCGCGATCGGGTCGTACGGCCAGCGCACGAGCTCCTCCAGCGCGCGGTCGCGGTCGAGCTCCCCTGCGGCGTACCGCTGGGCGATCTCGTACGGGCTCGCGCCGGAGAACCCGGGCCGGACGTCGTCCACGGCCCGCGCGGTCTTGAGCGCCTGGCTCACCGCGGACTGCGTCACGTGCAGCTCGGCGGCCAGCTCGCTCTGCGTCATCGTCGTCGCGAGCGCGCGCAGCGTCCGCTGATAGGACAGCTCGGTGACCGAACGCCGGCTCCGCAGCCGGCGCAGCTCATCCACGGTGGGCTGATCGATGGTCGACATGCTCACCACCTCCATTCATTAGGCATCTTATAACGCGTGGTTCCTCAGGGCTCGCGCAGAGTCACCACGTCGCCGGCGGCGACGTCGGCGAGGGCTCCGGCTGGTACCTCGAGCAGCGCGGTCGCTGGGCCCGGTGCCGTCGACCGCGGGCAGGTCGTGTGATCGACCTCGGTGCACGGGTCGAGGGTCGCGACGCCGATCACGCGATCGTCGTCGATCCAGGCGACGTCGATCGGTACCTGCATGCCGGCCATCCACATCTGGTGCTCGGCGCGCTCTGCGAACAGGAACAGCATCCCGGTGCCGGCGGGGATCTCCTCGCGGCCGGCCAGGCCTTCCTTCTGCTCGTTGGCGGTGTCCGCGAGCTCCACGGCGAACACCTCTCCCCCGACCTCGACCGTGGCCTCGGGCTGCGGCGAGCTGCACGCGGCGAGGACGGCGACGGCCAGGACGGCGAGGCCGCGGCGAGGGTTCATCTGCCGTAGTCCCTGCCAGCTGCGCCGGGTGCGGGCCGGTTGACGCGCGCCACGGCCGGTCCGGTGGCGGGCGGTCGGGCGGTGGACGGGGGTCGGGAGGCGGCGACCAGACGCAGGGCGTCGTTCACGTGATCATCGATCACGCCGGCCTTGGTGGTGATGCGCGCGAACATGGCGCGCAGCGGGCCGCGGTCTCCCGTGCGGGCCAGGCGGGAGGCCTGGTCGTTCTCGGACTCGTAGCCGGGCCTGCCGAGCGTCACCCTGGTCCAGTCCAGGCGGTGGCCGGACTCGCGAGCCAGTGCAGTGAGGAACTCGCGCTGGACGCGCCCGTTGCCCTCCCGGAAGGGGTGGGTCTGGTTAACGACGTCGTAGACGCTGGCGAGCGCGCCCGGCACCGCGCTCGGGTCGAGGGTGCGCAGGTTGTCGGTGTCGCGCAGGTAGGTCGCGACGGCGTCCATCGCGTCCTCGATCCGATCCAGCGGCGCGAACCAACCGTCTCGGCTCTTGCGGATCGACACCGTGCGCACGTCCCCGGCCCAGTCGTACACGTCTTGGAACAGGTGCCGGTGGATCGCTCGCAGCCCGGCGAGGTCGTACGACGCGGGCAGCCCGTGCTCGCGCAGGGTCAGCGCCCGGGCCTCGACGCGCCGGTCCTCGCGCTCGCGCAGCATCTCGGGTGTAGTGGCACCGACGCGGTTGCGCAGGGTGCGGCCGTCGGCGAGGAGGTACCCGTCCCAGCGGGCGTGCTCGTCGCCGCTCTCCCAGGGGCGTTCGGTCAAGGGCTGGCTCCGTCCTGGTCGCTGTCGAGCGCGATCGTCTGTCGCATCAGTTCCTCGGCGTCGATCTCGCCGCGGACGTACTTGTCCTG
>Ga0164243_10008186_pt1 | contig 15496 bp, 12 predicted proteins | sample OricompcompostOP_FD_108781 | JGI IMG/M metagenome (GOLD analysis project Ga0164243, IMG submission 108781) | Organic Plus compost microbial communities from Emeryville, California, USA - Original compost - Organic plus compost (OP) | ecosystem: Engineered > Solid waste > Mixed feedstock >... | reverse complement strand
GGCCTCCTTGACCAGCTCGACCGGGTCGGCGTACTCGCGGCCGTTGATGGCCACCGGACGGCCGGCGACGAAGGTGACCGCCACCTCCTCGGTGTCGATCGCCACGGACGGGTCCCAGAACTTGACCCCCATGATCGGCTCGACCGTCTCCAGTGAGACGTCGAGGTGCTCAAGGGTCTTCGCCTCGTGGGTCGCGCCCCAGATGTTGGCGTCCGTGGAGTACGCCTTCTCGGTGGCGTCGCGGTAGGGCAGACCGTGGGTGAGGAGCCATTCGCTCATCTCGTGACGGCCGCCGAGCTCGTGGACGAAGTCGGCGTCGAGCCACGGCTTGTAGATGCGCAGCTCGGGGTTGGCCATCAGGCCGTAGCGATAGAACCGCTCGATGTCGTTGCCCTTGAAGGTCGAGCCGTCGCCCCAGATGTTGACGTCATCGGCCTGCATCGCGCGGACCAGGATGGTGCCCGTGACGGCACGGCCCAGCGGGGTGGTGTTGAAGTAGGCACGACCGGCCGAACGGATGTGGAAGGCACCGCAGGCCAGCGCCGCGAGACCCTCCTCGACCAGCTGAGGCTTGATGTCGACCGCGCGCGCGATCTCCGCGCCGTAGTCCAGGGCGCGGCCGGGGACACCGGAGATGTCCGGCTCGTCGTACTGCCCGATGTCGGCGGTGTAGGTGCACGGCACCGCACCCTTCGCGCGCATCCATGCGACGGCCACGGAGGTGTCGAGGCCGCCGGAGAAGGCGATGCCAACGCGCTCTCCCTTGGGCAGGGAGGTCAGGACCTTGCTCACTTCTGGGGGTACTCCTCTTCGGTGCCGGCCTGAGCGCCGGGGTGGCTGATCAAAGTCGGGGTCGGCGCGTGGTCCGCAAGCGCGAGAAAGCGACGAACGAGCTCGTCGCCGCCTTCGGGGTCGCGGCCGATGACGAGCACCGTGTCATCGCCGGCAATGGTGCCGAGGATCTCAGGGAACTCCGCCTTGTCGAAGGCGGAGGCCAAGAACTGGGCGGCTCCGGGCGGCGTACGCAACACGACGAGGTTGGCACTGGCGTCGGCGCTCACCAACAGCTCCGCACACAGTCGCGCCAGCCGGGCGCGGGCCGCGGCGGACTCGCCCGGCGCCACCGCACGGCGGTCGCCGCCCTCGCCGGGTAGCGCGTAGACCAGCGCTCCGGAGGCTGCCCGAACCTTGACCGCGTCCAGCTCGACGAGGTCCCGCGAGAGAGTCGCCTGAGTGACCTGGACGCCATGGCCGGCCAACAGGTCGGCGAGCTCGGTCTGCGACCGGATCTCGTGGTTCCACACCAGGTCAACGATCAGCCGATGCCGGGCGTTCTTGGTCCCCGGCCGTAGGGCTTGCTCGGTCATGTCGACGCGCCCCCCTGGCTCGCTCGTCGCTCCCAGAGGAAGGCCAGGATCGCCTTCTGTGCGTGACGGCGGTTCTCCGCCTCATCCCAGACCAGACTGCGCGGTCCGTCGATCACCTCCGCGGCGATTTCCTTGCCGCGGTAGGCAGGTAGGCAGTGCAGGACGACCGCTTCGGGATGAGCATGCTCGACGAGCTGCTGCGTCAGCGCGTACGGCGCGAAGGTCGCGACCCGGGCGGCCGCCTCATCCTCCTTGCCCATGGAGATCCAGGTGTCGGTGATCAGCACGTCGGCGTTGGCCGCCGCGGTGACCGGGTCATGGTCGAGAGCGACGCTCCCGCCCGTGGCCCGGCCGATCTCGGCCGCGGCGGCAAGGACCCCGGCGTCCGGCTCATAGCCCTCGGGCGCGCCGAACCGGACGTGGATGCCGGCCAGGGTGCCCGCCAGCGCCCAGGAGTTGCCCATATTGGAGGCAGCATCCCCGAGGAAAGTGACCGTCAGCCCGGCCAGATCACCGGCCGGAGTCGCCTTGTGCTCGCGAAGGGTCAGTAGGTCCGCGAGGAGCTGACAGGGATGGAAGTCGTCGGTGAGCGCATTGACAACCGGCACTCCGGCCTCCCCCGCGTAGGCCGCCATCTCGCCGAGGTTGTCCTGGGCGAAGGTCCGCCAGACGATGGCACCGGCCTGCCGAGCGAGCACTCGCGCGACGTCGGCGACCGACTCCCGGACGCCGATGCCGGCAAGTCCACCGTCCACTACCATCGGGTGGCCACCGAGCTCGGCGATTCCGGCGCTGAAGGAGGCTTGGGTACGCAGCGTGGGCTTGTCGTAGATGCAGGCGACCGTCACCGGACCACCGAGCGGCTTCGCGGCGTACGGGGCGGCCTTCAAGCTCGCGGCCAGGCCGAGCACCTCGGCCTGCTCGGCGGGACTGAGGTCGTCGTCGCGGAGGAAATGGCGGGTCATTGCGCTGCCCCTTGCTGAGCCTTGTCGAGGATGCCCGCCCAGGCGGCGAGGAACGTCGCCACGTCCTCGTCGGTAAGGACCAGCGGCGGCACCAGACGCAGCCGGTCCGGGCTCGCATTGTTGACGATGAATCCCGCCTCGAGGGCCGCAGGGACGATCTTCGCGGTGTCGATCTCGGGCAGCACGACGCCGAGGAAGAGTCCTTCGCCGTCGACGTGATCCACGCGGGCGTCGGCAGCCAGCCCGTCGCGCAGCTTCTGACCGAGGACGGTGGCATGCTCGAGCAGCCGCTCCTCCTCGATGACGCCGATGACCGCGAGCGCGGCGGCGCAGGCGACCGGGTTGCCGCCGAAGGTGGTGCCGTGGTTGCCCGGCTCGAAGAGGGACCCGGCCCGCCCGATGCCGAGACAGGCGCCGATCGGGAAACCGCCGCCCAGGCCCTTCGCCAGCGTGATGATGTCTGGAGTCACGCCGCTCGTCTCGTGGGCGAACCAGCGCCCGGTGCGACCGACGCCCGACTGCACCTCGTCGAGCCACAGCAGGGCGCCGTGCGCATCAGCGACATCGCGCGCCGTCGCGAGGTAGCCCTCCGGAGGCACCACCACGCCGGCCTCGCCCTGGATCGGCTCGAGCACGATCGCCGCGGTCTCGTCGTCGACGGCGGCGGCGAGGGCGTCGGCATCGCCGTAGGGGACGAAGCTCACCTCGCCGGGAAGCGGCTCGAACGGTGCCCGATAGGCCTCCTTGGAGGTAAGCGCCAGAGCCCCCATGGTGCGGCCGTGGAAGCTGCCGCTCGCCGCGACCAGCCGGGTCCGGCCGGTCTTGCGGGTCAGCTTGAAGGCCGCCTCGTTGGCCTCGGTGCCGGAGTTGGCGAAGAAGACCTTCGCCCCGACCTGCCCGGCGTAACTGTCGGGAAGGAGCGAGACCAGCTTCTCGGCCAGCTCGACCTGAGGACCGCTGGTGAAGAAGTTGGAGATGTGGCCGAGCGTGCCGAGTTGCTCGGTGACCGCCCGCACCAGGGTCGGGTGGCCGTGACCGAGCGCGTTCACCGCGATGCCGGCCAGCAGGTCGACGTACTCCTTGCCGGTCTCGTCCCACACGTGGGCGCCCTCGCCGCGGGTCAGCACCAGCTTCGGCGGACCGAAGGTGTTCATCAACGCCTGCTGGTAGCGCTCGCCGTAGCCGGTCGGAACCGTCGATGTCGTGGTCACTGGGCCAGCTCCCTTGCCTTGCGGGTCTTGGTCTCGACGCCGGGCAGCACCTGGGTGCCGACGCCCTCGTCGGTGAACAGTTCGAGCAGGACGGCATGCGGCTCGCGTCCGTCGACGACGGTCGCGCGGGTGACTCCGCCCTTGACCGCCGCGAGGCAGGCGCCCATCTTCGGGATCATCCCGGAGGCCAGCGACGGGAGGATCTCCTCGAGCGCCTCCGGGCTGATCTCACCGATGACCTCCTCCGGGTCGGGCCAGTCGAGGTAGAGCCCCTCCACATCGGTGAGCACCAGCAGCTTCTCGGCCTCCAGGGCGACCGCGAGCGCCGCGGCAGCGCTGTCGGCATTGACGTTGTAGACCGCGCCCTCAGCGTCGGGCGCGACGCTCGAGACCACCGGGATCCGGCCCGCCTCGATGATGTCGAGCACCGCCTCGGGACGTACGCCGACCACCTCGCCGACCTGCCCGAGGTCGACCTCCTCGCCGTCCACGACGGTGCTCGCCGGGACCGCGGTGAAGAGACCGGCGTCCTCTCCCGAGAGCCCGACCGCGAGCGGACCATGGCCGTTGATCAGGCCGACGAGCTCGCGCTGCACCTGACCGACCAGCACCATCCGGACGACGTCCATCGCCTCCGGACTGGTGACCCGCAGGCCGCCACGGAACTCCGACTCGATCCCGAGCCGGTCGAGCATCGCGTTGATCTGTGGCCCACCGCCGTGCACCACGACCGGCTTGAAGCCGGCGAAGCGAAGAAAGGCGACGTCCTCGGCGAACGCCCGCTTCAAGGTGTCGTCGGTCATGGCGTTGCCGCCGTACTTCACCACCACGATCTTGCCGTGGTACTTCTTCAGCCACGGGAGCGCGCCGGCGAGGGTGCGCGCCTTCTCCGGATTGGGTTTGCCCGGATTGTGGGCGACGGTCTCGATGTCGATGCTGGTGGCGTTCACGACGAATATGCGCTGTTCTCGTGGACGTAGGCGTGGGTGAGGTCGTTGGTCCACACCGTGGCCGTGGACTCGCCCGCCTTCAGGTCGATCGTGACCGTGACGTCGCGGGGGCCGAGGTCGATGAGACTCGGGTCCTCGGCGGGCGTCGACTTCCGGCACACCCAGACGTCGTTGAGTGCGACATCAAGATCGGCCGGGTCGAAGGCTGCAGCGGTGGTGCCGACCCCGGCCAGGATCCGGCCCCAGTTCGGGTCCTTGCCGAAGATCGCCGCCTTGAAGAGGTTGTTGCGGGCCACGCTCCGGGCCACCTCGACAGCGTCCTCCTCGGACGCGGCGTGCTCGACGGTGATCGCAATGCTGTGGTCGGCACCTTCGGCATCGGCCAGGAGCTGCAGCGCGAGGTCGGTGCAGGCCTCGGTGAGCTTGACTGTGAACTCCTCGACGCTGGGGGTGACTCCGCTCGCCCCGCTGGCCAGCAGTGTCACGGTGTCGTTGGTCGACATGCAGCCGTCGGAGTCGAGCCGGTCGAAGGAGGCCCGGGTCGCGGCACGCAGTGCCTTGTCGAGGTCGGCGGCCGGGAGCGCGGCGTCGGTGGTGACGACCACGAGCATCGTCGCCAGGGCGGGCGCGAGCATGCCGGCGCCTTTCGCCATTCCTCCGATGGACCATCCGTCACCCTCCACGACCACCTGCTTGGCGACCGTATCGGTCGTCATGATTGCCTCGGCCGCCTCGCCACCACCCTCGGGGGAGAGGGCGGCGTACGCCGCGTCGACGCCGCCAAGAAGGGCATCGGCATCGTTGAGCAGGCCGATCAGTCCGGTCGAGCAGACGACCACGTCGATCGCGCCGATGCCGAGATGCCCGGCGACGCGCTCCGCGGTCGCGTGGGTCAGCTGGAAGCCATCGGCGCCGGTGTAGCAGTTGGCCCCACCGGAGTTGAGGACGACCGCCTTCACGATGCCGTCCTTGACGACCTCCTTGCTCCACAGCACCGGGTTGGCCTGACAGCGATTGCTGGTGAAGACGGTGGCGCTGTCGAAGGAAGGGCCCTGGTTGACGACGAGCGCCACGTCCTTCGCCCCGGTGGACTTCAGACCTGCGGGGACGCCGGCCGCGGTGAACCCCTTCGGGTGGGTCACGCTCATCAGGGCGCCACCCCAACCGTGGAGAGACCAGCGACCTCGTCGAGGCCGAGAGCGAGATTCATGCACTGGATCGCGCCGCCGGCCGTGCCCTTGGTGAGGTTGTCCTCCGCCCCCACCGCGACCAAGCGCCCGGCCGCTTGGTCGACGGTCACCTGAAGCTGAACGGCATTAGAGCCGAGCACGGCCTGGGTCTGTGGCCACTGCCCTTCGGGGAGCAGATGTACGAACGGCTCCTCCGCGTACGCCTTCTCGTAGGCCACGCGCACCTCATCGAGACCCACCCCCGGCCGCAGCTTGGCCGAGCAGGTGGCCAGGATCCCGCGCGGCATCGGCACCAGGACGGGGGTGAAGGAAACGGCGACCGGACCCTCACCGAGAGCGGAGAGGTTCTGGACGATCTCCGGGGTATGCCGGTGGACGCCGCCCACGCCGTAGGCGCTGACGTTGCCCATGACCTCCGCGCCAATGAGGTGCGGCTTCGAGCTCTTGCCAGCACCGGAGGTGCCGGTCGCCGCAACCACGACCACCTCGGGTTCGATGATCCCCGCGGCCACCGCAGGGGCGAGGGTCAGCGTCGACACGGTCGGGAAGCAGCCGGGCACCGCGATCCGCGTGGCACCGGCCAACGTGACCCGCTGGCCGGGCAGTTCGGGCAGCCCGTAGGGCCAGGTCCCGGCATGCTCGCTGCCGTAGAACCTCTCCCAGCTGGCCGGATCCGCGAGCCGGAAGTCGGCGCCGCAGTCGATCACGACGACGTCATCGGGCAACTGCGCGGCGAGGGCGGCGGACTGGCCGTGCGGCAGCGCGAGGAAGACGACATCGTGGGCACGCAGCGTCTCTGGTGTGGTCTCCTCGAGCACCCGGTCGGCAAGCGGCCACAGGTGCGGCTGGACGCTGCCGAGGGTCTTCCCAGCGCTGCTGGCGGCGGTCAGGGCGCCGATCTCCACCTCCGGGTGGGTGAGCAGGAGGCGGAGCAGCTCTCCGCCGGCGTACCCGCTCGCGCCGGCGACGGCGACGCGCACCTTGGTTGGCCTCTGCGTGGTCATGTGAATGACTATACATGACTCTGTATGTCTCTGCAGAACCCGCTCGAAGACTGAGACCCGCCGACCACACAACGGGTGCGGCGCTGTCCGGAGTCGCCTAGGTTTCCACTATGCCGTTGCCCTACGCCACTTACCTGGGCCACATCCGTACCGAGTCGGCCCGCTTCCGTGAGGCGCTGACCGGGTGTACGCCAGACGCGCGAGTGCCGAGCGCCCCGGAATGGACGGCCGCCGACCTGCTCTGGCACCTCGGGGAGGTGCAGCACTGGTGGCATCACTGCATCACCCACCGCCCGGCCCCGCCCGACGACTATGTCGAACCCGAGCGGCCGGCGGCGTACGACGCGCTGTTCGGCTTCTACGACGAATGGCACACCCGGTTCATCGAGGCACTCAGCAGCGCGTCTCCTGAGGACGAGGCCTGGAGCTGGTCCGCGAACCCCTCGCACCACACGGTCGGCTTCACCTATCGTCGCCAGGCGCACGAGGCCGCGATCCACCGGCTGGATGCCGAGCTGGCGGCCGGGAGCATCACACCGTTGGACCCGGAACTCGCCCTCGACGGCGTCGAGGAGTGCCTGGGCGTGATGTACGGCGGACTGCCGCCCTGGGGTAGCTTCGACCCGCTCCCCCACCACGTCGAGTTCCGCGCAAGCGATCGGGGCCGCTCGGTCTGGGTCCAGCTCGGACTCTTCTCCGGGACGCCGCCCCAAGGTGACCCGGTTGCGGGCGAGCCGGACTTCCATGTGGTGCCCGATCCCGGGCAGCCCGCCGACGCCACGGTCGCCGGAACTGCCGACGATCTCGACGCCTGGCTGTGGCATCGGCGCGGAGACGAGGTCGTCCACGTCACCGGTGAGCTCGAGGTCTATGACCGAGTCCGCGCCGTGCTCAAGCAACCCATCAAGTAGCCTCCGGGCGTGATCTCGCGACTGGCGGTCTTCCTCGGCTCCCGCGACGGTAACGATCCCGACCTGGCGAACGCGGTGTACGCCGTGGGACGTGGGCTGGCTGAGCGGGGCATCGAGCTCGTCTACGGTGCCGGCGGCGGTGGGCTGATGGGCCGGCTCTCGCAGGGCGCGATCGATGGCGGTGGAGAGGTCTATGGAGTCATCCCACGCTTCATGGTGGAACGAGAATGGGGCCGCGTCGACGGTGGCCCACGCGTGGCAACGCACGTGGTCGACACCATGCACCAGCGCAAGGCGATGATGGCCGATCGGGCCGAGGCGTTTCTCGCCCTGCCAGGAGGACTCGGCACGCTGGAGGAGCTCTTCGAGGTCTGGACCTGGCAGACGCTCGCGCTACACGGCAAACCGGTCGGACTGCTCAACATCGCCGGCTTCTGGGATCCGCTGGTCGCGATGATGGACCGGATCCGGGAGGCAGGGTTCCTCCACGGCTCCGCGGTCGAGGAACTGGTGGTGGGTGACGACCTCGACGACGTGCTGCATCGACTCTCCCGCTGAGCCAGTTGGGGACGCGGCGGTCGCGTCGCCGTTCCCGCACCCGCGGTGCGGTGAAACCGATATGAAGGTGCGCTGAAACCGGTGCGCAACACACTGGTTGCATGAACTCTTCTGCAACCACCGCCACCGACCTGGCGGTCCAGGCCCGCGGGCTGGTCAAGAGCTTCGGAGGTTTCCGTGCCGTCGACGGCGTCGACCTTGAGATCCATCGAGGCGAGGTGTACGGCGTCCTGGGACCCAACGGCGCCGGCAAGACGACCACCCTCTCCATGCTCGCCACGCTGTTGCCGATCGACGGCGGCTCCGCGTCCATCTTCGGAGTCGACGTCAAGAAGCAGCCCCACCAGGTGCGCCAGCTCGTCGGCGTGACCGGACAGTATGCCTCGGTCGACGAGAACCTCACCGCGACCGAAAATCTCTACCTTTTCGGTCGGCTCCTCGGTCTCAACGCTCGCGCGGCCAAACGGACCGCAGCCGATCTGCTCGGTCGGTTCGGCCTCGAGGAAGCGGCCACCCGGCAGATCAAGGACTTCTCCGGAGGGATGCGGCGGCGGCTCGACCTCGCCGCCTCGCTGATCGCGCGGCCACCGCTGATCTTCCTCGACGAGCCGACCACGGGGCTGGACCCACGCACTCGAGGCCAGATGTGGGACACCATCCGTGAACTGGTCGTCCAGGGCTCAACGATCCTCTTGACCACGCAGTACCTCGACGAAGCCGACCAACTCGCCGACCGGATCGCGGTCATCGACCGCGGCCGAAAGGTCGCCGAAGGCACCTCGGACCAGCTCAAGGCCGGTGTCGGCACCTCGACGCTGCACGTGCGTCTGGCCGACAAGGGCCACACCGCGATGGCGGCCCAGCTCGCCGCCGGCGTTCTCGGCGAGGAGCCGGTGCTCACCCCCGAGGCGGGTGGCCTCAATATCGCCCTTCCAGACGCCAACCGGGCCGCGGACGTGCTGATCGCGCTTCGCCAGGCACAGCTCGACATCGCCACCGCCGCCGTACGTCAACCCACCCTCGACGAGGTCTTCCTGGCCCTCACGGGTCACCACACCGACGAGTCCACCGAGCCCGCAGAGAAGGATGAGGTGGCCTGATGACCGCCCAGACCCTGATCCCCGACGTCACCGTCGCCGATGCCAGCCGCAGGCTCTCTCCTCGACCAGGACCGCGCGAGACGCTGAGCCAGACCCTCGCGATGGCCTGGCGCGCCCTGAAGAAGATGCGCCGCAACCCGGAGCAGTTCTTCGACGTCACCCTGCAGCCGATCCTGTTCACCGCGATGTTCGCCTTCATCTTCGGTGGGGGTCTGGCCGGCTCCGTCCACGATTACCTGCCGACGATCATCCCCGGCGTCCTGGCGCAGACGGCGCTCACCGCCTGCATGGCGACCGGGACCCAGATGCGGGAGGACATGGACAAGGGCGTCTTCGACCGGTTCAAGTCGCTTCCGATCGCGCGGATCGCTCCGTTGGCGGGACCGATGCTGGCCGATCTGGTGCGCTACGGCATCGCCGCGACGATCACCATCCTGGTCGGTCTCGCGATGGGCTACCGACCCGGCGGCGGCGCCGGGTTCGTGATCCTCGGCTGGCTGCTGACCGTCTTCGCCGGCTGGTGCCTGTCCTGGATCTTCGCCTGGCTCGGCACCGTTGCCCGCTCGGCGCAGGCCGTACAAGGCATCGGCATGATGATCATGTTCCCGCTGACCTTTCTGTCCAACGCCATGGTCGACCCGAAGACGATGCCCGACTGGCTGCAGACCTTTGTCAAGGTCAACCCGGTCTCGCACGTGGTCACCGCGGTCCGCGACCTGATGAACGACGGCTCGTTCACAGGCGAGGTCGGCTGGGCGCTGCTCGGCTGCGTGATCGTGGTCGCAATCTTCGCCCCGCTCGCGGTGCGCTCCTACAGCCGGAAGATGTGAGCCACCACGGCGCGGGCCTCGTCGAGCAGGTCGGGCCCGCGCCGGTCGGCGTACTCCTCCTCGATCTTGGCCAGGACGCCGGGTGCGATCCGCTCGGCGTCCGCCACTGCGTCCTCCCAGCGCATCATCGAACCGGCCTGGTTGTAGGCGAACCGGTCGGCGAGCACCAGCAACCGGACCGCGTCCTGCGGCGGTAACGCAGCGCGCAGCAGCGCCCAGAGGCCGGTCGCGAAGAGCAGCATGCCGGCCACCGGGAAATCGAGCATCGGGCGCCGGTCCTGGAGCACCCCCTCGGCCTTGCTCACCAGCAAGTCGTAGAGGTCCTCACCTTCCAAGCCCTCGCCGTAGCGCGAGTACGCGGCCACCGCGCGGGCCTCCGAGGACACCACCCAGGGCAGCAGCGCGTTCCCCTCGATCCCGGGGAAGCGGATCGTCGCCATCGCCTCGGCGGCCGAGCGGAAGAGCTCAAGAGCACTTCGGACCTCCCCGGTCGCGAAGGCCAGCTGCCCGCGGACCACGAGGATGGAGCCGCGGGCCGGGAAGGTGCCCTGGCCGGGTGTGCGCTCCATCTCGGCGACCAGTCGACGGGCATCGTCGAGACGGCCCTCCTCGATGGCCCACATCGCGAGCGTCGACTTGGTCTGCATCACGTCGTCGAGGGCGCCCAGACGCTCCAGGATCGGCAACGCCTCCTCGGCGTGCTCGGCAGCCGCCTCGACGTCGCCCAGCTGTGCGTACAGCTCGCTCAGCTGGGCGTGGATCATCGCGCGGGTCCACGGACCATGCTCGGCCGAGCTCAGGTCGAGCGCGGCCTGAGCCGCCTCGACCGCGCCCTGCGGGTCGGCGAAGTTCTCACGCTCATGGCTGAGGAACTGGTAGGCGATCGCGCGCACGGCACGTTCGCCGTCCTGGGTCAGCTCCTCCAACTTCTGACGGATCTCACCGGCGGACGGCTCGCCGAGGGTGCCGAGGACCGTCAGGACCGCGCGCAGTATCGGGTGGCGCGACTCCGGGCCGATCCGGGCCACCAGCTTCCGGAGCTCGGCCGCCTCGGAGGGTGAGGTCATGGTCGCTCCGAAGAGCGCCAGCGCAAGCGTCATCCGGGTCGGCTCAAGGAGAGTCGGCGACGGCTCCCAATCGCCGAGCGCTTCGATGATCGCGCTGGTCAAGGTGAAGACGCGGGGGTGGTCGCCGGCGATCGACCAGAAGGCGCCGAGACCGCAGAAAATCGCGACGACCGTGGCCGGGTCAGGCTCCTGCAGAGCCTGCCGGAGCACATCGGCCAAATTGGCGTCCTCTGCCCGTATCGCGTCCATCGCCTCGGGCTGACGCGGCGAGTAGAGCTTGACCCCCTCCCGCTGGACATACCCAACCGCCCAGCGACGCTGCGCCAGCCGGGCAGCGTCCTCCTCTCCCGCGTCCACGAGTTGCATCCGGCCGAATTCGCGGACGGTCTCGAGCATCCGGTATCGGACGCCCTCCGGTGCTTCGACCACCGCAAGAAGGGACTGCTCGATGAGCTCCTCGACCGCGTCCAAAGCCTCGTGCCCAAGCATCTCCTCAGCGGCGGCGAGCGTGAAGCCGTCGTGGAAGACCGACAGCCAGCGCAGCGCGCGACGCTCCCGGCCGTCGAGGAGGTTCCAGGACCAGTCGATGACCGCGATCAGCGTCTGGTGCCGGTCCGGAGCGCTCCGGTCACCTCCACGTAGGAGCGCGAACCGGTTGGAGAGCCGGTGGCCGATGTCTTCGACCGACATCACCCGCACCTTCACCGCAGCCAGCTCGAGTGCCAGTGGGAGGCCGTCGAGCCGGGTCACGATCTCGGCCACGGCCTCCTCGGGGAGCTGCACCCCCGGCCGGGCGGCGGTGGCGCGTTGGCAGAAGAGCTCGGCGCCGTCGTATGCTCCGAGCTGGCCGAGCGGGTAGACCCGCTCGGCGCCGATCGCGAGTGGGGCCCGGCTGGTGGTGAGCACCCGCAGCTCACGGGTCGAGGCGACCAGGAAGGCGACCAGGTCTGCAACCGCACCGACGATGTGCTCACAGTTGTCGAGCACGAGGAGGGTCGGAGCCTGGTCGAGCTGCTGGGCGATCCGAGCGCGTACGTCGGCGCGCTGCTCGGGCGTGAGAACGCGACGGCCGCTCACCGAGTCGCGCACGCCCAGTGCCGATCCCACCTCACCGATCAGATCATCCGCGGCGGTGACGCCGACCAGCTCGACGAAGTGAACGATGGGCTGCTCGGCGTCTCGGGCCAGCACCCGGGCCAACCGGGTCTTGCCGAGTCCGCCCGGTCCGAGCACGGTGACGACCCGAGCGCTGCGCAACAGCACCGAGATGGCCGCGACGTCATGGTCGCGACCGATCAGCGTCGTCGCGTCGAATTGGACGCCCGAGCGCACCGGACGGTCCCGGGCGAGCAGTTCGGCGTGAAGCGCGCGCAGCTGCGCCGACGGGTCGACCCCCAGCGAGTCAGCGAGTCGGCTCCGGTAGCTCTCGTACCGCTCCAGCGCGGCTGGCACGCCCCGCACCCCGGCGATCGCCCGCAGCAGCGCCATCATGAGGTCGTCATCGGCGGTCGGCGTGTCGCGGGTCGCGCGTTCCAGGAGCGGCAGCGCCTCGGCGTACCTCTTCTCGGCGGCGAGTCGGAGCGCCTGCGGCCGCAGCGACCAGGCATCGACATCGTCGGTGGCCAGGGCGAGCCGATAGCCGCTCGCGGTGCGCTCGATGGCTTCGGCGCAGGTGGCGCCGCGGACTCGGGAGACCACGACCTGGAGCGCCTTGGTCGGGTTGGCCGGCGGATCCTCGTTCCACACCTCCTCGACCAGGGCGCGTTCGCTCAGCCCGCGGTGCCCGGCGTCGACGAGGGCGCGCAGGAGCGCGTGCGTGCGCTCACCCGGGACCGGTGCGCCGTCCCAGGTGACCCCGTCGAGAACCTGCAGCCTGGCCACCTGAGGAATGATGCCACCGTGCCCCCCATCGAACTGCGCTCCGACAACGCCGCGTCCGTCACCCCGGAGATTCTCCAGGCGGTCCTGACCGCCAACGACGGCTCGGCCTTGGCCTACGGCGGCGACGAGATCACCGCCCGACTGGAATCGCTGGTGCGCGAGGTCTTCGAGCATCCGGGCGCCCGGGTCTTCCCCGTGACCAGCGGTACGGCGGCCAACGCGCTCTCCCTGAGTGCGCTGTGCCCGCCGTGGGGCTCGGTGTTGTGCCACCAGACCGCGCACATCGCCAACAGCGAGGGCGGCGCCACCTCGCTGCTCACTGGAGGGGCGGTCATGGTCGGCCTCGCCGGCGACGGCTACCGGATCACGCCGCGGACACTGCAGGCGGCCCTGGACAGCATCCGATGGGGGGACCCGCACCACTCCCAACCGGCAGTCCTCTCACTCACCCAGCCCACCGACTTCGGCACGCTCTACTCCGTGGCCGAGATCGAGGCGCTGGTCGGGATCGCCAGGTCGCGCGATCTGCGCGTGCATGTCGACGGCGCCCGCCTCGGCAACGCGATCGCGGCGTTGGGCTGCACGCCTGCCGAGCTCACCTGGCGCACCGGCGTCGACGTGGTCTCTCTCGGCGCGACCAAGAACGGCGCCTTGTCCGCGGAGGCGATCGTCGTCTTCGATGACCGGGCCGCCGACGAGCTCGTTTACCGCACCAAGCGGTCAGGCCACGTCACCTCGAAGATGCGCTTCCAGTCGGCCCAGCTCCTCGCCTATCTGACCGACCGGCTCTGGCTGCGCAACGCCGCCCACGCCAACGCGCGGATGGCCGAGCTCGGCGCCGGCCTGGAACGGCTCGGCGTGGAGCTGGTCGGCTCTCCGCAGGCGAACCTGGCCTTCGCCGCGCTGCCCGACGAGGTCGCGGACCGGCTCGCTGCGGCCGACGTACTCTTCCACCGGCTCGACGGACTCGCCCGGTTCGTCACCAGCTGGGAGACGAGCGCCGAAGAGATCGCGGCCGTCGTCGCCGCAGTCGAGTCCGCCCTCTCCTGAGGTGGTTGAGTAGCGGGTTCTGGTCCGTTCAGAGGCGGGTTCAGGCCGGAGGCCGCCGTACGGAATCCGCTACTCGACGGGCCAAAGCACGCTACTCAACCGGCCAAGACCCGCTACTCGACGGGCCAGAACCCGCGGTTCAACGTTGGAGGGCGCCGGTGAGAGCACGGGCCCGGGCCACGGCGGCGTCCCGGGCAGCAGCGGTCTCCTCCGCGGTGAGCGTGCGGTCAGGGGCACGGAAGCGCAAGGCGAAGGCGAGTGACTTCTTGCCCTGACCGACCTGCTCGCCGACGTAGACGTCGAAGAGCCGGATCGACTCCAACAGGATGCCGGCGCCCTCCCGGAGGGCCGCCTCGACCGCTGCGGCCGTGACGCCGTCGTCGACGACCAGCGCCACGTCCTCCTTGGCCACCGGCAGGGTGGAGAAGACCGGACCGAGTACGACGTCGGGCGCGCTGCCCATCAAGACGTCGAGATCGATCTCGACGGCAGCGCTGCGGGCAGGCAGGCCGTACGTCGTGCATACGCTCGGATGGAGCTCGCCGGCGTGGCCGAGCTCGACTCCGCCCACGGTCACCACGGCGCAGCGGCCGGGGTGCCATGGCATCCGGGACGCGCTGGCCACCTCGACCGTGACACCCAGCTCTGCGCCGACCCGGCGGACGACCTCGATGGCATCGGCCCAGCCCGCCTGGCGGCCCTCGCCCCACCAGCCGCTCCGCTCACGCTCTCCGGCGAGCACGGCGGCGAGATGGAGCGGCTGCCGCGGGATTGCATCGAGCAGCTTGCGGAGCTCCTCGTCGCTCGGGCGTCGGTCGACACCGTAGATCGGCGCCGCCTCATCGGTCGGGAAGGCGACCGTGCCGGTCTCGAAGAGCGCGGCGCCGTCCTGCCCACGGCCGAGGTTCCGGGCGGTGGCGTTGAGCAGACCCGGGAGCAGCGTCGTGGTGTACGCCGGCGCCTCGGCACTCAGCGGGTTCGCCAGCCCCACGGTGTGCCGGCGTACGTCGTCAGTCGGGATTCCGAGGGCATCGAAGTCCTGCTCCCCCACGAACGGGAAGCTGACCACCTCGACGAGTCCGGCACCGGCGAGGGTGCGACCGATCCGGCGGCGCAGCCGCTGGGGTCGAGTGAGGCCGCGGCCGGTCGCGCGTCGCGGGAGGACGCTGGGGACCTCGTCGTATCCGACGATCCGGACGACCTCCTCGACCAGGTCGTAGGGATCGTTGAGGTCCGGGCGGAAGGTCGGCACCGTCGCGGTGATCGCGCCGCCCTCGACGGCCACGCGCGCGCCGATCGCCTCGAGATCGGCCACTGTGGTCGCGGCATCGATGTCGATGCCGGAGATCCGGGCCGGCAGATCGACCGGCATCGTGATGGTGCGCGGCGCCGGGAAACCGCCTGCCACCGTG
>Ga0164243_10008185_pt1 | contig 15497 bp, 13 predicted proteins | sample OricompcompostOP_FD_108781 | JGI IMG/M metagenome (GOLD analysis project Ga0164243, IMG submission 108781) | Organic Plus compost microbial communities from Emeryville, California, USA - Original compost - Organic plus compost (OP) | ecosystem: Engineered > Solid waste > Mixed feedstock >... | reverse complement strand
GTTTCCGGCTTCAAGGACTTCTCTGTTTAGGGAGCGGAGTTTGTCTTTCGTAGGCCAAGTGAGGTGGGCAGTTATGGTGCCCGCTGCTCATCTGGCTTAGGTCGTGACACGCTGCCGGAAATACTCCCCTGACATCATCGCCTGCATGCCTCTCGGGAGGAATCGCAAGCGATTCAGGATTGTGAACGTCGGGAGGATTTTATGCGTGTACTCAGCAAATCTGCATTCATCTCGCTGACTGCCTTGGCATGTGCCACCGCTTTTGGTGCGCAGGCCAACGAGCAGCTTCAGCAGCTCTCCTCAGACCCAAAGAACTGGGTGATGCCAACGGGTGACTATGCCAACACCCGTTATTCCGAACTGGACCAGATCAACAAGGACAACGTCAAGGACCTGCAGGTCAAGTGGACGTTCTCCACCGGCGTGCTGCGCGGGCACGAAGGTGGGCCTCTGGTGGTCGGCGATGTGATGTACATCAATACGCCGTTCCCCAACATCGTCTACGCGCTGGACCTGAACAATGACGGGCGTATCCTCTGGAAATACGAGCCCAAACAGGATCCGAACGTTATCCCGATCATGTGCTGCGACACGGTCAATCGCGGTGTGTCCTACGCTCCCGCCGAAGGCGACCATCCGGCCCTCATTCTCCAGTATCAGGCCGACACCACGCTTGTCGCGCTTAACGCGGAGACCGGCGAAGAGGTTTGGAAGGTCAAGAACGGCGAGCAGATCGACGGCAGCTTGGCTGAATCGGGCACGTCCGCGCCCATGGTGTTCAAGGACAAGGTCCTCGTCGGCATTTCCGGCGGTGAGTTCGGTGTTCGCGGCCACGTGACCGCTTACAATCTCAACGACGGCTCGCTCGCTTGGCGTGCTTACTCGACCGGTCCGGATTCGGAAACTTTGATGGATCCGGAAAAGACGACCCATCTCGGTAAGCCTGTCGGCCCCGATTCGGGTGTCAACACCTGGGAAGGCGAGCAATGGAAGACAGGCGGCGGGACCACCTGGGGCTGGTACGCTTATGATCCTGAGCTCAACCTGATCTATTACGGAACAGGCAACCCCTCGACCTGGAACCCGGTGCAGCGCCCCGGCGACAACCGTTGGTCCATGACCATCTTCGCGCGTGATGCCGACACCGGCATGGCGAAGTGGGTCTACCAGATGACCCCTCATGACGAGTGGGACTATGACGGCGTCAACGAGAACATCCTCGTGGACGACATGGAGATCAACGGCGAGCCGCGCGACGTTCTCGTCCACTTCGATCGCAATGGCTTCGCATATACCCTCGACCGGGCGACCGGCGAGCTTCTGGTGGCGAAGAAGTACGATCCGAAGGTGAACTGGGCGACCGAGGTCGTGATGGACCCCAACAGCGACCAGTACGGGCGTCCGCAGGTCGTGGCCGAGTACTCGACCCATCAGAACGGCGAGGACACGAACACCACCGGCATCTGCCCAGCCGCTCTCGGTACGAAGGACCAACAGCCGGCGGCCTATTCGCCGAAGACCGGCCTCTTCTATGTGCCGACCAACCATGTCTGCATGGACTATGAACCTTACCGGGTCAGCTATACGGCCGGCCAGCCGTATGTCGGCGCTACCGTGTCAATGTACCCGGCGCCCGATAGCCATGGCGGCATGGGTAACTTCATCGCCTGGGATGCTGCCAAGGGTGAGATCGTCTGGTCGATTCCCGAGCAGTTCTCGGTATGGTCCGGCGCGCTAGCCACCGCGGGAGACGTTGTCTTCTACGGAACGCTTGAGGGTTACATCAAAGCCGTCGATACGGAAGGCAACGAACTCTACAAGTTCAAGACTCCTTCCGGCATCATCGGCAACATCAACACCTTCGAGCATAACGGCAAGCAGTACATCGCCGTGCTGTCCGGTGTGGGCGGCTGGGCCGGTATCGGACTTGCCGGTGGCCTGCTCCAGGCCGAAGGTGCTGAAGCATGGCAGGCAGCGGTCGCCGGCGAGAATGCCCCGACCGATCAGCAACAGGCCATCTCGACCGCTGGTCTCGGCGCGGTGGGCGGCTATGCCGCGCTGGCGGACTACACCACTCTTGGTGGCCAGCTCACGGTGTTCGGCCTTCCGGACTGATCCGCGAGGCTGACTAATAAGCCCTGCTTCGCTCAGGGCGGAACAAACGGAGAGCTCGGATATTGGATGTTTCATCCGAGCTCTCCTTCGAAGCGCAAGGCAAAACCACAAATGATCGCCATTTTCGCCACGACTGGAGAGCAGCGTGGATCGATGGTGGCTGAAGTAAGAGGTTCTTCATGGCAGCTCGTCTCGTCCTTTCGGCACTCTTCGTCACGCTGTTCGCTCTTGGTCCCGTCCACGCGCAGGACAGCAAGGAAAAGGCTAAGGTCGCGAGCGAGGAGGATGGAAAATACTTCGATGCCGACGGCGTTCCCACATTCAACATCCAGCCGGACGGCACGGTGGATTGGTATACGTTCAGCGGATACCGTCGCTATCACTCCGATTGCCACGTCTGCCATGGACCCGATGGCGTGGGCTCGAGCTATGCGCCTGCGCTCGCCGAATCCCTTAAAAGGATGGATTACGGCACGTTTCTCTCGGTTGTCGCGGAAGGGCGCAAGAACCTCGCCGCTGGTAGGGAAAGCGTGATGCCGGCCTTCGGCGATAACAAGAACGTCTATTGCTACCTTGACGATCTCTACGTCTACCTTCGCGCGCGTGCAGTGGGAGGAATGCCCCGTGGACGCCCGCCCAAGAAGGAAGACAAGCCGGAGGGCGCCAAGGAGTATGAAGCAAGCTGCATGGGAAGCTGATCATGCCAACGGGTAGACTTTCCCGCCTTTGTTCCTGGACTGCCGCGATGGCGGTAGCCGCCCTCATCGGGTCGGCCCCCGCCGACGCCGCCGGGCCGGGCGCGGCCTGGGAACTTGTCGACCCCGAAAACCTGCGCGTCTGCGCCGACCCTTCCAACATGCCCTTTACTGATAAAAGTGGGGAAGGCTTCGAGAACAAGCTCGCCGAGCTTGTTGCCTCCAAGCTGGGGCGCAAGACCGTCGAATACGAATGGTTCCCGATGGTTACCGGCTTCGTGCGCAACACGTTACGGGCCAATCGTTGCGATATCATCATGGGCTATGCTCAGGGCGATGAGTTGGTGCAGAACACCAACGCCTACTATCGCTCGGCCTATGTGCTCATCTACAAGAAGGAGGCCGGTCTCGACGGCGTGGAGACACTCGAGGATCCGAAGCTCAAAGACAAGCGGATCGGTGTCGTGCAGAGCACGCCGCCCTCGGCCAACATGGCGGCCGCCGGGCTCATGCGCAAGGCCAAGGTCTATCCTTTGATGGTCGACACCCGCTACTCGCCCTCCGTTGCGGAGGTGATGATTCGCGATCTCATCGAGGGTGCGATCGATGCCATGGTCGTGTGGGGCCCGATGGCCGGCTACTACGTCAAGGAATCTGGTGCCGATTTGGCGATGGTCCCGCTGGTCAAGGAGCAGGGCGGCTCTCGCATGGTCTACCGCATCACCATGGGGGTGCGGCCTTCCGATCAGGAATGGAAACGTACACTGAACAGGTTCATCCAGGAGAACCAGGACGAGATCAATCGCATCCTACTCGAATACAACGTGCCATTGCTGACCGAGAATGACAAACCGATAACGCAGTAAAAGGTAATTCATGGGCGAACGGTTCGACCGTTTGCCGGATTTAAGGACCTGACTTTTCGTTAGTCCATTTATGAGGAGATGGACCCATCGCTGCGGGTTTACGCAGCGACGGCAAGTAACTTGGCGGCGGACGCCGCCGGCTATTCGGAGGAAGTCATGAAAAAAAGCTGGAAGAAGCCAAGCATGTGCCAAGTGCCGGCCGGAATGGAAATCTCCAGGTATTTGCCGGCTGAAATTGCTCCCAAGAAGTAAGCCGCACCGCGCGTGCCCCGCGCACGCGCGGTTTTTTCGCGCTCCACATAAGATGGGCGGCGCCAGTTTCATCCTCCTACAAGGATACGCGTCCTCCTCTCATCAAGGGGACCCGAAATGCGGCTGAAGGTTATCGGTTCGGCGGCGGGGGGTGGCTTTCCTCAATGGAACTGCAACTATCGGCTAAGTCGCGCAGCGCGCATTGGCGCGCTTGGCATTCGCCCACGGACCCAGTCCAGTCTCGCAGCATCGTCCGACGGGCGTAGCTGGGTCCTTTTCAACGCGTCTCCGGACATCCGGCAACAGATTGCGGACACACCCGAGCTTCACCCCGTAGCGGATGGTCCCCTCCGCTCGACTCCGATCGCCGCGGTGGTGCTCACCAATGCCGACGTCGACCATGTCGCTGGACTTCTGTCGCTGCGCGAGCGGCAGCCTTTCGCACTTTATGCGAGCAGCCGTGTGCTGCAGGTGCTCGACGCCAATCCGATCTTCAACGTGCTGGATCCCGAACTGGTGCCGCGCCGGGAGCTTCAACACGATGAGGAAATCGAGATTCGCGATGGTGTCGAAGCCGCTACCGGCTTGAGGGTGGAGAGCTTTTCTGTGCCCGGCAAGGTGGCACTCTATCTGGAGGATCCCGGTCGGCCTGAAGCCGATTACGGTTCTGAAGCCGGCGACACAATGGGCGTGAGAATCCGCTCGGAAGACGGCGGAGCGTCCGCCTTCTACATTCCCGGCTGTGCCCGCGTCGGGCCGGATCTCAAGAAGCGGCTTGAAAACGCCGGATCCCTCTTCTTCGACGGCACGCTCTATACCGATGACGAGATGATCACCGCCGGGGTAGGCAAAAAGACGGGCAGGCGTATGGGACACATCTCGATCTCGGGCGAAAACGGCTCAATCGCCGCGCTTGCGGACGTGCCGATCAGGCGCCGCATCTTCGTTCACATCAACAACACCAATCCCGTACTCGATGAAAATTCTCCTGAGCATGCCGAAGTGAAACGGGCAGGCTGGGAGATCGCTTACGATGGCATGGAGATCCATTTGTGACCGAGTTTCACGACATAGCCAGAGACGGTCTTTCCAAGAAAGCTCTCAAGGAAGTTCTCTTCCAGGTCGGAGAGGAGCGCTATCACAACCGCCATCCCTATCACCGTATGATGACGGAAGGGAGCCTGTCGAAAGGCCAGCTGCAGGCCTGGGCGCTGAACCGGTATTGCTATCAGGCGATCATTCCCCGCAAGGACGCCACAATTCTCTCACGCAGCGAGGATCCTGCCTTTCGCGCAGCCTGGCGCAAGCGCCTGGAAGATCATGACGGCGAGGATGGTTGGAGCGGGGGCATTGCCCGGTGGCTGCACCTGGCGGCGGGCTTGGGCCTGGATGTCGAGATGGTCAAGAGCGAGCGGCTGGCGCTGCCAGCCACCCGCTTTGCTGCGGGCGCCTATCTGTCCTTCTGCGCCACGCGGACGCTGCTGGAAGCTGTGGCGTCTTCGCTGACGGAGCTCTTCTCGCCGATGATCATCAGTGAGCGCGTTCCGGCCATGCTGGCCCGGTATGACTACATCACTGAGGATACCCTCGCTTATTTCAAGCCGAGATTGGGACAGGCGCCTCGCGACGCGGAGTTCGCCCTATCCTACGTCCTTGAGAACGCGGATACGCCGGAAAAGCAGCAAGCTGCCGTCGATGCGCTCGTCTTCAAATGCGATGTTCTGTGGGCCATGCTCGACGCTCTGCAACACGCCTATGGCGAGGAAATGCACATTCCGCCCGGCGCTTTTCGGCCGGAGGAGCCATGATGCTTGCACTTCAGAGAAAGCCGGCTGCCACTTGTCAGCAAAAGCCTGTCGTCACCCGCCGCTCGCGTCCCGTCCTGCCCAAGCACGTCCGCCTCCGCTTCGACCCCGTCCGGCAGGCGTGGGCGGTACTGGCACCGGAGCGTGTGCTTTGGCCGAACGAGATCGGTCTTGAAATCTTGCGCCGGTGCGACGGGCGGACCTCTGTGCGCGCTATCATCGCCGCGCTCGCCATCGAATATGACGGCGAGGAAGAGGAGATTTCGGAGGATGTACTCGCCTTTCTCCAAGAGTGGGCGGACGATCTCCTGGTGAGGGTGTGATGAGCGAGGGAATTCTCCCGCCCATCGCGATGCTGGCGGAACTGACGCATCGGTGCCCGCTGCAATGTCCCTATTGTTCGAACCCACTTGAACTGATGAAAGCAAACCGGGAGATGGATACAGCGGCCTGGCTGGACCTTTTCGACCAGGCCGCCGATATGGGCGTGCTTCAGGTCCATCTTTCCGGCGGCGAGCCGACGCTTCGCCGCGACCTGGAACAGCTTGTCGCTAAGCTCGCCTCCCGTGGCGTGTACAGCAATTTGATCACGGCCGGCATCGGCATCGCCGAAGGTCGCATTGAAGCGCTGGCGGAAGCAGGTCTCGATCACGTGCAGCTCAGCATGCAGGGCGCCCGGCCGGAAACGGCCGAACTCATCAGCAACTACAAGGGAGCCCTCGACCGGAAGTTGGAAATAGCAAGGCGGGTGCGTGCAGCCGGCCTACCGCTCACCATCAATGCACCGGTTCACCGCCACAACATCGCGGAGGTGGAGCAGTTCATCGACCTCGCGCTTGCTCTAGGCGCGGAGCGACTGGAAATCGCCAACGTTCAATATTCGGGTTGGGCGCTGCTAAACCGCTCCGCCTTGATGCCAAGCCGCGCAGCGATCGAAAAGGAGATCGAGACTGTGGAGGCGGCACGCGAGCGTCTTCGCGGAGTTCTCAACATCGATTTCGTGCCGCCGGATTATTTTGCAACCTATCCCAAGCCTTGCATGGGCGGATGGGCCCGCGATGCCTTCGCAGTTGCGCCCGATGGCAGCATTTTGCCCTGCCATGCAGCCCAGACCATTCCTTTCCTGACCTTCGACCGCTTCGGTGAGCATCCACTTGCGGATATATGGATCAACTCTCCGGCCTTGAACGCTTTCCGGGGCACAGCTTGGATGCAAGAGCCGTGTCGCAGTTGCGAGCGCCGCGAAATTGATTGGGGCGGTTGCCGCTGCCAGGCGATGGCGATCGCGGGCGACCCGGCAGCGACCGATCCCGTCTGCGTCAGATCACCTCTGCACGAACGGGTCGTCGCTACTCTGGAAGAGCTGCAGTTTGCAGCGGACAGTGAAACCGCGGATACCACCCAGTTCACCTATCGCCGGATCGGTGCTGCCTTGCCATTAAGTGCCACTGACGCATCACCGAACAGTCAGAGCCGTGCGCCGTCTACCGCTCGCTTGAGAGTCTTAGACTAAACATCAAATGACGCCCGCCTTCGTTATTCGTTCGATCAGCAGGATCGGACCGTACGAAGCACTACGCTTTTGCGACGAGCAGATCGCACCGCTCTCCCATGCGCACCTTCCGCCGCGCCCCTCGGAACCGGGCGGCTGGCAGCACGTTTGACGTGAAAGCGTAGAAAGGAACTCTGATCATGAATATGTTCTCGAAGTTTGCGGCCGGTGTGGCAGTCGTGCTTCTTTCGGGCGGCATGGCTTTTGCTGACTGCGTCGACACTACCGCCTCCACCACGCCCGATGGCATGAAAACGCCTCCTATTGCCAAGGATGGTAGCACCGCTCCTCTGGAGCAGGAGGCTGCCAAAAGCGATCAGCAGCAGGCCGGAGCGGAGCCCACGCAGAAGGATGGTGGCAACATGCCGCTTGCCCAGAGCGAAGGCGACCAGTCTGAAGAGAATCTCGCAACCTCTCAGCAGGATGTCGAAGCACAACAGGAAGGGGAGCAAACCGCAGCAGCCAAGGCTGACGACGCCTGCTGACAGCGCGGCACCGGGAGCAATTGATCGCTCAGTTGCTCCCATCCTCGTGCGGAGACATTGCCTCCTTCATTCCTTCACCTTCCTGGCCCGTTTGACAGCATCATCGATGTGACGAGCGTAGTGCACCAGCGGGGGTTTGATCCCGTGTGCAAAAAGGTCCTTGCGAACATCATGGGATGCACCCGTCAAATAGACCTCCACTCCGCGACGCTTCGCCTTGTGGGCCAGACCCTCGATTGTGTTTGCGGCGGTGGAATCCAGAAACGGAACTGCGCTGAAATCGATGATCAGCGTGCGGTGCATGTCGCCGATGCGGTCGAGCACTGAACCGACGGACGCGGCCGCCCCAAAGAAGAACACGCCCGTGATGCGATAGATCACGACATTCGGATCGCTGGCGGTTTCCTCATTGTAGGGTGTCCGGTTTCCATTGGCCGTATCAGCCTTGTCCTCGGCCACGAAAGGTGTGTGCGTCTCGATTGCGGTCGTCTTTGACATCCGATGGATGAAGAGCACCGAGCCGAGCGCGAAACCGATCACAATGGCTTCCGTCAGATCGCGGAAGATAGTGAGCAGCAGCGTGGTCAGCAGCACCGCCGCATCGCCACGGGAGGCACGCAAGAGCGTGGCGAAGGCCTGCTTCTCCACCATGTTCCAGGCGACCACCGCCAACACTCCGGCAAGGCTCGCAAGCGGGATGTAGCTCGCGAGCGGTGCGGCGACCAGGATGAAGATCAGAAGAAAGAACGAATGTAGCATCCCGGAGATGGGACCATGTGCGCCCGCGCGTATATTCGTTGCCGTACGCGCGATCGTTCCGGTCACGCAGATGCCCCCGAAGAGCCCGGACGCGATGTTTGCCGCACCTTGCGCGACAAGCTCGCAATTGGACCGGTGGCGCCGCCCCGTCATGCCGTCGGCGACGACGGCAGACAGAAGGGATTCGATCGATCCGAGGAGGGCGAACGCAACGGCGCTTGGCAGTACCTCCTGGATTTTCGCAATGCTCAGCTCGGGCAGCGAAGGCATCGGGAAGGTGCTCGGAATCCCTCCGAACCTGGTGCCGATCGTCGCTACCGGCAAGTCCAGCAGGGCCGAGACGAGAGACGCGCCTGCCACGGCAACCAGCATGCCTGGCCATTGCGGACGAAATTTCTTCAGCCCGATGATGATTGCGATGGCGATCGCGCTGACGGTGATCGTGGCCGGATCCGCGGTGGGCAGGCTCGGCCAGAGCACGGCGAGTTTTTCAAGAAGCGGACCCGGCTCGGCCTCGGTGAGCGTCAGCCCAAGCAGTTCCTTGATCTGGCTGGCGAAGATGATGGTGGCAATGCCTGCCGTAAAGCCCACCGTGACCGGATAGGGAATGAATTTGATAAAGGAGCCGAGTTGCAGGAAGCCGACCGCCAGCAGCATCATCCCGGCGAGGATCGTTGCAAGAATGAGACCGTCCATGCCGTGCGCCTGGACGGTCGCCGCAACCAAGACGATGAAGGCCCCTGCGGGTCCGCCGATCTGGAACCGGCTACCGCCGAGAGCTGAGACCAGAAAGCCGCCGACGATCGCCGTGTACAATCCTTGCGCCGGGGAAGCGCCCGAAGCGATTGCGATCGCCATCGACAAAGGCAAGGCCACGATGGCAACGGTTAGCCCGGCAATGGTGTCGGCACGCAGATTGGCGAGGCTATATCCTTCGCGCAGGACCGTCACCAGCTTTGGGGTGAAGAGCTCGGTAAAGGTAGGGTGCGATATGGGTTGTGTGGAAATGGTTCTTGCGGTCATGGTGTCCGGCGGCCTTGTGGCGACAAGGCGGCGGGATCGTCGGCGTCAAAGGTCGGCGGTCGCCGCCGCATGGATCAGGATTGCGGCTTCTGTTGCGACTCCTTCAGGCGGACACCTCGACCGCCGCTCAGGCTCTGGGCACCCTCGCCGATCAGTTCGATACCGGCGAGATTAAGGGCCTCGACAACCTTCGTCAGACTCTCGACCATGCCCCTGACATTGCCCTGGCTCGCCTCCATGCGCTGAATTGTGGGCACCGACACACCTGCAAGCTCGGCCAGTGTTTTCTGGTCGATCCCGAGCAGGGCGCGGGCAGCGCGCATCTGGGCGGCTGTGATCATGTCCGTACCTTTTCAGGATATCACAACAGCGATGTAGCACCGCTATAGTCATGTTTCAAGCATCAAAAGCGATATGTCAGATGCAGAACCCCGCGCCGACGCACATAACGGTAAAATGGGAGCAAAAAGAGAAGGATGAGGTGGCCGCCGATCTCGGCAACGACGGGAAACCACCAAGGGGCGGACCGCCTTGGTGTTCGCGCTTCGATCAGATTATGGAGCCGGCCTTCCGAACCCGCGAACTTGCACCCTCAATGATACCCCTCCCCCGGTGCCAGCTTGACCCTGAACATCCAGTATACGAACGCGGTGTAGCCGAGGATGAGAGGCAGAAGAAAGATCGTTCCCATCAAAAGGAAAATTTGCGATGCGGGAGCGGCAGCCGTGTCCCAGAAGGTCAAGTGCGGCGGCACCAGATAGGGCACGTTGGATATGACCAGACCCGCATAACCGAGGAGAAAGAGCACGATCGTGCCGACGAAGGGCAGCCCCTCGCGGCCCTGTTCCAGCCAGCGCCAGATGCCATAGCCAACAAGAGCGGCGGCAAGCGGCACGGGCCACAGGAAATAGAGGTTGGGCAGGCTGAACCAGCGTTCGGCAATGCGGTCGATTGTCAGCGGCGTCCAGAGGCTCACCACCGCCATCGCAGCCAGCACGCCTACAAGCAGCCCCGATGCATAGCGCCGCCCGAATTGCTGCACAGCGCCCGACGTACGCATGACAAGCCAGGTGGCGCCGAGCAGACCATAGCCGGCCACTACTGCAAGGCCGACGAAGATCGAGAACGGAGTCAGCCAATCGAACGGCCCGCCGGCATACTGTCCTTCGACCGCGTCGATGCCCTGCAAAAGCCCTCCCAGAATCACTCCCTGAAGAAAGGCGGCCACGATGGATCCGCCGGCAAAAGCTATATCCCATTTGCGATGGGACGGTTTTGCGACCCACCGGAACTCGAAAGACACGCCGCGGAAGACGAGTGCCAGCAGCATGCCTATGACAGGAAGGTACAACGCCGGCATAATGACCGAATAAGCCGTTGGAAAAGCCACCCAGAGGCCCGCCCCGCCTAGCACCAGCCAGGTCTCGTTACCATCCCAGAACGGCGCGACGGAATTCATCATCACATCTCTTTCTTCCTCCTCCCGCGTGAGGGGGAAGAGGATGCCGATGCCAAGATCGAAACCGTCGAGAATGACATACATGGCGACGGCGGTGCCGATCAGACCTGCCCAGATGACGGGAAGATACCATTCCATAGCGGTCATCCCCTCGGTGCCGTGAGTGGGCGCCCGGGCCCCTCGTCTGGTGGAAGACCCGTCGCTTCGCGCGCCGCCTCCTCAGCGGCCGAAAGCGGCCGGTTGGGCACGCCGGAGGCGGGTTCGGTTGCCTGGCCTTTGGGTCCGGCGTTGATCAGCCGGTTGATGTAATAAATGCCCATCGCAAAAACGATGCAGTAGATGAAGACGAAGAGAGCCAGTGTTCCCGCCACGCTTGCTCCGGGAACCGGCGAAATGCCATCGATCGTCCGCTGTAAACCGTAGACCAGCCAGGGCTGTCTTCCCTGCTCCGTCACGAACCAGCCAGCCAGGATCGCTATGAAACCCAGCGGCCACATGAGGGAGGTCGCCCGCAGGAACAGCCTATTATCGAACAGCCGCCCTCGCCACCAAAGATAAAGCCCCCAGAAGCCGACGGCGATGAGCAGAATTCCGATGCCGACCATGATCCGAAAGGTGAAGAAGACATTCGCAACGGGCGGCCACTCATCCTCGGGAAAGTCCGTCATTCCGAGATAGGTGCCGTTCCAGTCATGGGTCAGGATGAGCGAGCCGAGGTGGGGAACCGTGATCTCAAGGTGGTTTCTCCGCGCCTCCTCGTCGGGGATGCCGAAGAGGACCAAGGCTCCGGGATCGCGCCCGCTCCAATGCCCTTCCATGGCCGCGACCTTCACCGGTTGGTGCTCGAGCGTGTTGAGCCCGTGCATGTCTCCGATGATGAGTTGCAAGGTGGCCGAGACGGCAATCATGCCGACCGCCATCCGGAGCATCGTGCGGCTTTCCTCTATGTGACGGCCGCCGAGCAGATAGCGGGCGCCTACCGCAAGCACCACGACCGCAGTCGTAAGATAGGCCGCGTTGAGCATGTGGGCGAAGCGATAAGGGAAGCTCGGATTGAAGATGATTCGCAGCCAGTCCACTGGATAGGCCACGCCGTCGCGGATCTCGTGACCCGAAGGCGTCTGCATCCAACTGTTGGCTGCAAGGATCCAGAAGGCACTTATGGCCGTTCCGATCGCGACAAGACATGCTGCGAGCGTGATGAGCCAGGGCGGGAAGCGGTTCCAGCCGAAGAGCAGGACGCCCAGGAACGTCGCCTCCAGATAAAAGGCGGTCAGCACTTCATAGCCGATGAGCGGCCCGATAACGTTGCCGCTGAATTCGGAGAACCGGCTCCAATTCGTCCCGAATTGGTAGCTGAGCACGATACCGGACACCACGCCCATGGCGAACGAAATGGCGAAGATCTTCGTCCAGAAGCGCGCGAGGCGATGAAATTTCTCCTCCTTCGTCCACCTCCACGCCATCAGGAGAACGGCGATGAACGCTGAAAGACCGATCGTGAAGGCCGGAAAAATGATGTGGAACGATATGGTGAAGGCAAACTGAATACGTGCCAGCAGGACTGGATCCAGATTCATCGCCTCATCCTCGCGGTCGCCAGGCGAAAACAATGCACGTGATAATGGAACAGCCGGGAAGAAAGTCCAGCCGAAAGGATTGATTTTGCTAAATGTCGCACCTTGTTGCTCAAGATAAACGAATGGATACTTCTCCCGTGCATTATCGGGGAAGCGAAACTTTTCAAAAAAAATCGACGCCAGAGACTTTCCGAAAGGGTCGGCTGGACTCCAATTGTGCCGCTCCGCGATTGAATGCATTCGCGAGACGGAACTGTGCGTGATCCTGACTCGTTTGCCGTGAGGAGCCTTTGGCTCCAGGCATCATGGATGCCTACGGCAATATCGTCGGTATCACCAAACGGCAGACTTCCATAGGACAACCGTCAACGGCAGTTGTCATTTCGACGCATCGGCTGCTACTCGCCGCGCGGAAAGCGCTGGGCCTCTTCCAGGACATTCAGGTCCATGTGGTTTCGCATGTAGCGTTCCGAAGCGCGCTGTAGCGGCTGGTAGTCCCAGGGGTAATAAGCACCGTTGCGCAGCGCCTCGTAGACGATGCGGCGGCGCGCCTGGCTCGCCCGCACATCTGCATCAAAGCGCGCAAGGTCCCATCGCGCCTTCGCTGCCGCTGTCATGGTTGCTACCGTTTCGCCATAGACAGGCAGGGCGGCGAGGTTGGAAAGCTCGTGGGGGTCCTCCTCGAGATCGAAGAGCTGCGGCGGGTCGAGCTCGCAGAGCACAAGCTTGAAACGGCCGTCGCGGAGCGCCACCAGGGGCGCATAGGAACCCTCGGCCGCATATTCCATCGGCACCGGCTCGTTGCGGCGCTCGCCTGAAGCCATGCCGACAAGGCTCTCGCCGTCGGTCCAGGGCAGCACCTCGCCGAGATCCACGCCCGCGAGTTCGGCTAGCGTGGGCACGACATCGAGCGTGGATACCGGCGCGCGCACGAGTGCGGCCGGAAGGTCGGGGGCAGAAATCATCAACGGCACGCGCGCCGAGCCTTCGAAGAAGCTCATCTTGAACCACATGCCCCGCTCGCCAAGCATATCGCCATGATCGGAGAGGAAGATGATGATTGTGTTGTCCGCCTGCCGCGTGCGGTGGAGAACATCGAGAATTTCTCCGATCTTCTCGTCCACATAGGAGATATTGGCGAAATAGGCCCGGCGCGAGCGACGGATGTGCTCAGGCGTGATCTTGTACGCGCCATGGTCGCTTGCAAGCATCAGGCGCTGTGAATGCGGATCCTGTTCCTCGAAGGGGATGGCGGCAACGGTTGGATCGAGCGCGGGGCAATCCTCATAAAGATCCCAGAAGCGACGCCGCGCCACATAGGGATCATGGGGATGCGTGAAGCTCACCGTCAAGCACCATGGCCTCGCATCATGGCCGCGGGCAAGATCGTAAATCTTGCGCGTGGCGTGATAGGCGACCTCGTCATCATATTCGAGCTGGTTGGTGATCTCGGCCACGCCGGCGCCCGTGACGGAGCCGAGATTGTGGTACCACCAATCGATGCGCTCGCCGGGGCGGGTGTAGTCGGGCGTCCAGCCGAAATCCGCCGGATAGATATCCGTGGTCAGCCGCTCCTCGTAACCGTGAAGCTGGTCCGGACCGACGAAATGCATCTTTCCGGAGAGGCACGTGTGATATCCCGCCCGGCGCAGATGGTGGGCGTAGGTGGGAATATCCGACGTGAATTCCGCTGCGTTGTCGTAGACGCGGGTACGGCTGGGAAGTTGACCGGACATGAAGGATGCGCGGCCCGGCGCGCATAGAGGGCTCGCCGTGTAGGCATTGGCGAAACGCAAGGAGCGTTGCGCAAGCGCGCGCAGATTGGGCGTATGCAGGAACGGCGCCGGCCCGTCCGGAAACAGGGTTCCGTTGAGTTGATCGACCATCAGAATGAGGATGTTCGGGCGCTTCATTTGCGCTGTGCACTCCGGACAATGATTGAAGGATCAGGTTTGGAGCAGGCGTCTACAGCCGCCTGCTCCAAGACAAGCTAGAGACCGAGCGAGGCCTTCACGGCCGCAAGCCCAGGCTCGCCGTCAAGAGTGGAGACTTCGGCGAGCCACGGCTCGAGCACGGCGGGATTGTCCTTGAGGTATTCGGAGGCAGCTTCCTGCGGGTCCTTACCCTCGTCAAGGATCTTCGCCATCATTTCGTTTTCCATATCGATCGTGAAAACGAGATTGCGGAAGAACTGCGCTGCGTTGGGACATTGTTCGGACCAGCCGGTGCGCGCCAGCGTAAAGACTTCAGCACCGCCGTAATTCGGCCCGAAATACTTGTCGCCTCCCGATAGGTACGTGATCTCGAAATTACGGTTCATGGGATGCGGTGCCCAAGCGAGGAAGACGACGGCCTCCTTCGCCCGCTCCGCACGCGCCACTTGGGACAGCATGCCTGTCTCGCTGGATTCCACAACGCTCCAGTCGCCAAGGCCGAAATCATCCGCATCGATCATGCGCTGCATGTTTTCGTTGGCGGGAGCGCCGGGCTCGATACCGTAGATTTTCCGGCCGAAGGCGTCCGCATGCGCATCGAGATCCTTGAAATCACGCACTCCCATCTCGGCCACGTAGTTGGGAACAGCGAGGGTGAACTTCGCGCCGGTGAGGTTCTTGACCAGCACTTCGGCCGCATTGGCGGCATTCAGGTCATCGATGAACTTCTGCTGCGCCGGCATCCAGTTGCCGAGGAAGACGTCGATGTCCCTGTTCTTCAGCGATTGGTAGCCGACGAGGACCGACAACGTCTGGATATCGGCGCTGTAGCCCAGGCCTTCGAGGATCACTGAGGCGATCGCATTCGTTGAGCTGATGTCCGTCCATCCGGGATCGGAAAGACGGATGGTCCCGCAGCTCTCCGGGTCGGCGGCCAGAGCCGGGGCGCTGAGGAATAAAAGGGCAGCTGCT
>Ga0164243_10008184_pt1 | contig 15498 bp, 13 predicted proteins | sample OricompcompostOP_FD_108781 | JGI IMG/M metagenome (GOLD analysis project Ga0164243, IMG submission 108781) | Organic Plus compost microbial communities from Emeryville, California, USA - Original compost - Organic plus compost (OP) | ecosystem: Engineered > Solid waste > Mixed feedstock >... | reverse complement strand
CTGCCATCCTCGTCGAAGCGCGCGACATAGAGCGTGCCCTCGTCCAGCAGGTCCAGGTTCGCGGCCCGGTCCTCGGGATCATAGCGGCCGGCGGTCACGAACTTGTAGACATAATCGAAACGCTCGTCGTCGCCCAGATAGAAGACGACGCGCCCGTCCTTGGCCAGCGCGCTCGCCGCGCCCTCGTGCTTGAAGCGGCCAAGCGCGGTGCGCTTCTTCGGGGTCGATGCCGGGTCCATGACATCGACCTCGACGGCGTTGTTGCACTTAATCAGTGAGGCGGATTCACGTGGTGAATCCTGAGTGTTAGCTTCGTGTCATGGCGAAGCCTTCTTCTCTCCGCTACAGCACGGCGAACTGGCCCGACTATAACGCCGCACTGCGCCGCCGCGGCTTGCTCTCGATCTGGTTCGACCCGACGATGGCCTGGCATGCAGCGCAGACCGGGAAGCGCGGTCATCCGGAGACGTTCTCGGAGAGCGCGATCCAGACTTGCCTGACGTTGAAGGTGCTGTTCGGCCTGCCGCTGCGGCAAACGGTTGGGCTAGTTGCCAGCCTGATCGAGATGGCGGGGCTGGACTGGCCGGCCCCGGATTATTCCACGCTCTGCCGACGCCAGGCACGGCTTGTCGTGCAGATCCCTTACCGCCGCCCCGGCGGTCCCGTGACCCTGCCCGTCGATAGCACCAGCATCAAGTTCCGCGGCGATGGTGAATGGCAGGCGCGCAAGCATGGTGCGTCCCGCCGCAGGCAATGGCGCAAGGTCCATATCGGCATGGATGCGCAGACCGGTGATGTTCGAGCTGTCGAACTCACGTCGAGCCGGCAGGGCGATAGCCGGTGCTGCCAGACCTGCTGGCGCAGCTCCCCGAAGATGAAGAGATCGGCTCGGTCACGGCCGACGGTGCCTGTGACACCAGACGATACCATGGCGCGATCGTCGAACGGGGGGCCGAAGCGCGTATACCCATTCGGCGGAACGGTCGCGCCTGGAAAGAGGACTGCCCGGCCGCCCGCGTCCGCAACGACATCCTGCATGAGACGTTGCGCCTGAGACGGGCCAACTGGAAGCGTTCGGTCGGCTATCATGTCCGAAGTCGCGTCGAGGCGCGGATGAATTGCCTCAAGGCGTTCGGCGAGCGCATCGCCTCATGCGACCCGGATCGACAGACCGCAGAAATCCAGATCCGCCTCGCCATCATGAACAGATACAACGCCCTCGGCACCGTCGAGATCATAGCCGTTGGCTGAACGAAAAGAGGAAAAGGGTCATATCGGCCTGCAGCCGATTAGCTCAACAACGCCGCCGGAAACCACGTCCGAAGCGCCGATGGCAATGGTGCGGACATGATCCGTCCTCCCGGGCAGAAGGGCAACCCGATCCGCACGGCGACGGAACCTCAAGCGATCCAGGGTTCAACAGAAATGCTTCAGGGCAATGTCGGTAACGTTTCACCCCGCCGCCATCGCCAGGCGCGCGGCCCGGCGTTCGGCCTGCACCTCTGGGTCGGGGTCCAGCCCCGCCGCCAGCAGCGCCTGCGTATAGGGTTGGCGCGGGTTGTCGAAGATCTGGCGCACCGTGCCTGCCTCGACCACCCTGCCCTTCTGCATGACCATAACGTGATCGGCGAAGTCGCGCACCACTGGCAGGTCGTGGGCGATGAAGATGAAGGCGATGCCCAGGGACTTGCGCAGCCCGTCCAGAAGCTCGATCACCTGCGCCTGCACCGACACGTCCAGCGCCGAGACCGCTTCGTCGCAGATGATCAGTTCCGGCTCCATCGCAAGGGCCCGCGCAATCGCGATCCTCTGGCGCTGCCCGCCCGAGAACTGGTGCGGATAGCGCCCGGCCATCTCGGGCTTCAGCCCGACCTGATGCAGCAATTCGGCCACGCGGGCCTTCCATTTCGCGCGCGGCATGATGCCGGGGTGGATGACCCAGCCCTCGGTGATCAGCTGCCAGACGGTCATGCGCGGGTTGAGGCTTTGCGTCGGATCCTGGAACACCATCTGCAAGTCGCGGCGCAGCGCGAACAGCTGGCGTTCCGGCATTGCAAACAGGTCCTGCCCCTTCCACAGGGCCTGGCCGCCGGTCGGTTCCTCCAGCCGCAGCAGCATCTTGGCCACGGTCGATTTGCCCGAGCCGCTTTCGCCGACGATGGCCAGGGTCTCGCCCGCCATCAGGTCGAAGGAGACATCCTCGACGGCGGCGAAATCGCCATAGACCTTGCGCGCACTGCGCACCGACAGCACCGGCTCGGCGGGCGGCGGCGGGTCGTGCATCGCGCCCTTGCCGGGCGCCGCGCCGATCAGCTTGCGGGTATAGGGATGGGCGGGGTTGCGATAGACCTGCCGCGTATCGCCGGTCTCGACCACCTCGCCCGCATTCATCACCACCACGCGGTCGGCGATCTCGGCCACGACGCCAAGATCGTGGGTGATGATCAGCACGCCCATGCCGGTTTCCTGCTGCAATTCCTCCAGCAGGGCCAGGACCTCGGCCTGAACGGTCACGTCCAGCGCGGTGGTGGGCTCGTCCGCGATCAGCAGGTCGGGCTTCAGCGCCAGCGCCATCGCGATCATCAGCCGCTGGCGCTGCCCGCCCGAGAACTGGTGCGGATATTTCCCCATCGAGCCCTCGGGGTCCGGGAGGCCGACGCGGCCCAACAGCCGCAGCGCCTCGGCCCGCGCCTTCGACCGGGCCATACCATGGGTGGTCATCGTCTCGACGATCTGCCAGCCGACGGTATAGACTGGGTTTAGATGGCTCAGCGGGTCCTGGAAGATCATCGCGATCTTGTGGCCGTTGACCTTGCGGCGTTCCGAGGCGCTCAGCTTCAGCAGGTCGCGGCCCTCGAAGATGATCTGGCCGGTGGTGATCCGGCCCGGCGGCATGTCGATCAGGTCCATGATCGCCGAGGAGGACACCGACTTGCCCGAGCCGCTTTCGCCAAGGATCGCCAGGGTCTCGCCCCGGTCCAGATCGAAGCTCACGTTCCTGACCGCCCGGACGGTGCCCGCCGCCGTGTGAAACTCGACCGACAGGTCTTTCACCTGCAACATCGGCTCAGCCATTCCTGCGCCCCCTCATTTCAAGCCGCCAGCGTTGGGTCGGGTCCAGCGCGATGCGCATCCATCCCGACAGCAGGTTCAGGGACAGCGTGGTCAGGATAATCGCAAGGCCCGGCCAGAAGGACAGCCACCACGCAGTCGTCAGATATTGCCGCCCCTGGCTGATCATCAGCCCCCAGGTGATTTCCGGCGGCTGGATGCCGATGCCGAGGAAGGACAGAGAGCTTTCGGCCAGCATCACGAAGGCGAAGTCCAGCGTGGCGATGGTCATCAGCGTCGGCAGCACCACCGGCAGGATATGGCGAAAGACGATCCGCCGGGGCGAAGCGCCCATCACCCTGGCGGCCTGCACGAACATGCGCTCGCGCACCTCCAGCACCTCGGCGCGGGCGGTGCGCAGATAGACCGGGATGCGGGTGATAGCCAGGACGATCACCAGGTTCAGGATCGACGGCCCCAGGATATACAGCACCACCACCGCCAGAAGCAGCGAGGGGAAGGACATGATCACATCGGCCAGCCGCATGATCGCCTGCCCCGTGCGCGGCCCGGCATAGCCCGCGATCAGCCCCAGCACCGTCCCGATCAGGGCCGAGAAGAACACCGCGCCCCCGGCCACCATCATCGTGTTCTGGGTCGCGACGATGATCCGCGCCAACAGCGGGCGGCCAAGCGCGTCCGCGCCCAGGATCCACAGCCAGCCGCGTTCCCACTCGAACGGCGGCGCGTTGCGCCCGCGCAGGTTCTGCTTCTGCGCCACCTCGTCCAGCCATGTCGGCCCGATCAGCGCAAGAACCAGCACCAGCAGCAGAAACAGCACCGCCGCCAGCGCGAACTTGTCGGCCCAGAGCATCCGGGCTAAGCGGACCAGCGGCTTCGGCTCGTCGGGAATGATGTCGATGCTGGTCATGGCTCAATACCGGATGCGCGGATCGAGCAGCGCATAGGCCAGGTCGATCAGCAGGTTCATGAGGAAGATGGCGATGGCAGTGATCATGATCGCAGCCAGCACGACGTTGAAATCGCGTTGCAGGATGGAATCGATCATCAGCTTGCCGACACCGGGAAAGCCGAAGATCGTCTCGATCACCACCGCGCCGTTCAGAAGCGCCGCCGCCTGATCGCCGATCACGGTGATGACCGGCAGCATGGCGTTGCGCAGCGCGTGGACGAAGATGATCGGGCGCGTCTTCACGCCCTTGGCCCGCGCGGTCTTTACATAGGCCGAGGACAGCGCGTTGATCATCGAGCCGCGCACGACCTGCACGATCAGCCCGAAGGGGCGGATGAACAGCACGCCGATGGGCAGGATCCAGTGCCAGACGCTGCCCGTCCCCGAGGTCGGCAGCCAGCCCAGGCCCACGGAAAAGACCACGATGGCCACGATCGCCACCCAGAAATCCGGCGCCGACGCCCCGATCAGCGAGGTCAGCGAGGCGATGCGGTCGAAGAACCCGCCCACCCGGAACGCCGCCATAGAGCCGACGACGATGGCCGCCACCGTCACCAGCGTCATGGTGATGACGGCCAGTTGCAGCGTCCACAGGAAGGCCTCGCTGACCACCTCGAAGGCCGGGCGGGCGCGGCGCACGGAATCGCCGAAATCCAGATGCAGCAGGTCCCAGACATAGCGGCCGAACTGCACCAGGATCGGATCGTTCAGCCCGTGTATCTCCCGAAACTGCCGGCGCATCTCCTCGGAGGCTTCCGAGGGCAGGTAAAGCGCCGCCGGATCGCCCGTCAGCCGCGACAGGAAGAAAACGGCGACGACCAGCAGGATCAGCGAGATCAGGCTGGCGAAGGCGCGTTTGCGTATGAAACTCATCATGGCCGAAGGCTCCGGTCGGTTTGGGCGGGGATGGCCCCCCGCCCGGCTGTCAGGTCACTTGAAGGCGATATCCGCCAGCGGAAGCTGCGAATTCGTCGCCATCGTCGGCGTCCAGTCCAGACGCTCGTTCACGCGGCTGAAGCCGACCATGTGGAACAGCAGCAGGTCGGCCACCACATCGTCGTGCAGATAGGCGTGCAGCTCTTTCCACAGCGCCTCGCGCTCGTCCCCGGTCGCGGCCTGCGCGCGGTTGATCAGGTCGTCGACCTTGGGATCGCTGATCCCCGACTGCCGCCCGTCCGAGGCATATTTGAAATACATCGAGAAGGACGGATCGCCGCGCGAATTGTCATGCATGGCGACGACCACCATCGGCCCGCGCCCCTCGGGATAGGGCTTGGAATACAGGTCCTCGAACTCGGCCACTTCGTAGAATTGCAGCTGGACGGTGAAACCCGCCTCTTGCAGCATCTGCTGGACCGCTTCCAAGATCTCGACGTTGTTGGGAAAGTTCGCGGTACGCCCGATCAGCGTGATCGGCGTATCGACGGCGACGCCATCGGCCCTGGCTTCTTCCAGCAGGCGCGCGGCCTCTTCGGGATCATAGGGCCAGACCTCGACGGCCTCGTTCCAACCAAGCGTGGGGGGCGGATAGACGGCCGTGGCCAGCAGCGCGCCCTCGGGGACCAGCGTGCCGATGAAGGCCTCACGGTCGATGGCCAGGTTCAGCGCCTTGCGCACCCGCAGGTCGTCGAAGGGCGCGACCGAGTGATCCAGCCGGCCATAGACCGTCTCGCTGTCCAGATAGGAGAAATCGGTCGCCGGATTGGTCGCATCCAGCGCCGCGATCGAGGGCGAGATATCGGCCTCGCCCGTCGCCACCATCGCCGCGCGAACCGCAGGATCGGCCCGGAACAGATAGGTCGCCCCGGTCACCGCGGGCATCTCGCCCCAGTAATCGTCGCGCTGGCTCAGCACGATGCGCTGGCCCGGCGTCCATTCGGTCAGGGTATAGGGGCCGGTGCCGATGGGCTCGCGCACGAATTCGATCGGCGTTTCCTCGGGCACGATCGAGATCAGGGTCAGCAGCAGGGGCAGGATCGGCTGCTGGGGATCGGCCTTGAAGTCGATGGTATGGTCGTCCACCACCTCGGCCTCGATGGTCATGCCGCCGAAATAGCGCGGCACCTCGCAGGTGATCGAGGGGTCCATCGCCCGGTCGAAGGAATGCTTCACGTCACGCGCGTCGAAACCCGTCCCATCGGAAAAGGTCACGCCCTGCCGCAGGTGGAAGCGCCAGGAACCGTCCTCCAGCTGTTCCCAGCTTTCGGCCAGCTTCGGCTGCAACCCACCGCCCTCGCGCAGGTCCAGGAAGGCCAGCGTCTCGTTGATGTTCTGAAGCGTCACCCGCCCGATATTCGAGCGCGTGGACATGCAGGGCTCCAGCAGGTCCACCTCCTCGTTCAGCACGATGCGGACGGTGCTGTCCTGCGCGAAAGCCGGGGTCAGCATCGTCGCGACGGCAAGCGTCCCCCATATCAAGGATCTTTTGATCATTCGTTCCTCCCGTGGATATCGGATCAATTCATTCGACGGCTCTTGCGCGGCGCGAGGCGCGGGACGCGATCAGGGCCGCAAGGCAGATCAGCACGCCGCCGATCCAGACCGAGGGCTTCGCCACTTCCGAAAACAGCAGATAGCCCAGCACGGCGACCAGCGGCAGCCGCAGGAAATCGACCGGCGCGACGATGGACGCATCGGCCAGGCTGAAGGCATGGGTCATCAGCGCCATGCAGCCCGCGCCCAGAACGCCCTGCAATGCCAGCAGGCCCAGCTGTCCGGCGCTTGGCAGGGTCAGGAACGGCAGCGCCAGCATGAAGGCCAGCGGGACGGTCAGCAGCAGGTTCCAGATCACCAGCGTCGCCGTCCGGTCGCCCGAGGACATGCTTTTCAGCATCAGCTGGATCACCGCCTGCACCACGGCCCCGATCAGCGCGAAGCCGATCGCCGGCGTCAGGCCGGCACCGGCCGGCCCGGCCAACAGGAACGCCCCGCAAAAGCCAGTGGCGACGGCCAGGATCTTCATCCCGCCCAGCCTTTCACCCAGCATCAGCGAGGCACCAAGAACCACGAAGATCGGCGAGGTGAAAGCGATGGCCGTCACATCCGTCAGCGGTCCCTGCGCGAAGGCGGCAAAGAATGCGACCAGCGCGACCAGCTTCAGCGCCGCACGGATCAGATGCTGGCGCAGCGGATAGGCCGATTCCAGCACCGAGGGCCGCATCACCGCCATCGGCAGAACCACCAGCGCGCCGAACAGGGCGCGGGTGAAGGCAATCATCATCGGATGAACGCCGCCGTCCAGCTGCCGCACGATGACGGCATCGACGGCAGAAAGCGCGGCACCCATCGCCGCCAGCCCGACCGCCAGCATCGCTGTCCCGCCTCGTGCAACCGCCCAAACCATGCCCCCTCCGAAAACCCGCGCCGACACTCCTCCAGCACGGTTGCCGAACCATCGGACAGGCCATAAATTTTGTCAATGAAAAATCTCTAGAAGATCACGGTCTCAGGATGATCGCATTTATATAACTGTTTTTATTGTATTAATTTACATAGCGAAAAATGTATCCGTTCAGTTTTCTATCTTTCAACTTGACAACTTCTTTCGTTATGCACTGTCTTCCCGTCAATTAGACGCAGGAGAAGCATATGCGACCAGAGGATATCGCGCAGCGCATGGACGGGCGCCTGACCAGCGCAGTGGAGGGGATGCAGCAGGCATTCCTGCCCTCGCCCATGGTGCAGAATCATGCCCCCTTCCTGTCGCTGGCCGATGACAGCGCGCTGATCTGCGCCTGGTTCGGCGGCACGCTGGAGGGCAAGTCGGACATCTCGATCCATGCCTCGGTGCTGCTGCCCGGAGCTGATGCGTGGGGACCCGCGCAAAGGCTCAGCTACGATCCCGATCACTCGGAACAGAACCCGGTGATCTTCGCTGCACCCGATGGCGGGCTGTGGCTGTTCCACACCTCGCAGCCTTCGGGAAATCAGGACCGGTGCCGCATCCGCATGGCGGCGCTCAACCGCGACGGGGTGGCGATCACCGCCGAGGAGGGGCGCTTCCTCGACCTGCCGCGCGGCTGTTTCGTGCGCGCGCCCGTCCAACTGCGCGAGGACGGCGCCTGGCTGCTGCCGATCTTCCGCTGCGTTCAGCGCCCCGGCCAGAAATGGAACGGCAGCCACGATACTGCCGCGATGGGCGTCTCGACCGATGGCGGACAAAGCTGGCGGCTGGAGGATGTGCCGGATTCCGTCGGCTCGGTTCATATGAGCCCGGTCGATCTGGGCGAAGGGCGCATGGCCGCCTTCTATCGCCGCCGCCAGTCCGATTTCGTCCACCGCTCGGACAGCGCGAATGGCGGGCACAGCTGGGCCGCGCCGGTGGCGACGGATGTGCCGAACAACAATTCCTCGATCGCCGCCATCACCCTGCGCGACGGGCGGATCGCGATGATCTGCAACCCGGTCAATGCCGCGATGTCGCCCGACCGCCGCGCCTCGCTGTATGACGAGCTGGGCGAAGATGACGACCGTCCGGACGCCGATCCCGCAGGCGGCTGCGTGCCCGTCTGGGGCGTGCGGCGCGCGCCGGTGGCGATCTGCATATCCAGCGACGGCGGGCGGACCTTCCCTCGGCGTTACCTGGTCGAGGATGGGCCGGGGACCTGCACCTCGAATAATTCCACCGACGGGTGCAACAAGGAGATGTCCTATCCCTGGCTGCTGGAAGGCCCGGACGGCACCCTGCACCTCGCCTATACCTACCACCGCCGCGCCATCAAATACCTGCAACTGCAACCCGGCTGGGAAAGCCGCCTTTCTGAGGTTCTGGCATGAGCGACATCATCGGCATCACCATGGGCGACCCCGCCGGCGTCGGCCCCGAGATCAGCGTCAGGGCGCTGGCCGACATGTCGCCCGAGGACCGGGCGCGGACGCTGATCTATGGCAACCTCGCGACGCTGGAGGCCTCGAAGGCGGTCACCGGCATCGAGCTAGACCTGGCCGAGCGGGTGGTGAACATCGACTATGACGGCGCTCCATTGCCTTGGGGGCAGCTGTCCCCGGTCGCGGGTGACGCGGCCTTCCGCTTCATCCAGCGGGCCGTCCGGGACGCGCAGGCCGGCCGGATCGGCTGCATCGTCACCGCACCCATCAACAAGGAGGCGCTGAACGCCGCCGGCCATCACTATGACGGCCATACCGGCATGCTGCGCAGCCTGACCGGGGCCGAGGCCGCCTATATGCTGCTGGCGGCCGAGCGGCTGAAGGTCATCCATGTCTCGACCCATGTTTCGCTGAAGGACGCCATCGCCCGCGCCACGACCGAACGGGTGCTGGCCACGATCCGCGCGGGCAACGCCCATCTGAAGCGCATCGGCGTCAGTGCGCCACGCATCGCGGTGGCGGGCATCAACCCCCATTGCGGCGAGAACGGGTTGTTCGGGACCGAGGACGGCGACCAGATCGCCCCCGCCATCGCCGCCGCCCGCGCCGAGGGGATCGACGCCCACGGCCCGATTTCCGCCGATACCGTGTTCCACCGCGCCTATTCCGGCGCGTTCGACCTGGTGGTCGCGCAATATCACGACCAGGGCCATATCCCGATCAAGCTGGTGGCTTTCGACACGGCGGTGAACGTCTCGGTCGAGTTGCCCATCGACCGCACCTCGGTCGATCACGGCACCGCCTTCGACATCGCGGGCAAGGGCCTCGCCGATCATGGCAACATGAATTCCGCCATCGCCTATGCCCGAAAACTGGTTTCCGGAGGATCAAGATGAGCTTCGCCATCGAGGGCGTCTATTGCGCCGCCGCCACGCCCCTGAAAGCCGACGGCACCCCCGACCTGCCCTTGTTTGGCGCCCATGCCAAGGCGCTGATCGAGGAAGGCTGCCACGGCATCGCCATGCTGGGCTCGACCGGCGAGGCGAACAGCTTCTCCGTGCGCGAGCGCATGGACCTGCTGGAAGCCGCGATCACGGGCGGCACCCGGCCCGACCAGCTGCTGCCCGGCACCTCGTCCTGCGCGGTGACGGATGCGGTCGAGCTGACCCGCCACGCGGTGCAGGCGGGCGTCAAGGGCGTCGTGCTGCTGCCGCCCTTCTATTACACCGCCTTCAGCGATGAGAGCCTGTTCCGCTTCTATGCCTCGATCATCGAAAAGGTCGCGGACGACCGGCTGAAGGTGATCCTCTACCACATCCCGATGCTGACCGGCGTGCCGATCAGCCACGAATTGATCGCGATGCTGGTTCAGGCCTTCCCCGACACCGTGGCCGGCATCAAGGACAGCGACGGCAAGATCGAGAACATGCACGCGATGGCCGCCCGCTTCCCCGGTTTCGCGGTGCTGGCCGGGGCCGATCCGCTGCTGTTGCCGGTCCTGCAGGGCGGCGGCGCGGGCTGCATCACCGCCAGTTCCAACCTCGTCGCGCGGGAACTGCGGCTGGTCTGGGACCATTGGAACGACCCGGCGAAGGCCGCTGAGGTGAAGGCCGCGCAGGAGGTGATCGTGGCCTGGCGCAAGCTGACCAACAGCTACACCCAGCTTCCCACCGTCAAGACCATGCTGGCCAAGCGTCGCGGCGACATGGGCTGGATGAACGTGCATCCGCCCTTCTCGCCCTTGTCCGAAGGCGAGGCCGCGAGGGTCTGGGCCGTCATGGACGAACTGGAGGGCAAGGCATGAGCATGAGCCGCACCATCACCCTGCATCAGCCGAAACGGCTGGAGATCGGGGCGGGCGCCTCGGCCCGCGTCGGCGCATGGGCGCATGATGCCCGGAATGTCCTGATCATCGCCAGCCCGCATACCGCCGGTTTCGCGGACAGGCTGGGGCTTGAGGGCCAGGTCTCGGTCTTCGACGCCATTCCGGGCGAGCCCGACATCGCCACGCTTGACGCCACCATCGCTGCAGCGCGCGAGGCCCGGCCCGACCTGGTGATCGGGCTGGGCGGCGGCTCGGTCATGGACGTGGCCAAGCTGGTCGCGGCGATGTGGGACGGCGAACAATCGCTGGAAGACATCGCCGGGCCGAACCGAGTGGCGGGGCGCAGGTCCGGTCTCGTGCAGATCGCAACCACGGCGGGCACCGGGTCCGAGGCGGGCATCCGCGCACTGATCACCGATCCCGGCAAGGGCAACAAGATCGCGGTGGAAAGCCCGCATCTGATCGCCGACCTGGCGGTGCTGGACCCCGAGCTGACCTTCTCGGTCCCGCCTGCAGTGACCGCCACGACCGGGATCGACGCGATGGCCCATTGCGTCGAGGCCTTCACCAACCGCAATGCCCATCCGGTGATCGACGGCTTCGCCCGCATGGGGATCGACCTCGTGGGCCGCTACCTCGCCCGCGCCGTCCGCGACGGCGCGGATACCGAGGCGCGCGAGGGGATGATGCTGGCATCCTTCTATGGCGGCATCTGCCTTGGCCCGGTCAACACCGCGGCGGGGCATGCGCTGGCCTATCCGCTTGGCACGCTTCTTCACCTGCCGCACGGGCTGGCCAATGCGATCATCTTCCCGCATGTGCTGGCCTTCAACGAACCCGTAGCCCAGGCCAAGACCGCCGAGATCGTGGCGGCCCTGGGCCTTGGCGAAGGCAATCTGCTGACCCGCGCCCATGCCTTCTGCGCGGATCTGGGGGTCGAGATGCGGCTGTCCGCGCATGGCGCGACCGAGGACCAGCTGCCCCGCTTCGCCAGTGACGCCCATGCCATCCGCCGCCTGATGGACAACAACCCCCGCGACATGACGCCCGAGGAGGTTCTGGCCATCTATCGCGCCGCTTTCTAGAGCGCGCCGATGAAGCTGTGCATCATCGCCGACGACCTGACCGGCGCGCTGGACAGCGCCGCGCCCTTCGCCGGGCGCGGGCTGGCGGTTCAGGTCGCGCTGTCGCCCGAGGCGGTGGCCTCGGTCGCGGCAAGCGGCGCGCAGGTGATGGCGGTCAGCACCCGCTCGCGCGACGGCACCAAGGACGCAGCGCGCAAGGCGATGGCGCAAGTCGTGGCGGCGCTACCCGCGGGCGTGCCGACCCTGAAGAAGATCGACTCGCGGCTGAAGGGGCATGTCGCCGCCGAACTTGCGGTGCTGGACCCGGCGCGGATGCTCGTCGCCCCCGCCATTCCCGATTTCGGGCGGGTCACGCAGGATGGCCATATCCGGGGCTACGGCGTCGCCCGACCCCTTTCCATCGCCAAAGCCCTTGGCCCGCTGGCCAGCCGCGCCATCATCCCCGACGTGACCAGCGCCACTGAGTTGGCCGCCGCGCTGGACAGGACGCAACCGGCCGACCTGCTGGTCGGCGCGCGCGGGCTGGCCGAAGCGCTGGCGATCCACATGACCGGACAACCCGCAGCCACGCCGGTCCTGCCGCGCGCCGCGCGCAGCCTGCTGGTCATCGGCTCTCGCGATCCGATCACGGTGGAACAGGCACGACGGGTGCAGGCCTCGGGACTGGCGGCGGTCCTGCCCGCCCCCGCGGGCGAAGCGGTACCAGACGCCACCGCGCCGCATCTGCTGGTGCAGGCAGTGCCGGGGCAGGCCACGCGAACCGGATCGCAGGTCGCCGAAGCCCTGGCCCGCAGCGTCCATCCCCAGCTTACCGCCGGCCGGCAGGCGCTGCTCTTGTCCGGCGGCGCGACTGCCGAGGCGGTGCTGGCGCATATGGGCATCACCTCGCTGCGGCTTGCGGGCGAATGCCTGCCTGGGTTAGCTGTGGCATATGGGGGCGAAATCAGCATCATCGCCAAATCCGGGGGCTTTGGCGCGGCCGATACCCTCGTCACCTTGCTGGAGATTTTTCAGGGGCAAAACTGATGGCGGAGCCGGAAAAGCGGGCGCGGAAATCCCTCAGTGAGATCGTCTTCGAACGGATGGAACGGGCGATCAAGTCGGGCTCTTATCGCCCCGACGAAAGACTGCCGACCGAACATGACCTGGCCGCAGAATTCGAGGTTTCGCGCCCCGTGATCCGCGATGCGTTGAAAAAGCTGCGCGAGCGCGGGCTGATCTATTCGCGCCAGGGCGCGGGCAGTTTCGTGCGCACCATCGGGTTGAAGCAGCCGCTCGGCTTCGGGCCTCTGGAAAACGTCTCGGACCTGCTCAGCTGCTATGAGTTCCGCCTGACGCTGGAACCCGCCGCCGCCGCCTGCGCGGCCGAGCGGCGCGACGCCGCCGCGCTGGAACGGATCGGCGCCGCGTTGGAGTTGATGCGCGACGCCACCAACCGCCAGAGCCATCGCGAGGATGCCGATTTCCAGTTCCACCTGGCCATCGCGATCGCTTCCGAGAACAGCTATTTCTCGATCGCGATGGAGGCGCTGAAGGACCATATCGCCGTCGGAATGCGCTTCCACGGCGCCTCGGTCAAGCGCGAGACCAGCGGGCTGACGCGGGTCTTCGACGAGCATGCGGGGATCTTCGAGGCGATCCGGCTGCAGGACGGTGCCCGCGCGCGCGACCTGATGCGCGAGCACCTGACCCATTCGCGCGACCGGCTGTTCACAAGGCGCAAGCCCGCCCTCGTCTCCGACGCCGGCGATGGCCCGCCGCTGGCCACCCAGGGCCAGCCGTGACTGCCGGACAAGAGCACCCTCGCCCCCCTGCGCGAGAAGGTTCTGGACGCGCTCTGGCTGATCGAGCGCCGCGGAAAGCCCGGAGTAATGATCGAAAGTTGGTGATGCCCTGAGGGGGCGGCATATCATGGCGGTGTTCAGAACGCCGTCAATTCTCAACCGAGAAAGGGATATGCCACATGCCAGAGACTACCATCACCCAACTGCCCGATCCATCCGGTTTCAGCGCCGATCCCTTCACCGATATTATTCGTGACGGCGCGCGCAAGTTAATCGAACAGGCAATCCACGCCGAGTTGGCCACGCTCATGACCGCCTTTTCCGCCGAGAAGCTGGAGAATGGCACATCACGGTTGGTGCGCCATGGTGACCTGCCGGAACGCGAGGTGATGACCGGGATTGGTCCCGTGCCGGTGAAAGTGCCGCGGGTGCGCGATCGCAAGCCCGGTGAGGACAAGATCACGTTTACGCCCAGCATCCTGCCGCGATACCTGCGCAAGGCGAAACCGGTCGAGGAGCTGCTGCCTTGGCTTTATCTCAAGGGCGTCAGCACGGGTGATTTCACCGATGCGCTGGCGGTGCTTCTCGGACCAGACGCCCCTGGGCTTGCCGCCAAGACGATCACGCGGCTGAAGGCAGACTGGTGGAACGTCTATGATGCTTGGCAGAAGCGCGATCTGAGTCATCGGCGCTTTCTCTACATCTGGGCCGATGGCGTGTATTTCAAACCGCGCATGGCTGAGGAAAGGCAATGCGTTCTGGTGATCGTCGGGGCCGATGAATATGGCCGCAAGGAGCTTCTCGCGATGATCGACGGCTTTCGCGAAAGCGCTGAAAGCTGGCGTGAGCTCTTGCTGAAACTCCGGCGCCGGGGTCTGAAGCAGGATCCGAAGCTGGCCATCGGTGACGGTGCGCTCGGGTTCTGGACCGCCCTGCGCGGGGTCTTCGCCACCACGCGCGAGCAGCGGTGTTGGGTCCACAAGACAATGAATGTGCTGAATGCATTGCCAAAGTCGCTGCAGGACAAGGCCAGGAACCATCTCCATGATATCTGGCAGGCGGAAACAAAGGCCGAGGCCGGCGCCGCCTTCGACTTTTTCGTCGAAACCTACGGGGTCAAATACGACAAGGCCGTTGCCAAGCTGGTCAAGGATCGCGAGGCGCTTCTGACCTTCTATGACTACCCGGCCGAGCACTGGAAGCACATACGCACCTCGAACCCAATTGAAAGCACCTTCGCGACCGTTCGGCACCGCACCAAGCGCACCAAAGGTTGCCTCAGCCGCAGGACCGGGTTGGCCATGGCCTTCAAGCTGATGATGTCGGCGCAGGGAAAATGGCGCAAACTCGACGGCCAGAACCGCCTGCCGGAGATCATCCAAGGGATTGAGTTCCGCGACGGCCTCCGTCAACTTCAAGCCGCCGCCTGATCAGGCGTCACCAACTTTTGCCCATATCTCAAAGCCCGGCATGATTGTCAGCGACAACGGGACCGAACTGACCAGTAACGCCAATCGCCCACCCCGCTGCGCGAGATGAAAGCTCCGCGCGTCGGGCGATTGCTCAACCTGCGCCGATCAGCGTAAACACCAACTGGGCTCAAGTCGCGGCTGGATGAAAGTTCAGTGGCAGGTCAGGTGGTCCACGCCATCGGCGGAAGACATCACGCATTTGTGACCCCGCCGATTCTTCGCTACGGTTTCCGCGCAACTGCTTCCGATATGCTTCCGGAGCGGCTGGAGCGCAAATGCGGAAAGCCTCCCGAAGGAGGCTTAAGGTGTTGTAATGTAATGGATTTCTTGGTTGCGGGGGCAGGATTTGAACCTGCGGCCTTCAGGTTATGAGCCTGACGAGCTACCGGGCTGCTCTACCCCGCGGCCGGGTGTTTTGTGATCGTTTTTGAGGGATTTTCTCGCTTCTTTTCAGGTCTGGCGGTGACCTACTCTCCCACGT
>Ga0164243_10008182_pt1 | contig 15500 bp, 23 predicted proteins | sample OricompcompostOP_FD_108781 | JGI IMG/M metagenome (GOLD analysis project Ga0164243, IMG submission 108781) | Organic Plus compost microbial communities from Emeryville, California, USA - Original compost - Organic plus compost (OP) | ecosystem: Engineered > Solid waste > Mixed feedstock >... | reverse complement strand
TGTGCCGACCATCGGCTTCGACAGGCTCTGCACCTCGGTCAGCACGTGCTTGGTCATCGAGTCGAACGAGCTCGCGACCTGGGCGTTCGACGCCTGTGCGGCGGCCGCAATGCCACCGAACGCAAGAGGCACGATGCCCAGTGCCGCGACAGCGCCCGCAGCGCCGATAGCCGCTGCGGCGGGCAGGCCGGCGAAGACGGTGAGCAGCTTCAGGCTCTGGAACTTCCGCTCGGCGCGGTCGGCGAGCTGGGAGATGCTGCGCTGCGCCGGACGGGTGTCGACGTCCCAGACGCTGTTGATCCTCTTGTGTCGCGTCTTGACGTCGTCCAAACGCCGGTTAGCCACCTTGTCATCGACATCGAGCTCGGCCTTGAGGTGAACCTTGCGCTCGCGGAGAACGCGCTGCAGTTCGCGCTCCACCTGGTCGACATCCAGCTCTGCTCGGAGGTGGACACGTCGATCGCGCGCGATGCGGTTGAGCTCAGCCTGGACGTTCCTCGAGTCGAGCTCGGCCCGCACCTTGACCGAGGCGTTGGCCGCTCTGGCCGCACGGTTGAGCTCTCCCTGCAGGCCCTTGGAGTCCAGCTGCGTCTTGACCTCGACGGAAGCCTTGGCCTCCTTGGCGGCGCGGTTGAGCTCAGCCTGCAGACCCTTGGCGTCGAGCTCGGCCTTGACTTTGACCGAGGCGTTGACGGCCTTGGCTGCCCGGTTCAGCTCGGCCTGGAGACCGCGGGCGTCGATCTTCGCCTTGACCGGGACCTCAGCCTTGGCCCGCGCCAACGCGGCCTTGACCTCGCGCTCGACCTTCTGCTTGAAGCCGCGCTCAAGCTTCGGCGAGACCTCGGCTTCAAGGCGATACTCCGGCACGGGTCACTCCAGCTTGATCAGGTCCGGCTGGGCCGGCGTCTTAAGCGCGGGGTCCTTTTTGGACACCATCCATGATATCTGCCGGAGCTCGTTCAAAACGGCGACGCTGAGTCGCTCCTCGAGCGTGCCCCGACCCTGGCCCTCCACTTCGGACAGTAGCCGCATGGTCGCTGATTCGGGTGGGAGCATCCGCAACATCAGACACAGCTTGCGCAAACTGAACGCTGGCGGGTCCTCGAAAAAGCCCCCGAGCTCGACCCCCTGGTAGCGGCGAAGGTCGAACTCGAGGGCGTCGCACAGCTCGTCGTCGTTGATGACCCGAACCAGCGTCAGGAGTTTGGGACGCGCGCCGCCTCCGTCAGCGTCCTGAACAGGTTCGCGGCTTCCTCCGCAGTACGGGGCTCGTCCCGCTCGATGCGCAGGCCGGGATTCTCGGGGTCCGGCTGCGACTTCCACATCAGCCACTGCAGGTTGCCCAGCAGCTTCTTCGTGGCGCGGACGTTGAGGCCTTCCTCGTCCAGCTCGAACACGTCGATGGGCCACTTGCGCAGCGGCGGGATGTAGTACGACTCGCCGTCGATGACGACGCGCACGGTCTTGCCCTTGCGGTCCGCCTCCAGGGCCTCGCGCAGTTCCCGCGCGGCGCGCTCTACCTCGGTCTCCTCAGCCGACGCCTCGACCTCTTCGGTCTCCAGGTCCTCTTCAGCCGTAGCGGCCTCGACCTCGTCCTGCACGGCTTCAGCCTTAGCGGCGACCTCGTCCTGCAGGGCAGCCTTGGACCGACCACGGCTACGCGGCTTGGCCGCGGGCTTGGCTGCTTCAGCCACGTTGTATCTCCCGTCTACTTCGGACTGTCTACAACGGACTGTACCATCTCCACGCGGTGCAATCAGTTGAGTTTGCCCTCGTGCGCCTCGAGCGCCATCTTCAAGGTGGGCCGCGGCGCCGCAGCTTTGCCGGCGTGACCGAGCTCAACGTAACGGGCATACCACGCTCTGTTCCAGACGGTGAGCTTGCCGGTCTTGCCGTCAACGCGGTAGTGCCAGCTGTTGGTCAGCTTACGGTCCGAGCGGTTGCGGTGCACCGGAATGCCGCGGGCCGTGGTGACCACCTTGCGACCGAGCTCCCGCATGTAGGGCACGCTCTTCTGGATGATCATCTCCTCGGCGTGCGGATCCTCGTGCACGGTGACACGCATGGCTACCTCCGGATAGGGAAAACCCCCGCATGCCGAAGCAGAGGCGGGGGCTGTCCGTGAGGACCCGCCCTGGACTCGAAAGAGCGGAACCGGTCGTATCGATCAGAGCGTGCTGTCAGCCGAGACCAGGCGAACCTGGATCGGGGGGTTGGTGCCGTCGGAGAACGCCTCGAACTCAGTCTCCATCGAAACGATGTCCGGGCCGGACACGTTCGGCGGGGCCGCCTTCAGCTTGACCGCCGGCAGGATGATCTCCAGCAGCTCGTTGTTGTTGTCCTCGATCTCACCGCCGGTCGCCGTGAACACCAGCGGGAAGATCTCGCCCGAGGTGTAGAGGTCGAACAGCTCGGTCTTCGAGAACTCCGCCGCCAGCGAGCCGGTGATGGTCGGGACGTCGTTCTCCAGCGGCTCGGCGCGCAGGCCGCCGTTGCCGATACCGAAGCGCTCCTCCGCCATCGGGACCTCGCTCGAGAGCGAGAACTCGCGGGCGATGGTGGACAGCTTCGTGCCGCCGGACACCGTGGTCAGGCCGCTCGTAGTCGATGCCGTCCCGCCCAGCTTGATCTCGGAGTCCTGGAAGGTGAACAGCGAGGTGCCGGTGGCCAGCGACGCCGTCGCCAGCGCGGTGGTGGTCACCTCCTCGCGACCGACGACGCTGAGCTGCAGCTGCAGCGTCTCACCGTCGGACAGCGACAGCTCCCAGCTGGGGAACTTGCAGCCCGCGTAGGTGAACGGCACGACGGTACCAGTGCTCGGCTCCGGGCGCCCCACCTGGATGGTGACGCTCTTGCCGCGGTAGTCGCCCGGGGTGTGGACCTGCTCGTAAGCAGCGGTCTCGTCGATCTGGGTCGGCGCCGTGACGCCGGAGGCCAGCATGTGCTTGATGAGAAGGCCCATGCCCTTGTTCGCGAAGTCGAGCGTGATGTTGCCCGACACGGTCTTGGTCGCGACCTTCGAGCGCGTGGCCAGCTTGTACTTGCGGCCCTTCGCGATGCTCGACGGTTCGATCCAGTTCCGCTCCTCGCGGACCGATTCCTCGTTGAACTCGAGGAAGCGGGTCACCGTGGCCGCGGTGCCATAGGTGGTCTCCGCGGCGAACCCGATTTGGGCATCCAAGCCAGTTCCGGTTGCCATCCTGTGTGGACTCCCTCTTTCATGTGGTAAGCCCGCGGACAAAAGGACGGGCTGGACTACCCCCTATGGTAGCGGATCCATCCACTTTGGACACTAGGTCACTTGCGGCGCGGGTTCCACTTGGGCTCGGGCTTCGGCTTGACCTCATCCTCGACCTCACGGGCCTCTTCGACCGGCGCGGCGGGCTCGGGCTTGGCTTCGACGACCAGCTCCCAGTTGACCTTGGGCCAGGCGTGCTTGATGCCGTTGTGCTCGACGACGTGAGCATCGGCGAGCTCCTCGACCACCTCGCCCGGAATGTCGACCACCGCGCCAGGGTCGACGTTGCGGTCCAGGTGCCACACGAGCACGGTGTCCTTGGCCAGCGACTTGAACTTCGGCATGATGATCCTTTCAGGAAGTCCGGCACTTGACGTCGATGAAGAAGGCCAGCCGCCCGATGAGCCCGACCTCGTTGGGCTCGAACGCCAGGTCGCCGGGTCGACAGCCGGCCGTGAACGGGCGGGGCGCCGGCAGGTCCAGGTCGGGCTTGTCGTTGATGGCCTGGGCGATCGACTCGTACAGCTCGGCGATGAGGTCTCTCGAGCGCTTGACGTTGTTCTCGCCGGCCAGGGCCGTGATGGCGCAGATGATGAAGAACTCCTCATCGCGCGCTTTGGCGCCGAGCGCGCTCCCCCACTCCTGACTCCGCGGTCGGACCGCACGGAAGTCACCCTGCGGGTTGCCGTCGTAGCCGACATAGATGCCGGGGATGTTCGTGGCACTGACGTTCGGCCCGTCGTAGACGGGGAGATCTTCACCCTTGTACTTCAGGCCGGCGTCGCGGAGGATGGTCACCACGGCGTCGACCGCCTCGAACATGCGTGTGGTTGCGGTCATGACTCCCTCATCACGCAAATCCGGCGCCGCTGTCAAGCAGCATCAACGCCGAGGTGGGGATTTCGAAGCCCTTGCCAACGATGTTCATGGAGTTCTCCAGGCCACCCGCCTTCGCCGCGCCCCACGGCGCCTGCGCCTGCGAGCCCTGCCGGCTACCGCGCTGGGTCTGCCACGCGCTCTGCAGGACGATGCGCGCGGCCATCTGGATGTTGTAGGGCACCAACGCCTCACCGGCGGTATAGGTGACGGCCACATGCCCCTCGGGCGTGCGCCCCCAGGGCGAGGTCACCACGCCGCTAGGGCTGCAGTGCAGCGAGGCCGGATCCCAGGTGTAGGACCCGTTCACCGCGGACATCGACTCGATCTGGACCACGGGCGGCCAGTTCAGCACCAGCAGACCGCCCGGCTCGATCACGTACTCCTCGGTGATCGAGCGCCGGTAGGTCGCCCGGCTGATGTGGCGTTCCACCACCCAGGTCACCGCGGAGATGTAGTCGCGGATCTCGTCGTCCTCGTGCGAGGTCTCGATGTTGAGCTGCGCCTTGGCGTCGGCCAGTGAGATGATGTGCGGCAGATCCGCGGGAAGGACGTCGAAGGCCTCGGAGTGCGCGCCGGGCGCAGGCGGCCCCGCCACCCAGTGAACCTTGTGCCGACCGGCCTGGGTCGTGACGTAGTCGTACTGGTAGACACCCTCGGCTACGGGCTCGATGTCCTCGAGCACGGCATCCGTACCGTCGGGCAGGGTGATGGTCAGCATGACTTCGCTGCTGCTGACCGGGATGCCGGCGCCCGAGCGGTTGGTGAATTCGAGGCGAAGGACGTCGCCGAGATCGATGGCCATCGCTACCTCACCAGTCCACCACGGTGACGGTCCCGCCCCCGGCGGTCTTGCGCTCCGAGCCCGACACGGTGTCCACCCGCCAGAACTGCCGCGTGGTGGTCACGGCACTGGCGGGGATCTTGACGTAGCACTTGCCAGCCCCGGCGTCAGTGATCACGACGTCACCGTCGGACATCTTGCCGCGCCACACCGAGGCGTCGCTGTCCGGCGTGATCTCACTCGGCTTGAGCAGCACCTCGATGTCGGTCAGCTGGTCGAGCAACATCGGCGTGTTCGGCACCGGGTCGTTGGTCACGATCGTCAGGTTGACCTTCTCCGTGTTGCCCTCGTTGAGCGTGAGGTTCTGATCCTTGTTGGCCATGTCTACCTCCCCGCCACTTGAGCCGTCACACTGAGAGTGTCCAAAGTGGACACCAATGAGTAGCTTACCGCGACCGTGGCGGTCAGGCGTAGATCCTGGTTCAGGAACGTCGCGCTGCCGGCGGTGCCCATGGCGTAGGCGGTGTTGGTCTCCTGAAGCCGGGCCAACCTCTTGCGCTTGAACCCCCTGGCCTCCAGCGCGTAGTCCTGCTCGATGGTCTGCACGAGAGCGCGAGCTCGCCCACCGCGGGGAGCCCGCGGCGTCTCCACCTCTTCAACCAGGCCGAGGATCTGCTTCCTGGTCGCCCCGCCGACCAGGGCGAGCGGGACGTCCTGCTCTTGAATCAGGCCCAGCGTCTTGCCGCGGTGGTAGGTCAGGTCCTCGACCGTCTCCGTCTCGACGATCTGCGCAATCTCCCTGACCTGCGCGTTAGGCACCGGCGTGGCCGCGAACTCTGCAACCTCTGCGTCGGTGGGGCAGTAGTCCAGAATCCGGATGTTGTCGATGTAGGTACCTGGTCCTTGCTCGCCGAGGATGTCCAGGCTAGTGGCATCCGTGCGCAGCGGCAGGCCGTGGACATCGACGTCTCTGACCCGGACACCATCGACATAGAAGTACGCCCTGGCGCCGTCGTAGGTCGCGCAGTAGTGATGCCAGTTATCGGTATCCGGGATGGGTGCCAAGGCGCGCTCGTACCCGTCGGCGTAGCGGGCCTGCAACCCGATTTCGACGCCATCCAGGGTGAGGATGCCCCAGCCACCCGAGTCAATTGACGCGATGTTCCACCGAATAATCCAAGTGGTGCCATTTCCCTTCATGTCGAGCATCACAGCTCGGGTTGGCGTTTGCGACGCAGTCAGCAAGCTGGAGGGGAGCACGCCGTCCCCTCCGGGTGCGGCTTTCGTCAGGCTGTTGCCCGGGTTCCCATCAATGCTGCGGACAACGTTGCTGCCCGAGAGGTCGATATGGTAGCCGTGCCCGGACCGGTCCAGGACCAGGCCCTCAGACTCGTTCGCGTTGTACGCGGCGATGACGCCGGCCATGACAGCCCCTTGTCAGGTCGAGGGCGTCAGGACGACACAGCGCGGAACACGCCCGCGGCGTTCACCTGAGCCACGATGTCGGAGCCGCCGTCCGGCGTCACACCGAAGTCGAACCACAACAGCGGGATGAGGTCGCTGTCGTCACCGGAGCTGTTGTCGGGGTCGTAGGCCAGGCAGAGATCAGTCCACTCGTCGCCGGCCTCCGGCGTCTCCCAGGTCTGGTCCACGACGTCGATGTCGATCCGGTGGTTGGTGTTGTCCACCGTGATGGTGATGTCCGAAGCGCCGATGACCTTCCGCGTGCCCGAGCTGGTCGTCTCGTCGGTGTCGGCGTCCGACTCGATGGCCGTGACCGTGGTCAGCGAGCGTAGGGTGCTGTCGGCCGCGGCGGTGTTGAAGGCGAGCAGCACCAACCGCGAGTTCGTCGGCGACCCGTTCTTGACGTTGCGAACGAGCTCGACGACCCGACCCAGTGCCGAGTCGAACACGAAGTTGCTCACGTGCGCCTACCTCTTCTGGATGTCTCAGTCAGCCTTGCGCTGACCGGGTCTGCTGGTTCGCCCGCGGGGCTGCTGCTTGCGAGCAGGAGCGGGAGGCTTGGGCGCCGGCTCGTCGGCCTGCTCCTTCTTGACCTCGGCCTTGCCGTAGTGCGCCTCGACGTCGAAGCCCAGCAGACGAAGCTGCTCGTCGATGGCACGACGGTGCGACTCACTGCGCGACCACTCGCGCTCGCGGCGCAGGCCAGCGATCAACCGCTCCTTCTCGCTACTCATGTAACGGATTGTACCGGGTCTCAGTCCACTGTGGACACAACGTCGTTGACCTTGGCCTCCTCGCCGAGAACCAGGTGATCCCGCGGGGTCTCGGCGAGGACCGGATGACCGGGCGAGAGCTCGCGAATGACATTGCGCAGCGCCTCGATGTAGCGCTCGTAGCCCACCCGCACGAGCATCTCGCCGATGTTCTGCCGGGCGTCGCTGCGCTCGAGGTGGTCGGGGTTGATGCACTGCCGGTTCGCACACCGGTGATGCACGTGGTAGCCAGGCGGGATCGGGCCGGAGAGGGCTTCGACAACCAGGCGGTAGACCTTGGCCACCGTGCGGCTACCATCCTCGCGGTACCAGCTCAGGCAGGAGTAGCCATTCCCGTCACGCCCACCGAGCCACACCCGGCAGCGCGTCTGCGGGTCCTTCTCGGTGAAGCGGAACAGGTAGTTGATCAGCGCCGGAGTGCCGCGGAGCTTCCAGGCCACGGAGACCTTCGGCGACTTCAGCGGCCGGGCGTCCGGGTTCGCGATGTGCCGCAGGCAGTGCTTGCCATCCCCCTGGCTCCCCTTACGCAAGGCGCGCTCGCATCCCGGAATGGCGCACCGCGGCGCGGTCTCGGCGGTGCATGACCTGCAGACCCAAGTCTTGGGGTGGAAGCTGGTCGGAGGTTGGCGCCGCTGGCAGCGCGTGCAGGTCTTGGGGCCGACGTCGTAGAAGGCCGAGGCGCAGCTGCGCGAGCAGAACTTGGCATCGGACCGACGGTGCGAGATGTCATTCTCGCATCCAGGCCCGGCACAAGTTCTCATGGTGTAGTCCACTGTACGCGAAAAAGCGGCCACAATGGACAGTCCATTGTGGCCGCCTTCTCCGCGTTTACGCAGGTCAGAAGCTCGGCGCCGCGAGACCGGTGCCGGTCACCTTCTGAACAGCGCCGCTGTACCGGCGGAACGAGAACGCCGCGTACCCGTACAGGACGTAGAGCACGCCCAGCTGGTGAGCCTTGGGCTCCTCAGCGCGGATGTACACCGGGGCCGACGGGTCCTCCCACAGGTGGAGCTCGTTGGACGACACGATGTAGATCTCATCCTGGTTGGTGCTCTTGGTCGTCGGGACGTTGTTGTCCACGATGACCTTCAGGCCGTTGGGCAGGATGCCGCGGACGCCGGCGTTGTAGCCAACGCCGTTGTTGTTCGCACCCACCCGCGGGTCGAGACCCGGCTGGGACACCAGCGGCCACTTGTTGCCCAGCTGGGCCGACAGCCAGTGCCACCGGCGGCTGTGCATGATGGCGTAGTCCGCCTCGCCGAAGTTCAGCATCGCGGCCTCGACCGCCGACGCGCCGGCCAGGATCTTCGGGTACAGACCCTCGAACGACGGGGTCTCGGCGGGAACCGGAGGCTCGCCCTCCGGGTCGCCCGGGTCCAGCGTGTAGCTGATCGAGGTGGCCAGGGCCGACAGACCCACGGACGCGCGGTTGATCAGCTGGTTGTCCAGGTTGGTCGCGTAGCGACGGAACAGGTCGTCCAGCATGACGCCCTCGGTGCCGAGGCCGCGCTCGATCGCCTGCCGGGAGAGCGTCTGCTGACCAGCGAAGGTCAGGACGTTCTCGGTGAGCAGGGTGTCGTCGATGTCCTGGTTGGTGACGGCCTCGAGTTCCTTGGCCGCACCTTCGCTGTCCACCTGCTCGCCGACCGCGGTCGGAGTGGTGACCCGGCCGATCGACACGGTCATGCCGTTCTCGGGCAGGACGTGCTTGTTGCAGATGTCGGCGACGGGACGCAGGTTCGAGGTCGCCGGGGCGTACAGCTCGGTCAGGTACTGCGGGAGCACCAGGCCGGAGAAGTTGCCCGTGGTCGCGCGCTGCAGGTACTGCGAACGCTCGATGCGCTCCTCCTGCATGTGGCGAGCCAGGCGAACCTCCGCGCTCGGGTCGCGCAGGAACCGCGCGCCGACGTCGGCGAGGAAGCGAGCACCGGTGCGGTCGGAGTCGGGGTTGTAGGTCCGCTTCTCCTGGCCGACACGGGCGACCTCGTCGTAGCTGCGCTTCTCGGTCGCGGCGGGGGTGACCTCCGCGGCACGGGACTGCACGGCCTCTTCGTCGGCGAGGGCACGCTTGACCTCGGCGACCTTGACCTCCGCACGGGCGATCTTCTCGTCGGCCTCGCCGCGAGCAGACAGCAGGGACGTGATCTTGTCGTCCTCTTCCGGCGTGGTGGCCTCGCGCTTCTCGGCCTTGGCGACGTTCAGGATGGCCTCGACCTGGTCGAGCGCGGACTTGCGCTCTTCCTGAGCCGCGGCGAGCTGGCCCTCGTACTGGGCCAGCAGCTTCTGGAGATCCATGGTGGACGATGCCTTTCTTGGGCATAGCTGGTCAGAGGTTCATCCCGCCTTGACTCTGAATGGCCCGTGGCGTCTTGGATGGGAGCCCTGACTATGACTGGCCCGCGGCTGTCCACTTCGGACTATAGCAAAGGAGAACGCCCCTCGTCACAGAGTGCGACGAGGGGCGTCTTCTGCAACCCCGGCGGCTTGGATCAGAGGCCGACCCGGGGTCTACTTCCTGGCGAGGTCGAGCAAGGCCTGCACCTGAGCGAGACTGCGGCCGGTCGGCGCCGGCGCCTCCTCGCGGACCTCGTCCTCGACTGCGGGTTCGGCTTCGACCTCGGCGCGCTCCTGGCCCGGCAGGCCGATCTCACGGAGCCGCTCCATGGCCGCCTTGCGGGCCGCCAGGGGGAGGCGCTCCAGCGCGGAGAGGATCTCGTTGGACCGGGCCGCGATGGAGGTGTACGGGTTGGCCCCGTAGTTCACCGCGCTGACGTCCCCGCGGTCGATGTCGAGCCTGGCGATACGGCAGACGGTGAAGTCTTCGTCCCACTCCACGCCGTCCTCGGCGATCCGGAACGCGAAGCTCATCTCGTCGATCTCGCGGTCCTCGATGGCCACAACGAGGTCGGAGACGTCCTGTCGCTTCGGGTTGACGAAGGCCACCGGCGCCAGACCCTCGTCGGTCATGCGCAGCTCGAGGCTGCCCGACTTGGTGCGGGCCATCGTGACCCCGCGGTGGTTGACCAGGAACGCCACGTCGGGGTTGCGGGCCAGGGTGTCGTCGAACGCGCCGCGGTCGATGACCTCCTCGTACGGGCCGAACATGTCGTACATCTGGTACTTCCGCTCGACCACCGAGGCGATGCCCTGCAGGCGGACGCGGTCCTCACCCTTCCACTTCACCTCCTCGGCACGCAGCTCAGCCGAGAACGCCTGCATGCGCTCCAGCCCGGTGCCCACCGGCGCCGTCTTGGGGTACGCCCGCACTGCGGCGGCGCGCTGTTCCAGCATGTCCACTCGGACACTCCCTTCTCTTAGCCCGCCGCTGCGGGGGTCTCGGGGCCTTCACCGAAGCCGCCACCGAAGGCGTCGGCACCGGGCGGGAAGAAGTGATCGAGCTGGTCGATCTGGTCCTGCTCGAGCGGCTGCAAGTTGAGCTTGCCGCGCGCTTCATCCGGCGTCATGACCCGGTTGGTGATCAGCATCGACAGGTACTCGGCCTGCGTGTGCGGATCCATCTCAAGCAGCGCCTTGCGGTTGAACCGCACCTCGCGCGGCCGCGGCACCAGCTTCGACAGCGCGAACTCCCGGCGGCGCAGCGTCGGGTTCAGGTGCATGACCAGGAACTGCAGGTTACGGGTCATGCCGTTGGCGTAGGTGATGTTGCCGGTCGCGATGGCCGCGTCGATCAGGTCGCCGGGCACATCGAAGAAGCGGGCCACGTCGGACACCGAGGCCTGCTTAGCCTCCAGCCAGGACGACCCGGCCTCCTGCGACTGGATCATCTCGTACTCCCAGTCGCTGCCCGAGACGAACACATCGCCCGCCTGGATGGTGGCCTTGAAGCGGTCCTTGACATTGCGCGCCTCCGAGGCGCTGAGGGTCTTGGCCGTGTTCTTCAGGTGGGCCAGCGGGACGCCGCCGCCGCCGAACCAGTCGTTGGCGAAGTCCTGGATCGAGAGGTACTCCCCCACCGTCCAGGCGGCGTAGGCCACCGGCGACAGGCCGACCGGCAGGCCGGAGACGGTGTACTGCTTCTCGTGCCAGACCTCGTCGGGGTAGTACTCCTCGCCGCATATGCGGTACTTCCAGCCCTCGGGCATCCGGGTCAGGTCGGTCCCGTGGCGGGCGTGCCCGGCGGGGATGACGGCGCACTCGCGGGCCGGAACCAGGTCGATGCGCGCCGGCAGCTTGTTGGCGTTGCGCTCGGTGATCAGACCGAAGGCGTTGCCGACCAGGTCCAGGTCGTTCTGGGTGGAGTAGAGCCACTCCATGATGTCGACGCGCTCGCCGCCGGGGTTGACCAGCACGGGCGGCTTGGGCACCTCGACGTCGACGTCGGCCACCTTGCGGAAGACGTCGAAGGGCAGCGTGGAGACCAGGTTGGCGCGCAGACGCAGGGACGCCCACACCGCTGAGTGGCGGCGGGCGGTCTCCTCGTCGACGCGTGCGTTGGAGGTGCGCATCCGCGCCGAGGTGGCATCGGCCACGCTCTCGTAGGCGCTGAGGTTGCCGGCGCGCTGCTGCACGCCCGACGAACGGCGGAACAGGCTCACTGGTCATCCTCTCGCTTCTTCGCCGGACGCGGAGCCTGCAGGTGGGCGATGAGCTGCGAGCCGCCGAGAATGATGAGCGAGCCCACGACGATGCCCAGACCGAGCCCGGCGGCCGAGGCCACAAGGCAGGCTGCACCCACAGCGAGGGCGATCAAGCCAAGCACGTCAAGTCCATCCGTGATGCTCATCCGTCCCTCACCACACCGACATCGTCACGTCGTAGTCCTCCTGGACCAGGTGTGCCCTCGACTCGTAGCCCAGGCGCGCGGCCGTCGACGCCACGGTAGGGCTGGTGTCCACTTCGGACTCCTTCCGATCCCACACCACAGCGTCTCCGCTCACCTTCTTCTCAGAGCCACCGATGGAGGCGTCCAAATAAGACTGTCCAATGTGGTGAATGGTACCCTGCTTGACCGCGTCGAGGAATTGTCCGGTGCCCGCGGTGGTCTCCGTGGCGTTCATAATCAGCAGGTCGCCGTACTCGGGCTCGCTGCGATCCTCGGATTCAGTGATCCCCCGCTTGGCCAGCTCGACCTTGAGGCTGGCTCCGGTCTTGGCGTTCATGGCGATGCAGACCGGGTTGAGCGCGTCGCGCAGCTCGACGATGCGATCCACCAGCCAGTCGGTGTCCGGCCGGTAGTCGACGAGCTTGAGGCAGCCGTGGCACGGACGAACGTCTTCGTCACTCTCCGTGACCGAACAATCGCACTCCTCCCGGCGCCAGTACATCATGATCGTGGCGTAGTCACGGTCCGGAGCGATGTCGACGCCCAGCGAACAGGCCGCCTCTCCGCGGTGCGTCGTCTCTGGGTCGAGGGCCAGCTTGCGCCACTGCTCCATGTCAATGGCGCTGCCACCCTCGATGAGCTTCGGCCACAGGCCCAGCACCTCGCGGCCGAACCCCAGTAGAGACATCGACTGACGCAGCGTCTGGATGGTCTCCAGGGTCACCCGGCCGCGGCCCAGGCCGGGGCAGCTCATCGCCCACAGCTGCTGGTCGTCGGGGTCGATGCGCAGGTTGCCCTCGGCGTCCAGACGGTTGAGGTCCTCGAGCAGGCCCTCGATGCCCCAGTCGCGATAGCCCAGCCGCTGCGCCTTGCCGGACTCCGCGCGCTGCTTGAGCTGGAACATGACCTCACCCTCCGGCCCCTCGCCGGACAGCGGCGGGCTCGAGAGGTAGATGGTCTGGGCGTTGGCCTTCGCGATCAGCGTTGGCATGATGGCGTCCTGCTGCTCGAAGGTGTAGGCGAACGCCTCGTCGATGACGTTGACGTCAGGGCTCGCGCCGCGGAGGCCGCCCTTGGACCGGGCGAAGAAGCCGATCCGACGCCCGGTGTCCAGGCGCTCGAAGCCGCGCTGGTCGTTGGAGTTCCAGACCTTGACCGGGATCTTGTCGAAGACCTCGATGATCTCCTCCCGCGAGGTCTTGTGCACCGTGCCCAGCGCACGGAACACCTCGCGGATTCGACGGAAGGCGATCAACGCCGTGCCGTAGAGGTGGGCCGACCAGGTGATCTCCTCATTGAGGATGGTCAGCCCGAACACCACGCGCGCCTCGCCCAGCACACCCTTGCCCTGCTGGCGGGCCACCCACTCCGCGTACTCGTAGCAGGCCCACTTGCCGTCCGGGCGGATCGACAGCATGAGGTCCATGCCCTCGCGCTGCCACGGCTCCATGGGCTTACCCGCGGCCTCCATCAGATCGCAGGACAGATCGCCGTAGGTGTCGACGATGTCGTCCGGCCGGACCAGGACGCGCGGGTTCTCGGCGCCGACCCAGTCCGGCAGGAGCAGGCCGGGCTCGGTCACTCAGTCCTCCCCCAGGAGGAACAGCCAGTTGCCGATCTCGTCCCAGTCGTCCCAGGACACGCCGAGCTCCTTGGCTCGATCGGTCATGCAGCAGCGGCACTCGGCGGCGTCCGGCCAGATCTCATCTACCGACGTGCTGTATCGATCCAGAATCTCCTGAAGTGCGGAACGGCACTCCTCCTCGGTCAGGTTGTGGACGTTCACCACGGCGACCACACCCCCGTCGCCACGGCAACGCCGAACGACAGCACGATCAGGCCGGCGATGCCCAGGATGGCGGCGACAGTGAGGGCGCCGAGGTCGCGGCGGACCTGGCGCCAATCGATGCGGCGCGCGGGCTTGGTGACCCAGTCCAGGGGCTGGACCTTACCCTCCGCGGCGTCGGCGAGACCCCGGCGCAGGCTGCCGTCGGGCAGGCGTCCGCGATCCTCGTAGCGGGACCAGGGGTCAGTCATGGCGACTCCCAATCCACGCCCCCAGCACAAGTCCACCGACCACGACGAGCGGCAGCAGATAGGCGGTCATGCCCACCACCCCACGAGTCGCCCGAAATCACGGACCGGGTACACGCAGAAGGTGGCGACGGCCAGGACGAGGAACACGCTCCGCGGCGCAGGCTGCCACCACGGCTTGACCCGAAGCCGCTCCGGTGGCCAGCAGAGGGCGAGCAGCAAGAAGAAGAGTCCGAGGATGTTCACCCTGCCCACCACCCGAACGCCAGGTGACCGGTCAGCCACACCAGGCCGGCGAGCAGGGCGAAGCGGCCCGCGGTGAAGCGCTTCGGCTGCTCCTTGACCTTGAACCACTTCCAGACGTGCTCACTGAGCGTGTCGCCGGTCTTCTTGTTCCGCAGCGCGATGCCCTCGGTGACGGCGAAGATGCCGCCCCAGGCGATCCAGATCCAGGTGGCCCAGTTCATCTCGTGGCCTCCATCGGGCGCGCGAAGATGTCGAATCCGCGCGCCTGGATGGCAGCGCAAATCTCGTTCCGTGCACGAACCCGCCAAATCGCGTCTCCGATATAGCGGTCCAGGATCTGCTCAACCTCGTCGTCGAGTTCGGCGCTCCGCTCGGGCTTGATGATCGGGCTTACCGAGGTGCGTGATGTGCGATCCACGACCATGCCCTGCAAGTCGTTCATCCTGCTGCCTTCCCGGCGCGCTCGGCGCGCTCCTTCATCGCCGAGATGTCAGCGGCCCAGTTCATGCGATCGTCTCCAGGAATGCGATGTAGAAGGCTGCGTGGTCGCAGTCGATGAACTGGGCGATGACGCCCTCGCCGGCGGGGCTGATCTCGACGACCTCGTACCACTCGTCGGTCTCGTCGATGCGGTAGGTCATCCTGCAACCTTCCCGGCGCGAGCGGCGCGCTCGGCCATCTTCTTGGCGATCTCGTTGAGCACGTCGGGCTTGTCGCTCGGCTCCTGCTTGCCAGCGGTCGACTCCCGCTGCGCCTTGGCCAGCGTCTCCACCGCCTGGCGGAACGCGCTCACGGTTTCCCGCGTCTCGGTGAGCGCCTTGTCCAGGACGACGTAGATCTTGGAGTCGTCGCTGGGCGAGGCATGGAACCGCAGCCAGTCGCCGCCGTCGAGGTAGCGGTCCAGCTGGTCGAGCCGGTCCGCCAACCGGCAGCACTCGAGCAGTAGCTGACGGTGTAACGGGCCGGGCTTCCACTCGGCGAGGACGGCTTCGTGCAGCTCACGGCCGCGGACGCCGAGGTCCTGCGGTCCGGAGACGATCTGCTTGGCGGGCGGGAGCTCGTTGCGCGGCGTGACAACCTTGCAGTTACCGGGGATGCACAGGTGGTGACGACCCGCCTTGTGCTCCCGATAGCGCTTCTGCCGCTCGGCGTTTGTGCTGGCCACGACCCTGATCACCTCCCGCGTTACGCCCAGTGTAGGCGTCACGAGCGGTGCAGTCCACTTAGGATTGGCATGAGTCCACTGTGGACCAAGATCGTTACGTTTGGGACCCAGACTTCCGGGGAGGGAGGGAGCCAAAC
>Ga0164243_10008181_pt1 | contig 15501 bp, 7 predicted proteins | sample OricompcompostOP_FD_108781 | JGI IMG/M metagenome (GOLD analysis project Ga0164243, IMG submission 108781) | Organic Plus compost microbial communities from Emeryville, California, USA - Original compost - Organic plus compost (OP) | ecosystem: Engineered > Solid waste > Mixed feedstock >... | reverse complement strand
TTCAGCCTCTGATGGAGTGGGCGGCCAGCGCGTTCGAGCGGCGGCTCGGGGCGGCGTACGACGCGGGGGACCTGGCGGTCTGCCTGAGCATGCTCAGGGACACCGAGCTGGCGCTGCCCGCGCCCCCGGAGGGAGACGCCGCCTGGCCGACGATCACCGCGCCCGACCGGGTGTGGCTGCCCGCGTACACCTCGGTCGAGGCGATGCGGGCGGCCACCGGGCTGTCGCGGGTCAGGATCACCTCGCTGGCCGAGCTGGCCGCGGGCTGGCCCGATCCCCGGTGGGGTCTCGCCGTCAACCCCGGCCTGCCGGTGCGCTTCCTGCTCGAACCGGGCACCGTGGCCAGGCTCGCGGTCCCCACCCTCGCGCAGGACCGCAGGGCGGAGCCCGAGCCCGCGCTGCCGGTCGTGCAGAAGCCGCTCACGCCCCACGACCTGCGGTCATATCTCGGCGAGGGGGAGTCGCGCGTCTCGGGCTACTGCCACCACGCGCTCGACGTCGCACACCTGGCGACGCCGGCCGTGCTCGCCGACGCCATCGGCCGGGGCGACGACGACGGTCTGCTCAGCCGCGAGGGCTCGCTGTTCCTGCTGCGGTGGCGCACGGTGGGGCTGAACCTCTACCGCACGCCGTACGGCGGGACCGACGAGGCGGGCATGGCGGCGGTCGCCGGGTGGGTCATCGAGGAGCCGCCGTTCGCCGGAATGGGCCTCGCGCCCAACGCGGACTCCCTTGTCCGTGAATACAAGGTGGACGCCGTACGGCTGCCGCACGCCTCTGAGATAGTCGAGCTGACCCTGGCCGGCAGCGAGGTCGTACGCGCGGTCTACGACGGCGACCTCGGCCGCTGGCTGCCGCCCGGCCCGGAACAGCCCCCGGAACAGCCCCCAGAACAGGCCCTCGCACCGGCACCGGCGTCGGCGAGCTCCTATCGGGCGCGCCGGCGCGGAGCCGAGTTCACGGCGAATCCGGACGCGGGACACGACGGGCTGCTGATCCGGCTGCTGAGCGACGGGCCTGCCGACGGGTTCGAGGAGCGGGCCCCGGGCCGCTTCGTCCGGCCGGTGCCCGCCGAGGAGTGCGAGGCGGTCTTCCACGTCACGCGGGTGTGCGAGTGGCGCGGCGCCCCCTGCCTCGTACGCGACGAACGCCCGGGCGAGCTGCTGCTCGAATACACCGGCGGGCGGCTGCCGGTCGCGCGGGCGCTCGGCATGGAGCGGATCGAGCGGGGCGTCCACCGGCGGTGGGTGGCCCACGCCGAGGTCAGCGGCCTACGCGAGCACGCCGAGCCTCTCGACCTGGGCTCGGACAAAGGGAGCGGACGTTGACGAGCGAGACCGATCCGCACATCCACGTCGCGCAGCGGTTCGCCGGCGGACGACCCGGCCGGGCCGGCTTTTGAAGCACGCCGCGGAGACTCCTCGCCGCGCCGTCGCCCCAGCGGTCCCCGCCCTCGCCCGCGATCTCCTACAGGGGTTCGGCGGCCCTGGTCATCGGGCCGCCCGCGTCACCGGTGTTGAGCGTGCCGACCGGCTCCACCAGCATCACGGCCGTCTCCTCCTCGGCCACGGGGCAGTGCTCGACGCCGCGGGGCACCACGTAGAGCTCGCCGGGCCCGAGGACGACGTCCCCCTCGCGATCCTCCTCGCGCAGCCGGATGGTGAGCCTGCCGCTGACGACCACGAACAGTTCGTCGGTCTCCGGGTGGGTGTGCCAGACGAACTCTCCCTTCAGCTTGGCGAGCTTGATCTCGTAGTCGTTGAGCCCGGCGATCGTTTTCTGCGTCCACAACTCGTCGATCCGGGAGAGCTTGTCGGCGATGTTGACGGGGTCGAGGGAAACGGACATCGTGTGTGCCTCTCACTTCGGATGCACCGCCCGGAGCGGGCGATGACGCACGTGATGAGCGTGGCCCGGCCCGCTGTCGTCCGTCTTGTACGTTTCTAGCGTGACGGCTCACCATCGTCCGCCGACGGTCAGTGCCTGGCGGCCGCCGGTGCCCGGCATCGCCGAGGTCTTCCACGCGCACTTCACCGACCATGCCTATCCGGCCCACACTCACGACACGTGGGACCTGATGATCCTCGACGACGGCGCGGTCGACTTCGGACTGGACCGTCGCCGGCACGCCGCCGCCGACCTGTCCGCCGTACTGCTCCTGCCTCCCGGTGTCCGGCATGACGGCAGGACCGTCACCGCCGCGGGCTTCCGCAAGCGCGTGCTCTACCTGGACACCACCGTGCTGCCGGAACGTCTCATCGGCAAGGCGGCGGACGCCCCGATCCTGGCCGACCCACTCCTGCGTGACCGGATCCACCGCCTGCATGCCGCTCTCGGGCATCCGGGAGAGGTGGTCGAGGGCGAATCACGCCTGTTCTTCGTCGCGGAGAGGCTGCGCTTCCACCTTGAGGCGTTCCGGCATCGGGAGCCCGGCCGGGAGGCGCACCGGCTGGCCGTCGAGCTGCGTGAACTGCTGGACGCCCGGGTCCGGGTGGGGCTGTCGCTGCGGGAGGCGGCCGCCGTCCTCCACTCTCATCCGACACACCTGATCCGCTGCTTCACGCGGACGTACGGCCTGCCGCCGCACACCTATCTCACGGGCAAGCGCATAGACCTGGCCCGCAGGCTCCTGCTGAGCGGTCAGCGGCCGGCCGATGTGGCGACGAGCGTGGGATTCCATGACCAGGCGCACCTGAACCGGCACTTCACCCGGCATGTCGGCATCACACCCGCGCGCTATGCGTCCGGTGGGCACGTGTCGCGTAGGGATGCCCGTCAGGCGTCCCGAGGGAATCGACACTAACCGGATGCCAAACGAAGATGTGATAATCCCCGATATTGGACGTTGATCGGCATTGGGGTGAACGCGGGCGATCGGGGTGATGAACATGGCCGGGGGACAGACGCCGGATGCCGCCGGAATGCGGGCGTACGCCGAGGAACTGCGGGCCACGTTCATGCGCCTGCAGGAGGAGGCGCCCGTGCTGCACGAGAAGGCGCGCGCCGTACAGGTGACGGAGAAGTCGCGTGACGGGCTCGTGGCGGCCACGGTCGGGGCGAACGGCGACCTGATCAGGCTCGACCTCGACCCACGCATCTATCGGCGGCAGGACGCGCGCGGCCTGGCCGACGCCATCACGCGGACCATCCACGCCGCCGTGGCCAAGGCCCAGGACCGGGTCGTCGAGATCTTCGCGCCACTCGTTCCCCCTGAGCAGATGAGGGCGCACATCGAGGGTGACCTCGATGCGGTGCTCGAACAGATGTCGAGGCAGATGCCGAAGCGGACACCGGAGAGCCCATGAGCGAGCTGTTCGAGGTGAACTACGTCGACATCCGCCCGCAGCAGCTCGCGAAGGGCCTGTCGCAGTGGCACGCCACGGCGACCGACGTAGAGAGCGGTTACGCCGCCGCCCTGCGGGAGATCCAGCGGCTCAACGCCGCCGAGCCATGGGGACACGACACGGCCGGCGCCGCCTTCCGCTCCGCCTACATGGAGGGCGGCGGGCCCGACACGCTGATGAAGAAGGGTGAGGAACTCGCCGCGAAGGTGGTCGAGCTCGGCCCGACCGTACGGCGCAGTGCCGAGAACGCCCGCGGCATGGACGGAGAACGGGCCAGAGAGGTGCGCGAGATCCTGAAGCGGGTCTGACGATGACGCACTCCTCCACCACCGGCACGGGCTCCGGTGCCAAGCCGGCCACGACGAACGGCGACGTCACCTCGAACGGCGACGGGCTGCCCGCGTTCGCCGACGGCGGCGGCTCGGTCGTCGACGTCACCCCCGCCTGGGGCGAGTCGCTGCCCGCCTGGGCCGACGACCTCATCGCCCTGCTCACGGCGGGCCAGACCTGGCCGGAGGCGAGCGAGAGCCAGTTGTGGCAGCTCGCCCGCGCACACCGGTCCGCGACCGTGAACGTCGTGCAGTCCGTCGATCCCGTGGGAGCCGCCGCCGTCGCCGTGCTCAGCGGGATGCAGGGCCCGTCGATGCAGGCGTTCCTGAACCGGCTCGGCGAGCACTACTCGGAGGACACCGGCCTGCTCAAGGTGGCGAACAACCACTTCGCCTACGGTGCGCAGGCCGACAACTTCGCCCGGGAGACGCAGTATTCGAAGCTGTCGGTCAACGTGGTGTTCTGGATCGCGCTGATCGCCACGTTCATCGCGCTCGTCGCCGCCTTCTACTCCGCCGGGGCCTCCACCCGGGTCATCGGGCCGATCGCCGCCCGCGCCAGGGCCGAGACGGAGAAGATCCTCGAACGGCTCGCCCTCATGGCCGGCCGCCCCGCCGCGGCCCAGCCGATCGCCAAGGGGACCATGCTGGCCTCGGTCCGGACCGGCCTGCTCGGCCGCATCCTCGCCAGCCCCCTGGGCAGAGAGCTCGTCGAGGAGATCGGCGAGGAGGTCGCCGGCGACGCACTCGCCCAGTCCGAGCAGCGGAAGTCGGGCACCCGCAACGGCTGGGACTGGAAGATGACGAGCGCCACCGCCCTGGGCGCGGCGGGCGGTGCGGGCGTCGGCATGCGGGTCGCGCACCCGGTCAGCAAGCTGGTCAACAGGACGCCCCTGCTCAGAAGGCTGAACACCGACGCCCCCGGCTTCGGCAACGCGTTCAAGCGCTTCCCCGGCAGGGCGTTGACGACCGGCCTCACCAACGTGATCGCCTCCCCGGCCGGGAGCATGCTGGCCAACGGGCTCGTGTACGGCCAGTGGGAGCTGCCCGACGGGGAGTCGCTGGTCGGGGCCGCACTGTCCGGCGCCGGCCGTACGAACACGATCAGCCCGTTCAACCCTGACGTGATCCAGGCGGTCGCCAGTCCGCGTACGGCCCTGGCCTCGGCGTACGACACCAGCGTCCACACCGATCTGACCCGGGCCCTGTCCACTCCGTCTCCCAATCCCACGGCCGGGCAGCCTTCGGGTGGCGATCCCGGCTCGGCGAACACGAACACGGCGGGCAGCGGCCAGACCGCGACCGGCGGTGGAACCGCGGGCTCGGGCAGCACGACCACCGCGTCCGTCGCGGGGCACCCCTCCGGCGGTTCGGCCACCCCATCCGGTGCCGGCCAGACGGCAGCCGCGACGCCGAGCGGATCCGCCCAGACCTCCAGCTCCGCGCCGTCCAGCTCCGCGCCGTCCGGCCAGGTGACGGCCGCACCCCCCAGCGGCTCCAACCAGCCCTCCACCACCGGCCAGCCCGCCACCGCAGGGTCCTCCGCACAGTCCGGCGTGAGCCCGACGAACCCCGGCACAGCCACCACCGCCAACGCGGGCGCCACCACCTCTGGCACCTCGGGCTCCAGCACCGCCACGAACGTCACCAACGCGAACGCGACCGGCGCCACGAGCGCGACCAGCGCCACGAACGCAGGCAACGCGACGAACGCAGGCAACGCGACCAACGCCACGAGCGCGGCGGGTACTACCGCCGCGAATCCGGGTCAGGGTCAGGGCGCCTCGCCAAGCGCGTCCGGCCCGCAGACCACCGCCAGTTCTGCCCCGGGTGCGAGTGGCACCACCGGTGCGGCGGGCTCGAACACCCCGGCCTCCGCAGCGACCCCGAGTGCGAGTACGTCCGGCCCGGCCAACGCGGCAAACACGACGAACGCGGGCAGCGCGAACCCGGGGCAGGCGTCGGCGGCTGCTTCCGCTGCCTCCCCATCGGCCGGCTCTGTGAGCACGCCCGCCGCGGCCATGCCCGCAGCCCCTGCGGCGACGCAGGCGTCCGCTTCGCCGTCGGCTGCTGCCTCCGGTGGCACCACGTCATCCAGCACGTCGTCCGCCACTTCGTCGGCCACATCGTCCGCTGCGGCGTCACCGGCCGCCCCGGCCTCCCCGGCGGCGTCCTCGGGAACGAACAGCGGCAGCGCTTCGGGAAGGACCTCCGCAGCACAGACGGCGGCGCAGGCGGCGGCTCGTACGGCGGTCTCCGACGTGCTGCTCACGATCGCGCCCGACACGCTCTTCCTGCGCGACGGTCGGGGCGCGAGGCTGACCGGCCCCGACGGCAGGCCGATGCAACTGTCGGGCGAGGACATCAAGACCGTTACGGAGCGGCTGGCGGCGCGTGCCGCCGAGGGCGTGGACACGCCTCGGCTCCATGCGGAGGCGGCGGCCCTGCTGGGGGCGAGGATCGCCGAGGAGAGCCTGGGACTCCCTGCCGAGGGGGCACTCGACGCGCTCGCCCGGCTCGCCGACGCGACGCCGGACAACCGGGGCGCCGCTGCCGAGGTGGCCGGTGAGGTGCTGGAGGACAACCCGCGCGGCTGGCGGCCCGACCGGCTGAGCGACGCGGGGGCCAGGCTGGTGGAGGAGGCGACGGTCCCGCCGCACGGACCCGAGCACGCTCTGCGCGTCGGCCGCTCCTCCGACACCGCCTCCGACATCGTCCGCCGCGCCGAGGCTCTCGCCGGGATCACCTCCGCGACCGGCGCGAACGGAACGGCCAACCCGGCGAGCGGAGGCCAAACCGCCGCGCCCGCCTCCAGCACCACGCCCGCCTCCAACACCGCCCCCGGAACCACTGCGCCCGGAACCACCGCGTCCGGAGCCACCGCGCCCGGAACCACGGCGTCCCCGACCGCGGGGACCGCTCCGGCGACGAACTCCGCCCAGGCGGCCAACCCCCAAGGCCCCAGGCGGTCCGGACCGCGTACGACCCGGGGGAACGGCCGGGTGACCGCCCGGCCGATCGCGCGGAGCCTGTTCGTCGCCGACGGCAGGGCGTCGCATCTGGCCGACCTGTCGTCGAGTGAGGCGGAGCAGGGCTTCCTGGCGCTCCAGCCGTCCGACGTGGGCCCGGACGTGACGGCGCTGGGCCTGGCCGGCGAGCGGACGGTCGTCGTGGACACGGGCCGGCTCGGCGGGCAGCACTTCCGGTACGAGATCGGCCGGGTTCGCGGCGGTCGTCTCGCCGAGACCAGGGTCAGGTCGGGCACGGCCGAGGACCCCCACGTCGTACGGCTGTCGCCGCGCCTGGCGAACGACATCCTGCCCCGGGTGTGGCTGCACGAGATCAGCGACGTCTTCCAGCGGATGTCCGGCCCACGGCAGGGCATGGTCCGCTCGTTCCTGAGCCGTACGGCCGAGCCGGACCCCACGGCCTGCGTGACCGCGCGCTATCGCGAGCACGCGCTCCTGGACAGGCTGTGGCGGGAAGCCCCGGCGTCGGAGCGTCCCGCCATCGCGCACGAGATCGAGCAGATCGGACGGGAGATCGAGAGGCTCGGGCACACCGCCCCCGAGCCCCCCTGGTCGGCGCCCCGGCCACCCACCGTATCCCAGCAGGCCCCCGGCCCCGCGACGCAGACCGCGAACGCACCAAGCACCACCGGACAAGGCGCGACATCGTCCGATCCGGTGGCGGAGCTGCGCGGGCTGGCCCGCTCCCAGCGGGAGACGCTGACGGACGCCGCCGGTGAACTGCTCATGGCGGTCAAGGAGAAGATCCGCAGCACCAGGGCGGCCGCGGCCGATGCGAAGAAGGCCGAGGATGCCGCGGAGAAGGCGTCGCGGGAAGAGGACCTCGGCGCCGGGGAACGCCGCCGCAAGGCGCTGACGGACCGCGACGTCCACCGGGCGAGCGCCGAACGCGCCCGCCACAGCAAGGAGGCGTACGCGCGGGCGTTGCGGCGGGCGGTCGAGGCGCGCACGAAGTACGAGGCGCTGGAGAACGCCCTCGACGCCCTCCCCGCCAACCGTACGGGCCCGCTGCCGGCGGATGTCGCCCGGCTGGCCCGGGAGGCGGAGGAGGCCCACACCGCGTACAAGGAGGCGCACGCGGACGCCCTGCCGCTGCCCGAGGTCCTGTCGGAGGCGACGCCGGCGGGCCGGCTGCCCCATCTCGAACGGCTCACACGGGTCGTCAACGAGATGCTCGAACGTGCCGGGGTCGACCACCGCTACGCGCCCGACGAGCTGTCGCACGTGTTGCGGTCGAACTTCAGGTGGCTGGTGTCGGAGGACGGCGCGCTGCTGCGGGTGGGCCGCGGCACGCGGGGCGAGCTGCGGCTGCGGCTGAAGGTCACGGACCTGGTCGAGGTCTTCGGCCATCCGGTGCGGCACTCGCAGTCGATGCTCGGCCAGTTGCCGCAGGGCGGACGCTCGGCCTCCGTCACCGCGAACCGTTCGCTGCGCCTGGCGCCGAGCTTCGACCTCAACACCTTGAGCGAGCCGTTGCAGTACGTGCACTGGGTCGGGCTGCTGATGAAGTTCGGCGTGCTCAGGGCCGGCGTCACGTTCGGCAGGAGCGAGTCGTTCAACGGCAACGCCTCCGAGTTCGCGCTGGCCGGCGCGGTGCAGGACAACGCGGGCGAGGCGCTGGTGCTCGACGGGCTCGCCTCGGCCGAGGTCGAGCTGCGCACCGCGAACGGCACCGAGCGGGCGCAGGTGGACAGCGGCGCCCCCGGTGACGCCCGGAGCCTGCAGGTGTATCTGCCGCACACCCACGCGCAGCGGGGGCCGGCCGAGGTCACCCGGCTCCCCAGGGGCCAGTGGCAGCGGACGCCGCTCCCCGAGCACGCGGTCACCGGGCTGACCGGGCTGCAGGACCTCGCCGACCGCACCGCCGAGCGGATCGGCCGCCCGGAGATCGGCAGGATGACCCGCGACCAGATCGTCACGATCATGACGAAGGAACTGCCCGCCCGGCTCGGCGAGGCGGTCAACGATCCCGAGGGGCTGCACCGTCCGATCACCGTCAACGGCCGGGTGGTCGGCTACGTGCGGATCAAGAGCGAGGTCGTGATGGACACGGCGCGGCCGGTCGGCACGCCGAGCATCAAGCACCGCCTGGAACGGCTGCGCGTGGGGTTCTCGGGCGCGTCGGGTTCGCGCTCGGCGGGCCGGTCGGTCGACGTCAAGGGCACCGCGGGAGCCCAGCTTCCCATCGGCGGCCCGCGTCTGCTCGGCCGTCTCCACCTCGGCGGATTCAAGGCCGCCGCACCGCGGATCACGGCGGGGCTCGGCCGTTCCTGGTCGCGGTCGCGGTCGATGAGCGCGGGCGGCACCGCCATCCGGCCGAGCGTGCAGCGCTGGGCCGGCCACACCCAGGCGTACGCGCTGGAGCTGAAGCACACGGTGACGGTGCAGCTCAACACCGACGAGACGCCGCTTCCCGCCGTGCACGGCGAGAGCACGGGCCTGTTCCGCATGCCCGAGCCGCACGCGTACCGGTACGGCCTGCCGGTCGACCGGGCGGCCGTGGTGAACGCGGAGGAGGGCAGGCTCAGGGACGACCCGAAACCCGGCGTGCCGAAGGGCCGCCTGGCCCGGCTGCCCGGCTGGGCCCGCGGCACCGGGGCCGGGCCGGGGCTCGTGCAGGCGAGCGACCGCCCCGAAAGCGTCGAGAACTTCAACGAGGTGCGGGCGAAGGTCGTGGCGCAACTGCGTGCGCGCGGCCTGCTGCCGGGCGAGGACGGCCGGCTGTCCCGCGACCCGCTGACCCGGGCGAGCCAGATCGCCAACATGATCGAGGTGGCCGAGCAGCTCTCTCCGGCCCGCCTGCAGACCGGCTATGACCAGGCCATGCAGGACGGCATCATCCTCGACCTGGTGAGCCAGGGCATCGGCCGGGCCAGCCGGCATCTCACGGTGCGCATCCGGCTGGAGCAGTCGGGCCGGGAGGATTTCGTCGGCACCAGCGCCGCCGAGGTCGCGGCCGACCTCGACATCTCGTCGGAGACCTCCGGCCGCACGGTCAGCCGGTCGAGCGGCCGGTCCGTGGACGTCGGCCCCGCCCTCGGCCTTGAGCCGGGCGGGGTCGGCTCGACCGGCGCGGACGCGGGCGTCCACTGGAACAAGGGCAGCGCGGCCGGCCTGACCGTCAACGACACGGGCAACCTGGTCACGCTGATAGAGGGCACCGCTCCGGCGGCGATCTTCGAGGTTCCGCACACGCTCACCGTGGACCTGATCGAGGACGGGAAGATCACGCCGCTGGCCCAGAGCGACGACGTGTGGATGCGGGTGCTGCTGCCCTCCGATCTCCTGCCCGAGGACCGGACCGGGGTCTCGCCCCGCCACCCGACGTCCCCGGAGGCGCTGAGCCTGGCCACTCTCCTGCACGTGGACGGGACCGGCGTGCTCGACGCCCTGCGATCGGTGCTGCCGAGGGCGATGCAGCCGGGCTCGGTGTCGTTCCACCACCTCGCCGAGGCGTTCAACACCCGCAGCCTCATCTCCCACCCGGAGTGGCTGCTCGCCGACCCCGCCAACCCCGCCACGACGTACGGCACCGCCTTGGCGGTGCGCCCGCGCCGCCTGCGTACGCACCGGGCGTCGGCATGGGTCACGGCCAGGCCGGGCGAGTCGGAGTTCGTGACCGCGGCCGACCTGGTGATCGGCGACATCAACTTCACGATGGGCGCCTACACCGCACGGACGGAGGCGCGCGGCGGGCGGTCCATGGACGCCTCGACCGGCGTGAGCGGGGCGCTGCCCCGGGCGCTCGGCGGCAGGGCGGGGCTCGGCGGGTCCGCGGCGGGGAGCACGTCGTCATCGATCGCCGACACGGCGATCTGGGGCAGGGAACGGCTGGCCATCGACACCGGCAAGCACTACGTGTTCGCGATGAAGGCGGACATCACGGTCTCCGGCGACGAGGCGGGCAACCGGCGGGCCGACGCCGAGCCGCTGCGGGACAGGACGGTCGTCTACTCCCTCCCCGAGCGCGACGCCCTCGACCTCTACGGCAGGGGCGAGCTCAAGCTGCCCCTCGACCAGGTGGCCGACGCGGTGACGCGGCTGCTCGACGGCAACCTCCAGCTCGACCCGCGTACGGCCGTGCCGCTGGTGCGCAGATATCTGGCCGACCGGGCGCTGGCGCGAAGGGAGGGCAACCCCCGGCCCGACCTGGAGCAGAGGCACCCTCGCGACGTGCTCGCCGATCGGCTCGCCAAGGACTTCCCGATGCGCCTGGCCGCCGAGGGAAACCGGCTCAAGCGGATGCACGACAGGCTGCCGGACCTCGCCAGCCCCGTGGACGTCCCCGACCTCTATCGGGACTCCCTCGGCGAGAGCACCGTGAAGAAGACCGCCCTCAAGGCCCCGGACGGCACGCCGACCCACGTGCTCGACCAGGTGCTCGACCAGATCGGCAAGGTCGCGCCCGGCGCGCTGAAGCGTGACCCCGTCCTGCTGCGCAGCCTGTTCGGCGACTTCGCCGGCAAACGCTGGTGGGGCAAGATCGACGCGATGAGCGGCGAGGAGGGCTTCGTCAAGACGTACTCGCTCAAGATCGGCCCCCACCTCACCGAGGAGGTCACGGTCAGGATCAGGGCGGTGCTCCACGGCGACGAGGCGAGCTACGGCGGGAACGTCCACAACTTCGGCCAGATCCTCCAGGACTACACGTACACGCAGGAGGACCGCACCGAGTCGTCGGGCAAGACGTTCGGCGGCAGCGCGAACGCCGGGGCGGGCCAGGCCGCAGGCAGCGGCGGCAGGGCGGCCGCCACCGACCGCTCGCACACCGGCACGGCCTCCACCGGCACCCAGCGGACCCGCATCCAGCGCGCGGCGGCGTTCCGCGGCGGGCAGCTCGTCGAGCACCCGGTGACCGTCATGATCGAGGTCGAACGCACGTCGGGCTCCCTGCGCGGCGCCGTGGCCGCGACCACCCGCGTCCCCCGGACCAGCCATGTCACGCTGGACGGCACGATGGCCCGGGTGCTGCCGGACGGCATGGTGGCCAAGAAGGGCACGGTCGCCGAGCGGCCGCCCGCCCCGCCCGACGTGCGGCGGGTCGCGCCGCCCGAGGTCTTCGTGACCGAGCGGCTCAAGGCCGACGGGCTGCTGCGCGCCGTGTTCGACCGGCTCTCCCGGCAGGACCTGATCGGCGGGGCCGCCGCCATGGAGCACTACGCGGCGCTGGCCAAGACGCTCACCGGTCCCGGGCTCACGACCCGGCTTGAGCGGATGACCGGCCCCGACGGGCACCGGCTCCTCCGGCTGCCCATGCCGGGCCGGCCGGGCCAGATGGTTGACGTGCGCATCCACGCCGACCTGTCCGAGCCCGACCCGGTGGCGCTGGGCCTGCAGGACACCGAGCTGGGGCAGGTGGACCGCGAGCAGAACACGGCAGGCACGGCCACCGACCGAGGGCAGATGACGCCGCTCGGCCGCACGTACAGCGGGGGGAGCGCCGTGGGCGCCGGTGCCGACCTCGGTGCCGGGGACCAGACCGCGCAGTCGAGCTCGGGCAGCGGCGGCAACCGCGACGAGACCAGCGTCTTCGAGAAGGGCACCGGGGCCAAGGTGCGGTTCCGGGTCGACTTCGACCTCCGGTTCGAGGTGCGCCAGGTGGCGCGCGACGGAGCGGAGACGGTGGTGCGGACCGTGGCCGTCCCCCGCGGCGCGACCGGCACGGCCCACCTGATCATGTTCCAGCACGCGCTGGAGGAGATGCTGGCGAACCGCGAGGCCGGCGCCGCCCGGCCCCTGTGGGACTTCAACCGGCAGCACGCCACGACACCCGGCGTCTTCTTCTCCCACGACCGCGTGCGCGAGATGGCCACGAGACATCCGTCGTACGACCCGGCGGAGCCCGCCACGCTCACCAAGGCGATGGCCGAGGCGCTCAGAGGGCGCACCGGGACGCGTCCCGTGGGCATCGTCGCCGACGCCGGCCAGACGGGTTCGACGGCTCTGGTGGAGGAGGCCAGGCTGCTCGCCCGCGACCTCGGCGCCGACGTCCACCTCCATCTCACGCTGCCCGACGGCACCGTCGAGCGCCACCGCGCCACGCCCGTGGGCGAGCTGTCCGGCAACCCCTTCGCCGAGGCGCTCGGCACGGTGCCGCCCGATCTGGTGGCGCTGGCCGAGCGGCACGGCCTCGACCTGCGCGACCTGTACGGCGGGCGGCCGAGCGGGTTCGCCGACCGGATCGCCGAACGGCTCGACTCCCTCGGCGTCGCCCGGCCCGCGCAGGCCGACCCGGGATGGCCGGTGCCCGAGACGGCCGCGGACGGCACCTGGGGCGGCAACCCCTCCATCACCTCGCCCGGCTCCGTGACGGCCCAGCCCATCCCGAAGACCGCGTTCGTGGCCGACGGCCGGGCCCCGCACCTGCCCGACCTGTCGCACGCCGAGATCCCCGCGGCCGTCGCCGACCTGCGCCCGGCGGACTTCGGCCGGGGCCTGCACGCCCTGGGCGCGACGCCGGACGGCAAGGTCATCACCGCGGAGACCGTCAGGTCCGGCGCGGAAGGCTTCCTCGTGCTGATCGAGGACCCCGGCGGCGGCCGCCCCGCCCGTACGGAACTCGGGTCGGGCGGGCGTCCGAACGTGATCCGGCTGTCGCCGAGGCTGTCCCCCGACGTGGTGGCCCGGGTGCTGCTCCACGAGATCAGCGACACCCTGCAGAAGCGGGCCGCGCTGGAGCAGGGAGTGGTGCGCCGGTTCCTGAACACCGTCGATCCGGGCTACGACGCCTGCGCCACCGCTCGCCGCAACGAGCACGCCTACCTGTCCCGCAAGTGGCTGGCGGCCACCTCCGCCGAGGAACGGGCGCGGTTGCGGCACGAGATCGAGGCGGTCGCCCGCGACCTCGGCGCGCGGGGCCAGGCGGCGCCTCCACCGCCGTGGATCACCGTGCCGCCCCAGGCGCCGGTGCCCGACCTGTGGGAGCGGATGCGCAGGCTCAGCAACATCTCCGGCTGGGAGCCGCCCGACGACGAGGACGACGACAAGGACGAGACCGTCCCCCGGCAGGAGGACGCCGGACGGCCACAGGTGAGGAACGTGTGATGCCCTACTCGATCGCCAGAAGCAGGGACGAGGCGCAGCTCTATCTCGACCTGCACCCCTGCGCCTGCGGTTCCGTTGACACCGACTGGGACAGCGGCCTGGCGAGCGTCGAAGGGGAGCTGGTCACCTCATACGAGGGGCGCTGCGCGGCGTGCGGCGCCGAGCGGGAGCACCTGTTCGGGCTCCCGGCGCGGGAGGTGACGCCCACCGGTTTCCCGACGTTCGGCGGCGCGGAGCCGTCCGAGCTGCTCGACCCCGGCGAGTGGCTGTGGGTGGCCGACCTGACGGCGGGCAACGCCCCGATGGAGGGCGATCGGCGGCAGGCGCTGTCGATCGCGCGGGCCGCGGTCGAAGAGGTGATCAAGTTCGTCCCGCCCGGGCAGGACGAGGTGCCCGAGGACGCGTTCTGGTCGGAGCGGGGACGCGCCGTGCGGGCCGCCGAGCCGGGTCGGTTCCGTCTCGACCGGCTGCTCGTCGTGCGCGACACCTACCGGGAGCTCGCCGGAGCATAGGGTTGCCGGCATGGAACAGGTGCCCATCCCCCACGCGCGGACGCTCGCGGAGGCCCGGCTGTATCTCGCGCTGACCGTCGAGGAGGCCACGCCGGAGGAGCCGCCGGTGGAGGGGCCCGAGGCGTGGACGGTCAGGTCCGGCGGCGTCGAGGTGCTCGTGCCGTACGCGAGCGAGGCGGAGGCCGGGGACGAGGGGGAGCGGTTCGGCGTCGGCCTGTCCGAGCTGATCGACCCCGGTCAGTGGCGGCTCGCCGGCGCCGGGTACGCGCGCCGCGCGCTCGCCGACGACCTCGAATACACCGAGGAGCCGGGGGACGAGCGGCTCTTCCAGCGGGTGGTGAGCGGCTGGGAGACGGCCAGGGACGCGCTGAAGGAGGCGCTCAAGTTCATCCCGCCCGGCGAGGACGAGGTGCCCGCCGAGGCGTTCTGGACCGAGGCGGGGCTGGCCGCCCGCGAGGCGGAGCCCGACTGCTTCCTGCGTGACCGGCTGGCCGAGGACATCGCGTTCTACCAGCAGAACCTGGACGACTTCCGCCGCCTCAACGGCTGACCTACTTGCCGAGGGGCACCGGCGCGCGGGCGGCGGCCGGGTCGAGCGCCGGGCCCTCCGGGATGAGGTGCAGCAGTTGCGCGGGCACCGGTGTGGTGTCGGCGGCGTCGTAGCCGAGCTTCGGCAGCAGGTCGGGCGAGGCGATGGCGAACCTGCGGCCCTGGTCGGTCACCAGGAAGTAGTTCGTCATCGACCCGAGCTGTCCCTCGCCCGGCAGCAGCCCCGCGACCGCCGCCGATCCCGGCGGGAGCAGCACCTGGTCGAAGGTGTCCTGGGTGCCCGGAGCGCGGGGCGTGGGGATCGTGATCGAGGCGCCGACGGTCAGGGTCGCCCGGGTCGAGCCGCCGGCGGTGCCGGCGAAGACCGCGCACAGTGGCGTGGTGGAGGCGGGGGAGACGACCGTGGGCATCGTCTCGGGCATCCCGCCGCCCATGACGCTCGGCTGCTTCGACAACGCGGCCCCGGCCGTGGCCGCGTCGATCGGGATCGGCTGCAGCGGGCGCCTGCCGTACGCCGCCTTGGTGGCCGGGTCCGACAGCAGGAGCGTGGCCTGGGCGAGGGAGATCGGCGCGAGGCCGTCGGACAGCAGGACATACCAGCGGGCGGGGGCGCCCCCGATGCCGGGCACCGTGAAGACCTGCCCGACCGCCGCCGTCACCTTGCCGTCGGGCCCCCGGACCTTCCTGCCCAGAT
>Ga0164243_10008180_pt1 | contig 15501 bp, 15 predicted proteins | sample OricompcompostOP_FD_108781 | JGI IMG/M metagenome (GOLD analysis project Ga0164243, IMG submission 108781) | Organic Plus compost microbial communities from Emeryville, California, USA - Original compost - Organic plus compost (OP) | ecosystem: Engineered > Solid waste > Mixed feedstock >... | reverse complement strand
CTACACCGACGTCAAGCGACGCCTCGCCAAGTACGGCCGCCGACCCGACCAGCTGCTCATCCTGCCCGCCGCCACCTTCACCCTCGCCGACACCGACGAGGAGGCGCGAGAGCTGGCGAAGACGGTGCGCCGCCAGCAGGTCAGCGGCGCCACCGCCCTGCGTCACCTGGAGTTCGTCTGGAACCGGGACCTCTCCGGCTACGACCCCGACGGTCCGCTGCCCGACATCGACCCGGACGTCAGCAGCCGCCACATCGCCGAGGGCCGCGCCCAGGTCCGCATGTACCGCGATCCGCTGGCCACCGCCCGAGAGTGGCGCGAACTGGCCGCCGCCAACAACTGGTCCATCCGCGACCTCGTCATCGAGACCGGCAACCGGCAGAACTTCGTCGGCTCCGCCGAGACCATCGCCCGGACCATCGACGAGTACGTGCAGAACGACGCGAGCGACGGCTTCATCCTGGTCCCGCACGTCACCCCCACCGGCCTCGACGCCTTCGCCGACAAGGTCGTCCCGCTGCTCCAGGAACGCGGCGTCTTCCGCACCGAGTACGAGGGCCCCACCCTCCGCCACCACCTGGGCCTCGCCCACCCGGACGAGCTCGGCGAACGGCGGGACGCCTCATGAAGTTCCTCGCGGTCACCCTGATCGTCCACCGCCCCGACCCCGTCACCGGCGTGCTCAAGCCGACCCACGACCGTCTCCGCGAGGTCGTCGACAACGCCGTCCTCGCCGAGGAACTCGGCTTCGACGGCTTCGGCGTGGGGGAGCGGCACGAGCGGCCCTTCCTCTCCTCCGCGCCCACCGTCGTCCTCAGCCACCTCGCGGCCCTGACCCGCCGTATCCGCCTCTTCACCGCGGTCACCACGCTCAGCCTGCTCGACCCGGTGCGCGCCTACGAGGACTACGCCACCCTCGACCACCTCTCCAGGGGCCGCCTCGACCTCATCATCGGCAAGGGCAACGGCACGGCCCAGCGCGAGCTGTTCCAGGTCACCCCCGAGGACCAGTGGGACCGCAACGCCGAGAGCTACGACGTGTTCCGCAGGATCTGGCGGCAGGACAGGATCACCGCCGACACCCGCTTCCGCCCGCCGCTCAAGGACGCCGAGGTCTGGCCGCGCCCCTACCAGCGGCCCGTCCGCGTCTGGCACGGCAGCGCCACCAGCAGGGAGTCCGTCGACCTGGCCGCCCGCCACGGCGACCCGCTGTTCTCCGCGAACGTCACGCACCCCATCGAGCCCTACGCCGAGCTGATCGACCACTACCGGGAACGCTGGGCGCACTACGGCCACGACCCGGCGCGGCTCACGGTCGGCGCCGGCACGGCCGGGCTGCTGGTCGCCCGCACCTCCCAGGAGGCGGCCCAGACCTACCGGCCGGTCTTCGAGGCCAACCTGGCCTTCCAGAAGGAGACCGGGCTGCCGGTGGTCTTCGAGACGGTGGAGGACTTCGTCGAGCGCAGCTCCGCCCTGATCGGCAGCCCGCAGCAGATCGTCGACAAGGTGCACCGCTACCACGAGCGGTTCGGGCACAGCGTCCTCCATGTGCACGCCGACGCGGGCGGACTGCCCGACTCCGTGCACCGCGACTCCCTCGAACGCTTCCAGTCCGAGGTGGCCCCCGCCCTCCGGCACGCCCTGCCGGACCCGCCGTTCCCGTGGGAGCCGGTCAGTCCGGTCCCGTGACGCGGCCGCACGTATGGCGACCCCTCCGGCCCGCGGATGCCGGAGGGGTCGCCGTATGTACGGTGCTCAGGCCGCGGCGGACTGCCGCTCGTACGGGATCGTCTCGCCGGCCTCGATCGCGACCGGCAGCCGGTTCTCCGCCGGCGGCAGGGGGCAGGTCGCGAAGTCGGTGTAGGCGCACGGCAGGTTGGTGGCGCGGTTGAAGTCCAGGACCACGCGGTTGTCCGGACCTGGGGCGTCGATCTTCAGCGCCCGGTTGGCGGCGTACGTGGTCACGCCGGACGTCGCGTCGGTGAACAGCACCAGCAGGTCGCCCGGTCCGCCGCCCTCGAACGCGGTCAGCTCCAGCTCCTGCCCGTCGATCTCGAAGCGGACCGTGCCGGGGGCGTCGTAGACGTGCTCGAGCCCCTCGACGGCGGCCCCCACCGTGGTGGGACGCGGCTCCGGGAACGGCACGTAGGTGCCGGTGACCCGCCAGCGCGGGTCGGGCGCGTAGGCGGGGGTGCCGGTGAACTGGGTGCGCAGCGGGTGGTCGGGGTGGCGGGGCCGGACCACGTCCTGGCCGCCCCTGCGCGCTGTCTCGATCACCGCGTCGCCCCAGACGGCGTACACGGAGGCGCGCTCCGCGAGGACGCCGAAGCGGTGCCGGCCGCGCACGGTGGCGCCGTCGACGACCAGCTCCTCCCCGTCGTCGAGCTCGACGGTCACGCCGTCGTCCCCGGCCGACCAGACGCCGGGCGTGCCGGGGAACCGCTGCGGCTCGGATGACGGCCAGTACAGGCCGGTGACGGCGAGGAACCCGTGCTCATGGGCGAGTGCGGCGTCCTTGTGCCGGTGCCACTCCTCCCACTCGGTGACGAAGGTGTCGGTACTGAGGGGTGACTCCTGAACGGTCATGTGCGGTCCTCCGGTGGAGAGTTGAGGTCAAGGGCGGACGGGCAGCGGGGTGCCCCAGGTGCGGGCGAAGAACGTCTCCGCGCCGGGGCGCCGCTCACGGACGGCGGTCTCCCGCTCGCGCAGCTTCGGCGGCAGCAGCTCCGCCGGGGCAAGCGCCCCCACGGCGACGACGGACAGCGGCCGGAAACCCTCCGGCACGCCCAGCGACGCACGCAACGCGTCGGCGTCGAAGCCGGACATCTGATGGGCGTGCAGACCCAAGGCATGCGCCTGCAGGGCGAGTTGGGCCACCGACAGCCCGGTGTCGTAGGCGGGCCCGGGCTGCGGCACGCCGTTCTCGACGCGGTCCTCCGCCACCGCCGCCACCAGCAGCGAACTGGTGCCGGCCCACTGCTGGTTGAAGGGGATGAGCGCGTCAAGGATGCGCAGGTACGTGCCGTCGCCGCGCCGGCCGACCAGGAACCGCCAGGGCTGGGCGTTGAAGGCGGAGGGCGCCCAGCGGGCCGCCTCCAGCAGGGAGGCCAGCTCCTCGTCGCCCAGGGTGTGGGCGGCGTCGAACGACCGGGGGCTCCAGCGGTCGGCGAGCAGCGGGTGGACGGCCGCGGCGGTGGTCGCGGTGTGGGGTGACATCGGGGGAGGTCCTTACTCGTCAGGGGTGTGAGACTCGTCAGGGGTCTGAGCGGTGACGTCCCGGCGTCCGGGGCGGGACCGGGGGAGCGGCGGGCAGGAGTTCACGCACCAGCGCGGCGACCTGCTCCACCTCGATCAGGAAGCCGTCGTGGCCGTACGGCGACTCGACGACGCGCGGCGCGTCCGCCGTGGGGATGCCGGCCGCCAGCTCGGCCTGCTGGGACGGCGGGTAGAGCCGGTCGGAGTCCACGCCGGCGACCAGCGTGGGGGCGGTGACCCGGCCGAGCGCGGCCCGCACCCCGCCCCTTCCGCGGCCGACGTCATGGCTGTTCATCGCCTCCGACAGCACGACGTAGCTGGCCGCGTCGAAGCGGCGCACCAGCTTGTCCGCGTGGTGGTCCAGGTAGGAGGCGACCTGGTAGCGGCCGCCGCGCCAGGGGTCCTCCGCCTCCTGCGGGCTGCGTCCGAAGCGGCTCTGCAGCTCCGGCTCGCTGCGGTAGGTGATGTGGGCGATGCGGCGGGCCACGCCGAGCCCGGCGTGCGGGCCGCGCCCGGTGTCGTGGTAGTGGCCGTCGTGCCAGTGCGGGTCGGAGCGGATGGCGTGCAGCTGCGTCTGTGCCCACGCGATCTGCTCCGCGCTCGCCGCCGCCGTGGTCGCCAGCAGCAGCAGTGCGCCGGTGCGCTCCGGGTACGACACGGCCCACTCCACGGCCCGCATCCCGCCCATCGACCCGCCGACGACCAGCGCCCATCGGTCGACGCCCAGCGCGTCGGCGAGGGCGGCCTCGGCGGTGACCTGGTCGCGCTGGGTGAGGAACGGGAAGTCGCCGCCCCAGCGCCGCCCGGACGGGCCGCGGGAGGACGGGCCGGTGCTGCCCTGGCAGCCGCCGAGCACGTTCGGCGCGACCACGAACCAGCGGTCCGTGTCGAGCGCCCGCCCCGGCCCCACGAGCCCGTCCCACCAGCCGGGCGTGGGATGCCCCGGACCGGCGGGTCCTGCGACATGGCTGTCACCGGTGAGGGCGTGCAGCACCAGCACCGCGTTCGACCGGTCCGGCGCCAGCCGTCCCCACGTCTCGAACGCCAGCCGTACGCCCGGCAGTTCACCGCCCGCCTCAAGGGCAAGCGGCTCCGGGTGCGCGTACCACTGCCGCCGCCCGGGCGGGTCCCCCTCCCGCCAGGCCCCGGAGGCCGGCGGGAGGGGGACCGGTGACGGCGTCAGCACGGTGTTCAGGACGCGCCCTTCGCCGCGCGGAACCCGGCCTCCAGATCGGCCTTGAGGTCCTCGAGGGCCTCGATGCCGACGGACAGCCGCACCAGTCCGGGCGAGGTGCCGGTGGCCGCGAGCTGCTCCTCGTCGAGCTGGCTGTGGGTGGTGGACGCCGGGTGGATGATGAGGCTGCGCACGTCGCCGATGTTGGCGAGATGGCTGAACAGGCTCACGGCGTCCACGAACCGCTTGCCGGCCTCCACGCCGTCCCGCAGCTCGAAGGAGACGATGGCGCCCGCGCCACGCGGCAGGTACTTCTGCCCCGCCTCGTACCAGGGGCTGGACGGCAGTCCCGCGTAGTGCACGGCGGCGACCTCGTCGCGCTGCTCAAGCCACTCGGCGAGCGCCTGCGCGTTCGAGGAGTGCCGCTCGATGCGCAGGCTGAGCGTCTCCACGCCCTGCAGCAGCAGGAACGCCGAGTGCGGGGACAGCGCGGGACCGAGGTCGCGCAGCAGCTGCACCCGCAGCTTCACCGCGAACGCGCCCGGACCGAGGGCCGGCCAGTAGCGCAGGCCGTGGTAGCTCGGGTCGGGCTCGCTGAAGTCGGGGAACCGGTCGGCGTGCGCCCCGAAGTCGAAGGTGCCGCCGTCGACGACCACACCCGCGATGGCCGTGCCGTGACCGCCCAGGAACTTCGTCGCCGAGTGCACCACGACGTCCGCGCCGTGCTCCAGCGGCCGCAGCAGGTACGGCGTCGGCACCGTGTTGTCCACGATCAGCGGCACACCCGCCGCGTGTGCGACGTCCGCGACCGCCCGCACGTCGAGCACGTTGCCGCGCGGATTGCCCAGCGACTCCGCGAACAGCGCCTTGGTGTTGGGGCGGATCGCCGCCCGCCACGCCTCCGGGTCGTCGGGGTCGTCCACGAAGGACACCTCGACGCCGAACTTCGGCAGCGTGTGCCGGAACAGGTTGTACGTGCCGCCGTACAGGGAGGTGCTCGACACGATGTGGTCGCCGGCGCTCGCCACGGTCAGCAGCGCCAGCGTCTCCGCGGCCTGCCCCGAGGACAGCGCCACGGCCGCGACACCGCCCTCCAGCGCGGCGATCCGCTGCTCGAAGACGTCCTGGGTCGGGTTGTGGATGCGGGTGTAGATGTTGCCGGGCTCGGCCAGGGCGAACAGGTCGGCGGCGTGCTGCGTGTCGCGGAACACGAACGACGTCGTCTGATAGATCGGCGTCGCGCGGGCCCCGGTCGTGGGGTCGGGCTCCGCGCCCGCGTGGACCTGCTTGGTCTCGAAGGACCAGGCCGGCGTGGTGTCCGCGGCGGACTCCCCGTCGGTGGTGTGGCCTGCGGTGACGGAGTCGATGGGCTGGCTGCTCATGAGAGTGCTCCCTGGCGGAGAAAGGGGGGTGTGGTCGTGCCTGAGGACGCCACGGCGCCGCGCGTCACGGCCCCGACACAAGGGGGCGGTGGTCAGCGCAGTGCGGTGACACAGGAAGGAGAGAAGAGCGGCCGGACTACCGGCCGGGCGCGCGCGGCGTCAGCTCGCGGCGTAACAGCCCGTGGTGGTGACACGCACGTAATCGACGTGGCGGCGGGTCACGAGCACGGTCATGCGCTCAGGTAACCACACGCCGGCGGCGCCGCGCCAGATCGACGGCAGCCGTCTCACCCGCCGGGACGGCCTCCGGGCGTTCTTGACCCGTGTCACCGACTGCTGTTTTGATCGACGGCATGAAGCGACAGGACCTCACGCGGCGACGCCATGTCGACCTTGCGCGTGTCTCCAGTTCCTGCTGTCGCACCCGGGCCTGAGCGCGACCGAGGACACCCCTCGCCCCGCTCCTTCTCCCCGATCTTTTCCCTGATCCCGGCCTCCGGCCGCTCCGCCGACGCCTGCCGTCGTCGCAGCGCCCTCGCCTGACACCCCCTCACGCGCTTCCCGGCCGGCCGGCCGCGCAACGGACGCCGCCCGGCCCGCCGTTGCCCGCGGGCCGGCCGTCACCACCCGCCGTCGCCCCGCCCGACCCGCCCGCACCGATCCTCGGAAGGTCCTCGCATGGCCACCATCCTGTCCGTCTCCGGAAGCCCCTCCGCCACCTCCCGCACCGCCCGGCTGCTGCGCCACCTCGACCAGCGGCTCGTCGCCCAGGGGCACGAGGTCATACCGCTCGACGTGCGCACCCTCCCGCCCGAGGCGCTGCTGCACGCCGACTTCCGCCATCCGGCGATCGTCGAGACCACCGCCCTCTTCCAGCAGGCCGACGGCGTCGTCATCGGCACCCCCGTCTACAAGGCCGCCTACTCCGGCCTGCTGAAGGCGCTGCTGGACCTGCTGCCGCAGTACGCGCTCACCGGGAAGACCGTCCTGCCGCTCGCCACCGGGGGCACCACCGCCCATGTCCTCGCCATCGACTACGCGCTGCGGCCCGTGCTCAACTCCATGGGCCCCGCCCACATCACGCCCGGCTGGTTCACCCTCGACAAGGAGATCACCGTGGGCGACGACGGCACCCTGACCGTCGCCCCCGCCGCGGCCGAGGCGCTGGCCCAGGTCACCGACCAGTTCTCCCGCGCGCTCGGCGGCCGCACTCTGCTGGCGGCCACCGGATGAGCGCCGCGGGGCGGCACGAGGTACGCCGTCCCCCGCACCCGGAGCCGTGACGTGGCTCCGCGGCCGCCCCGCCACGGTCTTCTCTGACGACGCACGACGCGAACGGAGCCCTCCCGTGACCCTCACCTTCCACTGGTTCCTGCCCACCAACGGCGACAGCCGCCACGTCGTCGGCGGCGGCCACGGCACCCCGGCCACGGCGTCCGGACGGGACCGGCCGCCCACGGTCGCCTACCTCACCCAGATCGCCCGCGCCGCCGAGGACCTGGGCTTCGCCGGCGCGCTCACCCCGACCGGCGCGTGGTGCGAGGACGCGTGGCTGACCACCGCCATGGTCAGCCAGAACACCGAACGGCTGAAGTTCCTCGTCGCCTTCCGGCCCGGCTTCGTCTCGCCCACCCTCGCCGCGCAGATGGCGTCCACCTTCCAGCGGCGGAGCGGCGGACGGCTGCTGCTCAACGTCGTCACCGGCGGCGAGAGCCACGAGCAGCGCGCCTACGGCGACTTCCTCGACAAGGACGACCGCTACCGCCGTACCGACGAGTTCCTGAGCATCGTGCGGGAGCTGTGGCAGGGCAAGACGGTCGACCTGGAGGGCGAGCATCTGCGCGTGGCGGACGCCAGGCTGGCCCGGGTGCCCGACCCGGTGCCCGAGGTGTACTTCGGCGGCTCCTCACCCATCGCCGGCCAGGTCGCGGCGAGGCACGTCGACGTCTACCTCACCTGGGGCGAACCGCCCGCCGCCGTCGCGGAGAAGATCGCCTGGATCCGCCGCCTGGCCGCGGCGGAGGGCCGCACCCTGCGCTTCGGCATCCGCCTGCACGTCATCACCCGCGACACCCCCGAGCAGGCGTGGGCGGAGGCGAACCGCCTGCTGGCCGGCTTCGACCCCGAGACGATCCGCTCGGTCCAGGAGGGGCTCGCCCGCAGCGAGTCGGAGGGCCAGCGGCGGATGCTCGCCCTGCACGGCGGCGGCAACCGCGACGGCCTGGAGATCCACCCCAACCTCTGGGCGGGCATCGGCCTGGTACGCGGCGGCGCGGGCACGGCCCTGGTGGGCAGCCACGAGGAGGTCGCCGAACGCATCAAGGAGTACCACGCCCTGGGTATCGACGAGTTCGTCCTCTCGGGCTACCCGCACCTGGAGGAGGCGTACTGGTTCGGCGAGGGGGTGCTGCCGCGGCTGGAGGCGGAGGGGCTGTGGGCTCATCCGTCGCGGGCGGGGGCCGGTCAAGAGGCGGCCGGGCAGGCGCCGTTCGCGGCAGCCGGGCGCTGAGGGTCACCGGTCGCCCGGCGGCTGTCCGGCACCCCCGGGCGCCATGTCGGGGGCGTGTGACCCTCCGTCGCGCCCCGCCCTCCGCGCCGCCTCCCGTATCGCCTCCGCGTACGGTGCGTCCGCCGCACGCGTCTCGGGTGGGAGTTCCTCGAAGGGCACGAGCGAGGCGTGACCGGCGTCGGTCGTCTGCATCCACGCCGACCACGCGTCGTGCACGTCCTCCTCGGTGACCCGCTCACCCTTCGCGCGCAGCAGCACCGCGTACAGCCGGAACAGGTCGTCGGCGTCCTCGGGCGGCCGCGCGGCGGGCGGCAGGCAGGACCGGATCAGGTCGGCGAGCGGATCGAGGTAGGTCACCCCGCCAGTGTGCCAGCCACCAGCACCACATGAGCCAGCGCGAACACGAGGGGAACGATCCTTTCCGACGAGCTGAGTTCGGCGTACCGCCGGGTCCGGCGCGGCTCCGGGGCGCCGCGCAGCACCGCCCACTCGTCGGTGAAGATCCGCACCGGCAACTGGTCCTCGATGTCGTTGATGACAAGGAACTTGGCCGCGTTGAGATGCCGGTACGAGCGGAGCTGGAGCCACCAGGCGAGGGACAGGGTCACCCCGCCCATGGCGACCGCCACGGAGACGTACCACGGCGGTTCGGCCCACTCCGACATCCCGAAGCCGATCACGCTCACCAGCGCCGTCTGCACGGACAGGAAGAACGCGTTGGCCGAACCGCGGCGCGCGGACACGCGGTCGGCCATCTCCACGGCGAGCTTGTACAGCTCCAGCACGTCCTGGCGCACGGCCGGCTCACCGGCGGCCTGGGAACGCGGCCCGGGCACGGCGACGGCCGCCGCCCGGTCCCGCACACTGTCGCCGTCACGGTCGGTTTCCATCGGACTCCCGGGGGACGGGTGGGGATCGACGAACGCCATCGTAGTGACGGTACGTCAGCAGCGCGTGGCGAACGGTGATCCCGGTCACGCGGCCCCTTGCCGCCCGGACGACCGCGCGTCGTACTCCCGCTGCGCCGACAGCACCTCGTCGCTGTGCGCGACGGTCCACTCGTACAGACGCGTGAAGGGCTCGCGGAACGACTCGCCGAGCGGGGTCAGGGAGTACTCCACGCCGACGGGGGACGTCTCCAGCACCTGGCGCCTGATCAGCCCGTTGCGTTCGAGGCGGCGCAGCGTCTGGGTGAGAACCCGCTGGGTGACGCCCTCCAGCTGCCGCTTGATCTCGTTGAAGCGCGTCGGCCGTTCCAGCACCGCCAGCACCATCATCGACCACTTGTCGGCGACCTGGTCGAGGATCGGCCGGCTGGGGCAGTCGACGCTGAACCGCGGCATGCTCGGGGGCGGCAGGGGCGAGGGGCTGGTATCCATCATGATCCTTGGTTGTCGGAAAGTGCGTTATTGACCGGTTCTCAACGTGGAACCAGGGTGGTATCCATCGCAAACCTACTGGCCCACCGCATACCTTGGGGACCCCCGCATGGACGACGGCCTGCCCTCGTACACGACGCTCCACGTCACCATCGACACCGCAATCGCCCGGATCACGCTCGACAACCCGCCCGTGAACGTGCTCGGCGGCACCCTGGTCCGTGAACTGCACGACCTGCTGGGGAGGTTGCGGGACGACCGCTCGGTCCGCGTGATCGTCTTCTCCAGCGCCGACCCCGAGTTCTTCCTCGCCCACGTCGACATCCACATCCTCGACGAGATGGACGACCTCAGGGAGATCGCGGACCGAGCCCCGCACCTCAACCTCTTCCAGGGCGTCGGCGAACTGCTGCGCCACCAGCCGCAGGTGACGATCGTCAAGCTCGCGGGGACGGCGCGCGCGGGCGGCGCGGAGTTCGTGGCCGCCGCCGACCTGGCCTTCGCGGCGCGGGAGACGGCCGGACTCGGTCAGAGCGAGGTGCTGATGGGCATCGTCCCGGGCGGCGGCGGTACGCAGTACCTGCGCGAACGGCTGGGCCGCAACCGGGCGTTGGAGCTGCTGCTCACCGGCGACAAGGTCGACGCGGACACCGCTGCCGCCTACGGGTGGATCAACCGGGCGGTCCCGGCAGCCGAGTTGGACGCCTTCGTCGACGGAGTGGCGGAGAGGATCGCCACGCTGTCCCCGGAGATCGTCGCCGCCGTCAAGGAACTGGTGCCCCCGCCCGACCTGACCGACGGCCTGCGGGCGGAGAACGCCGCATGGGCGGAGCTGGTGAGCGGGGAACTGCCGCCCCGGCTCATGCGCGAGGCGCTCCGGCACGGGGTGCAGACCCGCGAGGGCGAGCGCGACCTGGAGTCGGTCCTGCGCACCGTGGCCGCCTGCCTGTGAGCACCCCCCTCCCACAGCGAACCGGTTCGCGGGCACCCGCCCTTCCCACAGAGAGACGAAGCACATGCGAGCAGCTTTCTACGACACCCCCGGGCCTGCGAGGAGCGTGCTGCGGGTGATCGACGTCGAACGTCCCGAACCGGGCCCTGGCCAGGTTCGCGTCCGCGTCACCCTCTCCGCGGTCAACCCCGGCGACATGTACTGGCGGCAGCACTCCACCGAGCGTGACTTCCAGCGCGTCGGCAAGCGGCGGGGCCGCATCCCGCACCAGGACGGCACCGGTGTGATCGACGCGGTCGGCGAGGGCGTCGACGCGAGCCGCGTGGGCGACCGCGTATGGATCTGGATGGCCGCCTCCGGCGAGGTGTGGGGGACCGCGGCGGAGTGGGTGGTCGTGCCGTCCGAGCAGGCCGTCGACCTGCCCGACGGTGCCTCCGACGCCCTCGGCGCCTGCCTCGGCATCCCGGCGATGACCGCGCACCTGACGCTGCACGGCGACGGTCCTCTGCACGGCCGTACGGTGCTCGTCGCGGGCGGGGCGGGCGCCGTCGGACACTACGCGATCGAGCTCGGCAAGGCGGCGGGCGCCACCGTCGTGACGACCGTCAGCGGCTCAGAGAAGGCCACGCACGCCAAGGCCGCCGGCGCGGACCTCGTGGTGAACTACCGCGACCCCGACGCGGCCCGGCAGATCCTGGACGGGGTCGGCCCGGTCGACCGGATCGTCGAGGTCGCGCTGCGCGACAACCTCGAACTGGACCTGGCCGTGGCCGCCCCAGGCGCGACCGTCGTGACGTACGCGGCACCGGCCGAGGACCCGTCCTTGCCGGTCCTGCGCCTCATGTGGTCCCACCTGACGCTGCGCTTCACCCTCTTCCACACCGCGCCGCGGGACACACTGCTTCACGCTGCGGACGCGCTCACCGCGGCCCTGGGCGAGGGCGCCCTCACGCCGCTGCCGCTGCACACCTTCGGCCTCGACGAGGTGGCCGCCGCGCACGAGGCCGTCGAGCACGGCGTCCTGGGCAAGGCCGTGCTCGACCTGCGCTGAGCAGGTCCCGGGCGGCGGGCCCCCTTTTCATCACAGTTCAGCAGCGTCCCGGAAGTATGGCTTCCATCACAGCCGCCGTGATCTTCGCCTGATGAGATCACCGGATGCTCGGTTACCTCGTCCGTCTCCTCCCCTTCTGGGTCCGCGAGCCGCTGCTGATCCTCGTCGGGACGGTCTTCGGCGTACGCATCCTGTACATGGCCCTCGTCGACGGCGAGGGGTGGGTGGCGGGCGTCATCGGCGCCGTGTTCCTGCTGGGGACGGCGCTGCATGTGGGCATGGTCGTCCGCGCCCTGCGCGCCCGCCGCCATCCCGCCCCTCCGCAGGACGACGCGGACGACACGAGCATTGCCGACGACACGAGCAGTGCGGACGGCACCGCGCCCGCAGCCCCCCGTCCGCAGGCCCCGGTGGTGCGGCGCCCCGCCGAGAAGGAGCCCAACGCCTGGGGCCAGGCGGCCCTGGCCGTCGGCCTCTTCGCGGTGATCGCGGCAGCCTTCTGGTTCCAGGACCGCCTTTCGGGCTCCGGCGACGACACCGCGGCCCCGGCCGCCGCCATGTGCCGGCACGACGAGGACGAGAAGCTGCCGAACGCCTACAGGTCCACCCCCGAGGCCGTGACCGGCGAGGACCTGTGCCGGGCGCTCAACCTGCCCGAGCTGCCCCGCCTCCTCGGCACGCCCACGGAGACCGCGACGTACGCCTCCGGCACCGACAACACCGCCCCGCTCACGGACAGGAAGGTCGCCCAGCCGGAGGCGAGGGTCGAGTTCGGCACGTACACGGTGGAGCTGTCGGCCACGTACAACAAGCTCACGGTCGACCAGTACGCGAACCTGACGAAGTACGGCGACCATGGGTTCGTCAAGGAGCTCGAGATCCTGGGCCGCCCCGCCCTGCTCACCTCGGACCACATGATGAAGATCCAGATCGACCTGGGCGGCGGCGAGGGAGCGAGCGGCCCGGTGGAGCAGGGGCCGCTCGCCCGCACGCTGACCGTGGCGTTCGACGCGAGGGACCGGGGCGGCTCCTACGACCTCACCGTGTGGAGCGAGTCCGGCGCCCTCCCGGACGACAGCGCCCTCGTCGGCATCGCGGAGACGGTTCTGCCCAGGATCACCGGGCGCTGAGCGACGGCACGGACAACGACGGGCGGCCGGCCGGCCGTGCGCGCCGTGCGTCGTTGACGTCCGCGCTCGAGTGGGCCTACCTTCTACTAGAATCCATATTCTAGAGGAATCGTTCGCACCATGACCGGCACCCTTACCGCCCAGGAGCAGCGCACCATGACCGAAGCCCGGCCCACGGCCCTCGTCATCGCCGGCAGCAGCGGGATCGGCGCCGCGTCGGCGCGGGCACTGGCGGCGCGCGGTCACCGGGTGGCGGTGCTGGCCCGCGGCGAAGGGGCGGACGTCCTGGCCGAGGAGCTCGGCGGCCTCGCCGTCCGCGGGGACTACACCGAGGCCGGTGTCGTCGAGGCCGCCGTGGACCAGGTGGTCTCCGCCTGGGGAAGGCTCGACGTACTGGTCAACAGTGCGGGCCACGGACCCAAGGGGAAGCTCGAGGAGCTGACCGACGAGGACTGGGCCACCGGGTTCGACCTGTACTTCTACAACGTGGTGCGGGCCTGCCGCGCCGCCCTGGCCCCGATGCGCGCCCAGGGCGGCGGCAGCATCGTCAACATCTCCTCGGCCAGCCCCGCCGAGCCCTCGCCCCGCTTCCCCACCTCCATGGTCGCCCGGGCCGCCATGACCACCTGGACCAAGCTGTGGGCGGACGAGGTCGCCGCGGACGGCATCCGGATCAACAACGTGCTCCCCGGGTACACCGTCGCCGACCCGGAGGCCGTGCCCGCCGCCTGGACCTCCGCCATCCCCCTGGGCCGGCCCGCCGCCTACGAGGAGGTCGCGCGGACCGTGGCCCACCTCGCGTGCGACGCCACCTACACCACCGGGCAGAACCTGCGCGTGGACGGCGGACTCACCCGCGCCGTGTGACCTCGTACGGCGCGGGAGACCGCGGCCGGCCTACGTCCGTTCCCCGGCGGCCCGGCGGGCGTAGTCGTCGACCAGGCCCTCCAGGGCCCGCGCCGCCATGTCCGCGTACTCGGCGAAGTCCAGCTCCAGGTGCACGTCGGAGTTGGCGTGGACGTAGAAGCCGTCGGTCAACGCCAGGCTCAGCACGGTGAGTTTGGCCGGCAGGTCGGGGAAGCGCTCGACGACGTCGGCGGGGAGGGACTCGGTGATCCGTTCGACGTCCACCTTGAACATCTCGACCCGCATCCGCAGGTACGCCGCGCGCACCTCGTTGTCCTCGCCCAGGCCACCCAGCTGCCTGCTCAGGGCCCAGACCGCCGCGGCCTTGAGCAGGGCCTCTTCCTTCGTGTAGTGCTCGGGATCAGCGCCGGACAGGCCGGCGATGCCACGGGACAGCTTGCGACGCAGCCCCTCCGGGCCGGAGTGGAGCTCCATCCATGCCGTGTAACAGTGCTCCAGCAGAGCGACGAAGAGCTGTTCCTTGCTCTTGAAGTGCCAGTAGACGGAGCCGATCGGCAGACCGGACGACGCGCTGACCGCCGCCATGGTCGTGCCCTGATAGCCGTGTTCCAGCGCCAGGTCCAGCGCCGCCAGCAGAATCTGTTCCCGGCTCTTGTCCGAGCGCGCCTGCCGCGTTCCCCTGGTGCCCTCGCTCCGCCGTGCGCTTCGCGTCATGCCGCCACCCTGTCGCCGTCCGTCGTTCCGTCGTCCGTACCGTGCCACCAGCGCGGTCATTCTAGAACCGCGGTACCAGCAACTGAGCGGCGCGGGACCGAAGTGGCCGCACCGTGTGGTCCACCCCGGTCCCGCCGAGCTCTCCGGCGTTCCCGTTCTCACCGCGTCACACGGCGCAGGCGGCCTCCAGAACGCGCGCCACGACGTCGTCGAGCTCCTGCGTCAGGCACTCGGCGGCGATCACATGGTCGGGGCGCAGCACCACCGCCCCCACCGGCCGCGCGTCGAACCAGGCCTGCAGGCTCGCCTCACCCCCGAGGTCGCCGACGACGGTGACGCCGGCCGTGGCCCGCTTGCGCGTCCACGGCAGTTGGGCCTTCGGCACCACCTGCACGAGACGGGCGCCGAGCCGGTCCAGCGCCGCGCGGCGCTCGGCGGAGAGGAACGCCGTCGGGTCGTTGTTCCAGGTGAGGATGCGCCAGCCCTGACCCGTCGCGTCGTCGAGCAGCATCTCGGCGCCGTCCGCGTCGGTGGCCTTCGGCTGCGGGAAGATCGTGCCGGCCAGCCGGGGCACGTCGCGGACGGGCAGGGACTTGGACACCGGCGGCGGGGTGTGCACCACCACCCCGTGGTCGAACTTCGGCTGGGGCTTGAACGCCTGCCGCCTCTGCGCCTCGCGTTCCTCGGGCGTGCGGGCGGCGGCGATCCGGTCGCGCTCGGCCGCCTTCTCGGGGTCGTGGTCGGTCATCTCCTTCGCCATCTGCAGGGAGACGGCCACCATCTGCGTGACATGGCCGAGCCGTTCGGTCTCGTACGTGTCCAGCAGACCGTCGGCCGACAGCCCCTTGACCACGGCGGCGAGCTTCCAGCCGAGGTTGAAGGCGTCGCGGATCCCGGAGTTCCAGCCCTGCCCGCCGACCACGGGCATGACATGGGCGGCGTCACCGGCGAGGAAGATCCGCCCGTGCCGGAACCGGCCCGCGATCCGGGCGTGGTGGCGGTAGACGCGGCGGCGGATGATGTCCAGCTTCGACGGGTCCGGCACATGGGGCGCGAGCAGACCGAAGACGAACGCGTCGTCCTCCACG
>Ga0164243_10008179_pt1 | contig 15501 bp, 14 predicted proteins | sample OricompcompostOP_FD_108781 | JGI IMG/M metagenome (GOLD analysis project Ga0164243, IMG submission 108781) | Organic Plus compost microbial communities from Emeryville, California, USA - Original compost - Organic plus compost (OP) | ecosystem: Engineered > Solid waste > Mixed feedstock >... | reverse complement strand
CGCCCGCGTTGGCGCAGACGATGTCCAGCCGCCCGAATTCGGCCACGCCCGCGGCGACCGCGGCGTTCAGGCTCTCCTGATCGCGGACATCGGCGACCTTCGAGACGATCCGCCTGCCCTCCTTTTCCACCAGGCGCACGGTTTCGGCGAGGTCCTCCGCACTCGCCATGCCGTAGGGAATCGTGTCGACGTCGGCGCAGGCGTCCACCGCGATGATGTCGGCGCCCTCGGCGGCCAGCCGCACCGCGTGTGCGCGCCCCTGTCCCCGCGCCGCGCCCGTGATGAATGCCACCTTGCCCGCTACCCGGCCGGTCATATGTGTGCTCCTTCCGCTGTTCTCCGGTTGCCGTCTCACGAAGCCAGATAGATCGACCGCGGTTTCAGGTAGGCCGCGTAGCCCTCCGGGCCGAGTTCCCGCCCGTACCCGCTTTCCTTCACACCGCCGAACGGGGCGTTGAAATGCTGCTGGTAGTAGTTGACACCGATGGTGCCGGTCTCGACCCTTCCGGCGATCTCGGTCGCCCGCTCGGCGTCGGCCCCGAACACGGCTCCGCCGAGGCCGTAGCGGGAGTCGTTCGCGATCCGGACCGCGTCCTGCGCGGTGTCGTAGGGGATGGCGACCAGCACGGGGCCGAAGATCTCGTCCTGGGCGATCTTCATGTCGTTGGACACGTCCGCGAACAGGGTCGGCTCGACGAAGAAGCCGCGGTCGAGGTCCTTCGGCCTGCCACCACCGGTGACCAGGCGGGCGCCTTCGTCCAGCCCGCTGCGGATGTAGCCCTCCACCCGGTCCCGTTGGCGCCGGGCCACGACCGGGCCGAGCTCGGTCGCCGGGTCCGCCGGGTCGCCGACCTTCATCGCGCGCATGGTGTCCGCGACCGCGTCGATGGTCTCCTGGTAGCGGCTACGGGGCACCACCAGCCGCGTCATCAACGAGCAGATCTGTCCACTGTGGGCGATGCAGTACCCGCCGATCCACGGCAGGAACGTCTCCAGGTCGAAGTCGTCCAGCAGAATGGCCGCCGACTTCCCGCCCAGTTCCAGCGTGTTCGGGGTGAGGTTCTCCGCGCAGGTGCGGGCGATGTCGCGGCCGGCGCCCGGCGAACCGGTGAAGCTCACCTTGTCGATGTCGCGGTGCCCGACCAGTGCCCGGCCGGTCTCGGCGCCGCCGAAGACGACGTTGACCACCCCGTCCGGCACCCCGGCTTCCTTCAGGATGTCCATGAAAAGGTAGGCGTCGTAAGGTGTTTCGGGCGCCGGTTTGAGTACCGCGGTGCAGCCCGTCGCGATCGCGGGCCCGACCTTCTCCACGTAGATGCCCTGCGGCACGTTCCACGCGGTGACGAGCCCGCAGACGCCGACGGGCTCCTGCCGCACGATCGTGCGCGCGCTCTCCCACACCCGCTGCTCCTCGACCTCGGTGCTCTCCAGCACGTCGGCGTAGTAGCGGTAGAGGTCCGCGGGGACCTTGACGTTGCCCCATTCGGCGATGGGGACGACGCTGCCGTTCTCCTCGATGATCGTGTTCTTCATCTCGTCGGCGTGCCGCTCGAACCCGTCCGCGATCGCGCGCAGGATCGCCGCCCGCTCCTTCACCGGCGTGCTCGGCCACCCGCTCTCGTGGAACGTGCGGCGGGCCGTCTCGACGGCGGCGTCAACATCGGCCGCGTCACCCACCGGGACCGAGCCGATCACTTCCTCGGTGGTCGGGTTGACCACCTCGAACCGCTCGGTGCCATGCGATGTCACCGGCCGCCCGCCGATGATGTGCTCAGTGCGCTCGCCAGGAGCGATACCCATCCGAAAACCTCCTCGTGTCCACTTCGGACTTCTCAGCTCATCCCGAACTTGGCCAGCAGGCCCAGATCGACCGAGAGCACGGTGCCGGTGACGTAACGCCCCTCGTCAGAAGCCAGGTACAGCACCGCGTTGCTGATGTCGACCGGCTCGACCCAGGACAGTGGCAGGATGTGCAGCGGCCGGTACACCTGCGCCATGTCCTCGGCGGTCGGCTCTTCCTTGTCCGGGTTGAACACCCGCATCACGGAGTCGTTCAGCAGCAGCTTGGTGTTGACGTTCGTCGGCGCGACCGAGTTGACCCGGATCCAGTGCTCACCCAGCTCGTTGGCCAGTGACCGCATCAGGCCGACCACGCCGTGTTTGGCCGAGACGTAGTTGGCGATGTTGGGCACGCCCTGGTGGTAGGCCATCGAACTGGTGATGATGATGGACCCGCCGTTGCCCGCCTCGATCATCGCCGGGGCCACCGCCTTGCAGGTGTGCCAGACGCCGGTCAGGTTGATGTCCAGCGTCGTCTGCCAGCGCGATTCCGTCATCTCCCAGGTGGGCGCCATGGACAGCACGCCCGCGTTCGCGCACACGATGTCGATGTGGCCCAGCGCTTCCAGCCCCGCGGCGACGGCCGCGTCGAGCTGTTCCTGGCTGCGCACGTCAGCCACGGCAGTGACCACCTTGCGGCCACGTGCCTCGACCTCGCGCGCGGTCTCGGCCAGGTCCTCCGCGCTCGCCATCTCGTACTCGACCGTCTCCAGTCCGGGCGAGGCGATGTCGACGGCGATGATGTCGGCGCCTTCCTCCGCGAGCCGCAGGGCGTGCGACCGCCCCTGCCCGCGTGCCGCCCCGGTGATGAACGCGACCTTTCCCTCGACGCGACCGGTCATGGTTGCTCCTTTCGTGCTTTTCAGGGGTGGATGAGTACTTTGATCGCCCCGCTCGCCGCGCGTGCCCCCGCGACGGCGAACGCGCCGGCCGCGTCCTCCAGGGCGAACCGGTGGGTCACCAGCGCGTGCCGGAGCTCCGCGTGGCGCGCGACGAATTCGAGACCGGTGCCGAACTCCGCCGCGGTGTAGATGAGCGCGAGCCGGAGATTCACTTCCTTGAACAGGGCGGCCGGCGGCAGGCGCGGCGCCCAGCTCGCGCCGCCGAGGCTGACGACCGTCCCACCTGGACGGACCGCCTCGATCGCGGCGTCGAGCGAGGACGACGTTCCCGCCGCGTCGAGCACCGCGTCCGCGTCACCCGCCGTGGCGGCCGTGCGGACTCCGATGGCTTCGGCGGCACGCGACTGGTGCCCGTGCCTTGCCAGAAGCCGCACCTGGTGGGTTTTCGTGAGCATCGCCGCCGCGGTGAGGCCGATCGCGCCCGCGCCGATCACGAGCACCTCGCATCCGGCGGGAGCGCCCAGTCTCGCCAGCGCGTGCGCGGCGACCGCGGCGGGTTCACCCAGCGCACCGGATTCCAGCGGCAGCCCGGCGGGCAGCGGATGCACGTTCTCCGGCGCCGCGAGTAGTTCGTCCGCGAATCCACCGTCCAGTTCCGTCATGCCGGCGAACCGCGCCATCGCCCGCGGACACAGGTTCGACCGGCCCGCATGGCACAGCGCGCAGTGCCCGCACGGATGGTCGGGCCGCACGGCCACCGCCCGGCCGTCGTCGGTCAGCCCGGCGACCTCGTGCCCGGGAGTCACGGCCAGCGCGCCCTGCGCCAGGAATCCGAGGTCGCTGCCGCAGATCCCGGCGGACCGGACCCGCACGCGCACGGTTTTTCCCGGCTCCGCAACAAGGTCCGGGACCTCCCGGACGGTCACGGCATGCCGCGCGATCCTGACGGCACGCATGGCTCACACCTGCCAGACGCCGGAGGCGGTCATGTACACGAACGTGGAGTTCAGCAGCCCGGCGGTGACACCCTTGTCGATCGCGATCTCCGCGCCGGTGATCTGGGCGCAGTCGTCGCTCACGAGTGCCGCGATCGCGTTCGCGACGCCTTCGCTGTCCATCACGACGTCCTTGCTGTCCTCCTGGCGCATCACCGCGCCCTCACCGCGGACGTGCCGGGTGAGCGCTTCCCGCGCGGCTGTGCCGGTCTGCCCGTCCACGCCGCCGAGAATCACGGCCAGCGAGCGGATGCCGCGGTCGGCGTACTCGACCGCCTGCGTCTTGGTGAGCTGGATGAGCCCGGCCTTCGACACGTTGTAGGCCGCCATCCGCGCGAGCGGGCTGCCCGCGCCGTTGATGGAGGAGATGTTGAGGATCACGCCGCTGTTCTGGGCGACCATCTGGCGCAGCGCGTACTTCGAGCAGAAGAACGCGCCCTTGAGATTGGTGTCGATGACCTCGTCCCACCACGATTCACCGGCTTCGTGGGAATCGACCAGCCCGGGGTCGCCGAGCACGCCCGCGTTGTTGATCAGGACGTCGAGCCTGCCGAAGCGCTCGACCGCGGTCTGGACCATCTCCCGGCAGTTGCCGACGTCGGTGACGTCGCCGCGGACGAACTCGTAGCGCCCCGCGCCCTCACCCAGGTCCTCCCGCACACGCTCGCCGAGTTCCGCGCGACGGCCGGTGCCCACCACGCAGGCCCCGCGCCGCAGCAGGTTCCGGGCAACCGTGCGACCGTTGCCGGAGGTCACGCCGGTGATCAGGACGACCTTCCCGGCCAGCCCGGTCACGGCAGGCTCCTGGCAGTGTGGTCGTTCGAGGGCAGCGGGAAACAGGGGTCGTACATCGTTGTACTCCTTCGAGACGCACCTGCCGGACCGGCAGGCTCGATCGGCACCGAATTGACAGCCATGTCAATTCAGAAGAGCCGATCCTGTCCACTATCGCGAGTATGGACGAGTTTTGAGGTGACCTTCGAACCTCGTTGCCTGTTCACCATAACCGGTCGGTTGATACCGGTGTCAAGTACTTCAGGGCACACGGACGACAACAGCCCGGCACGTCCGAAGACGCACCGGGCTATGGAGGTAGTGGTCAGCGGCGCCGGTAGTGCGGGGTCCGCCGTTCGAGGAACGCCGCCGTGGCCTCCTGCCGGTCCTCGGTCATCGCCGGGATCATCTGTTGCCGGTTCTCGAACTCCACGGCGGCGCGGAAACCCGGGGTTTCCAGCGCGATCTGCACGCCCACCTTGGTCAGCTCGACCGACAGCGGCGGGTTGGCGAGGATCTGCGCCGCGGTCTCCCGCGCCGAGGCCAGGAGATCGGCCGGGTCGACCACGCGGGCCAGCAGCCCGCCCGCGAGCGCTTCGGCCGCGTCGAACCGGCGACCGGTCAGCATCAGTTCCTGGGCCCGGCCGGCCCCGATGATCCGGGGAAGCAGCCACGAGACACCGAGATCGCACGCGGAGAACCCGGCCCGGATGAACCCCACCGCGAAGACCGCACCGCCGGCGGCGATCCTGATGTCGCTGGCGCACACCAGCGCCAGCCCTCCTCCGGCCGCGGGACCGTTGACCGCCGCGATCACGGGTTGCGGAAGTTCACGCAGCCGCAGGGCCAGCGCCGCGAGCTCGCGCTGCCGGTCGAACGTGCGGACCATCAGGCCGTCGCGCTCGACCGCGTCGTCGTCCCCGTAGCCGGTCAGATCCAGTCCGGCGCAGAACCCGCGCCCGTTGCCGGTCAGTATCACCACCCGGCACGAACGGTCACGCGCGAGCACGTCGAGCGTCTCCCCCAGCGCGCCGGTCATCTCGTGGTTGAGTGCGTTGAGCGCTTCGGGCCTGTTCAACGTCACGGTCACCACGCCGCCATCGCGGGATACCAGAACGGGATCCAAGACCGACCTCCCTACTCGAAGACGGGTGTTCGCTTCTCCAGGAACGCGGCCACGCCCTCGCGGCCGTCGGGACTGGCCGCGCGCGTGCGGATGGACAGGGTTTCCCTGCGCAGTGCGGCTTCTTCGTTCGGTGTGGCGGTTTCCCGGACCAGACGCTTGGCCGCCACCTGCGCCGCGCGGGAACCCGCGCGCAGGGTGCCGACCACTTGCGCCACGGCGTCGTCCAGCTCTTCGTCAGGGTAGATCTCCGCGACGAGACCCGCGGCCCGCGCCTCGTCGGCGGAGAGCACCGGGTTCAGCAGCGCCATCCGTAGCACGCGGTGCAGGCCGAGGGACGCCGTGAGCAGCGAGGTGCCGCCGTCCGGGGACAGGCCGATCTTGGTGTAGGCCAGCGTGAACCGGGCGGACGAGCCGGCCAGCACGAGATCCGCCGCCGCGGCGAGGGCCACGCCCGCGCCCGCCGCGACGCCGTGCACGACCGAGACCACGACGGCGTTCATCCGGTGCAGTTCGCTCACCACCCGGTGCAGGCTCTCGGCGAGATCGTCGACCAGCCGCTCGGGGTCCGCCGCCGAACCGAACGCGGCGACGTCACCGCCGAAGCTGAACGCCTTGCCCGCCGCGGAAAGCAGCACGACGTGCGCGTCGTCGGCCCGCGCCTGGCGCACCGCGTCGGCGAGCGCGTCCACCATGGCCTGGTCGAGCGGATTCCCACGGTCCCCATTGGACAGCCGGATGCGCGCCACGCCGTCGCCGAACTCGTATGCCACCGGACTCATCGCGCCGCCTCCATCGGGTCGAGGAACAGGTCGGTCTCCAGCGGCTCGCGGCCGCTGCCGGCACGGTAGGAGTCCAGCTCGGTGATTCCCTCCTCGGCCAGCACGTCCTCGTCGAGGTAGAAGTTCCCGGTGCACGAACGGCTGTCCCGGACGAGAATCGCGTGTGCCGCGTCGGCCACGATCTCCGGTACGCGGGCGCGTTCAATGGCAGCATCGCCACCCAGGAGGTTCGCGACGGCCGCGGTCGCGATCGTCGTGCGCGGCCACAGCGAGTTCGCCGCGATGCCCGCCTCGCGCAGTTCCTCGGCCAGGCCCAGCGTCACCAGGCTCATGCCGTACTTCGCCATCGTGTAGGCGAGATACGAGCCGGCCCATTTCGGCCGGAGGTCCAGCGGCGGCGACAGGGTCAGGATGTGCGCGCGGTCGCTGCGCTCGAGATGCGGGATCGCGAGCTTGCTGAGCAGGAAGGACCCACGTGCGTTGATGTCCTGCATCAGGTCGTAGCTCTTCATCCCGATGTCGCGGGTGGACCGCAGATCGAGCGCGCTCGCGTTGTTCACCACGATGTCGATGCCGCCGAACCGTTCGACGGCCGTGTCCACGGCGCGCTGGACGTCCGCGTCATCACGCACGTCGCCGACGACCGCGGCACCGTGACCGCCCGCCCGCTCGATATCGGCGACCGCGGTGTGCACGGTGCCGGGCAGTTTCGGATGCGGTTCGCCGGTCTTGGCCAGCAGCACGACGTTCGCGCCGTCCCGCGCGGCGCGCACCGCGATCGCCAGCCCGATCCCGCGGCTTCCGCCGGACATCAGGATCGTCCGGCCCGCCAGAGTGCTCATGTCTGCCTTTCCTTACCGGGCACGCAGCGCCGCGTGCCCGCGCTCGGTGAGATCGGGCACCAGCTCGCCGAGGCGGTCGAAGCCCTCCCCCACGGTGAGTCCCTGCCGCGAGCGGAAATGGATGCCCTCGAAGATGACGGCCATCTTGTAGTACGCGAAACCCAGGTACCAGGCCATGTCCGTGAGGTCCCGGCCGCAGGAGGCGTAGCGGTCGATGATCACGTCGCTGGCCGGGAAGCCCGGCACCTCGCCGGGAACCGCGGCCACCGGGCTGTCCAGTCCGCTGATGCCGTCCCACCACATGACCATCGAGGCGAGATCGGTGAGCGGATCGCCCAGGGTGGCCATCTCCCAGTCGAGCACGCCGGTGACCTTCCCGGTGTCCGGCGCGACGACCACGTTGTCCAGCCGGTAGTCGCCGTGCACAATGGACGGCGACTGTCCACCGGGGACGTTGTGCCCCAGACTTTCGCCCAGCCGCACCAGATCTGGGAGGTCGCGGGTGCGCGACGCGTCGAGCTGCTTGGCCCAGCGGCGCAGCTGCCGTTCCAGATATCCCTCGGGACGGCCGAGATCGCCCAGCCCGACGGCGGCCGGATCGAGCGCGTGCAGGCGGGCCAGCACGTCCACCAGCTCGACGGCGAGTTCCTTCGACCGGGGCGCGAACTGCTCCAGCTGCTGCCGGTCGCGCAGGACGTCACCCTCGGAGAACTCCATGACGTAGAACGGCGCGCCGATCACGTCCGGTCCGGCTTCGATCACCGGGCGCGGCACCGGGACGTCGGTCGGGTGCAGCGCGGAGAGCACCCGGTACTCGCGGCTCATATCGTGCGCCGTGGCCAGGACGTGCCCCAGCGGCGGGCGGCGCAGCACCCAGCGCTCGTGCCCGTCGGTGAGCAGGTAGGTCAGGTTCGACCGGCCGCCGGAAAGCAGCTCGACGTGCAGCGGCCCGGCCAGCAGACCGGGCGCGGCGGTACGCAGGAACTCTTCCAGCTCGGGCACAGGCGCGCCCGGCGGGGATTCCGAAACCATTTCTCACTCCTGAACCCGAGCGATTGTTCGGTCGTTCTGAACAAGTGCGAGTACTGTGACTCAGCGGTGGTCGCCGTGTCAAGAACGGCTAGGGTCACCGCCGGAAGGGAGCACGAGGTGTCGCAAGCACAGAAGGACCGCGAGGCGCTGGGCCGGCGGTTGCGTGAAGCGCGTCGCGAGGCGGGACTCACCCTGCGCGACGTGGCCAGGAAACTGGGCGTGGCGACCGGCACCTGGAGCGCGGTGGAGAACGGGCTCACCAGGATCACCGAGGACCGGCTCAACGCCGCCGCACTGCTGTTCGGCACCGACGGCGCCGCACTGCGCCACCGGGCACCGGCCGAGCCCGCTTCCTGGCGCGATTTCCCGCCGATGCGGCTGACCCCGCCACTGGCCGGCGCGCTGGAGGCGTTCGCCGAGCTCGGCTACCACGGCGCCAGCATCCGCGACATCGCGCAGCGGGCCGGCCTGTCCGTCGCCGGCGTCTACCACCACCGGCCAACCAAACAGGCACTGCTGGTCGAGTTGCTCGATCTCACAATGGACGATCTCCAACAGCGCTGCCGCGCGGCGCGCGCCGAGGGCGACGGCCCGGTCGAGCGGTTCACCCGGCTCGTCGAATGCCTGGCACTGTTCCACACGCACCGGCGTGAGCTGGGCTTCATCGGCGCCAGCGAGATGCGCAGCGTCGAGGAACCGCACCGCACCCGGATCGCGACGGCCCGCCGCGATGTCCAGCACATGGTCGACGACGAGGTGGCCGAGGGCCGTCGCCGCGGGCTGATGGGCACGCCGCTGCCGGCCGAGGCCGCACGCGCGGTGGTGACGATGTGCACGGCGCTGCCGACGTGGTGGTCACCGACCGGCGGACTGTCCCCCGAGATCGTCGCGCGCCAGTACGTCGGGTTCGCGCTCGACATCGTCCGCGCCCCGCGTTGACGTGCCCGTTGCCGACCTCTATCGTTCAGCCGAGCATTCGATTGGTCTTGTTCAGGAGGAGTTCATGTCCGGCTACGTCCTTCCCGAACCCTCCGCGCGGGCGGCCGAGCTGCGCGCCGCGATGGAGCGGTTCATGCGGGAACGAGTCCTGCCCGCCGAGGCCGAGTACGCCGGGTACCGGCGGACCGCCGGACCGGACGACCACACGCTGCCCCCGGTCGTGGAGGACCTCAAGCGCGAAGCCAAGGCGCTGGGCCTGTGGAACCTCTTCCTGCCCGCGGAATCCGGCCTGACCCAGCTCGAGTACGCCCCGATCGCCGAACTGTCCGGCTGGAGCCTCGACCTCGCGCCCGAGGCGATCAACGGCCAGGCCCCCGACACCGGGAACATGGAGCTGCTGCACCTGCTGGGCAGCGAGGAACAAAAACGCGACTGGCTGAAACCGTTGCTGGACGGGGAGATCCGGTCGGCGTTCGCGATGACCGAGCCCGACGTGGCCAGCAGCGACGCCACGAACATCGGTACGCGCATCGAGCGCGACGGGGACTCCTACGTGATCACCGGCCGGAAGTGGTGGTCCAGCGGCGCGATGGATCCCCGGTGCAAGGTGTTCATCGTGATGGGCAAGACCGATCCCTCGGCGCCGGCGCACCGCCAGCAGACGATGGTGCTGGTCCCCCGCGACACGCCCGGCGTCGAGGTGGTGTGCGACCACCCCGTCTTCGGGCACCACGATCAGCACGGCCACGCCGAGGTCACGTTCAGCGGTGTGCGGGTGCCGGTGACGAACGTGATCGGCGAGGAGGGCGGCGGGTTCGCCGCGGCGCAGGCCCGGCTCGGGCCGGGCCGCATCCACCACTGCATGCGGGCCATCGGCGCCGCCGAGCGCGCGCTCGCGTTGATGACCCGCCGCGCGCAGGATCGCGTCGCGTTCGGCAAACCGCTGGCCGAGCAGGGTGTCGTGCAGCACCAGATCGCGGAATCGCGGGTGGAGATCGAGCAGGCGCGGCTGCTGTGTTACCACGCCGCGCACGTCATCGACGTCGAAGGCAACAAGGCGGCCCGCAACCTCGTGGCGATGGCCAAGGTCGCCGTCCCGCGCACGGCCACCCGCGTCATCGACCGGGCGATCCAGGTGCACGGGGGCGCCGGCATCAGCGACACCACTCCCCTGGCCGCGATGTACGGCTGGCACCGCGCGATGCGGCTGTTCGACGGCCCGGACGAGGTACACCTGCGCTCGATTGCCAAGACGGAACTGCGCAGCACCCCGGTACTTCCTGGCTGAATCCGGCGAAGGCGGCTGTCTACTGTGGACAGCCGCCCCACCGGTCAGCCTCGCGAGCGCAGTTCGCGCCGCAGCAGTTTTCCGCTCGCCGTCTTGGGAATCTCGGCCAGGATCTCGACCACCCGCGGATATTTGTACGCCGCGAGGCGCTCGCGAGCGAAGGCGATCAGTTCCTCCGGTGTCGCGGAAGCGCCCGGGCGCAGCGAAACGAAGGCCTTCACCGTCTCCCCGCGATAGGCGTCCGGGACGCCGACGACCGCCGCCTCACGTACGGCGGGGTGTTCGTAGAGGACGTCCTCGACCTCGCGGGGCCAGATCTTGTAGCCGCCGGCGTTGATCTGGTCCTTCTTGCGGTCCACCACGTAGAACCAGCCCTCGGCGTCCATGTAGCCGACGTCGCCGGTGTGGAAACCATCGTCCCGCATGGCTTTCGCGGTCTCCTCGGGCTTGTTCCAGTAGCCCGCGACGACCTGCGGCCCCGACGTCACCAGCTCGCCGATCTCCCCCGGCGGCAGCTCCCGTCCGTCCTCGCCGACGACGCGCACGATCGTTTCCGGTACCGGCACGCCCACCGACAGCGCGCCGGAGAGGGAATCCACCGGTGCGCGGGTGCCGAACGGCACGGCGTGCGACGGTGACGTGGTCTCGGTCAGGCCGTAGATGTTGTGGATGTAGTGGCCGCACGTCTCCTCGAAGCGCCGCACCGTTTCCGGCGGGATCGGCGCGCCGCCGGAGTAGATCTTCGACAGGGTCGTCAGCTTCGCGCCCGGCACCGACATCAGCGCGGTGAACACGGTGATCGAGCCGACCGTGAACGTGGCGCCCTCGGCCTCGGCGGTTTCCACTGTCACGGCCGGGTCGAGCCGGTACATCAGCACCAGCGGCGCCCCGGTGAGCAGGCCGAGCGCGATGTGCCCGACGAGACCGGTGATGTGGAACAGCGGCGCCACGCCGAGGATCACGTCCCGGCCGTCGATGCCGATCCAGTTCCGGTAGGTGCCCGCGTTGAACACGACGTTGGCGTGCGTGGTCATCGCGCCCTTCGGCGGCCCCGTCGTGCCCGAGGTGTAGGTCAGGAACGCGATGTCGGACGGACGCAGCGTCACCTCCGGGGGCGCGGATCCCTTGTGCTGTGCGAGGAACTCCAGCAGATCGATCGTCCCGGGGCAGTCGAGACGCTCGATGCCGGCGAAGATCCGCGGGTCGTGGTGCCCGGCCAGGTCGAGCTCGGAGGTGGTGAGCACCAGCCGCACCGCCGAATCCACCTTCGCCGCGACGTCGCGGTACAGCGACTGCAGGCACACCAGCACCGACGCGCCCGAGTCGGTGAGCAGTTCGGTCAGCTCGCGTTCCTTGTACATCGGGTTGACCGACACCGCGATCCCGCCGGCCTTCCAGGTACCGAGCTGGGCGAGCACGAACTGCGGAATGTTCTGCAGGTAGATCGCCACCCGCTCGCCCGGCCGGAACCCCGAGGCGGCGAGCCCCGCGGCGAACGCGTCGGTCAGCTCGTCGAGCTCACGGAAGGTGATGGCGCGCCCGAAGTACCGGATCGCGGCACGGTCCGGGTTCCGCGCGACCGTCGCGCGGAACATGCTCACCGCGTCGCCGTGCTCCGGGGCGGCGACCGGCAGGCCCGGGGCGTACCGGGCCTGCCAGGGTTTGTCGTCGTAGCTGGACATCGTGCTCCCGTCGTGGGCGGTCAGTGCATCTCCTGCCCGCCGGTCGTGTTGATCGCCTGCCCTGTGATGTAACCCCCTTGGGCCGACGTGAGGAAGACGATGAGGTCGGCGACGTCGTCCGCGGTCTGGAACCGGCCGAGCGGAATCGCGGCGAGCGTCGCCTCCCGCACCTCCTCGCGGGTGACGCCCTGCAGCCGTGAGTAGGCGTCCCACAGCCCGCCGGGGATGTCGTTGAGCGGGTTGTCCAGGGTGCCGGGGCAGACGGCGTTCACCGTGATGCCGTGCGGCCCCGCCTCCTTCGCCGCGACCTGCACCAGGCCGTTGACCCCGAACTTGGACGCGCAGTAGGCACCGAGCAGCGGCCAGCCCGTCTTACCCGCCTGGCTGGACACCGCGATCACCCTGCCGCCGCCGCCCTGTTCGATGAGCTGCCGCAACGCGGCGCGCACGCACAGGAACGTGCCGCGCAGGTTGACCGCGAGCGTCTGGTCGAAATCCCGGACCGCGAGTTCGGTGAGCGGGACATTGCTGGTGGACACGCCCGCGTTGGCGACGAAGACGTCGAGCCTGCCGAACTTCTCGACCGTGGCGCGCACGAGGTCCTCGACCTGGTCCTCCTTCGTCACGTCGCACTGCACGGGCAGCACCTCGGCGCCCATTTCCCGCAACGACTCGGCCGCCTCCGCGAGGTCGGACTCGGTGGAGAGCCGGTAGTCCGGGGCGTTGTCCAGCGGGCGCGCGATGTCGGCGATCACCAGGCGCGCGCCGCGAGCGGCGAGCGCCATGGCCGTGGCCCGGCCGATCCCGCCCTCGCGGCCCACGCCGGTGATGACCGCGACCTGCCCGTCACCCATCGGAAGCCTTCGGCGGCAGCAACGACAACAGCACCTCGCGCCGGGCCTCGCGGATCGCGCGGGCGCGGCCGGTCATCCGCTCCGGGGTCCAGGTCATGCCGTCGTCGAGGGTGACCTCCGGACGGCGCCCGCCCAGCAGCGGGCTGACGTGCCGGTCGATCTGCTCCAGCAGCTGGCCGAGCATCATGCACGAGGGCGTGGTCAGCGAAAGCCGGATCGCGACCCCGTCGCCGTCCGGTTCGATCTTGTCGACCAGGCCCATCTCCACGATGTCGATCGGCGTGGCGGCCGCGACGCTGCACGGGTCGACGACCTCACGCAGGGCTTCGAGCACCTGTTCCTCGACAGCCATCTCACGCTCCGATCGGGGTGCGGCTGGTCGACCACGGCGCCCGCAGCCCCTCGGCGCGCTGCTTCTCCAGCTCGTCGCCCGCGGTGCCGGCCTTGATCTTGTCCAGGTCGAGCCCGAGCGCCGACACATAGTTGCCGGCGAGGATCTTCGCCTTGTGCTCGTCGGTGATCTGCGAAACGGGCGCGAACTGGCCCGCTCGCTCCAGATCGCGCTCGCTGAACCGGAACGCCTCGAACGCCTCCAGGCACGGCCGCGCGTGGTAGGCCATGTGCCCGGTGCCCCACCACAGCCGGTCGTACACGTGGTCACCGACAGCGGCCGCCATCCCCAGCACGGCGGCGGCGAACTGCTCGGGCCGCTTGGCGCAGATGATGTTCAGCGTCTCCAGGTTCACGAACACGTTGGGGAAGCGGGCCAGCAGCCAGGCGGTCTCCTCGACGAACGCGACCCCGCCGTGCACGATCTCGAAGTTCAGATCCGGGTGGTCGGCCGCGGCCGCGTCGAGGTCACCGACGCGGTAGGGGTCCATCGGCACCGGGCCCAGCGGCACCGCCTTGTGCACCGCGACCGTGGAGATGCCCAGCTGCTTGGCCTTCTCGTAGACCGGGTACACGACCTGCTCGTCGTCCATCCGGAAGTGGCGGTGCTTGCCCTCGGCCGTCCACGACGACGGGTAGAGCTTGAGCCCGATCGGCTTGAGCAGCTCGGCCTGGCGCTCCAGCTCGTCGATCGCCGCCTTGCCCGCCATCGGGTCGACGGTGGCGTAGGACAGGAACCGCGTCGGGTACTTGGCCACGACCTCCGCGGCCTTCTCGACCGACACGAGCCCGTCGTGGTAGGCGCCGATCGGCACCGGGTGGTAGATCGCGAAGTCCGTCTGGCTCTCCAGGAACAGGGTCGACACGGTCTCGTCGACGTCCCAGTCGCGCACGTACTGCTCGTGCGTCAGCTCGTACTCGGGCCCGGAGCCCGCGACCACGCCGAAGATCATGTCCGTGATGCCCTGCGCGTTGCGGGGCACCGCGTGGTTGGCGGGATCGAGGTTGTACGAGTGGATCACCGAGTCGATCACGTACTTGTCGTTGAGCATGAGCGCTCCTGCTTCTCGTCCGGGACACCCGCCTCGTCGCGGGGATTGCCGAGACGGTAAGAACCGCGGGGCCCTCGCCGGCAGTCCTCCGGAGGGGACAAAGACTGTCCCCCGTGGGGGACTTGGCCGGCCGGGCGAGCCTGCCTAGCGTGGCGGGATGCGTGCGCTGAGGTTCCACGGCCGGCAGGACGTGCGGCTGGACGAGGTTCCCGAGCCCGAGCCGGCGGGCGACCAGGTGAAGATCGCCGTCACCGCCGCCGGGATCTGCGGTTCGGACCTGCACGAGTTCCGTGGCGGCCCCATCTCCATTCCCACCACCGCTCCCCATCCGCTCACGGGAGAGGTCGCACCGATCACGCTGGGCCACGAGTTCGAGGGGACGGTCGTGGCCGTCGGCCCGGACGTGCGGACCGTCTCGGCCGGCGACCGGGTCGCGGTGAACGCCGCGCTGTGGTGCGGTGACTGCCCGCCGTGCCGGGCCGGGCACACGAACATCTGCCGCAGCATCGGATTCCACGGGGTCAGCGGCGAGGGCGGCGCGTTCGCCGACTTCGACGTCACCCGCGAACGCAATCTGCACCGTCTGCCCGCGGCGATCCCGGACGGCATCGGCGCGCTGCTCGAACCACTCGCGACCGGTATCCACGCGGCCGCGCAGGGCCGGGTCGGCGAGGGCGACGCGGTTCTCGTGCAGGGCGGTGGCGTGATCGGGCTGTGCGTCGCGCTCGCAGCACGCGAGGCGGGCGCGGAGCACGTGGTGCTCGCCGAGCCATCGGCCGCGCGCCGGAAGGCCGCGGAAAGGTTCGGCGCCACCGTCACGATCGACCCCATAGCCGACTCCGTCACCGAACTGGTCGGGGACCTGACCGGCGGTCTCGGCGTGCGGGCCGCGTTCGACGCCGCGGCCGCACCGTCCACACTGGACACGGCGGTCGCGTGCACGGGCGCGGCGGGCACCGTCGTGAACGTCGCCGCCTGGGAGAAGCCGGTTCCGTTCAACCCCACCACATTGCTGTACCGCGAGGTCGCCGTCGTCGGCAGTCTCGCCTACACCAGTGCCGATTTCG
>Ga0164243_10008178_pt1 | contig 15501 bp, 14 predicted proteins | sample OricompcompostOP_FD_108781 | JGI IMG/M metagenome (GOLD analysis project Ga0164243, IMG submission 108781) | Organic Plus compost microbial communities from Emeryville, California, USA - Original compost - Organic plus compost (OP) | ecosystem: Engineered > Solid waste > Mixed feedstock >... | reverse complement strand
GCAATGACGGATCTGCCACAAGATGCTGTAGGTACCCAGGCTGCCAGCATAATCGGGATCGAAGAAGGTGTATACCGAGGAAAACCCGTCATCGGACAAATCCATAATGGACACGATTCTGAGTTCGCCTTCTTCATCATGAAACTCAACCAGTTGCGAGTTGATGCGGCTGGTCAGCAGAAATTCTTCGTATTGTTCGGAGCTATCGTCGTCCATGCCTCCGCCTGCATGGCGCGACGCCTGGTATTTCTTATAAAGCGTAAAGTGGCTTTCATCCCATTCCAGCACGCGAATGCGCGCGCGCAAATGGTCGTGCCGTTTCAGGATGCGGCGCTGGGTTCTACTGGGAGCAAACTGTGCGCAATTGATGCGGACTGAAATACAGGCCCGACATTGATCGCAGCGCGGCCGATATGTAAACAGGCCACTGCGCCGAAAGCCATTGCGCAGCAGTTGTGCGTAGACATCGGGACGGATCAGGTGCCCGGGGACAACAACTTGTGAGCGCGCCATTTTCCCGTCCAGATAGCTGCAGGGGTAGGGCGCGGTCAGATAAAACTGCAGAATATTGAATGACGGATCGTGGATATCGCTCATGGCTGCTGGCCTGCTAGAAGGCTGTTTTGACCACTATACCTTAAAAATGCGCAGGCTCACATCGGGTGAACGATAATACCGTCCGCCAGCATTTGTCCTGCTGGCCAGTCAAATCCGGGCTGTGCGACGGCCTGGGCAACCTGTCTGAGGAACGCGGCTCGCGGCACCGGCCGGGCACCCAGGCTGGCCAGATGCGGCGTGTCCTGCTGGCAGTCGATCCACGCCACATCCTGCTTTTGCAGAAATCGCACCAGCCAGGCGAGTGCGATTTTTGAGGTGTTGCTGCTGTGGGAGAACATGGACTCGCCATAGAACATGCGACCGATACATATGCCATACAGTCCGCCCGTCAGCTGTCCATTGACGCGCACTTCGATGGAATGGGCGTGGCCCAGGTGGTGTAATGCGGTATAGGCTGCGATCATTTCATCTGTGATCCAGGTGCCGCTCTGCGTGCCGCGAGGCGCAGCGCAGGCGCGCATGACTTCTTCAAATGCCATATCGGTTGTCACAACCACCTGGGCATCGGGTTGGCGCTCGTCGCGGGCTATGCGTTTGAGCAGTTTGCCCAGATTACGGGAGATTTTGAATTGGGTACATTGCAGCACCATGCGTTGCGAAGGAGACCACCACAATACCGGCTGTTCTACAGAATACCAGGGAAATATTCCCAGTCTGTATGCCTGCAACAGTCGCGCAGTGGACAGATCACCCCCAAAGGCCAGCAGGCCATCGGGTTCTTTCAGCGCCTGGCAGGCCGCTGGAAATGGCACGCCGTTATCAAGACAGGGCAAGGTAATCATGATGACAGGACCATAGGCAGGGGCGGATTATTCGATGCTGTGATAGTGTGTCGCAAACCGGCCGCTGGCCCGGGACTGCAAATATGCCTGGAGAGTATGAAAGACAGTGCGGAAAGACAGCTCTTCCCAGGGGATCTCGTCAAGATTGAAAAACCGCGCTTCCAGCGATTCGGGGCCCGGATCCAGCCGCTCGCTGTTGACGGTGGCCAGAAAATACATATGCACCTGATTGACGCGCGGCACATCCAGCACGGTAAACAGGCTGCCCAGCGTGACATCGGCCCCGGCCTCTTCGTCGGTTTCGCGCAGGGCGCCCTGTGCGGTCGTCTCGGCCAGTTCCATAAAACCGGCCGGCAGCGTCCATTTTCCATAGCGCGGTTCAATGGCGCGCCGGCACAACAGCACCTGGTCGTTCCAGATCGGAACGGTGCCGACCACGATCAGCGGGTTGCGGTAATGCACAGCGCCGCAATGATTGCAGACATCGCGCTCCCGGTTATCTTCCGGCGGCACCAGGCGGCTTAGCGGATTGCCGCACTGGCTGCAAAAAGCCTGAGTCGTAGGGGCAGGAAAATAGTGCAAAGTGCCGGGTAACGTCATAGTGGTTTTGTCTGAAGCGATGGAGTCAGTCATAGTGTAAACAATAATGCCTCATGATTGGCAAAAAGCTAGCGCGCTGTCGGCACCGGCACGAACCCCAGTTGCACTGGGACTTGACTGCTTTGCACCCATTGCATGGGCGCCGTCAACGCGCTGGCGTTGTTCAGCGCCACCTGCAGCGGCTTGCCGTCTTCCAGCGCCTGAAGATGAGAGGCGTCCAATGCAGCGGCATTGCCATCATCGTTCACAGTCTGCGTCGTTGGTTCGCGTGATTGCGCGGATGTGGACGTGGCAGTCGTCTCGTTCAGGACCTTCAGGCGCGCCGTGACCAATTCCATATCGCGGCCCGCCAGCATGGCCGCGCCATGCTCGGTGCGCAAATACAGGCGACCCTTCTCGTCCAGCAGCCATTGGCTGACGCGGGTGACGGGCAGTTCATTGTGCGTGACCAGCGTTTGCAGGTCATCTGCCAGACGGACAATAAACGGGGCGCAGACCAGATCGACAAACACGCGTTGCGGCCCATTCTGGAAATACCATTCGCCTGCCGGCGTGGCGGCGTAATTGCGATTCATGAAATGCCGGATTTGTTCATTGGCAATTTTCTGGCCCGTCTCGCCCTCGCGCGCGCCGCCATGATGATGCAGCAGCCAGTCGCCCTGCGCGCTCAGGGACAGCCAGCCATACACCGCCGGCACATTGGGCCATTTCTGCATGGCGCCCATAACCTGTTGATCCATGATTGATTCCTTTGCGTCATGATGCTTGTGATGATGATAACGTGAGTTCCGCTGCGATGGATGACGCAACGGCACGGCATCGCAAGAAAGCGGTTTTATGGCGGATGCCGGTTGTCCCAGGTCTTGTTGTACGTCTTGCTTTGCATTACCATGGATATAACGCAACGGCGTGAAAACGCCGGGCACATCTCATCTGAACAGGTAGCAAACGGAGTTGATGATGACCCTATTGAATGAAGCAGATATCGGCATTGCACTGGCCTCGCTGGATGGCTGGGCGCTGGACGAAGAAGGTAAAGTGCTGCGTCGCCAGTTTACTTTTGATTCTTTTGTCGAGGCCTTTGGCTTTATGACGCGGGTTGCGCTACTGGCCGAGAAAGCAGATCACCACCCCGAATGGAGCAATGTCTACAATAAAGTGGATATTCGCCTGACCACCCATGACGCCAGCGGACTGACGGACAGGGATATCAAGCTGGCCCAGGCGATCGATGCGCTTTGAATCGTACAGGCACGGCCATCCTGCAGCGGGATTTATGGCATATTTTTGCCTGACTACGGTTGATTGAAGTGCGAAAATAATAAATATTCCATAAAAAATAAAATAAACAAATAAATATTGCGTTATTTTAAGAAATTGAGCATGAAATAACCGGTTATTTTGGATCGTGATATTGTTTCCACATAGAAGACGTATCTGGAGACATCATATGGAAACGCTCAAATCAGACCCCGTTGAAAAACATGGCAGTGCCGCGCAAGACGCTGCTCCCCCATCGCCCGACTGGACCATCGACCAGAACTGGGAAGCCTACACGGCAGAAGAACATGGCGTGTGGAAAACGCTGTATGAACGACAGACCAGGCTCCTGCCGGGTCGGGTATGCGACCAGTATCTGGACTGCATCAAGCAGATGCCTATCACCGCTGATGAAATTCCTGATTTCCGCCGTGTAAACGATTTGCTGATGAAGCATACCGGCTGGCAAATTGTTGCCGTGCCGGGCTTGGTGCCAGACGATGTGTTTTTTACCCACATCGCGAACCGGCGCTTTCCGGCAGGCCAGTTCATCCGTTCAAAACACAAGCTGGATTATCTGCAGGAGCCTGATATTTTTCACGATGTATTCGGTCATGCGCCCATGTTGATGAATCCACCCATTGCCGATTTTATGCAGGCTTACGGGCAGGGTGGCCTCAAGGCCCTGGAGCGCGGCATTTTGCCGTTTATATCACGTTTGTACTGGTACACCATCGAATTCGGGCTGGTGCAACAGAAAGACGGTATCCGTATCTATGGCGCGGGCATCAGTTCTTCGTTTACCGAGAGCCAGTATTGTCTTGAAGACGAATCACCCCATCGCCTGGGCTTTGATCTGGAACGTGTGATGCTGACCGACTATCGCATTGACGATCTGCAGAAAAGCTATTTTGTTCTTGATGACCTGGATGATTTGTTTGCGCTGGCGCAGATTGATTTTGATCCGATTTACGAACGTATTTGCAACAAGCCGGCTTTTGCCCCCGATCAGATTGTGTCAGGAGACCGGGTGTTGCATACCGGCACATTGCGGTACCACCGTGGAAAGGCGGCGCAAACACAGGCTTGATCGCTCATGGTAGGGTGGTATCTGCCACCTTATGCTTAATCGGCGCTGAATAGTGATACTATGGAACCGCGAACCCCGCGTGGCAGTTCCGTTCATTTCCCAGTCAAGGTATGAGGATTCCATGAGTGTCGATTTCAGTCAGTTCTTCAACGGCCCGATTCGTGACAGCCTGATTGCGCAGGTGTCGGGATATCTGGATATCCCGCGCCCACAGGCGACAACGGCGTATGACAAGGCGGTTGCACTTGTGATTGGCGCAATGGCTCTGCAGTCCGGCAAGCCCGAGGGCGCGCAGGCGCTCGCGGCCCATATTCGCGACAGCCAGACGCAGGCCAGTCTGACCTCCAGTGCGCTTTCGCCCACCGTGCTTACCAATGATCAGTTTGCACAGATTGTGACGGTCGGAGAGCGCGAACAGGGCACCATATTGGGCGCACAACTGGAGCCGGTGGCCAGTCATCTGGAAGTGGCGACAGGCCTGGATCGGACAGCGGTGGGTTCATTGCTGTCGGTTATTGTGCCGTTCGTGCTGTCGTATCTCAAAAACAATATCACAACTGAAAATTCTGCAGCAGATAAACTGCCTGCTTTACTGGCGGCGCAGGCACCACATGTTGCTCCCCAGCTTGACGCGCCGGCCCTGGCTGCCCTGGGCGGCGAGCGCCTGGAGGATGTATTCGGTCCCGACGTGAATGGGTCTGCAGACACCCATTCTGCGCCCGTCGTGGCGCAGGATCGAAGCACATCGTCTTCATCTGCGAATGCGAATGAACGAACAAAAGGCGGCTGGTTCAAGTGGGTGTTGACCCTGGCTGTGATTCTTGCAGGGGTCGCCTGGATCAAAAGCTGTACGCAGTCGGATACCGCCGTGACGGAAAACGCTGAACCGGCAACGCAGGATCAGTCGGCCACGCCGGTGCCGGCACCAGAAACCACGCCGGCTGAGACCGCTCCAACTGAGACTGCACCGGCCGAGACCGCTCCAGCTGAGACCGCTCCAACGGGGTCACAGTCGCCAGCCACTGAGGGTGACGCACCGGCCAGCGATGCCGCTGACAGTCAGGGTGGCGCCGATGCCCCGGCTGCGCATTTCCCCGAACCTGTACCCGCCCCGAATACTGACACTTCGCCTGCTCCCGTAAAAAACAGTACGCCGACAGCGAGCACGGATAGCGCTACTTCTACATCAGCGACGCAGGCTTCTGCGGCGCCTGAAGAATCCGGCGCCGATACATCAGCGAACACGAGCCCAGCCAATACAGAAGCAGCTGCTGCGGCCGCCGCAACTGCCGCAGATAGTCCGGCTTCGGCTTCAGAGACGGACAGCAATCAGACAGGCAGCAATCAGACAGGCAGCGGCAAAAATGCCGCCGACTCTGCACCGGAGGCTTCACAGTCAGGTCATACTGAGGACTCAACGACAACTGAGCCCACTTCCGGCCCGGCCAGTGACAGCATGGAAACGGCGCCTGCGCCCACAGGTGAGCCTGACGCAGGCACCGACGCCACCACACCTGCGGCACAAAGCAACCAATCAGCCGCTCCAGCTGGGGGTACCGAATCAGCCGGTAAAACGACGACCTTTGCCGACACTACGACAACGGCCGCGACAGCTGCTGCTAACAATGCAGCTGATTCCAGTGCAACTGATTCCAGTGCAACTGATTCCAGTGCCGATGTACCGGTAGAGGCGGGTGGCAAAACAACCACTTTTGCTACCCCGGCAGCGTCCGAGGCCAGCGGTGAGAAAGAGCATGTCGCACCGCAGAACTCCTCGACGCCTGCCGAACAGAACGAACCGCAAGCAACACACAGCGATGCATCGGCAAGCACTTCAACGACCGAAGCCGGTGTGCCGGGCAAGACCACAACGTTTGGTGAGGCGGCTCAGTCGCCCGAATCGACTGACACCAGTGCTCCTGCCTCTGAGACAACGCCTTCAATAGACACCCCGGCGGCCAATGATCAAGCCGCCGCGCAGCTTCGTCTGCAACGCGAGGGCGATGCACTGAACGTGTCGGGAACCGTGCCCAACGAGTCGGTTCATACCCGCATCGTGAACGCGCTCAAACTGGTTGATGGGCACAGTCGAATCGAAGATGATATCAAAATTGATTCTCAGGCAACCGACATCCCGTTTGACGACTACTCGGGGTTGCTCAGTCTGCTGCGTGGCTATCACGACGTAAATATGAACCTGGAGAACGATGCCTTGACGTTGACCGGTCAGGTGACTTCGCAGGAGGAAAAAGACACATTGACCAGTCGGGCGCAGAGCCTGGTGGGATCATCAATCCAGGTTCGCAACCAGGCTGAAGTGGTGGCGCCTGCCCAGGCGAAGGGGAGCGTCGCTGCGCCTGCGCAGGTTTTGTTTGCATCCGGCAGCGCCGAAGTTGACGATCGGTTCCATGATGCGCTTGACCGGTTGGCACAACAACTCAATGATAATGGCAAGCGTGTAAGACTGGTTGGCTTTGCCGACGAATCGGGCACCACGCCACTCAATGAAGTCCTGTCAAAGCGCCGTGCAGAATCGGTCAAAGCGTATTTGATTCTGCGTGGTGTATCGGCGGATCGCATACAGACAGAGGGTCAGGGCGTTCAGGCTCCGGTGGCGGACAATGCCACTCAGGAAGGGCGTGCACAAAATCGCCGCGTGGAGTTTCATGAAGAATAAACCTGGCCGGGAAGAACCAGGCTTATTTTGAGTGTAGATGTTGGCGCGATCGCCGGTTGCCAGTTCGCTGCGTGACTTATTTTTTATTTGCCACTAGTGTGCCTTCAATGGCGCACCCGGTGTATTTTTGCGGGCCGTAATACAGCGTGGCACTTAATGCATACGATGCTTTGGCATTTGCGCACGGCTTTTCGATGATATCCAAATGTACATTGTGTTTGCTGTATTTTCTGGCAGGCTGTAACGTGCGCTTCATGGCAAGGTATTCGACCCCTTTCGGATGCGCAATGCGTTCGGCTACCAACGTGACGATATCGGTGCTATTTCGTTCTACCTGCAACAACGGGCCGTCGACAATTGCCTGCCAGGGGGCGGGCCGATCACCGAATGCGATAAAGGCCTCTGCCGGCGGGCTCACACTGCCTGCGACAGAATCGGCATCCGACTGGGCATAGTGGTCTATCGGTTTGATTACGGGATGGGAAATGGTCGCATCGGTGCTGGCGTGAGGCAAAGGCGTACACGCAGCAACCAGTAGCACCATGCTGCAGAAAAGCGAGACCGGATAGAGAGTGTTCATCTGTGCACCTTGAATGTTCTGGCTGATCATCCAGAGCAAATGGCAATAACAGAGGCTGCCGATAGCAGCAGCTGCTGCAATGGATGGCGTGGTCGGCGCGATTTTAGCATTGCCTTTGCAGTGTCCTCCTTGATCTTTATCAACCTCTACCAGACTGCGGCAGCGCTCAGCAGCCCGTCTGTGTGGTTTTCTCGACAGCCAGGCCAAAGAACGGTCGGATTTTCGTACCGATTACATTGCCCGCAAACGCTGCCACCAGCCATAGCCAGCCATGCAGGCTGCCCGATAGAATGCCACTGAAATAAGCACCGATATTGCAGCCGAACGCCAGTCTGGCGCCATAGCCCAGCAGCAGGCCACCGATAATGGCTGCTGCAATGGAACGCGCCGGCAACTTCCATACAGGAGCGAACTTGCCGGCCAGACTGGCTGCCAGCAAAGCGCCCAGGATAATACCGATGTCCATCACACTCGTAATATCATTGCGGATGGGCTGCGCCAGGGATGCTGCCGCCTGACCTTGCCAGAACCCCCAGCCGCTGACATCATACCCTACAGCCATCAGCATTTTCGAACCCCACAAGGCGAAGGCCGAGGTGATGCCCCAGGGCCGGCCAGCCAGTGCAAGGGTTGCAAAATTGAGTAGCACCAGCACCACAGAACCAATTACCAGTGGCCAGGGGCCAGACAGCATTCTGCCCCAGCCCCTCGCCTTGCCGGTGGCCGTGGCTGATGAAATCAACGCGCCATGGCGTCGCTTCTCGGCCCACACGGTGAACAGGGCGATTGCCAGAAACAGAATAAAGTTGGTGATCAGTGCGGTGGGTGCGCCCCACTCTTTCACGATTGAATAGGGGGCGAAAGAGGGCTGGCTGGCCCACCAGGGCAAATGCGCCGCGCCGATGACCGAGCCGACAATAAACCCTGCCAGCGTAATAACCATGCGCGTACTGCCGCCGCCTACGGTATAAAGCGTTCCCGAGGCGCAACCGCCGCCCATTTGCATGCCGATCCCGAAAATAAAGGCACCGACCAGCACCGATGTGCCGACCGGACTGACAAAGCCGCTTACGCTTTGGCCCCACAGCGTGCCGTTGCCCAGCACGGGGAAGAACAGCAGGCAGCCGAAGGCCAGCATCAACATCTGGGCGCGCAGTCCGGCGCCGCGCCGGTCGGAAATAAAGACTCGCCAGGCCGATGTAAAGCCAAAAGCGCTATGGTAGAGTGTCGCGCCCAGCAAAATGCCTACAATCCACAACGCGGCCTGCCTGCCGCTGACTGTGCCATTCAGGTAAATAATACCCAGCACGATCAGAATAAAGGAGACTACAGCGGGCGCAAAATTGACCCCGGGCCGGACAGGGGACGCAAGCGTAGAAGGGTTCGATGCCATGATGTGAGCTTCGCCGCAACGGCGATACAGAGTGGAAAGTATTTATGTTACGCCGCCCCGCAATAAATGCCAATCAAGACGTGGTAATGAGTGGGGTTTAATAGACGTGTGAGATACCTGATTAATATGGCTGGCTTTGCTCGATGACAGATTTGACGTAATGCACAAAACGCGCCATTTGCACGCTCCTGTCAGCCAGGTCGTCTTTCGCCTGGCCCAGATACGAAGCCAGTGCCGTTGCCAGAACAGGTTCGTGCTCTGGCGGCAAACGCTCAAGCGCCCATTGCGCTGCAATATGTTTTGGTGCGATCGTGTTGGTTGATATGCTGAACCAGATGCGGGCAAGGGCCAATACGATGTTTCGCTCTTCGCCTTGCCAGTCAGCGGCTTCATTCCATTGAGCGAGCGTGTCCGAGTAAGCGCGGCGCAGATCCGCTTCTGGTATGGGATCAAATAGCGCGGCAGCAGGGGGACCCGCCAGGCATACACTGTGTTGTCTTGCCTGGGTCAGCAGAATGGCCAGGTCATGGTCTACACAGGCCTGTTGGTGGTGACCGCTTTCCAGTTCCGTGCGAAGCCATTCGCCGAACTGAAGTTCTCGCCACGCCGGGTATTGCCAGGGCACCACCGCATCATGCACAACGATGGTAATCTCCAGCGCACGAATGATGTCATGGGTGGCTGGCCACGCCGATATCGTCAAAAGATCCTGCATGAGCGCACGACGAACGCCGGTGCTCAATGGCGAGTTTGTTGTCACCAGCAGGTCTATATCGCTGCACGGTTTAAGACCGCCATCGGCGGCCGAACCAAACAGATGAATGGCTCGCAGCGTATCGCCCAGATGATACGAAAGTAACGTGCAGGCACCCGCCACCTGTCCGGCGATACTGGCGGGTACGGATTGATGCGTATGAGTGACGTTCAATGATGCTTTTCTGTTGGGTTGTTGATTATCAGGGCTGTGGTTTTGCCAGGAGCATGTCGTACTGCGACGTTGATGCCGGCCCGCTCAGGAACTGGAGCCGAATTTTTCGTCCAGGCGCTGCTTGACTTTTTCTACCGCGATTTCATTTGGATCGTCGAATTGATGGACATTCCTGATATCGGCGATGACATCTGTGGTCAAGCTAAATTCCACTCCCTCAACTGGATTATGGTTTGGCAGCTCATAGGCGCGCCAGACAACAACATCTCCATCTGAGCTCTCCCGAAGCGCGAATTCTTTACCGTTGACTTCGTAAATAATATCTGCCATGTCGATCTCCTTGAGTATAGGTGTTGTGAACTCATTATAACGACATTGATGGCGGTCAATAAAAATACTAGGCTCGGATATTTGTCCAAACGTAATTGGAGATGTGCTCAAGGTATTTCTGCGCAGGAAACGAACGTTGAGTCAGGGGGAGAAGGAGGGCGAAGATTTTGGTATTTTGGTGATAAATTTTGAGTTTTGCGCAGCAGACTGCATTTTGCGGCGCAAACTTGTTCTTATAATTTTCTTGTAAACCGCATAAATACTGGAGGCGCAGAGCGGAGTCGAACCGCTCTGGACGGATTTGCAATCCGCTGCATAACCGCTTTGCTACTGCGCCGTAAGAGATCACACGAAGAGTCAAGCATTATGGTTGATATTTGCGCTTTAGTCAAGGCAAGTGGCGCAAAGCACAATAAAGTGTCCTCTTGGCGCAACCTGCTTTTTTTGCCCCCTGGTCATAAAAAATGGGTGGACTGGCGCGCCAATCTTCAACGCCCGGGTTCATCACAGCGCCTGGATTGCGTTCCTTTCGGGTTCCGCGATCACCCACTGAGGGTGGTCTAACTGTATCTGCCGGATATAGGCCATTGTTCCAGACAGGTGGGTGCGCAGATAGTGACTGGCCTGGCCGGCGTCCTTGCGCTCGATCGCATCGACGATAAGCTCGTGTTCCGCAATGATGGTCGCCTGCTTGCCAGCCACCGGCAAATGCAGGCGCCGCAGTCTGTCCAGATGACCGCTTTGGCTGTGAACCAGATGCCAAAGCGCTTCTTTGGCTGCGTGCCGATACAAAGCGCGATGAAAAGCCATATCTGCATCGTTGAAGACGTCAGGCTGGGCCGCCGCAAGCGCGGCCTTCTGCTGCTCGATCGTCGCCTGCAAGGTCATAATCAACGCCGGCGAGGGCGCACTCGCCAGTTCATGGAGCAGTTCCAGTTCGATGGCACGGCGCAGAAAATGGGTTTGCATTGCAGATGCAATATCAATCAGGCTGACGCGAGTCAGGGCCTGCGGATAAATATCGACCAGTTTTTCCTGAGCCAGTTTTAACAATGCTTCGCGCACGGGCGTCTGGCTGACGCCAAACCGGCCGGCCAGCTCTGCGCGCGACAGCACCGTGCCTGGCGTAAGCTCAAGTGCAGTAATCTGGCGACGCAACAGTTCATATAGTTGCGGACTCGTCTGCCTGCTTCGGTCAAGTTGCATGACTGGTGATGGCGTCATTCGGGCGTATCCGATCGGTTAACGCAGGCGATTTATCGTTTGTTGGCCTGTCGCCAGACGGCAAAGTCATTGCGTGCCTGTTCGTCAGTGGCCGGGTAAAGTCCAATAATGGAGCGCCCTGCAAGCACCTGCTCAGTGACAAAATCCTCATAGGCGGTCATTTCTACTGCTTCGTCGGCGATTTCCTGTGCCAGATGAACCGGGATGACGACAACCCCTTCAGCGTCGCCCACGACGATATCGCCGGGAAAAACAGCGACGTCTCCGCAGCCGATGGGAACGTTGATGTCCAATGCCTGATGCAGGGTGAGATTGGTGGGGGCCGATGGCCGGTTGTGATATGCGGGAATGCTCAGACGGGCGATTTCCGGGGAGTCGCGAAAACCTCCGTCTGTCACGACGCCGGCTGCGCCGCGCTTCATCAGGCGCGAGACCAGAATGGAACCGGCAGACGCCGCGCGCGGATCCTTGCGGCTGTCAATCATGAGTACCGCGCCTTCAGGGCAGGTGTCCACCGCGACCCGTTGCGGGTGGTCACGATCCTGAAAGACAGTGATGGGGTTCAGGTCTTCTCGCGCGGGGATATAGCGCAGGGTGAATGCCTCGCCCACCATGGTCGGCAAATCCGGGTTCAGCGGACGCACGTCCTGGATGAACTGGTTGCGCAGACCGCGCTTGAACAGTGCCGTGCACAGGGTAGCGGTACTGACGGCAGAGAATTTTTTGCGAACGTCGGGGTCAAGGGCCATGGTGATTTTTCCTGATCAGTAAATGCTGGGTTCGTTGTTGGGCGCGCCGAATTGCGTTTCTAGAAAGTCCAGATCACATCCGGCATCGGCCTGCAGGATATGCTGAGAAAACATCCATCCGTAGCCGCGTTCAAAACGGCGTTCGGGGGGAACCCAGCCTGCCCGTCTTGTAGCCAGTTCCTCATCGCTTATTTCCAGATGAATACGCCGCGCGGGTACGTCCACGGTAATCATGTCGCCAGTACGCACCAGCGCCAGATTGCCACCGACGTAGGATTCCGGTGCGACATGCAGAATACAGGCGCCGTAGCTGGTCCCGCTCATGCGGGCATCGGAAATGCGCAGCATATCGCGCACACCTTGCCTGACCAGCTTGGTCGGAATCGGCAGCATGCCCCACTCGGGCATGCCGGGGCCGCCCAGAGGACCGGCATTGCGCAAGATCATAATATGGTCGGGTGTGACATCCAGATTGTCATCGTCCACGGCCGCTTTCATGCTGGGATAGTCGTCAAAGACCAGCGCCGGCCCGGTGTGTCGCAGAAAACGGGGCGCGCAGGCGCTGGGCTTGATCACGCAGCCCGATGGCGCCAGATTGCCGCGCAAAACGGCGAGTGCGCCTTCCGGGTAAAGAGGATTGTCCATCGGGCGAATCACATCATCGTTGTAAACCACTGCGTCCTTGATATTTTCCGCGAGGGTGTGGCCGGTTACCGTCAGGGTATCACCCTGCAGATGTTCACTCATGCGTTTCATCAACGCAGGCAGACCGCCCGCATAATAAAAATCTTCCATCAGATAGGTGTCGCCACTGGGGCGGACATTGGCAATCACGGGAACTTTGCGACTGGCGACATCAAAGTCATCCAGCGTGATATCGCAGCCCGCGCGACGCGACATGGCAATGAGGTGAATCACGGCGTTGGTGGAGCAGCCCATGGCCATGGCAACCGCAATTGCATTGAGGAAACTGGCTCTGGACAGAATGCGGGCGGGTGTCAGATCGTCCCAGACCATGTCTACAATGCGACGCCCGCAGGCGGCTGCCATGCGAATGTGATTGGCGTCGACAGCAGGAATGGAAGAGGCCCCGGGCAATGTCATGCCAATCGACTCGGCAATGGCCGTCATGGTGCTGGCGGTCCCCATGGTCATGCAGGTGCCGGCGCTGCGCGCAATCCCGCCTTCGACCCCGATCCATTCCGTTTTGCTGATTTTACCGGCACGCCGCTCGTCCCAGTATTTCCAGGCATCTGAGCCCGAACCCAGCGTTTTCCCCTGCCAGTTTCCCCGCAGCATGGGGCCGGCAGGCAGATAAATACAGGGCAGTCCTGCGCTGATGGCACCCATGAGCAGGCCGGGTGTGGTTTTGTCGCAGCCGCCCATCAGCACGGCACCATCCACGGGATGGCTGCGCAGCAACTCTTCTGCTTCCATCGCCAGCATATTGCGGTAAAGCATGGTGGTGGGCTTGACGAAATTTTCCGACAGGGAAAGGGCGGGCAATTCTATCGGAAAGCCGCCAGCCTGAAAAATTCCCCGTTTGACATCTTCCACCCGTTGTCTGAAATGCGAATGACAGGGGTTGATATCTGACCAGGTATTCAAAATGGCAATAACGGGGCGGCCTTCCCAGTCTTCGGGCGCATAGCCCATTTGCATGATGCGCGAGCGGTGGCCGAACGAGCGCAGATCGTCGGGCGCGAACCAGCGGGCGCTGCGCAGGGAGTCATAGGATCGTTTTGTCATGGCAGGCTACCTGTTCAAACGTGTCAGAAATGGATGCACATTCTTATTGAAACACTAATATATCAATTTGCATATACGGGAAATCGATGGTTAATTGCCGGGTGCGTTGTCCAAGTCAGCCACGGCCGCACAAAACCAATTCAACCGCAAGAAAAGGATTGCTTGCGATTGAATTCGGATTTATGCTGGATTTGAATTTAATCTGACAGGGACATGTTCCCGGGAGTGCGATGATGCAATTAACACAAGATCCAGTTCGCTTTGTTTCGGACGATGAGCGCTGGGAAGCGGTGCAGCATCGAAACCCGTTGGCCGATGCGCATTTCGTCTATGCCGTCAAGACAACGGGCGTCTATTGCCGCCCCAGTTCCTCGGCCCGCCTTCCCAGACGCAAAAACGTTGAGTTTTTTGATACGGCGGTCGATGCTGAGAACGCAGGCTATCGGGCCAGTCGGCGCGCCAGGGCAGACCAGACTGCTGCGGCCACCGAGCGCGCAGAACTGGTCGCGCGCGCTTGTCGGCAGATTGAAATGGCGCAGACACCACCCTCCCTGGATGAGCTGGCCGAGCAGGCGCATTTGAGTCCCTTTCATTTTCATCGCGTTTTCAAGGCCGAAACCGGTCTGACGCCTAAGGCCTACGCGTCGGCCTGGCGTGCCAGAAAACTGCGCGATGAACTGGGTTCGGCCGATACGTCTATCACAGATGCAATTTATACGGCGGGCTTCAATTCCAATAGCCGTTTTTATGAGTCGTCCGATCAATTGCTGGGGATGCGTGCGCGCGAGTATCGTGCTGGCGGGCAGGGTGCCGTGATCCGCTTTGCCGTCGCTCAGTGTTCGCTGGGCGCAATTCTGGTGGCGCAAAGTCTGCGCGGCATTTGCGCTATTTTTCTGGGAGACGACCCCGAGCCGTTGTTGCGTCATTTGCAGGATCAGTTTCCAAATGCGCAGTTGGAGGGCGGTGATGAACACTTTGAGCAAGCGGTCGCGCAAGTAATCGGATTTGTAGAGGCGCCTTCCGTCGGCCTGAATCTGCCGCTGGATGTGCGCGGCACGGCCTTCCAGGAACGTGTATGGAAGGCCCTGAGGGAGATTCCTGCGGGCACCACGGCCAGCTACGGCGACATTGCTGCGCGCATTGGTGCGCCGACTGCAGTTCGCGCCGTTGCACAGGCCTGCGGAGCCAATCGTATTGCAGTTGCGATTCCGTGTCATCGTGTGGTGCGGCGCGATGGCGATATTTCAGGATACCGCTGGGGTGTAGAGCGCAAACGGGCGTTGCTGGAGAAGGAGGCCAAGGCCAGAACCTGATAGCAGGGATGTCCTCTATTGTCGTCATTGCGTCATGTTCGGTACCATCGCAAAACGATGGACAAACCGAAACGATTAGAGGACCTTATGGAAGATGCAATGCAGATGGGCCTGATGCAGTCACACCCGCTCTTGATCTCGTCGCTGCTTGTTCATGCCGAGCGTCATCACGGCGACAGTGAAATTGTGTCGCGCCGTATTGAGGGTG
>Ga0164243_10008176_pt1 | contig 15504 bp, 14 predicted proteins | sample OricompcompostOP_FD_108781 | JGI IMG/M metagenome (GOLD analysis project Ga0164243, IMG submission 108781) | Organic Plus compost microbial communities from Emeryville, California, USA - Original compost - Organic plus compost (OP) | ecosystem: Engineered > Solid waste > Mixed feedstock >... | reverse complement strand
GGAATATCGTCCGAACCCCGACGCGCTGTATTACGCCAGCATCCAGACCGGTTATAAAAACGGCGGTTTCAGCACCGACGGGCTCATGTATCCGGAACCCTTCGACAAAGAAAAATCCACCGCATATGAAGTGGGCAGCAAATGGACGTTGGCGGACGGGCGCGGCCAATTGGGCGCTGCGATCTTTCACACCGACTTCAAAAACTTCCAGGTGGCCACCATCGATCCAACTTCCGGCGGCGTGAAGTTCACCAACGCGGCGGAAGCCTATTCGGAAGGTATTGAACTCGATACGCGCTGGAAACTCACGGAGACGGTATCGGTAGCCGCGCAATACGCTTATCTGCGAGCCAAATACCGTTCGTTCCCGAATGCGCCGCTGAGTGTTTCGCAGGCCGTCGCCGGTGTGACCGATTCGCGGGATATGGCGCATAAATCGCTCAGCAATGCGCCGACCAACAGCGGCAGCGTCTCCGTCGATTATGTGCAGCCGCTCGTGGGGTCGCTGGAACTGCAATCCAACCTGCAGGTTGTCATGTCCGACAGCATGTATACGGACTTGGCGGACTCGGATGAGTTGAAGGCGCATAGCACGGTGCTGGTCGACGCGCGTCTGGCGCTGGCCGATACGGAAAACCAATGGACGGTGGCGTTGATCGGGCACAACCTGACCAATGACCGCAACCAGATGTTCGGCACCACCAACTCGTTGCTGAACGCGGGAACCTACTTCGGCGCGATCCGCCCGCCCGCCAGCTACTGGGTGCAATTCGAAAAACGCTTCTAAACGATTTTGTGCGGCGGGAGCCTGCGTGCGTCCCTCCCCGGTGTCGCACGCATCGCTCCGTTGGGGGATCGGTTTCGCCGATCCCCTTTTTTATTGCGCCGGTTTGGGTAAAGAGCGCGATCGACGCCGCCTGGACGCGGCCAAGCTGGGCCGTGCGTATCGCCGGTGGCGGGACCCTTCTCGGCCTGCTGCGCCAGTCGATGTCCGGCCTTGCGGCGAAATGATCGGGTTCGCGCCTGATTTCAGTAGTTAGAACTCGATACCGCGCTGCGCCTTGATGCCCTGTTCCTTGTAGGGGTGTTTGAGCGGGCGGATATCGCTGACCAGATCAGCCGCGTCGATCAATGCCTGCGGCGCGTGGCGGCCGGTGATGATCACGTGCTGCATGGCGTGGCGGCGGCCGAGCGTGGCCAGCACGGTGTCGAGATCGATATAGCCGTATTTGAGAATGGTGTTCAGCTCGTCGAGGATCACCATGTCGTACTGCGCATCCTCGATCAGCTGCGCGGCCTGCTGCCAGGCTTTCTGCGCGGTGGCCACATCGCGGGCGCGATCCTGGGTGATCCAGGTAAAGCCGTCGCCGATGGTGTGCCAGGACACGTTGGCAAAGTTGTCGAACAGGCGCCGCTCGGCGGTTTCCTTGGCGCCCTTGATGAATTGCACGACACCAAGGCGCATGCCATGGCCCACCGCGCGCAAACCCATGCCCAGGGCGCTGGTGGTTTTGCCCTTGCCGGTGCCGGTGATGACGATCAGTAAACCCTTTTCGTGGGTGGCCTGCGCCTGCTTTTTCTCGTAACCGGCGTTGCGTTTTTCCGCCATTTTTTTATGGGCGGAATCGGTGTCGCCGGTTTCGTCGCCATGGCTGGTGTTGTCGTTCACGGTCTCACTCATGACTCTGTCCTCTTCAGCTGATGCGCGCGAATGAGCGCGGGTGTTTTTCAAAAGCGCGTGTGACGTTGTCGATCGGCTCGCTCATCCCGGCCGCGGCGCGCGATGTTTTGGTCTGTTGTTGTGTTCGCTTTGCATTCCGGCGTGTGAAATGCCCGTGTTCCGCATCGTTGTCCGGTAGTTCGGGTTGCTACGCCGATGTTTCGTCGAGCAAATCCTCCGGCGTGCAGTAATCCGCGCGCCATTGCCGCGCCAGCGCCAGGCAGCGGCCGAGCGCGACACGCTGGCGTTCGCAATCGACCACGATACGCACATCGGCGGCGTCGGGCGGCGTCGGCAGATCGTCGCAGCGACCGTCGGTGAACAGCCACAGCCAGCGCTGCTGCGCCGGGTTGGCGCGCGCGGCGCGCCCGAGCACTGCGGCCGCTTCACGGGTGCCCGCGTCGAGCGGCGTGCCGCCGCCGGCCTGGAGGCGTTGCAGCCAGTCGTCCAGCGCGCGCGATGTCAGCGGTCGCGCGCTGCTGACATCCAGGTGCAGGTTGGCACCCAGGCCCGCGAAACCGATGATGGCGATCTGCGCGCGTTGTTGATAGGCGCGTTGGATCAGTTGTCGCAACAGGCCCTTGATCAGCGCCAGGCTCGCCAGCATCGAGCCGGAACAATCCAGCACGAAGCAGTGCAGAAAACCGCCGCGCGCGCGTTGGCCGTGAAAGCGCAGATGCTCGCGGCGCAGTGCCTGCCCGCGTTTGGCGGCCAAGGTGCGCGGCCAGTGAATGCGCGCCGTGAAAAACGCGCCGAAGCGTTGGCCGCGCCCGCGCGCGGGCGAGCCCCGGCGTTGTGCGGCCGCCGCCCCGGTGCGGCGGCTCAGCGCTTTTTTCCGGGCAGCGGTTTCACTCCTTTCACCGGCAGCGCCGCCACCGGCTGCGGCGGCATTTCTCCCCAGGGATTGTCGTCGCCGCCGCCGGTTTGTGCCGGGGCATCGGCGGCCGAGGGCGGGGCGGGCGGTGCCTGCTCCGGCGCGGGCGGTTGATTGCGGCGGTGGTGCAGCGCCAGTTCCGCCACCGCCTCGACGTGTTGTTCGGTGACGGCGGCGCTGCCTTGCAATGCCGCCAGCGCGCGCGCGGCGCGCAGCATGACCAGATCGGCGCGCAGGCCGTCGACGCCGGCGGCGATGCACAACGCGCCGACGCGATCGTGCACGGCGTCGCTGAAGGAAAACTCCGGCAGGCGTGCGCGGGCGTGTTGAATGCGCGCCGCCAGTTGCCGCTGCCGATCCTCGAAACGCGCGCGAAATGCCGCCGGGTCGGCGTCGAATTGCAGGCGCGCCTTGACGATGGCGCGGCGCTCGAGCGGATCGGCGCAATTGCGCAGCGCCAGCGCCAGCCCGAAACGATCGCGCAGCTGCGGGCGCAGTTCGCCTTCCTCGGGATTCATGGTGCCGATCAACATGAAGCGGGCAGGGTGGCTGTGGGAAATGCCGTCGCGCTCGATGCGGTTGACGCCGCTGGCGGCCACGTCCAGCAATTGGTCGACCAGCGTGTCCGGCAGCAGATTGACCTCGTCCACATACAACACGCCGCCGTGAGCCTTGGCCAGAAGTCCCGGCGCAAAGCGCACTTCGCCGCCCTGCAACGCCGCCTCGATATCCAGCGTGCCGATCAGCTGTTCCTCGCTGGCGCCCAGCGGCAGCGTGACCCAGGTGCCGGCGGGTAACAGTTCCGCTATGGCGCGCGCGCTGGTGGATTTGGCGGTGCCGCGCGGACCTTCGATCAGCACGCCGCCGATGCCGTCGTCGATGGCCGCCAGCAGCAGCGCGCGTTGCAGTTCGTCCTGCCCGAGCAGGGCGCTGAACGGAAACAGCGGAAGTTCGGTGTCATTCACGTCGCGATTGCTCCAGAAAATATTCGCTGGCGAGCAGCTGCCGCTCCAGTTGCTGTCGGTACGCGCCGGGCTGTTGCCACAGGCCGCGTTGGATCGCCTCCAGCAGGCGTTCGCAGATATCGCGCAGGGCGTTGGGGTTGTGGCGTTGCAGGAAGTCGCGGGTGTCTTCGTCGTTGACGAAGGCATCGGTGATCAGCGCGTATTGGTAATCGTCGACCACGCGCGCGGTGGCGTCGAAGGCGAACAGGTAATCGACGGTGGCGGCGATTTCGAAGGCGCCCTTGTAGCCGTGCCGTTTCACGCCTTCGATCCATTTCGGATTGACGGCGCGGGCGCGCACCACGCGGCTGATCTCCTCTTGCAGGCTGCGGATGCGCGGCGCCTGCGGATTGCTGTGATCGCCGTGGTAGATCGTCGGCTGGCGCCCGCTGAAATGGCGCACGGCGGCGCTCATGCCGCCCTGGAACTGGTAGTAATCGTCGGAGTCGAGCAGATCGTGTTCGCGGTTGTCCTGGTTCTGCACCACCAGGTCGATGGTCGCCAGCCGCTCGCTGAAACGCTCCGGCGCCGGCGCGCCGTACTGGTTGCGATCGTAGGCGTAGCCGCCCCAGGCGCGATACGCCTCGGCCAGATCGGCGTCGTCCCGCCAGCAGCGTTCGTCCATCAGCGCCTGCAGACCGGCGCCGTAGGCGCCGGGTTTGGCGCCGAACACGCGCCAGCCGGCCTGGCGCCGCGCCTGCTCCGCGGCCAGTCCTTTTTGTCGCAGGGCGGCGCTGTCGCGCTGGATGCGCGCGCGGATCGGATTGATGTCCTCCGGTTCGTCGAGTTCCGCCAGCGCCTGCACCGCCGCGTCGAACAGCCGCATGACGTTGGCGAAGGCGTCGCGGAAAAAACCGGAGACGCGCAGTGTCACATCGACGCGCGGGCGATCGAGAATCGACATCGGCAGGATGTCGAAATCGGTGACGCGATGGCTGCCGCCGGCCCAGCGCGGGCGCACGCCGAGCAGCGCGAACGCCTGCGCGATATCGTCGCCGCCGCTGCGCATGGTGGCGGTGCCCCACACCGAAAGGCCGATGCTGCGCGGATAATCGCCGTGCTCCTGCAGGTAGCGTTTGATCAGCAGATGCGCCGATTTGAAACCGAGCTGCCACGCCGCCGGCGTCGGCACCGCGCGTGTATCCACCGAATAGAAATTGCGGCCGGTGGGCAGCACATCCGGGCGCCCGCGCGAGGGCGCGCCGCTCGGGCCGGGCGCGACGAAACGTCCGGCCAGGCCGTCGAGCAATCCCCGCCGCTCGCGTTCGCCGCAACACGCCAGCACGGGCGCCAACTGCGTGCGCACGCGCTCCAGCACGAGCTGCGCCGCGTTCAACTGCGCCGCGTGTTGCGGCTGCGCGAGTAATTGCTGCGCGAACAATTCGAGCCGTTCGCGGCTATCGCCGTGGTGGCGCCAGGGCGCATTGCTCACCGCCAGCAGCGGCGCCGGCCTCGGCCCGGTCCAGGGCGCGCTCCAGTCGGCGTCGAGCGGATCGAAATCCAGCGCGAAATCCGCGGCCAGCGCCGACAACAGACTGGCGTTGGCGCCTTTGCCGTCACCACTCGGAAAACGCGCCAGCGCCAGCAGCGTGTCGCGCTCCTGCAGCCCGGTGGGCGACACGCCGAAAATATGCAGGCCGTCGCGAATCTGCGATTCCTTCAATTCGCACAGATACGCGTCGGTGCGGGTCAGCAGAATGTCCTCGGCGTCGGTATCGTCCGGTTGCTCCAGGCCGAGATCGCGATGCAGGTTGCAGGCGACGATGGCTTCGAGAATGCTGCGGCGCAACACGCGCGCGCGGCGCTGGTCCACCAGCAGCGCTTCGTAGTATTCGTCGACCTGCCGCTCCAGGTCCTGCAGCGGACCGTAGGTTTCGGCGCGGGTCAGCGGCGGCATCAGGTGATCGATGATCACCGCCTGCGCGCGGCGTTTGGCCTGGCTGCCTTCGCCGGGATCGTTGACGATGAACGGATACAGGTGCGGCATCGGCCCCAGCAGGATATCCGGCCAGCAGCCGGCGCCGAGCGCCACGCTTTTGCCCGGCAGCCATTCGAGGTTGCCGTGCTTGCCCAGATGCACGACGGCATCGACGGCGAACACGAACCGCAGCCAGAAATAAAACGCGAGGTAATAATGCGGCGGCACCAGATCGGGGCTGTGATACGTGGCGTAGGGATCGAGGTGATAACCGCGCGCCGGTTGAATGCCGATGAACACGCCGCCGCAGCGCAGCCCGGCGATCATGAAGCGGCCGTTGCGCAGCATCGGGTCCTGTTCCGGCGCGCCCCAGCGCTGGTTGATCGCCGCGCGGTTCCGCTCCGGCAGCTGCGCGAAGAAACGCTGGTAATCGTCCAGCGCCAGGCTCTGGCGCGCCGGCCGCAGCGGCCACTGTTCGGGGTCGTTGGTGACGCCGCTCAGCAGTTCGTCGAGCAGCGCGTCGCCGTTTTCCGGGATATTGTCGAGCCGATAATTCTGTTCGCGCAGGGCGTTGAGGGCGACGATGGCGGAGGCGGGCGTATCGAGGCCGACGCCGTTGCCGATGCGGCCTTCGCGGGTGGGATAATTCGCCAGGATCAGCGCCAGTTTTTTTTCCGCGTTTGAAAGTGTGCGCAGGCGGCACCAGCGTTGGCTGAGCTGCGCGACGAATTGTATGCGTTCGGCATCGGCCTGGTATTCGACGATGTCGATCTGGGTGCGCGCGCAGCGGCGGCGACTGCCCTTGAAACTGACGGCGCGGGTGATGATGCGGCCGTCGACTTCCGGCAGCGCCACCTGCATGGCGATATCGCGCGGATTCAGTCCCTGGTTGTCGTCGAGCCAGTCCTCGCGGTTGCCGCCGCTGAGGATCACCTGCAACACCGGCGCGTCGCCGGCCAGCGCTTCGTTTTGCACGTCATCGAGCGCGGCCACGCTGAAGGCGGTGGTGTTGAGCACCAGCGCCGCGCCGTGGCGGCTGCACAGATGGCGCAGCGTCGCCAGGCACAGCGAATCCTTCAGCGAACTCAGCGCCAGCGGCAGCGGATTCAAACCGCAGCCTTGCAGCGCCGCGATCAGCGCATCGAACACGGCGGTGTTGCCGGCCTGCAGATGCGCGCGGTAGAACACCAGCGCCACCACCGGCGCCGCCTTCTGCCAGCGCGCGGGCCAGTACGCTTCGTCCACAGTGCCGCCGGCGCCGTAGATCGCGATTTCCGGCAGCGGCCGCGGCGGCAGCGGCGCCAGTGGCAGATCGAAAAAAACCGCGCCGAGATAATGGAAGAATTGGCGCGCGTTGTCGGCGCCGCCTTCGCGCAGATAACGCCACAATTGCCGGCAGTGCTCCGGCGCCGCGCGGCTCTTGCGCAGCAGGTTGACATCCTCGCTGTGATCGCCGGAAAACATGATCAGCTGCTGCCCGCGCGCCTCGGCCAGCGCCACCAGCTGTTCGGTGCCGTAGGGCCAGTAGGATTCACCGCCCAGATGATCGACGATCACCACCCGCGCGTGTTGCAGCACCTCGTCGATGTACAGGTCCACCGCCGCGCTCTGGCGCAGGTGCAGCAGATTGCACAGGCGCACGTCGGGAAAAGCGGCGGGCAGCGCCGCGCACGCCGCCGCCAGCAGCGCCAGCGTGGTGTCGGCGGCGCTCAGGATGACGATGTCGGCGGGGTCCTGCTCGACGCGCACCACGCCCATCGAGTCGTCGCTGAAGCCGCCGGGGCGGGTGGCCAGCAGATGCATCAGGCGCTCGTCGCGGCGTCGAGGGCCTGTTGCAGCACGGCCTGGTCCAATTGCTCGCCGATCAGCACGATGGTGGTGCCCGGTGTTTCATCCTCGCGCCAGCGGCGGTCGAAATAGGCATCGAAACGGCGGCCGACGCCGTGCACCACCAGCCGCATCGCCTTGCCGGGCAGCGCCGCGAAACCCTTCACCCGGTAAATGGTGTGGCGTTCCACCAGCTGCTGCAATGCCGCCAGCAAGGGCTCGCGCTCCATCTGCGGCAAGGTCACCACCACCGAATCGAAGGCGTCGTGGTCGTGATCCTCTGCATCGTGTTCGCCGTGGTGGTCCGGCCGCAGGTGAATCGTTTCCTCGGAAGCCTTGTTGAGGCCGAGCAGGATGTCGAGGTCGAGCCGGCCGTTGTGCGCCGGTACGATTTTCACCTCGGCCGGCACCTCGGCGCGGATCAGCGCTTCCACTTCGCCGCGCTCGCGCTCGCCGATCAGGTCGGCCTTGCTGATCACCACCAGATCGGCGCTGCTCAATTGATCCTCGAACAACTCGTGCAGCGGCGATTCGTGGTCGAGATTAGGATCGGCGCGGCGCTGCGCGTCCACCGCCTGCGGATTCTCCGCGAACTGGCCGGCGGCGGTGGCAGGGCCGTCGACCACCGTCACCACCGCGTCGACGGTGAAGGCGTTTTTGATGCTCGGCCAGTTGAACGCCTGCACCAGCGGTTTGGGCAGGGCGAGGCCGGAGGTTTCGATGATCAGGTGATCGAAATCGGCGCGGCGTTCGGCCAGCTGTTCCATCACCGGAAAGAATTCCTCCTGCACGGTGCAGCACAGGCAGCCGTTGGCCAGCTCGAACAGTTGCCCGGCCTGTTCCTGCTCCTCGCAGCCGATGTCGCAGCCCTTGAGGATTTCCCGGTCGATGCCGAGTTCGCCGAATTCATTGATGATCACGGCCACGCGCAGGCCCTGCCGGCCGACTTTGGTACTGCCGAGAATGTGGCGCAGCAGCGTGGTTTTGCCGCTGCCCAGGAAGCCGGTGATGATGGTGGCGGGAATTTTTGATGTCTGCATGGTCGCTCCGCGCGGCGTTGGGTTCACGGTGAAGGATGGGTGGTTTCGTTTTCGGTTTCGTGCGGCGGCGTGCGCGCGACGAAGTGGCCCTTGATGCCCTCCGGCCACAGTTTGTACGGCACCTGCCCGGTGTCCGATTGCTGGTAGTGGCGCACGTAGTCGAGCAGGGTGGCGGCATCGGCGGCGCTCGGCCGGAAATCGCCGATCACGTAATTGATCTTGCCGGGCGCGCGCAGGTGCACGGTGCAGTGGCGTTTGCACGCCATCAGGCAGCGCGTGCGCCGCAGTGTCAGGTCCGCCAGCGGTTCGCGTTCGAGCCGACGTTCGATGGCCGCGGCGAATTGCGCGCCGGCGGCTTCGCTGTCGTCATCGGCGCGAAAACCGCAGGTTTCACACACGTACAGCGTGGTCGTCATCGCGTGGCTCCAGGGCGGATTCGGCATCGGGTTCGTGGTGGCGCCAGGGCAGCACATAGCGCTGTTGTTCGTGTTCGCCGGACAGGGCGCTGACGCCGTAGACGCGGCGGATGTGTTCGGCGCTCAGCACCGCCTCGCTGTTGCCCTGCACCACCAGGCGGCCGCGATCGAGCAGCGCCACACGGTCGCAGAAGCGGCTGGCCAGGGTGAGGTCGTGCAGCACCACGATCACGATGTGGCCGGCGCGGCAGTAGTCGCGCAGCAGCGTCATCATGCGCAGCTGGTGATACGGATCGAGCGCGGCCACCGGTTCGTCCGCCAGCAGCACCTCGGCCTCCACCGCCAGCGCGCGCGCCAGCATGGCCCGCGCACGTTCGCCGCCCGACAGGCGATTGAGCGGGCGCTGCGCCAGCGCTTCCAGGCCGGCGCGTTGCAGTGCGCGGCGCACCGCCGCGTCGTCCGCGTCGGCGCGGCGGCCGTGCGGATAACGGCCCAGCGCCACCAGATCGGCCACGCAGATCGGCCAGCTCCAGTCGTGGTTCTGGCTGAGATAGGCGATGCGGCGCGCGCGCTGCGCCACCGGCATGCGCTGCACGTCGTGTTCGTTCCAGCGCACCGCGCCGCGATACGGCGCCAGCTGCGCGATGCACTTGAGCAGCGAGGTCTTGCCGGCGCCGTTGGGGCCGACCAGCGCCAGCATGTCGCCGCTGCTGGCGCTCAGCGAAATGTCGGCGAGCACCGTGTTGGAAACGCCGTCCAGGGTCAGCGTGCTCATGCGTATCTCCCGCGCGAGCGCACGATAAGCCACAGGAAAAACGGCGCGCCGAGCAGGGCGGTGACCACGCCCAGCATCAGTTCCTGATCGGTCTTGATCAGGCGCAGCGCGATATCCGCCAGCAGCAACAGCAGCGCGCCGCCCAGCGCGCTCGGCAGCAGCAGCGCGCGCGGGCGATGGCCGACCCAGGGCCGCACCATGTGCGGCACCACCAGGCCGATGAACCCGATGGCGCCGGCCACCGCCACGCCCGCACCGACGCACAGCGCGGTGCCGAGAATGATGCGCGCGCGCAGGCGCGGCAGATCGACGCCGAGGCTGCGCGCGCTGTCCTCGTCGAGGGTCAGCGTATCCAGGGCGCGGCCGCTGCCGAACAGCAGGCACCAGCCGGCCAGCATGAACGGCAGGCACAGTTGCAGATCGCCGAAGCTGCGGTCCTTGAGCGAGCCGAGCAGCCACAGCACCATGTCGTTCACGTCGAAGGGCGTGGGCGCGAGATTGAGCGCCAGCGAGGTGCAGGCGGCGGCCAGCGACGACAGCGCGACGCCGGCCAGGATCAGCGTCAGGGTCGAGGCCCGATGCCGCGCCAGCGCGTACAGCGCGGTGGTCGCCAGCGCCGCGCCGAGCATGGCGCCCAGCGGCAGCAGCCAGGTGCTGAGCGCGGTCAGCCCGAAATACAGCGTCAGCACCGCGCCCAGGCTGGCGCTGGCGGAAACGCCGAGCAGGCCGGGTTCGGCCAGCGGATTGCGCAGCAGGCTTTGCAGGCAGGCGCCGGCCAGGGCCAGCGAGCCGCCCACCGCCCAGGCCAGCACGATGCGCGGCAGGCGGATATCGCGCACGATCACCGCGTCGCTGTCGGCGCCGCCGTCGAGCAGCGCGCGCAGGATGGTCGAACCGGACAGCGGCACGTAACCGATGAACAGCGCCGCCAGACTGACGGCCAGCAGCGCCGCCAGCAGGGCCGCGCTCAGCCGGTTCTCGGCCAGCAGCCGCGCCAGCGGGCGGGACGGGTGGGTGGCAGAGACAACAGCGGTCACGACGCATTCTCCCGTTCGGTGTCGGGGCGCGGCGCGGCGATCCGCACCGGGCCAGCCGGTGGTCGGCCGGCAGCCGGGGCATGGGCGAAGGCAACGGCGGTCACGGCGCACTCTCCCGTTTGGCGTCCAGGTGCAGCGCGGCGATCTGCGCCGCGATCTGTTCGGCGGCCTCCACCAGCTGCCAGCCGCCGCAGCTCCAGTAGCGGGTGGGCGCCTCGATGTGCGGGCGCGTTGCCAACAGCCGCGCCACCACCGGGTGCTGCGCGTACAGGGTTTTGCTGAGCGGGCGCTGGCGCTCGAAATAACCGAGCACGAACAGATCGGGCGGCTGCGCCACCAGATGTTCCAGCGGGTAGCGGCCCCAGCCGCGGATGCCGTCGCGCGCCGGCAGATTGGTCAGCCCGAGCAGCTCGAACACCGCGTCGACAAAGGTATCGGTGCCGGCGCTGCCGCCGTTGCCGCGCAGGTACAGCACCGACAGCGGCGTGGCTTCGCGGCGCAGGCGGTCGGTGCGCGCTCGCAGGTCGGCGATCAGTGCGCGGCCTTTGCGTTCCTGCCCGAGTTGGTCCGCCAGCTTCTGGGTGGCGTCGAAAATCGCCGGCAGGGTTTGCGGATTGGGCAGGGTGACGATGCGGATGCCGCGCCCGGCCAGCAGTTTGCCCTGGCGACTGCCGGCCCAGCTGCGTGAGGCCAGCACGATATCGGGCCGCCAGCGCAGGATTTCCTCGGCGCTGGCGCGATTGGCCGGGTAGCGCCGCGCTGTTTCCGCCAGCAATGAGACCTCCGGGTCGGAAGCCTTGGTCGAGACGGACAGGATCTGTTCCGGCGCGGCCAGACTCAGCAACGCCTGATCCGCGCACAGATTGGTGGACACCACCGTCGGCAGCGCCGCCGCGGCGCGTCCGGCCAGCAGGGCGGCGAGCAGGGCCGCGGCCCGCATCGAGCGCGGCGGCTGAAACGAAATCAAGCGGTTCATGCGCAGGTTGCGTCGGTCGGTGGACGGGGCAATCGTTGCGTCTCGTACAGGCTCGATGCCGCGCGCCTTGCCGGGCGCGCGGGTCGATCAGCGCGCGGATCTGCGCAGCGCCGTCGCAAAGGTCGCGCCCAGCAGCAGCCAGAACAGCGCGTTGGCGACGGTGGTGGCGATCCGGAATTGGGTTTGCAGCGTCGCCGGCGCCAGGCTGGCTTCGACATCCGGCTGCGGCGCGCCCACCAGATGCGGCGCCAGCAGCAGCGCCAGGCCCAGCGCCCGCGCCCACCAGCGCCGTTGCAGCACCAGCAGGGCGCCGCCGACGGCGCTGGCGCCGACCGTGGCCAGCCACCAGTGCTGGCGCGCGCCCAGTTCGGCGGCGGCGGTGCCCGGCAGCTCCGGCGGCAGGCCGAGGCCGGGGGCGACGAAAAACACCAGGAAACCGCAGGCGCCGACCAGCAGCCCCTGCCACACACCGTCGGGCGCGCGCCACAGCCAGCACAGCCCGGCCAGGATCAGCGCGTAGCCGAATCCCAGCGCGATATTGGCGGCGAGGGTGAACAGCGTGCGTTGCCAGCCGTTTTCCGGCTTCCACTCGCTGTGATCGTGGTGATGGCCATCGACATGCTGGTGGGAGTGCCCGTCCGCCGCCGCTGCGTCGGCCGCATCGTGGCTGTGGGCGACTGCGTCGCCGTGGGTGGCAGCGCTGTCCTCGTAGGTTTCCGCCCGCAGGATCAACGGCGTGATCCACAGGCTCTGCACCATCGTCAGCACCAGCGCCGCGAGCAGCGCGCCCGCGGCCGCGGCGATCAACACCGGCCTCAACAGGGTCATTGGCATGATGCGGCGATCAGTGGCAGGGAAAGGCGACGCTGTGCCGGGTATCGTGCGCGGCGTTGTGCACCGCGGCGATGGGCACGAAACCAACCAGCGCGATCAACAGCGCGCCGGCGCCCAACGCGGAAAAACCGGCGACGAGGCGCGAGGCGACGGAGGAAAAATCAGTGGCGAGGGGCAGTGCGCGTTGCATGCGGCAGCTCCAGTTCATCAGGGAGATTGCGCTGACGAGGGAGGGGAATAGCCACAGACGGGTACACGCAAATTGATCGGAACCGGCCCGGCCTCTGCCCACCGCAGATCAGCACCCGTGTTCAGGCCGGTCTCCGGGCTTGCGAATGGTTGTCCTGGACAACCCCGGTAACCACGCCTTCCCGCGCAATCGCAGTGGCCGAGTGTGGTTCCGTTATTCGCTTACCGTTGCGGGGGCAGCGCCGGCCTTGTGTCCGCAGCGAGGCGGAACACGCACCGGCTTCCCGTTTCACCCCGCCGACGACGGTCGTTGGGGCACCTGAAGCGCGGCCATCATAATGAGTGCGCCGGCACAGCGTCAACTCGCGCGGCGCCGCGCGCGTTTCATCGCGCCGTTCTTTCCTTCCTGTTCATGCGTGGCCGCAATCACGGACCGGCGCCCGCGAACTTTGTAATTTGTACAACGCCGACAGAAAAATGTGCCCGCGCCTGCCTTTCGCAGGCGGGGCCGGTGCAAGGATTTTTTTCCGCTTTTCTCCGCGGCGGGCACGCCCGCCGTCGCCGCCTCGAAGGCTGCGTTGGAACTCAACCCGGGATTGACGCCCGCCAACTTGCGGCATGGCATTTGCTGCATGCGCAGGACCCGATGCAACCGGGCGCGATTTTGGCGCAGCGATAAAAGGACAAGGGCGATGCGTGTGGAAATAGCGACTTGCATATTGGCGTTTTCGCTGGCGATGTTGTTGCCGGATTCCATCCTGCCGGTTGCCGATCCCCTGACGCGCGATGTGTCGCCGCGCGATGCCGCGGGCGGTCGCGCGGTGCAGCCCTGGTCGCCTTCGACGGCGCGCGCGAATGCGGTGCGCGGCGCCAGCGCCGAGCGGGTCGATTTCGATAAGCAGACCGGGGCCGACCGCTGCCGCGCGGATGCGCGCGCGCAGCAGAGCGGCGCGGATTTCGAGCGCCTGCAAAACGTATGGTGACAGCGCCGGCGCGATTCATCGGATCGCGACGACGATCGCCATGAAACACCGATCGCGGCCGACGGCGCGCGATGCGAAATCCGATGGTATTCGGCCGACGCAGCTGACGACTCTGTGAACGCGGGAGGCAGCCAATGATCATCGACGCCAATAAAAACACGCTGCACAACGCGCGCGCCGGCACGCCGCCGGAGGAGCCGCCGGCGCCGTCCACGCCGCCCGAACCGACGCCGCCGGAGCGGCCGGTGCCGCCGCCCAATCCCGAGTTTCCCGATCAGAGCCCGGCCGACGTGCCGCAGCCGGACCCGGTGCCGACACCCGACGACGCGCCGATTCCCAGGGCGCTGTCGCTCGCCGAGTGGGTCAACGAGGCCGCGTTCCTGCTGTCGGGCGAGGCGCGCTGTCGATGAGAATCGGCCGGCGCGGGTTTGATTAAAAAGGATGATGGCAACGACCCAACGAGTCTTTTACGCTGCCGGGGAGTATCGCGCATCGACCGCGAAGCCAGCGCGCCGGCGCTGATTGCGTGGTTGAAATTCAAAACGCTGCCCGGATGCGGAGTGTGATGAATTGTTGTATGGGGTGCTATGAATAACATTCGATCAGAGCTTCGTCCGATCCTGTCCCTGTTTTTATCGGTGTGTTCCTGTTGCCTGGCGGCCGGTGCCGCGGCCGAGGACGGCAAGGGCACCTTCACCGTGGCGCTGGAAAACGACCTGTTCGGCGCGGGCACCGACAAGCACTACACCCACGGCACCGAACTGACCTACGCCAGCGATACCTATCAGCCCAACTGGTTTCTCAAGCTGGCCTCGTGGATGCCGTTCTACGAGCCCAATTCGGAAAGCCGTTTCGTGGTATCGCTGGGGCAGCAGATCTATACGCCTTCCAATATTCATATCAAGGAACCGATCGAAAACGATCGTCCCTACGCCGGCTGGTTGTACGTGAGCGTCGGCCTGCTCACCGATCACCGCCAGGACCAGCGTCATGTCGACAAGGTCGACCTGGTGCTGGGGCAGGTCGGCCCGGATTCCGGCGCAGACAGCGTGCAGCGTTTCATCCACAAACTCACCGGCAGCGATAAACCGCGCGGTTGGGACAACCAGCTGCACAACGAAACCACCTTCGACATTCAATATCAGCGCGAGTGGATGCTGCCGCTGGTCGACAACACGCTGGATGTCGTGCCGCGCGTGGCGGCGACGCTGGGCACCGCCCATCGCGATATCGGCGCCGGCTTCACCCTGCGCTGGGGCTCGGGGGTGGGATCGGATTTCGGACCGCCGCTGATCCGGCCGAGCGCCGCCGGCAGCCAGTATTTCACGCCCAACCAGTCGTTTTATTGGTATCTGTTCGGCGGCCTGCACGGCCGTTATGTCGAGCACAATATTTTTCTCGACGGCAATACCGATCACCACAGCCTCAGCGTCTCCAAGAACAGCTGGGTCGGCGAGGTCCAGGCCGGCGCGGTCCTGGGTTGGGGCAACCTGCGCATCACCCTGACGGAAATCATCCGTACCCGCGAATTCGAAGGGCAGCGCGACCCGGACGAGTTCGGCGCGATCGCGTTTTCCTATCGCTTCTGAACAGCCGCCGTCAGCGGCGCGATTGCCGCGCGCCGCTCCCGCATCGCCGGTGTTCGAATGACAATGCTGCGAACGATCGTGGCGCAAGCCGTTGTGCGTAACAAGGCCGCGTTGCGGACAATGATACAGAAATAACCCCCACTTGGGATGATATTGGTTTTCCTTCCCGGACATTTGTCGATATTCAGGCTTGAAGCAAAAGAAATGTCGGCAAAAGAAATTGCGTTGTCGACACGCTTTTGTTTAAGTGCGCTGTGCCGGCGGCGTTTGTAATTCTTGCCGCGGCTTGTAAAAACGCGCGCCGGTTTGCCGCTTCATTTCC
>Ga0164243_10008174_pt1 | contig 15504 bp, 18 predicted proteins | sample OricompcompostOP_FD_108781 | JGI IMG/M metagenome (GOLD analysis project Ga0164243, IMG submission 108781) | Organic Plus compost microbial communities from Emeryville, California, USA - Original compost - Organic plus compost (OP) | ecosystem: Engineered > Solid waste > Mixed feedstock >... | reverse complement strand
GCCCGTTCTCCGCACCGACGAGACCTTCGCGCTCAAGATGCCGGGCGCGGCCGATCTCCGCGCGCGCTGGGCCAAAGGCGATGTGGCCGCGCGGCGCGCGCTGCTCGAGGCCGAGGCCAAGCGGCTGGGCATAGACAGCGTCGATCTCGCCAATTTCAGCGGGAAGCCCAACGCCATCGATCTCATCGAATGGTTCGCCTCAGCCAACGACCTGTCCGCGATCCTCGACAAGCTGCGCCGCGAGGCGGGTGAGCGGGCGCTGGATATCCTGGCGGTCAATCCCGGCACCGATCCCACCACCGCCGCGCTGTTCGACTATATCGGCTACAAGGGCGGCTCCGAGCCCGGCGTGATCGCATTGAGCTATCTGGTGCGCGACAAGCGGGGCCGCTGGTTTGCGGTAAGCGGCGCGTGGAACGATCCGGAGCGCGAGGTCGACAACAGCCGCTTCAACGCGCTGATGAGCCGCGCGCTTGTGCTCACGGCGCGCTGAGATCTCAGTTCAGAGGTCCCCGGGCGGGTTCATCCGCAGTTCGTGGTAGAGCGTGCGGCGCATCGTCGCGAAGATCATCAGCCCGAAGCCGGCGGTAATCGCGACGATACCCAGCGTGCGGAGCAGTCGCGGATCGACCGCACCCTTGCTGGCGTAGAGCAGCGCGAGCCCGATCAGCGCAAAGGCGATGCCCGAGAAGCGCGTGCGCCGCGCAACGCCGCGCAGCTCCCGCCGATAAGCCGCGCGCTCGGCGGGATCGGAGAGATTGGGCGGCGGCCGTCCGGTCATGCCCATTCGGCCGACAAAAGCCCGAAGATCAGGCTGTCGCGGATGCCCAGATGCGTCTCCCATTCGCCACGCAGATGCCCCTCGCGCCGAAAGCCCAGCGATTCGAGCAGCCGGATCGAACCGGCATTGTCGGGATCGCAATCGGCGAAGATCCGGCGCAGCCCCATCGTCGCGAAGCCGTGATCGATCACCGCCGCCACCGCCTCGCGCGCATAGCCCTGCCCCCAAAAATCGCGGTGAAGGACATAGCCGAGCTCGCGCACGCCGTCGCGGTGCACACCCAGCGTCACCCAGCCGAGCGCCTGCCCGCCATCCTCGGTGATCGCCCAGGTCAGCCAGTCGTCCTGCGCGGCATTGCCTGCCACATAGGTCCGGGTCTCCGCGAGATCGGCATGGGGCGGGCCCGACCAGTAGCGCATGGTTCGTTCATCGGCGAACACCGGATGCAGCGTATCGGCATCGGCATGGACGAGCGGGCGCAGCACGAGCCGCGCGCTCGCCAGCGTCGGCGGCATCACTGACCGGTCAGCGCCGCGACCAGCGCCTTCACCTTCTTCTGGCGCCATTGCGGCAGCGGAGCGATCAGCCAATAGGCGAGCGGCGAGGCCCGCGGATTGTCGAGCGCCTTCACCCGGCCCGAGGCCAGATCGCCCTCTGCGAGCAATTGCGGCACGCACGCCCGGCCGAAGCCGTTGGCGGCGGCGTCGATCGCGAGCCCGGCATCGGCGACGCGCAGCGCCTCCTCGTCGGCGGGGCAGCCCGGCCAGGAGATACGCGTGTCGGCGGGGCTGTCGGGCGCCGCCACGGTCACGAAGGCGCCGTCGGCGAGCCGCAGCCCCTCATGCTCGCCCGGCCCCTCGGCAAGGCGGATGGCGAGATCGAGATTGGCCTCGGTGAAATCGAGATCATTCTCGGCCGCGATCAGCGCGAAGCGCAGCTCCGCGTCGCTGCGGCCATAATCGGCGAGCCGCGGCGCGAGCCATTTGGCGGTGAAGTCGCGCGGCGCGGCGATGGTCAGCGACTTCGAGGACTGGCCCGCCTGCATCGCGCGGACCGATTCCTCGAACTGGAGGAAGCCGGCGCGCAGCGCGTCGAGCCCGGCCTCGCCTTCGGGCGTCAGCTCAAGCCCCTTGGCGGTGCGGCGGAACAGCACCACGCCCAGCGTATCCTCCAGCGCGCGAATCTGCTGGCCGACTGCGGCGGGAGTCACCGCCAGCTCGTCCGCCGCGCGGGTGAAGCTCAGATGGCGCGCCGCGGCATCGAGCACGCGCAGGCCGTTCAGGGGGAGATGGGTGCGCTTCATTCGGCGCTCACCGGCGCGTGCAAGGGAAAGCGCGGGATCTTCACGTCGAAGCCCGAGCCATCCTCGCCCGCCATATGATAGCTGCCCTGCATCATGCCGGTGGGCGTGGAGAGCGGGCAGCCGGAGACATAGTCATAGGCCTCGCCGGGCGCGATGATCGGCTGCTCGCCGACCACGCCCTCGCCCTCGACCGAGTGCCGCGCGCCGCGACCATCGGTGATCACCCAGTGGCGCGCGAGCAACTGGACGGTCATGTCGCCGTCATTCTCGAGGCGGATATGATAGGCCCAGAACCAGCGCCCACGCTCGGGCTCCGACTGTTCGGGAAGGTAGCTCACCGCGACGCGGACCGTGATTCCCCTGGTGGTCTCGGCATGGGGGAACAGCGCCTTCACAATCCGACCGCCTTCAGAGCCTGGTCGAAATCCTCGATCACATCGTCGGGATCCTCGAGACCGACATTGAGGCGCAGCATCCCCTCCTCCACGCCCATGCCGAGACGGACCTCTTCGCTGAGGCCGGCATGGGTGGTCGAGGCCGGATGGGTCATCAGGCTGCGCGAGTCGCCGATATTGTTCGAGATGTCGACGAGCTGGAGCGCGTCGAGCAAGCCGTGCGCCTGCTTGCGCCCGCCATCGAGATAGACCGAGAAGATCGGGCCGCATGCCTTCATCTGGCGCATCGCGAGTTCATGCTGCGGATGGCTCGGCAGCCCGGGATGCAGGATGCGCGGCACGCGTTCCTCGAGGAAGCGACCAACCTTCAGCGCGTTCTCGCTCTGGCGCATGATACGCAGCTCGAGCGTCTCGAGCCCCTTCAGCACCACCCAGGCGTTGAACGGCGCGAGGGTCGGCCCGGTGTTGCGGGTAAAGGCGAGCAGCGTATTCTCGATGAAGTCCTTGGTGCCGCATACCGCGCCCGCGAGCACGCGCCCCTGCCCGTCCATCATCTTGGTGGCCGAATAGGCCACGACGTCGGCGCCGAACTCGATAGGACGCTGGAGCACCGGCGTGGCGAAGGCGTTGTCGACCACGGTGGTGATGCCGTGCTCGCGCGCGATCGCGCAAACCGCAGCGAGATCGACCACATCCATCGTCGGATTGGCGGGGGTCTCGAAGAAGAAGACCTTGGTATTGGGCCGGATCGCGTCGCGCCACGCATCATTGTCGCGCGCGTCGATGATCGTGCTGGTAATGCCGAAGCGCGGCATCAGGCTGTCGGTAAGCCAGCGGCACGATCCGAACGCGGCGCGCCCGGCGACGACATGATCGCCCTGGCTCAATTGGCAAAGCAGCGCCGCGGTCATCGCCGCCATGCCCGATGCCTGGGCACGGCACGCCTCTGCCCCCTCCATCAGCGCGATGCGCTGCTCGAGCATCTGGGTGGTGGGATTCTGGAGGCGCGAATAGGTCATCCCGGCCTGCTCGCCCGCGAAGCGCGCGGCGGCGTCGCCGGCGCAATCATAGGCATAGCCCGAGGTCAGGAACAGCGCTTCGCTGGTCTCGCCCCATTCGGAACGCGCGGTTCCGCCGCGTATCGCCTGCGTGGCGGGTCGCCATTGGCGGGTGACCGCCTGATCCTGCCCGGTCTTCCTTTTCATCGCGCTGCCTTTTGGTTTCCGAGCGGGCTCAGGTCAATGCGGCGATGACGGTATCGCCCATTTGCGCGGTGGTCATCGTGCCGCCGAGATCGGCGGTGCGCGCGCCGCCTGCCAGCGCGGCCGCCACCGCCGCCTCGATCCGGTCGGCCGCCGCCGCCGCCCCAAGCGAATAGCGAAGCATCATCGCGGCCGAAAGGATGGTGGCGAGCGGGTTCGCCTTACCCTGCCCTGCGATATCGGGCGCAGAGCCGTGGATCGGCTCGTACAGCCCCTTGCCCGCGGCATCGAGCGAGGCCGAGGGCAGCATACCGATCGAACCCGCGCACATGCTGGCCTGGTCCGAGAGTATGTCGCCGAACAGGTTGCCGGTGACGATCACGTCGAACTGGCCGGGATCGCGCACGAGCTGCATCGCGGCATTGTCGACATACATATGGCTGAGCGCGACATCGGGATATTCGGCGGCAACCTCGGTCACCACGTCGCGCCAGAGCTGGGAGGTTTCGAGCACATTGGCCTTGTCGACCGAGCAGAGCCGCCCGCGTCGCGCCTGGGCGGTGCGGAAGCCGGCATGGGCAATGCGCGCCACCTCGTCCTCGTCATAGGACATTACGTCATAGCCCTGGCGGCGACCGGCGGGAGTGGTGCGGAATCCCTTCTCGCCGAAATAGACGTCGCCGTTCAATTCGCGGACGATGACCAGGTCGATCGCGCCGGCGACCTCCGGCCGGAGCGCCGAAGCCTCGGCGAGCTCGGGGAACAGCTTGGCGGGGCGGAGATTGGCGAACAGCGCAAGCTCCTTGCGCAGGCCGAGGATCGCCTGCTCGGGCCGCAGATGCCGTTCGAGCGCATCGCACGACGGATCGCCGACCGCACCGAACAATATGGCATCGGCGCGGCGGGCGAGATTGAGCGTCTCGGGCGGCAAAGGATGCCCGGCCGCCTTGTAGGCCGCGCCGCCGACCGCCGCGCTCTCGAAGGTCAGGCCGCAGCCCGCCGCATCGAGGACGCGCACCGCCTCCGCGATCACTTCGGGTCCGATTCCGTCTCCGGGCAGCAGCGCAACAAACATGGGGCCTCCATTCTTGCGAAACCATTCCGGTTCAGGTCGAACAGGCCGGGTCCGGTTTCGTTTATTCTCCGGGATTTCCGAGCCGGCAGGTGCACACCGCGTGCCCCGAAATCCCACCGGGCAGCCCTTGCCCGCGCTCAACCGCTCACGCAACCGCTCTCTTGAGCCGATCGACCAGCCGCACACGGGCCGCCATCACGTCGATGCGGCGTTCGGCGAAGATATGCGTATCGAGCGCCGCGCCGGTGCGCGCGAGCGCGGCGAAGACCGCCGCCCAGTCGGCCTCGGCGAGATCGGGCAATCGTTCCAGCCCGAAGCCGAGCTCGGCGAGGATGAGCAGCTCGTAACGTGCCAGCGCCGCCGCCCAACCGCGCGCGGCGGGCGCCGCCTCGATCGCGCCGAGCACGCCGTCGAGCGCAGCATGGACGCGGGGATAGGGCTGGCCCTCAGGCAGCGCCGCGGCGGCGAGCGCGGTGGTCCAGTCGAGCGCGGCGGCGGCGAGCGGTTCGGCCATCAGCGGCCCGCGGCTGTGGATCAGCTCGACGGTCAGGCCCGCGAGCTGATCCTCGGTGCGGGCGCGAAACTCGGCGAGCACGATGTTCGACGGCAACAGTACCGGACGCATCATCCGCGAGCGTCCACCGCGCACATAGCCGGCAAGCAGCCCATCGGCCTCGGTCAGCACGCGGACGATCGCGCCATGCTCGCCATGCTGGCGCACCGCGCACACGATGCCTGGCGCGCGAATGAGCATCAGCGCGCGCCGTGGAAGAAGTCGTAGATCCCCTGCGCCATCGCCTTCGAGACGCCGGGCGCCTTTTGCAGATCCTCCAGCGACGCGCCCTTGACCGCGCGCGCGGTGCCGAAATGCATCAGCAGCGCCTTTTTGCGCGCGGGGCCGATACCGGGGACCTCGTCGAGCGTGCTCACCCCGATCGCCTTGGCGCGCCGGGTCCGGTGCGCGCCGATCGCGAAGCGATGCGCCTCGTCGCGCAACCGCTGGAGGTGGAACATCACCGGCGAATTGACCGGCAGGGTGAATTCGCGCCCGTCGGGAAAGTGAAAGGTCTCGCGGCCCGCGTTGCGGTCGGGGCCCTTTGAGACGCCGATGATCGGCACGTCCTCGATGCCCAGTTCGTCGAGCACGCCCTTGACCGCGCTCACCTGACCCTTGCCGCCGTCGATCAGCACCAGATCGGGCCATTCCTTGCCCTCGCGGTCGGGGTCCTCGCGCTGCGCGCGGCCGAAGCGGCGCTCCATCACCTCGCGCATCATCGCGAAATCGTCGCCCGGCACGGTCTCCGCGCGCTTGATGTTGAACTTGCGATACTGGCCCTTGCGGAAGCCCTCGGGCCCGGCGACCACCATCGCGCCGACCGCGTTGGTGCCCTGGATATGGCTGTTGTCATAGATTTCGATGCGGTCGGGCGGCCCTTCGAGCTCGAACAGCCCGGCCATTTCGCGGAAGATCCTGGCCTGGGTCGTACTTTCCGCCATGTGGCGGTCGAGCGCCTCCTCGGCGTTGCGCTGCGCCTGCTTGAGCAGGCGGAGACGGTCGCCGCGCTGGGGCACCGAGATCGCGACCTTGCCGCCCGCGGCCTCGCACAGCGCCTCGGCAAGCAGATCGCCCTCGGGCAGCGTGCGATCGAGCAGGATGGTGCGCGGCGGAGGCACCTCCTCATAGAATTGGACGAGGAAGCTGGTGAGCACCTCTGCCTCGGGCACATCGGCGGTATGCACCGGGAAGAAGGCGCGATGCCCCCAATTCTGGCCGCCGCGGATGAAGAAGGCCTGGATACACATCACCCCCGACTTGCAGGCGAGCGCGAAGACATCGGCATTGCCGACGCCTGCGGCGTTCACCGCCTGACTACCCTGGATGAAGGTCAGCGCCTTCAGCCGGTCGCGATAGACCGCGGCCATCTCGAAATCCATGTTCTCGCTGGCGGCCTGCATCGCCTCGGCCAGCTTGGCCTGAACCTTGGTCGACTTGCCCGCGAGGAAATCCTTCGCATCGCCGACAAGCTCGGCATAATCGGCCTGGCTGATCCGGTCGACGCACGGCGCCGAGCAGCGCTTGATCTGGTAGAGCAGGCACGGCCGGTCGCGATTGGCGAAGAAGCTGTCGGTGCAGCTTCTGAGCAGGAACAGCTTCTGCAGCGCGTTGAGCGTACGCCCCACCTCCCCTGCGCTGGCGAAGGGACCGTAATAATTGCCCCTGATCTTGTGGGCGCCGCGATGCTTCTGGATGCGCGGAAACGGGTGGTCGGCGCGCAGCAGGATGAAGGGAAAGCTTTTGTCGTCGCGCAGCAGCACGTTGTAGGCAGGCCGGAATCGCTTGATGAGCTGCGCCTCGAGCAGCAGCGCCTCCGCCTCGTTGTTGGTGGTGACCACGGTCATCGAGCGGGTCTGCGAGACCATCCGCTTGAGCCGGACCGGCAGCCGCGCGACCTGGGTATAGCTGTTGACGCGGTTCTTCAGGCTGCGCGCCTTGCCGACATAGAGCACGTCGCCGCGCGCATCCTGCATCCGGTAGACCCCCGGGCGCGACGGCAGCGTCTTCAGCACATTGCGGATCGCCGCCACCCCCGCGTCAAGATCGGGCGTGTCGGAGCCGCGAACCGCGTAGGTGGCCTTTTCTTCGTTGAACCGGTCGGGCGACTGGGGAGACGAGGGCATGGGAGGGATTTAGGCGCTGGGCAGTGAAATGCCCAGCGGCTCGACCACCGAGAGCCGAATAAGACCCCGCGACACCGGGCCTGACGATGGGCGGATCAGTTCAGCCGGTTGCCGAGGCCGGCGATGGTCTCGTCGACCAGCACCTTATCCTGCGCCGGGCCGTGGCCTTCCGCGATCAGCGTCGCGGCGGCGGCGGCGGCGGCGCTCGCGGCCTTGGCGCGGATGTCAGCGACCGCGGCACGCTCGGCGGCGGCGATCTTGTCCTCGGCCATCTTCGCGCGGCGGCGAGTCAGGTCCTTCGCCGCCGTCTTGGCATCGGCCAGGATCTGTTCGGCCTCCGCCTCGGCATGGGCGCGCATCGTCGCGGCCTCGCCCTCGGCGGCCTTCACCTTCGCCTCATATTCGGCGCGCAGCGCCTCGGCCTCGGCGCGAAGCTGCTTGGCCTCGTCGAGCTGTTCGCGGATCGCCGCGATCTTGCGGTCGAGCGCGCCGCCGATCAGCGCGGGCACCTTCTTCCAGAGCAGGATCGCAATGAAAGTCGCCATCGCCAGCGCCACCAGGAAGGTGGGGCTCAGGATGAAATCGGACACAGTCGCCGGGTGCGCGGCGCCGTGCGCCTCGGTCGAGGCGTGCAGCCCCTCGGCGGTATCGGCGTGCGCCAGATTCTCGGCCACCAGCGCCGAACCGTTGATCGCGGTGGAAGTCGCCTCAGACATTGGCCAATGCCGCCTTCACTGCCTTGGCCGCCTGGGCCTGGGTTGTGTTCGCGCCCGAAAGACGGGCGACCATCGCCTGCGCGGCCTCGGTCGCGACGCCCTCGATATCGGCGAGCGCGGCCTCCGAAGCGGCCTTGATCCGCGCCTCGGCCGCGGCAAGCGTCTCGGCATTCTCGGCATCGGCCTTGGCCAGCGTCTTTTCGGACGCCGCCGCCGCCTGCGCCTTGGCCGCCTGGGTCAGCTTGAGCGCCTCGGTGCGGCTGGCCTCGGCCTTTGCCCGATAGGCTTCCTCGCGGGCGTCCGCCTCCTGGCGGGCACGCTCGGCAGCGGCAAGATCTTCCGCGATCTGCTTGTCGCGCGCGTCCACCGTGCCCTGCACCTTGGGCACCATGCCCAGGCCGATCACGAAGAAGACCGCGCCGAAGATCAGCAGCAGCCAGAAGATCTGCGACGAATAGGTCGCGGCGAGCTGGGCGATTTGAGGCATCGGGTCTCTACCTGTCCTGCCGCCCGGCGAACCGGGCGGAGGATGGAACGCTTGTTACGCGACGAAGATCAGGATCATCGCGACGACGAACGCGAGCAGGCCGAGAAGCTCGGCGGCCGCGAAGCCGATGAACAGACGGCCCTGCTGGCCATCGGCGGCAGCCGGATTGCGGAGCGCGCTCTCGAGGAACGAGCCGAACACGTTGCCCACGCCGATCGCGGCCATGCCCGCGCCGATCGCCGCGAGGCCGGCACCGACGAGCTTTGCTGCTTCTGCGTCCATTTCTTAAACTCCCTTGATAAAATCAGATGACAGTGGATTGAAAACTCAGTGAAGATTCTCGGCGTCGTTGATATACAACGAGGTCAGCAAGGCGAACACATAAGCCTGGATGCCGGCGACCAGCACCTCCAGCGCGCAGATAGCGACCATCAGGATGAAGCTGGGGCCGCCGATCGCGAGACCATAGCCGATGCCGGCATTGGTGCTGTCGATCACGAAGCTCGACAGCACTTCGAGCAGCACGTGCCCCGCCATCATCGCCACGAACAGTCGCAGCGCGAGGCTGAACGGGCGGACCATGAACGAAACCAGCTCGATGATCGGGATCAGCCACAAAAGCCACCAGGGCGTTCCGTGCGGCACGAACAGCGAGAAGAAATGGAGGCCGTGCCGCCAGAAGCCGACGATCAGCACGATCGAGAAGCTCAAAATCGCGAGGACGCCGGTAACGGTGAAATGGCTGGTGAAGGTGAACGGGTGCAGTCCGGCCAGACCCAAGGGCAGCAATCCCAACAGGTTGGCGAACAGAATGAACATGAAGAGCGAGAAGATATAGGGCACATATTTGCGCCCTGCCGGCCCGACATTGGCGCTCAACAGATTGTCGATGAAGCCGGTCGCGCTCTCCACCGCCATCTGCCAGCGGCCGGGCACGAGCTGACGCTTCATCCCACCGAGCATGAAAAGCCACAGCGCGACGGCGGCGATCGCCATCCACAGCGCGGAGTTGGTGAAGGCAATGTTGTAGCCGGCGATGGACAGTTGATCGGTGCCGAACAACGGCTCGATCGTGAACTGGTGCATCGGATCGACTTTACCCGGCTCGGCCACGACTTATTCCCTATGACCAAAGCGCCCGAAAACTGCCTAGTCCGGGCGCTGGTTCGAAATCCTGACGATGTTCCTGAAGGCAACGCCGATTCCGAGGAACAGCATCACCAGCAGGGCCCAGGGCGAGGTTCCGGCAAAGCGATCGATCACCCAACCGATCAGCGCGCCGCCGGCCATTCCCCCGATCAGCTCGGCGAGCACCCGGTTGCCAAGCCGCGTGTTCGCGTCCTGGCCCGCCAGTGCCGTCCCCGTTCTGACCGCCTCGTCGTGCTGCGCCTGCTTCAATCGCTCGTCGAGCGATCGGAGCCGCGCATCTTCGCCGATGGGGTCCTGCCCGGATTCGCGTTCCGCCATGTACGTCCCTCCTTGAGCCGAGGCTGCGGGAGGTTCGACGAAGCATGAAGGACGAGCGAACCCGCCAAGGCGCGGCCCGTTTAGGAAGGGGGCGGCGCCAAGTCAACCGCTGCGCTGCAGCGCGGAAAACCGCGCCGCTTGCGCAGCGAGGGCGATTAACGGCGAATCAGACGCAGCGGCCGTCGCGCTGGGGGGCGCCGCTGCCGCGGGTCTGCCAGCTGCCGTCGGGCGCCTGATATTTCTCGCCCGGCTTGGTATTGGCGATCAGGTTGCAGCCGGTGGTGAAGGCGAACTGCTCGATCGTCGCGCCGTTGGCCTGCGCCTTGCTGGTATAGGCCGCCTTGCGCTTGATGTTGATGTCGCGGACGAGTGCCTCGATATCGGCGCCCTGACTGCCCACCACGCCCAGATAGCCATCGGTCTTCTCACCGACCTTGCCCGCCGCGCGCGCCGCCTCATAGGCGGGATCGCGCTGCGCATTCGCCGCGCCCGTCATCGCCAGCGCGGCGGTCGCCAGGGCCAGGCCGATCACAATATTGCGCTTCATCAGAATATGTCCGCTTCCTGTTTGATGAGGTTCTTCGCCTCGCCGTCGAGACGATAGACCACCTCCTGCTTGATGTTGATGTTCAGGTTGATCTCGATCGGCTTGTCCGGCGCTTCCAGCGTCACGCACCCGGCAAGCGCGGTGGACGCCAGCATCGCCAGCCCGATCGCCGATCCGGTTCGCATCCCCATCGAAATGGGAATCGCACCGGCCGGACCCTGGGTCAACATCGCAATCGTCATGGCCTATTCTCGCTTTCGGGGGGCTGAACGGGTTGAGCGGGCGCCTGCTGCGCCTCGAGGAGCGCGGGCAGGTTCTGCTCGATAAGGATGCTCGGATCGTAGAAGGAACGCGCCGAGAAGATGAGCTGACGGAAGGGTGCGCGGATCGTGATGTTGAAGCGGATCGGCAGCGAGGCGATCTTGCGCGTGATGAAATTCTGCTTGGCCCCCTCGCCCTGGCCCAGCCCCGCGAATCGCACCTGGGTCACCATTTCACCCGCAATATCGCCGTTGAGCGTGATATCGAGCGCGCGATAGTCGATCGCCTTCAACGCCTGAAAGGCGACATTGCCCCAGGAGCCCAAATCCTTTTCGGTCAGCTCGCCGACATAGGCGAGCGACCCGCCCTGGCGCGAGACGAGCTTGCCGTCCACGATCCGGCCGCCGGCAGCGTCGAACACCATTGGGAGCGTGCCGTCGAAAATCCCTGTGGCGTTGATATTCTCGAATTCGAAGGCCTGCAGAAAGGCGGCGGCATCGAGCCCCTCGACCCTGAACACGAGGTTGCGAGGCTTTTCGGCGCTGAAATCGAGAATCGTCGGCTCGAGGACGAGGCGGCCGTTGGCGAAAGGCCACTCGCCACCCTCGATCGCGACCCGCTGGCCGGCGAGCAGACGATAGCGCACCGTGCCGTTGGTGACCGGCAGGCCGGGATTGACCTCTCCGAGCGTGACCGTCTGCCCCGGCGCGGTTTCGAGACCGAGCAGGTCGGTGAAACGAATCTCGCCGCTCAGATCGGTGACCGGGCCGAACGCGGCGGCAAGGTTCGTGCCCGCGGTGCGGAAGGCGCCCTCGCTGGTCACCCCTTCGGGCGTCCAGCGGATCGTGCCCCGGCCATTCACGCTGCCCTCGACATTGGCGACCACGCCGAATGCGAGCCGTGTGAGCGCGTCGGGCTGAAGCGATTGACCGAAGCGCAGATCGTCGACGTCGAGTACGGCATCACCCTTGCCGCTCGACAGATCGTGGGTGATGGCGACCCGCGTCACCGCGATCCGGCTTTCGGGCACCCTGAGCAGCCCGCCCGCGACGATCCGGCTGTCGGCGAGGCTGAGGCTGAAGTCGTCGGAAACCAGCGGATTGAAGCGCGGCTCGGCCTGGCTGTCGGCGACGCGCAACCCGCCCTTGAGCGCAAGCGCGCCACCGGCGAAGGACCAGTCGCCCGCCGCCTCGCTGACGATCAGGGGCACATTGCCGATCTGCCCGCCGGTGCCCGAGAAGCGCCCGGCGATCCCCCCGTCCTTCACCGTGCCGCCGAGCGCCGCGATATCGAGGCGGGTCTGGCTTTCGGGGGCTCCGAGCCGGATCGCTAGATTCCGCGCATCGAGCGCGCCCGCGGCGAGGCCGTAACGTACCGAATCGGCGGCCAGCGTCACCGGACTGCCGCCCAGCCGGCCCGCCAGCCTGGGTGCGCGGAGCATGGCGCCGCCGGTCGTGCGCCCGCCGGGGGCGAGCGCGAACAGCGCCGGACCGCCGTCGGGGCAAAGCGCGACCCGTGCGGGATCGAGCGCAAGTCCCGCGATGCTGAGCGATTTGAACGCCAGCGGCGCGCAGCCGGGATTGACCACCAGCCCCCCGCGCGAATCGATGCGGCCGGCGATCGGGATGGTGAGCCCGGTGACGCGGCCGTCGCCGAGCGGCCCATCGAGCGTGGCGCCGAAATCGAAGCGGGTGCCGCTGCCCGAGGCGCTGAAGCGCGTCGGCGTGAGCGCAAGCCGGGCGCCATCCGCCGCATAGGGCGCGACGATGGCGCTGCCGGTGACGGGCGCGCCCGGCGCCGGCTGGGCGAGCGTGATCGCGGCGGTGGGAAAGCCGCCGCCCGACAGCGCGACCCGGCCGTTGACTTGGACCTGGCCGCTGCCCGGCCAGGCGAAGCGCAGGCTATCCCCCGCAAAGGACATCTGCGCGCCGCTGCGGCTGCGCGCATTGAGCGAATAGAGCTGGGCGGAGCCGATGCCGCCGAGCTGCGCCAGCGTGAAATTGGCGCGCGCCGACATATCGCCGCCGGCGCGGCGCACCGCCGCGGCGAGCGCGGCGGCGAGCGGCCCCAGCGGCGTCCCCTGCCCCGATCCGCCGAACGACGATAGCTGCGCGAGCAGCGTTCGGTCGAGCGCGGCGTGCGCGACCGAAGCCTCACCGCCCAGCGCGGTGACGAAGCCGAAGCGCGTGCCGCCCAGCCGGTATCCGCCGTCGATCGACAGCCCTTCCCCGCTCCCGAAGGGAAGCGCCGCTTTCTGCGCCGCCAGCCGCATTCGTCCGGTGGTCGACCGGCGGCCGCCGTCGAAACCGGCGGTCCCCGAAACCCCCTCCAGCACATTGCCCGAGAGCGCGGCGCGCTGGGCGCTGATCTCGGCCGAACCCTTCCAGCGATTGAGCGCCTCGTTGAGCGTGGCGTTCACACGGGTCTGCGGCGCGGTGAGATAAAGCCCGGCCTGGGGACAGGAAAAGGCGGCGGCACGCACAGGCCCCGAAACGCGCGGCGCGCGGTTCGCCACTGAAAGATCGAGCCAGGCGGTGGCGCCGACCAGCGGGCAACCCTCGATATCGAGCCTGGGCGCGACCGCAGCAAGCTTGCCGCGAAAGCCGCCGGTAAGCTTGCCGCGCCCGTCGAGCTTGAGCCCGATCGGGCCGTTGGGCAGATCGAGCCGCATCCGCGCGTCGCTGATGTCGAGATCGAGTTCGGGCAGCGTAAAGGGCTTGCCGGTGGGCGGGGGCAACAGCTTGTCGATGCTGCCGAATGAGAACACACCGTCGACCAGCCGGCCGCGCAGCCGGATGCCGCCCGCACGAACGCCGGTGACGCTCGGCCCGCTCAGCCCGATGCGGATGAGCACCTCCGCCCAGTCCGCGGTCAGGTCGGGATTGGCGGGATCGCCGATGCTGATCTTTTCGAGCCGCTGCCGCCGAAAGCCGATCGCCGCGATCTCGTAGCGCGCGTCGACCCCGCGCTTTTCGAGCTCGCGCGCCACGAAATCGCGCGCGATCGGCTCACGCTGGCTCCAGACGATGGCGACGGCGACCGCGGAAACGCCGAGCAGCACGACCGCGAAGCGCGGCCGACGGCGTCGGCGGCGCGGCGCGGCTTGCTGATCGCCTGTCTCCTCCTCGCTCACCCGGCCGGTCATCCTCGATCGTTCGCTCAAGCATATGCGCCAATCGCGCAAGCGCAATTGCGATACGGCTCAGGCGCTTATAGCCTGCGATGCATGAACGGGGGCGGATCGGGGCAGGACGGCGCGGGGCACCGCGCGCGGCTGCGCAAGCGGCTGATCGACGGCGGCGGAGACGCGCTACTCGATCACGAGCTGATCGAATATCTGCTGGCGACCGCCATTCCGCGCCGCGACACCAAACCGCTGGCCAAGGCGCTGCTCGCCGAGTTCGGCGGCATCGGCGCGCTGGTTTCGGCCGATCCGCAGGCGCTGATGCGAGTCGACGGCATGGGCGAGACGGCGGTCGCGACGATCAAGATCGCGCAGGCGACCGCGCTCCGCCTGTTGCGCGCGGAGGCGGCACGGCGCCCGATCCTGGCGAGCTGGCAGGCATTGCTCGACTATCTGCATGCCGACATGGCGCATATCGGCGTCGAGCGCGTTCGCGTCCTCCATCTCAACGCGCGCAACATGCTGATTCGCGACGAGGCGATGAGCGAAGGCTCGATCGACCAGGCGGCGATCTACACCCGCGAGGTCATCCGCCGGGCGATCGACCTCGGATCGGCGGCGATCATCCTGGTGCACAATCACCCCTCGGGCGATCCGGCGCCCAGCCGGCAGGACATCGCGATGACGCGCGACATCGTCGAGGCGGGAAAGCCGCTGGGCATCGTCGTGCACGACCATGTCATCATCGGCACGCAGGGCCATGCCAGCATGCGCGCGCTCGGCCTGATCTAGAATTTCCGTCGGCCGAAGGTCGGCGCGTGAAAATCGGGCGGCTTGCCGGCGATCCATTTCAGGAACCGCGCGACGCCCTCATGCGCGCGCAACGCCTCCGCGGAGGCGTAGCTGCGCGCAAGATCACGGTTCGGAATGTGGCGATGGATCGCGCGGTGACAGATCGGATGGAGCGGCGCGGTCTCGCGGCCGCCCTCGCTCCTCGGCATCCAATGATGCCACTCGATCCGATTGCCGAGCGGCCGCCCGCACAGCGCGCAATGTTCGGGCGGCGGCGTGCTAATCGGCCTTCTTGGCCACGCCCACCAGTGCCGGACGCAGCAGGCGATCCTTGATCATATAGCCCGCCTGCATCTCCTGCACGATCGTGCCCGGCTCGGCATCGGCGCTCGGAACCTCGATCATCGCCTGATGCCGGTTGGGGTCGAGCGATTCGCCGAGCGCCGCGATGCGGGTGATGCCATGGCGCTCGAACACCGTGGTAAGCTCCTTGCCGGTCGCCTCGATTCCGGCAACCAGCCCTTTCAGCTTGGCGTCCTCGCGCAGGTCCGCCGGGATCGCGTCGAGCGCGCGCTGGAGATTGTCGGCGACCGAGAGGATGTCGCGCGCAAAGCCGGTCGCGGCATAAGCGCGTGCGTCCTGCGCGTCCTTTTCCAGCCGGCGGCGGACATTCTG
>Ga0164243_10008173_pt1 | contig 15504 bp, 16 predicted proteins | sample OricompcompostOP_FD_108781 | JGI IMG/M metagenome (GOLD analysis project Ga0164243, IMG submission 108781) | Organic Plus compost microbial communities from Emeryville, California, USA - Original compost - Organic plus compost (OP) | ecosystem: Engineered > Solid waste > Mixed feedstock >... | reverse complement strand
GCGGCGACTCCGACGCGACGCAGCAGTACACCCTCGTCGTGCAGGGCGTTCCCGCGGTGTTCATCGACGACACGGCGCTCACCGCGACGCTCGGCGACACGATCGACATCCCCCTCGTCGCCACTCCCGGCACCGCGACCGACATCGAGCTCGCGAACGGCGCGACGCTGCCGGACGGCCTCGCGCTGAGCGCGGACGGGCACCTCACCGGCACGCCCCCGCGCGGCGACTGGACGTTCGACGTCGCGGACACCGAGGGCGGCTCGCCCGTCCAGTTCACGCTGCACGTCGACGACCGACCGGTCGACTGGGCGGACACCACCGAGCACGACCTCGTCGCCGGCGAGCCGGCCGACGCGAAGCTCCTCGGCACGCCGGGCGCCGACGACCTCTACGCCGTCGACGGCGTCGCGGCGGATTCGACGGGCTCCGCCCCGCAGGCGCTCGCCCTCGGGGAGGGCGGGACGCTCGCGGCGCCGTCCGACGGCGCGGGGCACGACTTCGTGCCGTTCTCGACGAACGTCCCGGCCGCGTGGGACGGGCTCGCGCTCGACTCGACGACCGGGCGGATCACGGGGACGCCGACGACGCCCGGGACCTTCACGCTGCGGATCGTCGACCTGCGCGACCTCGACGACCCGCCCGCGGAGGTCACCCTGACGGTGCACCCCGCCGGCACGATCCTGCCGGGCTCCAGGACGGCCGAGCTGCTCGCGATCGGGATCGGCGGCGGCATCGTGCTGCTCCTGCTCGCCGGGATCATCGCCGTCGAGGTCCTCAAGCGCCGCCGCGGCTCCGCGCCGTGAGCCCCGCCGGGGCTAGCATCGCTCGGGTGACCGACGTCGAGCACCGGCCCCGCGGCGCCGAGCGGCGCGAGGCGACGCGGCAGGAGCTGCTCCGGCTCGGCATGGAGCGCTTCCCGCTCAAGGGCTACTCGGCGACGACGATCGAGGACATCGTCAGCGGCACGGGGATCTCACGCCCGACCTGGTACTTCCACTTCGGGAACAAGGAGGACTACTTCCTCGAGATCCTGCGGATGCGCGCAGAGGCCCGCGGCGAGTGGTGGCTCGTCGCGCGCGATCCGGCGCTGCAGACGCTCGAGGACCTCATCCGAGGCGCATTCCGGCGGTTCGCCGAGACGACGAGCGCGAGCCGGGAGTGGCCCCTGCTCATCGTCGACTACTGGCAGGCGGCGAAGCTCCGCGAGGACCACCGCGAGGCGCTCGCCGAACTCTACGCCGAGCAGGTCGAGACGATCGCGAAGTTCGTCGACGAGGCGAGGGCCCGCGGCATGGTCGGCTCCACGGCGGACCGGCGGGCGCTCGCGGCCGCGATCTTCGGGCTCGTCGAGGGCATCGACGTGCACAGCGCGGTGTACCGGCCGACCGCGCTCGACCCGGTGCCCTATGCGGCGGCGCTGCTCCGGGCGTCCCCGTAGCCCTGGCTCAGGGGGCGACGCGGCCGTTCGCGTTGAACGCGTCGTAGGTCATCGGCATGAGGTCCGCCCAGATCGCCTCCATCCGCTCCGCGACCATCTCGATCTCGCGCTGCGGGAAGCTCGGGAAGTGCGTCCCCTCGCGCTTGGTGCGCAGCGAGAGGAAGTTCATGAGGCTCCGGGCGTTCATCGTCACGTACATCGACGAGTAGATCGACAGCGGCAGGACGATTCGCGCGACCTCTCGCGCGACGCCGGCGGCGAGGATCCGCCGGTAGGAGGCGTAGGCGGCGGTCGCCGCGGCGCGGGCCTCGGCCTGGACGAGCTCGGTCTGCTCCGGCGTCCCGTCGACGAACTCGTAGTGCCCGGTCTTCCCGACCTGCACGAGCCGGCGCTCGGCGGCGGGGACGTAGAACACCGGGTGCAGCTCGCGGTAGCGGCCGGACTCCTCGTTGTACGAGGCGATGCGGTGGCGCATGAACTCGCGGAACACGAAGATCGGCGCCTGGACGTAGAACGTCATGCTGTTGTGCTCGAACGGCGAGCCGTGCCGGTCCCGCATGAGGTAGTTGATGAGGCCCCGGTCCCGCGCGCCCGCCTCCTCCGCGGAGGCCGCGGCCTCGAGCGTCTGCTCGCCGAGCGTCGAGACGCGGGCGGCGAACAGCACATCGCTGTCGTGGGCGGAGGACCGGACGAGTTCGACGGTGACGTCGGAGCGGAACTCGGGGGCGGGCGCAGGCGTGTCGTCGCTCACGTCCATCACCCTAGTAACGCGCTGTCACACTCGGTCGCGGCGCGCGCCGCGCGACGACGATTGATCCATGCAGCCCTGGGTCGCGGTGCTCATCACGGCCGGCGTCGTCGCGCTCGCCGCGGCGATCGGCGCCGTGTGGCGCGCGACGCGGGGCAGGCGCCGCGCCGGCGATGGGACGACGTTCGGGCCGGGGGATCTCCCCGGCCTGGACGCCGTCACCGCCGACGCGACGATCGTCCAGTTCTCGACCGAGTTCTGCTCGACCTGCCCGGCCACGAGGCGCTTCCTCAGGCACCTCGCGAGGGAGCGCGACGGCGTGGCCTACGTCGACGTCGACCTCACGCACCGGCCGGAGCTCGCCGGGCGGCTGCGCATCCTGCAGACGCCGACGGTGTTCGTCCTCGACCGCGGCGGCCGGCTCGTCGGCCGATTCGGCGGGCCCCCGCGGCGCGACGAGCTCGGCGCCGTCCTCGACAGCCTCGTCCCGACTCCCGAATGGAACCTCTGATGCCCGCATCGACCATCCCCGGCACCGACGCCGCGGCCCAGCCCCCGAAGCCGATCGACTCGCGGGGTCCGCGCTGGGTCGGCGGCTACACCTTCGTCATCGCCGTCGCGGCGCTCGTCGTCGCGCTGCTCACGCCGATCGAGGCGACGATCCAGGGCCGGCTGCTCAGCCCCGAGTTCATCCTCATCGCCGTCCTCTGGCTGTCCTTCGCCGCCGGAACCTTCGGCGGGAACGGCGCGCATCCGTTCGCCGCCTTCTTCCGGCGCGTCGTCCAGCCGCGGCTGCGGCCCGCGGAGCGCGAGGACCCGCGGCCGCCGAGGTTCGCGCTCCTCGTCGGATTCGTGCTCACGACGATCGCGCTGGTGCTCCACGCCGCGGGCGTGCCGTACGGCCTCGTCGTCGCGACGGCGCTCGTCGTCGTCGCGTCGTTCCTGCAGGCCTTCGTCGGCTTCTGCCTCGGCTGCCAGGTCTACCTGCTGCTCGCGAGGGCGCGGATCATCCGCCCGAAGGCGACGCTGGCCTACTGAGCCGTGACGAGCTCCTCGTGCCCCTGGCAGCGCTCCGCCTCGGGCACGCCGGCGAGCGCCTCCTCGATGTGCTGACCGCAGCCGGTCCAGGTCGGCTTCCCGCACGTCTCACAGGTGATCTGACGGCACATGGACTGCCCCTTTCGACGAGAGCATCTTAGGCTCGCTGCATGGCAGTCACCAGCGAGGCCACGACGCAGTGGCAGGGCACCCTCACCGAGGGCTCCGGGACGACGACGCTCGCCTCCGGCACCGGCACGTTCCCCGTGACCTGGGCGTCGCGCTCCGGCGCCGCGTCCGACACGACGACCCCCGAGGAGCTCATCGGCGCGGCGCATTCGGCGTGCTATTCGATGGCGCTCGCGCACGCGCTCACCGGGAACGGCACGCCGCCCGAGTCGATCAGCGCGACCGCGGCGGTCACCTTCCAGCCCGGCACGGGCATCACCGGCTCGCATCTCCTCGTCAGCGCGAAGGTGCCGGGGATCTCCGCCGAGGACTTCCAGCGCATCGCGCAGGAGACGAAGGACGGCTGTCCCGTGTCGCAGGCGCTCGCCGGGATCCCGATCACGCTCGAGGCGACGCTCGCGTAGACCGACGGCGGCGGCCCTCGCCGCGGTCGCGACACTCCCGTTCGATCGCGATGGCCGCATCCGATCGCGATCCGATCGCGAGCGAACGCGGCTATCACGATCGGACGCGGCTCGGGTGCGGAGTGGGACGCTCGGCGGCCGGCGTCGGTCAGGCGCGGGAACGCGAGCGCCGCAGCGCCTCCCGGGTCGCCCAGCGGGCTCGGCCGCGGTCGCCTGCGGCGTCGTAGGCGAGCGCGAGGCGCAGCCACGCGCGCCAGGAGCGATCATCCGCCTCGACCTCGGCGCGGTACCGCGGGAACTCGGCCTTCGCCGCCTCGGGATCGGGTCGGCCGCTCGGCAGCCGCGGCAGCTCGTCGACCGGCAGCCCGCCCTCGCGGGCGAGCCGGCGCAGGAGCAGCTGCCCGCGGACGACGAAGACGAGCTCGGTCGCGAGGTACCAGAGCGCGATGAGCGGGAGGACGAGGAGCGCGACGCCGAGCGCCTTCGCGAGGGGCTCCGGCGCGGCGAGGCACGCGATGGCGTATCGGATCGTGAACGCGAGGTAGAGCGCGAGGAGCGCCGCCATGACGGCGACGCTGACGAGGCCCCAGCGCCCGGCGCTCACTCCCCCGGACCCTCGACGGGCGCCGGCGCCGGGTCGGTCGAGGCGAGTCCGAGGGCGACGTCGAGGCCGAGGACCCGGTCGAGGCCGACGACGACCTCACCGGAGGTCTCCGCGGTGCGCAGCAGCGCGGCGCGGATGCCGGCCTCGTAGGCCGCGTTCGACGTCGTGTCGTGGGTGATGGTGAGGACCTCGCCCGCGCCGCCGAGGAGGACCTCCTGCCGCGCGACGACGCCCGCGAGCCGCAGCGAGTGGATCGGTATGCCGCCGACCTGCTGGCCGCGGGCCCGCTGGTCGGCGTGCGGCGCGGCGAACGGCCCGCGCTGGGCGGCCATGAGCTCGGCGGTGCGGACCGCCGTGCCGGAGGGCGAATCGACCTTGCCGGCGTGATGCGCCTCGATGATCTCCGCGGAGTCGAAGTAGCGCGCGGCGATCGTCGCGAAGCCGGTCGCGAGCGCCGAACCGAGCGAGAAGTTCGGGATGACGACGACACCGGCCGCGGGGGCCTCCGCCACCTGGCGGCGGAGCGCGGCGAGGCGCTCCTCCGACCAGCCGGAGGTGCCGACGAGCACCCGGCGCCCCGCTGCGACGGCGGCGCCGACGATTCCCGGCGAGGCGGCCGGGTGCGTCGCGTCGACGACGACGTCGGCGGCGAACGCGGCCTCGAGGGGGTCCCGCGAGCCGAGCGAGGCGGTGAGCCGCGCCTCCGGCATCGCCTCGACGACGCGGACGACGACCGAGCCGAGCCGGCCGGAGGCGCCGACGACGGCGACGGTGAATGGCATGGGAACAGGCTAGCCGGGGGCCGCTTTCGACGGGCTCAACCGGCGAGGTCGGCCTCGCGGACGGGACCGACCCCGGCGGCGCAGCGCGGGCCGGCGGCGAGGCGGGCGGCGAGCGCCTGGACGTCGTCGGCGGTGACGGCGGCGAGCCGCGCGGTCCACTCGTCGTGGTCGACGAACTCGGCGAGCGAGAGCTCGGAGCGGCCGAGCCGGTTCATCCTCGTGTCGGAGTCCTCGAGCGCGAGGGCTCCCGCGCCGCTCATGTAGCCGACGGCGCGGGTGAGCTCGTGCTCGCTGACCGGCTCGGCGGCGAGCCGCTCGAACTCCGCGTTCATCACCCCGACGACATCTCGGACCTTGCCCGGCTTGCAGCCCGCCGCCATGCCGAGGGATCCCGCGTCGGAGTAACCGGGCGCGAACGAGTACACCGAGTACGCGAGCCCGCGCCGCTCGCGCACCTCCTGGAAGAGGCGGCTCGACATGCCGCCGCCGAGGATGTTGTTGAGCACCGCCATCGCCGGGCGCTCCTGCGCAGAGCCGGTGAGGCCGGGCGCGCCGATGACGAGGTTGACCTGCTCGAGTCGGCGGTTGACGGCGACGACGGGAGCGTCCGGGACGATCGGCGCGGGCTCGCGATCGCGGCGGGGTGCGGGAGCGGCGGCGGTCTCCATGTCCCAGCCCGCCTTCGCGAGCCCCGCGACGACGGCGTCGACGAGGGCGTCGTGGTCGATCGCACCCGCGGCGCAGACGACGAGCTCCGAGGGCCGGTAGTGCGCGCGATAGTGCGCGAGGACGGCCTCCCGGTCGATCGCCTCGATCGAGTCGGGGCTCCCGCCGATGGGCCGCGCGAGGGGGTGCTCGCCGAACACCGCCTCGGCGAACCGCTCCCCCGCGACGTCCGCCGGGTCGTCATCGGCTGCGGCGAGCTCCTCGAGGATGACGCCGCGCTCGACCTCGAACTCGGCGGCGTCGATGACGCTCGCGGCGACCATGTCGGCGAGCACCTCGACCGCCATCGGCACGTCGCGGTCGCGGACCTTCGCGTAGTAGCAGGTGTACTCCTTCGCGGTCACCGCGTTGTGATCGCCGCCGACCTCGTCGAACGCGATCGCGATGTCGAGCGCGGACCGCGATGCCGTCCCCTTGAAGAGCAGGTGCTCGAGGAAGTGCGTCGAGCCGAAGGCGCCCTCGGCCTCGTCGCGCGATCCGGCGGGGATCCAGAACCCGATCGTCGCCGACTGCGAGCCCGGCATGCGCTCGGAGAGGACCCGCAGCCCGCTCGGATGGACGGTGCGGGCCACGCGGGTGCCGCCCGCCGCGTCGAATCGGAGGTCGGGCAGGTCGATGGGGAGGAGGACGCCGGGCACGGATCCACCGTAGCGGGAGACGAAGGAGGCTACCGCCAGGCGCTGACCTCATCGAGCGAGCGCACCTGGTCGCGGGTGAGCGAGATCATCGGCGCGGCGAGGAGCTCGCCGAGCTGCCCGACGCTCGTCGCCGAGGCGACCGGCGCGACGACGTGCGGCCGGGTGAGCAGCCAGGCGAGCGCGATCGTGGCCATCGCGACCTCCTGCTCCTGTGCGACCTGCTCGAGCACGGACAGGACGCGCAGCCCGCGCTTGCCGAAGTACCGACCGAACTCGCGGCCGCGGCGCGCGGCCCGGATGTCCTCGCGGGTCCGGTACTTCCCGGAGAGGAACCCGCCGGCGAGGGCGAACCGAGGAAGGACGCCGAGGCGCTGGCTCTCCACGACGGGAAGCAGGTCGCGCTCGAACGCCTCGCGGTCGAGCAGGCTGTACTCGTTCTGCAGCGCGACCATCGGGGCGACGCCCATGATCCCGCAGGCGATCCGCGCCTCGACGAGCCGGTTCCCGAAATGGTCCGAGCCGCCGAAGCTGCGGACCTTTCCCTCCCGGATGAGCCGGTCGACGGCGAGCAGCGTCTCCTCGAACGGGACGCGGCGGTCATCGACGTGGAGGAACAGCAAGTCGATCGTCTCGACGCGCAGGCGCTGCAGCGAGGCGTTCACCGCGTCGATGACGGAACGCGGCGACAGGCCGGGGTGGTCGGCCGACTTGCCGACCTTCGTCGAGACGATCATCCGGTCGCGATTGCCCTTCGCGGCCATCCACGAGCCGATGATCGTCTCGCTGCGCCCGCCGGCGTACGAGTCCGCGGTGTCGACGAGCGTCCCTCCCGCGTCGGCGAACGCGTCGAGGATGCGCCGCGCCGCCGTGTCGTCGACCGTCCAGCCGAAGACGTTGCCGCCGAGCGCGAGCGGGAACGTCGACAGCGCGGAATCGCCGACGGCGCGCGGGGAGGGCGACTGGAGCCGCGTGTTCGGCCCCGTCGCCAGCTTGGGTTCGAGCGCAGACAGGAGGGTCCTTCCTGGAACCCAAGATAGGGGTGGGCGGTGCCCCGAACGGTCCGCGTGGCCGAACCGTTACCGGCGTGTCACGCGCCGATCATGCGGGAGGGGGCGCGGACCGAAGTCCGCGCCCCCTCACGGGATCCTCAGGCCTCGACGGGCACCGAGGCCGGCTCCGGCTCCGCGTTCCTCGGGGCCTCCTCGCCGACGAGCACGAGCGAGAGCTTGCCGCGGTCGTCGACCTTCGAGATCTCGACCTGGAGCTTCTGGCCGACGGAGAGCACGTCCTCGAGGTTCTCCACGCGCTTGCCGCTCGCGAGCTTGCGGGCCTCGGAGATGTGCAGCAGGCCGTCCTTGCCGGGAGTCAGCGAGACGAACGCGCCGAACGAGGCGAGCTTCACGACGGTGCCGAGGAAGCGCTCCCCGACCTCCGGGTTCGACGGGTTCGCGATCGCGTTGACCGCCGCGCGGGCCGCCTCGGCCGAGGCCTGGTCGGTCGCGCCGATGTAGACGGTGCCGTCGTCCTCGATCGAGATCTCGGCGCCCGTGTCGTCCTGGATGCCGTTGATCGTCTTGCCCTTCGGGCCGATGAGCTCGCCGATCTTGTCGATCGGGATCTGCACCGAGATGACGCGCGGGGCGGTCGGAGCCATCTCGTCGGGCCCGTCGATCGCCTCGCGGAGGACGCCGAGGATCGTCGTCCTGGCCTCCTTCGCCTGCTTCAGCGCGCCGGCGAGCACGTCGGACGGGATGCCGTCGAGCTTGGTGTCGAGCTGGAGCGCGGTGACGAACTCGGAGGTGCCGGCGACCTTGAAGTCCATGTCGCCGAGCGCGTCCTCCGCTCCGAGGATGTCGGTGAGCGTCGCGTAGCGGGTCTCGCCGTCGACGGTGTCGGAGACGAGGCCCATCGCGATGCCGGCGACGGGCGCGCGCAGCGGCACGCCCGCGTTGAGCAGCGAGAGCGTCGATGCGCACACCGAGCCCATCGAGGTCGAGCCGTTCGAGCCGATCGCCTCGGAGACCTGCCGGATCGCGTACGGGAACTCCTCGCGGCTCGGCAGCACCGGCACGATCGCCCGCTCCGCGAGGTAGCCGTGGCCGATCTCGCGGCGCTTCGGGCTGCCGACGCGGCCGGTCTCGCCGGTCGAGTAGGGCGGGAAGTTGTAGTGATGGAGGTAGCGCTTGTGCGTGACCGGGCTCAGCGAGTCGATCTGCTGCTCCATCTTGAGCATGTTGAGCGTCGTCACGCCGAGGATCTGCGTCTCGCCGCGCTGGAAGATCGCCGAGCCGTGGACGCGCGGGATGACCTGCACCTCGGCGTCGAGCGCGCGGATGTCCTTGAGGCCGCGACCGTCGATGCGGACGCCCTCGGTGAGGATGCGTCCGCGGACGATCTTCTTCGTGACCGACTTGTACGCCGCCGACACCTGCCCGACGCTCTCCGGCGGCAGCTCGCCCGCCTCGACCTTCTCGGCGACGGCGGCCTTGACCCGCGCCTTGAGCGCGTCGTCGGCGTTCTGCCGCTCGATCTTGTCGGCGATCTGGTAGATCGGCTTCAGCTCCTCGTACGCGAGGCCCTCGACGACGGCGTAGAGCTCGTCCGAGTAGTCCGCGAAGAGCGGGTAGTCGACGATCTCCTTCGCCGACTGCGCGGCGAGCTCCGCCTGCGCGCGGACGAGCTCCTTGATGAACGGCTTCGCCGCCTCGAGCCCCTCCGCGACGCGCTCCTCGTCGGGCTTGATCGCGCCGGCGCGGATGAGCTCCCAGCTCGCCTCGGTCGCCTCGGCCTCGACCATCATGATCGCGACCTCGCCGTCCGGCAGGACGCGGCCGGCCACGGTGAGGTCGAAGACCGCGTCGGCGAGCTGCGAGTACTTCGGGAACGCGACCCACTGGCCGTCGATGAGCGCGAGGCGCACGCCGCCGATCGGGCCGGAGAACCTGATGCCGCTGATCTGCGTCGAGGCGCTCGCCGCGTTGATCGCGAGCGCGTCGTAGAACTCGTCCGGCGCGATCGAGAGCACGGTGACGACGATCTGGACCTCGTTGCGGACGCCGTCGGCGAACGACGGGCGCAGCGGTCGGTCGATGAGGCGGCACACGAGGATCGCCTCGGTCGACGGCCGGCCCTCGCGGCGGAAGAACGAGCCGGGGATCTTTCCCGCGGCGTACGCCCGCTCCTCGACGTCGACGGTGAGCGGGAAGAAGTCGAAGCCCTCCCGCGGGTTCTTGCTGATGCTCGTGGCCGACAGGAGCATCGTCTCCTCGTCGAGGTACGCGGCGACCGCGCCCTGCGCCTGCTGCGCGAGGCGGCCGGTCTCGAACCGGACGACGCGCTTGCCGAACCGGCCGTTGTCGATGACGGCCTCGGCGAACTTGATCTCGGGACCCTCCAAGGGGTTCCTTCCTTTCCTCTTGCGCGCTCATCGCGCCCTCGAGGAGCAGGAGCGGGCAGGAAGAGATGCCCGGCGCATTCGCCTGGATCGGCTCTGGTCGACAGTCGAGACCCACCGGGTTCGGCGCCGCGCTTCGCGCGGCCCGCTCACCGGGAGGCCACCACCGTAGACCAGCTTCGAGCCCGCCTGCTCCGTGATAACGGCCCAGAGTCTACCAGCAGGCCCTTCGCGGCGCCGGTGCGCCGCACCGCGGGCCGCGGTCAGGGGCGGGGGGACTCGGTCGGCGCGGGGCGCGCCGCATTGCGCGGGAGCACCGGGACGAGCTCCTCGTGCTTCGCCGAGAGGCCGTCGCCCGCGGTGCGGCCGCGGATGCGGCGGATCGCCCACGGGATCGCATGGCGGCGCAGCCATGGCCAGGTCCGGGTCCACGCGTCGTGCGAGCCCGGCTCCTCGTGCATCGCGATGTCGAGCGCGCCGACCTCGAGCGCGCCCGGCAGCCCGAGCGCCTCCGCGGCACGGTAGGACAGCACCCGGTGGCCGTGCGAGGAGAGGTGGACGCGATCCTCCGCCCAGGCGCGGCGCTCCGCGCACACCGGGTCGGTGCGGAAGTCGAGGAGGATCGAGCCGGTCTCGCGGGCGACCCGGCGCAGCACCGCGCCGAAGCGCGCGAAGCGGCGGTCGACGCCTCGCAGGTACCAGCGCACCGGCGCGAACGGCGCGACGAGGAGCACGTCGGCGCCCGTCGCGCGGAGCATCCGGACGCCGTCGGCGAGGCGCTCGGCCGCCGCCTCGGGGCGCACGGCGCTCCCGATGAGATCGTTCGCGCCGACGAGCACCGCGACGAGGTCGGCGCCAAGCTCGATCGCACGCGGGATCTGCTCCTCGACGACGTGGGCGACGCGGCGGCTGCGCACGCCGAGGTTCGCGTACCACAGCGGCGCGGTCCTGGCCCCGGAGAGCGCGAGGTACTGCGCGAGCCGGTCGGCCCAGCCCCGGAACTCCCCCGGCGCCTGCCGCGACGAGTCGGAGAGGCCTTCGGTGAGCGAGTCGCCGACGGCGACGAAGCGGTTCCACCGCTCGGGGGCGCGCGGGGTGGGTCGGGCCTGGCTGCGCGGCCGCGGCGCCGCCGGACCCGCCGCCGGTACGGGGAGCGGGACGGGACCCGTCGCGGCGATCGGATGCCCGGCCCGGATCCGGAGCGCGTCGGCGTAGTGCACGAGCAGCTGGTCGCCGAGCCCCGCCCAGGTCCGGTGCGCGACGGACTCCCGAGCCGCGACGCCGAAGGCGCGGCGCTTGACGCCGTCGCCGAGGAGGTCGAGGACGCGGGCGCGGAGGTCGCCGAGATCGCCCGGCGCGTAGAGCCAGCCGGTGCGGCTCGACTCGACGAGGTCGACGGGACCGCCGCGGCCCGTCGCGACCACCGGCACGCCGCTCGCGAGCGCCTCCTGGACGGTCTGGCAGAACGTCTCGTTCTCCCCGGGATGGACGAACACGTCGAACGACGCGACCGTCGCCGCGAGCGCCTCGCCGCCCTGGAAGCCGAGGAACGCGGCGCCCGGCAGCAGCCGCTCGAGGGCGGGGCGGCTCGGGCCGTCGCCGACGACGACGAGGCGGGTGCCGGGGATCCCGTTCAGCTCGGCGAGATCCTCGACCTGCTTCTCGGGGGCGAGCCGTCCGACGTAGCCGATGAGCAGCTCGCCGCGGGGTGCGAGCTCGGCGCGGAGCGCATCGCTGCGCTTCGCGGGGTGGAACCGCTCCCCGTCGACGCCGCGGGCCCAGAGCCGGACCCGGTCGACGCCGAGGCGGTCGAGCGCGGCGATCGAGGAGGTCGACGGCGCGAGCGTGAGCGTCGCGCGCCCGTGGATCCTGGCGACGTGGGCGTCGAGGGCGGGGGCGAGCCGCGGGAGGCCGTACCGCTCGGCGTAGCCGGGGATGTCGGTCTGATACACCGCGACGGTCGCGATGCCGAGGCGGTCCGCGGCGCGCAGCGCCTGCCAGCCGAGGAAGAACGGCGAGGCGAGGTGGACGACGTCGGGCTCGACGTCGCGGAGGATCGCCTCGAGGCGGCCGGCGCTCGCGAGCGTCAGGCGCACCTCCGGGTAGCCCGGCAGCGGCACCGAGCGCAGCGCGGCGAGGTCCGCGCCGTGGAGGAGCTCGGGCTCGGGCTCGCTGAGCCCCCTCGGCGCGATGACGACGGCCTCGTGGCCGCCCGCGCGGAGATGACGCAGCACCTGGATGACGGAGTTCACGACACCGTTCATCTGCGGGAGGAACGTCTCCGCGACCAGGACGACTCGCATGTCTCAAGGGTCCCCGCCGCGGGGCGCGCCCACGCGCCGGGACATGGCCCGCGCACGCAGGGTTCACCGGAAGTTCCCCGAAGCGGCGACGCGTCGTCACCTTGGCCCGGCGCCGACCCCTCCCGTTCACCCGGCCGGAGTAGAACCGTCGCGTGGGCATTCCGTGGCTCGACGGCCTCATCGGATCGGGGTGGCTCTACCCTGCGCTCTACCTGTTCGTCGTCGCCGACGCGTTCCTCGTCGTCGTCCCGAGCGAGGTCGCCGTCGCCGCCCTCGGCGCCCTCGCGGTCTCGACGGGGACGCCCTCGATCTGGCTCGTCCTCCTCGTCGCCGCGCTGGGGGCGCTGAGCGGCGACCTCGCGTGCTACGGGATCGGCCGCTCCGTCGGGATCGAACGCTGGCGCTGGCAGCGCGATGGTCGCACCGGCGCGGCGATCGCTCGAGTCCGCGGCGTCGTCCTCCACCGCCCCGCCGCGCTCATCTTCACCGCCCGGTACATCCCGTTCGCGCGCATCGCCGTGAACCTCTCCGTCGGCGCGGCTGCCCTCCCGCTGCCCCGGTACGTCCCCCTCGCGGCGGCGGCCGGCCTCGGCTGGGCGCTCTACCAGGTCGGCATCGGCACGGCGTTCGGCACGGTGCTCGGCGACCACCCCGTCGTCGCCGTGCTCTGCTCGATCGTCGTCGCGATCGGGCTCGGCATCGTCGTCGACCGGATCATCGCGCTCGTCCAGCGGAAGCGCGCCCGGCGGGCGGCGGCGCGGGCGATCGAGGCGCCGCCGCTCCTCACCACCGGCTCGCCGCTCGAGGCGGATCCCGCCGCGGAGGCGTGACCTGGGCTATACGAGCGTATAGTCTCGGTATGGACCGACCGGCCTCCGCGCGCGAGCGCCTCCGCGACGCGGCGATCGGCGCCTTCGCCCGACTCGGCCTGGACGCGAGCCTGAGGGAGATCGCCGCAGAGGTCGGGGTGTCGGCCGGCCTCTTCACGCATCACTTCGGCACCCGCGAGGCGCTCCGCGCGGCCTGCGACGACGAGGTGGTCCGCCGCATCCGCGAGCTGCAGAGCGACGGCATCCGCCGCTCGACCTCGGAGCAGCTCGCGACGATGGGCCAGATCGACGAGCAGGGCACGACGGTGACGTACCTGCTCCGCGCGGTCCAGGCCGGCGGCGCCCCCGCGCGCGCCTTCCTCGAGCACCTCCTCGACGACGCGCGCGAGTACGTCGCCGAGGCGGTCGAGGCCGGGATCATCCGGCCGAGCCGCGACCCCGAGGCCCGGCTGCGATACCTCGTGACGCAGCAGCTCGGCGGCATGCTCCTCCAGGCGACGCTGCTCGGCGCCGATCTGGCCGACGGCCCGGCATTCCTCCAGCGGCTCGCCGCGGAGACGACCCTGCCGAGTCTCGAGCTCTACACCGAGGGCCTGCTCACGAGCCGCGAGCTCCTCGACGGCTACCTCGCGCGACTCAGAGCCACTTCTTGAGCTTGAACACCGTGTAGAGCACGGCGGCGACGACGAGCATGAGCAGCAGGGCGAAGGGGTAGCCGAGCGGCCAGTCGAGCTCCGGCATGTACCGGAAGTTCATCCCGTAGATCGCGCCGACGAGCGAGGGGGCGAAGAGGATCGCCGCCCAGGAGGTGATCTTCTTCATCTGCTCGTTCTGCGCGAGCGCGGTCCGCGTCATCGAGCGGGTGACGAGCGTCGAGTGCACCTGGAGCGCGTTGTCGAGGATCGCCCGGTAGGAGTCCGCGCGCTCGACGAGCCGGGCGACGTGGTCGAGGACGTCGCGCAGCAGCCGCTCGAGCTCGATGCCGAGCGCGTACTTCTGCGCCCCGTCGAGCAGCGCGCCGAGCATGCCGACGAGGGGATGGACGGCCCGCTGGACGCTCATCACCTCCTGCGAGAGGTCGTAGATGCGCCGGGCGAGCGCCTCGTCGTCGTCGAACTCGCCGAAGAGCTGATCCTCGATCTCGTCGATGTCGTTCTCGAGGCCGGCGAGCACGGGCTCGTACTCGTCGACGACCTGGTCGAGGATCGCGTAGAGCACCGACTGCGGGCCGTCCCCGAGCAGCCCCGGATCGGCCTCGAGCCGCTGCCGGACCCGGCGGAGGTCCGGCGACTCGGCATGCCGGACGGTGACGACGAAGTCCCGGCCGACGAAGAGGTGGAGCTCGCCGAAGTCCACCCGCTCGTCGCGGTCGATGTACCGCGCGGGCCGGAGGACGACGAAGAGCGTGTCGCCGTAGCGCTCGAGCTTCGCGCGCTGGTGGCCGGTGAGCGCATCCTCGACGGCGAGGGCGTGCAGGCCGAACTCCGCGGCGACCGAATGGAGCTCCTCCTCGGTCGGGCGGTACAGGCCGATCCACGCCATCCCCCGCTCGGCGTGCGCGAGGTCGTACGTCTCCGCAAGCGTTCGGGGCGTCGCGACGCGGACGCCATCGCGGTAGATCGCGTTGTCGATGAGCGCCATGATCGCCTCCCCGGCGCCGCCAGCCGTGCCGCGGCCGATGCTAGCAGCGCGGCGCGCGCACGATGCCGACTGCTCGGTGTTGCCGAGTACCGGTATTCAGCGTTACTATCTACCGGTAGTCAGCGACACGGAGTAGCGAAGGGTGCGACGATGGGCAGGGGCCAGATGACCGAGATGCTCAAGGGCATCCTCGAGGGCATCGTCCTCGCGATCCTCGCGCTCGCGCCCGCGTATGGCTACGAGATCACCGCGCGCCTGCGCGAGCAGGGCTTCTCCGACATCGCCGAGGGCACCATCTACGCCCTCCTCGTGCGCGTCGAGCAGAAGGGGCTCGTCGACGTGGAGAAGGTCCCGTCCGACAAGGGCCCCGCGCGCAAGGTGTACGCGCTCAACGCCCGGGGACACGAGTTCCTGGACGAGTTCTGGTCCACATGGGGCTTCCTGGCCGAACGGCTGGCGGCGCTCCGGAATGAAGGGAATCGATGATGTCGTTCTTCGAGCGGCTGACCGGCGACCTCGGCGAGAAGCGCCGCTGGAAGCAGTACAAGGCTCGCGTCGCCGCGCTCCCCGGCGGCTACCGCACGGCTGCCGAGGCGGTCGAGCGCTACCTGCTCCACGCGGGCGCGCAGGGCTACGACGCCGGGGTGCGGATGTGGGAGGACCTCGCCGACCTGTTCGAGCAGGCCGCGGCCGACCGCACCCCGATCCGCGACATCGTCGGCGACGACCCGGTCGGCTTCGCCGACGCGTTCGCCTCGAACTACGG
>Ga0164243_10008170_pt1 | contig 15508 bp, 12 predicted proteins | sample OricompcompostOP_FD_108781 | JGI IMG/M metagenome (GOLD analysis project Ga0164243, IMG submission 108781) | Organic Plus compost microbial communities from Emeryville, California, USA - Original compost - Organic plus compost (OP) | ecosystem: Engineered > Solid waste > Mixed feedstock >... | reverse complement strand
CAAAATCATGGATTGCCATATCAAGAAAGAGCCCGCCTGAGGTGCGCAGGTACTCCAGAGGCGGCGGCGCAGGGTCACGACTGATAATATGCAACAGACGCGGCTCGCCGATTTCGCCCTGCACTATGGCCCGACGCACCCGCGCATAATTGGCATCGAAGCGGCGATTAAAGCCGACCTGAAGCTGCACCCCCGCCTGCTTGACAGTCTGCACGATTTGATCGATGGTCTCAAGATCCAGCGCGAGCGGCTTTTCACAAAAGATATGCTTTCCCGCCTTTGCTGCTTCCTGGATAAGCTGTGCATGCGTATGGGTCGATGAGCAGATGACCACTGCCTGGATCTCGGGATGCTGGATCACGTCCTGATAGTTGGCGCTGTATGCCGGGATACCAAACCGTTCTGCACACTGTTGTGCTCTCTCGCCCGAAATATCAGCAACCATCAACAGGCGTGCAGAGGGAATACGGGTTGTAAGATGTTCCACGTGCAGGCACCCAATTCGCCCGGCTCCGATCACCCCCACCTGAAGACACCGGGTTGTCATAGCCGTCGCTCCTTTTCTACTTGTTCTTCATGCTCTCCATGCTAGAGACCGAGCGTACGAAGGTAGTCGCGATTCCGACGAGCGCTCTCGCGTGGCTCCTCCGTGGCACCGGGGAGAATGTCCTGTTCAACGACAATCCAGCCAGCATATGCACTCTCTCGCATCTGTTGCACGATATCTGCAAATGGGACCGCTCCCTGTCCGAGCTCGCAAAACACCCCCTGAGCAAGGGCAGTAAAGTAATCCCAACCCGCTGTGCGAGCCTGTGCAGCCACTCCCGGATGACAATCTTTCAGGTGGACGTGGCGAATGCGCGGAAGCAGGCGAGCAAATCCATCGCTAACAACCTGCCCGTCATTGGTCCCACTGCCATACAGGTAATGTCCGGTGTCAAAGACAAGCCCGACCAGCTCAGGCGCGGTCAGCTCAAGCAGCCGCTCGATCTCCGCAGGCGTCTCCACAAACCCGGCGCAATGATGATGAAAAGCCGCTTCCAGCCCGGTTTCATCTCGTATCAGACGCGCAAGCTGCTCCACATTGCGCGCAAAGTGTTTCCACTCGTCAGCCGTCAGCCCCATCTCGGGCGTTACCCGCCCCGCATTACCTGTACGCCTGCTATCGGTGCCGTTCTCATCGGCCAGGATCAGCAAAGGCGTATGCTCCTCGGTCGCCACAGCCGCAAGCAAACGAGCAAGCCTGAGCACCTCCTGTTCAGCAGAGGCCAGCCGCTCGGCAAAGCGAAACGCGACCGGCACAAACGCGCCCACCATCGTAAGCTGATGCTGCTCCAGAAGCTCGCCGAGCTGTTCGGGTTCTGTAGGGAGATGGCCCCAATCGCCGAACTCTGTCCCCTCATAACCGGTAGCACGCATCTCATCAAGCATCTGTGAAGACGAGATACGATCTCGCTCCAAACCACTGAACTCAAGGATCCCCCACGAACAGGGTGCATTCGCAACACGAATTCGTGTCATACTGTACCATCCTTGCTTGTGCCGCTCCTCCGGCAGCATCATCCACCGGAGCAAGCGGCTATACATTCCTTTAGAACGTGCGTGACCATTCCTTCGGCCAGCGCTCAACCACAACCTTCTTCTCGGTATAAAACTCAATTGCATCGCGTCCCTGCGCGTGCATATCTCCGAAAAAGCTGTCCTTCCAGCCCGAGAAGGGGAAGAACGCCATTGGAGCCGCAACACCAATATTAATCCCGATATTCCCGGCCTGCGCCTCATAGCGGAACTTCCGTGCCGCCGCGCCGCTGCTGGTAAAGAGACAGGCCATATTCCCGTATGACGACTCGTTCACAAGCCGAATTGCCTCATCAACGGTTTTCACATGCAACAGGCTCAAGACCGGTCCAAAGATCTCTGTACGAGCAAGGTTTCCCTCGGGGTTCACCTCATCCAGAATCGTCGGGCGCACAAAGTAGCCATTCTCGTAGCCTGGAATAGCCGCGTTCCGCCCGTCTACAAGCGGCTTCGCGCCCTCCTGCACGCCACTTTGAATCAGACTCTCGATTCTCTGCTTGCTTTCCGACGTAATAACCGGCCCCATCTCGACCGCCGGATCAAGCCCATAGCCGACCTTGCGCGTGTGCGCCGCCTCCGCGATCCGCTCGGTAAACGGCTTGCGAGCATCGCCAACCGTAATCGCTACCGAGGTCGCCAGACAGCGCTGACCCGAGCAGCCAAACGAGGAATCGGCCACAATGCGCGTGGTCATCTCCATATCGGCGTCAGGAAGAACCACCACAGTATTCTTTGCGCCACCCTGACACTGGGCCCGCTTTCCGTTCGCCGCCGCCCGGCTATAGACGTAGCGAGCAACCGGCGATGAGCCAACAAAGGAGATCGCCCGAATCACGGGATGGTCGAGAATGGCGTCAACGGTCTCCTTTGCCCCGTTCACCAGGTTGACGACGCCCGCCGGCAAGCCGAGTTGCTCGATCAGGTCGAAGACGCGATTCATGGTCAGTGGCACCTTTTCGGACGGCTTGAGCACAAAGCAGTTACCACAAGCAAGCGCGTAAGGCAAGAACCAGAGCGGGATCATACCAGGGAAGTTAAATGGCGTGATCGCTGCCACAACGCCGACCGGTTGCCGGAACAGATGCTCGTCGATCCCCCGCGCAATGTCCTCAACGTTGTAGCCCATCATCAGCGACGGGATGCCGGTCGCGACCTCAATGTTCTCAATGCCGCGCTGCAACTCCCCCTTCGCCTCGGCCAGCGTTTTGCCGCATTCCCGGGTGATGAGTTGCGCGATCTCGTCAAGGTGCTGCTCAAGCAGGCTCTTCAGTTTGAAAAGATACTGGACCCGGTCGGTTGGCGGCGTGCGTCTCCATTCGGGCCAGGCCAATCGAGCCGCCTGTGCAGCCGCGTCAACATCTTGTGCCGACGAAAGGGGAACCTCAGCCAGCGCCTCGGCGGTTGCCGGATCGTACACCTGCAGATAAGTGCTCGTCTGTGCCTCTTTCCACGTCCCGCCGATGAAATTCAACAATTTTCCGTCTTTCAGCATATATTACTCCTTCTTCTCTTGTTTCTGTATTGTATGAAGCTCCTGCACTTCCGCCTGAAACGCCTCTGCTGCCTGCGCGAGGCGAGCATCAGAACGGGCAAACTCGGCCAGCTCAAAACTGAGCTCCTCCAGCTCCTCACCGCCCGCCATCATCTCTACCAGCTCTTCGCGGCTGATCTCCGCTTTCGTGAAGGTGCCATAGCCGCGCCCACGATTCAGCAGCGTAAAACGATCACCAATCGGATAGGCATGATGCGGATTATGCGTGATAAAGATCACGGCGACGCCTCTGGCGCGGGCCTGGGCGATATAGCGCAACACAATTCCCGCCTCTTTCACACCCAGGGCGGCGGTCGGCTCATCGAGAATCAGCACACGAGCCCCGAAGTAAACCGCCCGGGCGATTGCCACCGACTGGCGCTCACCACCCGAAAGCGTGCCAACCGGCTGAGCAGTATCGCGCACGTAAATTCCCATTTTCGCCAGCTCTTCCCCTGTCACCCGATGTGCACGCTGTACATCAAAGCGCTGAAACGGTCCCCATCCCCGCGTAGGTTCTGCACCAAGAAAGAAATTTCGCGCGATGCTCATCAGCGGTATCATAGAAAGATCTTGATAAACCGTCGCAATTCCGGCTTTGAGCGCATCACGCGGCGAACGGAAGTGCACTTCTTTCCCTTCAACAAGGTAGTGCCCCTCGTCCTGCTGGTGCACGCCGGAGAGAATCTTGATCAAGGTGGACTTGCCCGCGCCATTGTCACCAAGCAGGCACATGACCTCGCCTGACTGCACCGTCATCGAAATATCATTGAGCGCCACCACGCTTCCAAAGCGCTTTGAGATATGCTGTATTTCCAGAAGTGGCGTGTTCATCGGCGAGCCTCCATAGCATACGTGCGAACAAAGCGATTGAGGATCACAGCAAGCAGCAGCATAACCCCGAGAAACACCTGATACCAATCCGCATCGACTCCCGCAAAGACGATCCCCTGACGCACCATGCCGAAGATCAGCGCCCCGAACACCGAACCAATCGCCGAGCCGTAGCCCCCGGTCAGCAGCGTGCCGCCAACCACTACCGCGATAATGGTCAGGAACTCGTTGTTTGAGCCGCGCAGCACGTCGGCCCCCGTAAATGTGACGGTCTGGATAATGCCCACAAGGCAGGCTGCAAGCGCCGTCAGCATAAACAGGATGATTTTGACCCGGGCAACCGGCACACCCATATTGCGCGAGGCCTGGGCATCACCGCCAACGCCATAAATCCAGTTGCCAAACCGCGTCCCAAGAAGCAGCCAGGTAGCAAGCGCCGCCAGGACCAACCACCAGACAATAGAGATCGGGAAACTGGCCCCACCAAGCATGATCCCGCTGGCAAAGATGCTATGCGCAAGGTCATATCCGGGCACCGCTTCCAGGCCACCAAGCTGCGTACGCCCCGTGAGCAGGCGTGTGAAGCCGATTGTCGCCCCCCGAACCACGAAGAGCGAGGCCAGCGTGACAATAAACGAGGAAAGGCCTGTACGCAGAACGAGTATTCCGTTCAAGAAGCCGATCAGCAGCGAAACAAGCAACGCGATCGCGATAGAAGACCAGATATCCAGGCCAAATTCAACCGAGCAGATTGTCACGATCATGCTACACGCGCCGCTTACAGAGCCAATCGATAGGTCAAATTCGCCTCCGATCATCAGCAGCGCCGCGGCGACCGCCAGAATGCCCAGTTCTGCCGCGACTGCCAGGTAGGTTGCTGTGCCGCTCAGGCTTAAGAAGCCGCGATCACCTGCTACAACCGCGAAGAAGACCCACACTGCAATAGCCCCGACAATCGCTCCCATCTCGGGACGGATCAATATACGGCGAATATACTGCATTATCGTGATTCGCTCTGGTTGCTTCTCAAGCAGCGGATGCACTGTTCGTCGAGTTGTCGCCATCAGAAAACCTCCTGCAGCCCGATTGAATGAAAACTCACCCAATCGGGCTCTACAACTGGCGTTAGCGCGTTCCCTTCTTTGCCAGATCCGTCACCTTGTCAACATTCTCTTTGGTCACAAAGCCGGGTCCGGTCATAACAACGTCGTTCGCCACAGTGTTGAGATTCTCGCGATAGAGCGTCAGCAGCACAACGGGCAGATAGCCCTGAAGGTACTGCTGCTGGTCGATCGCAAAATCAAGCTCACCGTTCTTGATCGCCGTCAACACCTTGTCTGAGAGGTCAAAGGTCGCGATCTTCACCTTACCAAGCAGGTTCTTGCTGCGAAGCGCATTTAAAGCGGGATCAGCCCCCGTCGGACCAAGCGTCATAATACCGTCAATGTTGGGCTTTGCCGCTAGCGCCGCCTCGATCCGCTGCTGCGACTCGGTCGGGTTCGCCAGTTCGACCGCCAGCAGATCGACCTTCGCTCCAGCCTTCTTCAATGCATCGGAAAAGCCCTGACAGCGAGCATCCAGGCCTGCGTTTCCTACCTCATGATTGATACAGAGCGCATATTTTACGCCTTCCGAAGCCATTCGCTCGCCACCCTTATAGCCCGCCTCATACTCCGTCTGCCCGACATGAACCAGAACCCCGAGACGCTTTCCCGCATCGTTTCCCGAATTCATCGAAATAACCGGAATACCTGCATCAATCGCTTTCTTAATCGAGGGACTCAACGCGTCGGCGTCGGGAATCGAGACAACCAGTCCATCGGGCCTGGAAGCGACAGCAGCATCAATCAGGTGCGCCATCGCCGCCATATCAAACCGGTCGGGCGATTGGTACTCAACTTTCACCCCCATATCCTTCGCAGCCTGGTCGACACCCTTTTTCACGACTGACCAGAACGGGTCGGCGGGCTGCCCATGCGTGACGACAACGAAGCGCACATTCGAGCGATCGGTATTGGGCTTCGTCGTCTGGTTGCTGTTCTGATTCGCACAGGAAGCCAGAATGCAGAGGAGAAAGACAGAGACAAGGACACGCGATACTTTCTGTAGCATGTTGTGCTTCTCCTTTTACGCCACCTGTTACTATTGTACTCCTTACACTTTTTCTTCAGACGGCGTGTAGAAACGATACATCCGTTTACCTTTTTTGAGAAACCACAAAGTCGATAATAAAGAGAATGACGCGCGATATGGATTCCTGTTTTGCTGTCCCGCCAGTTCCGAGCCCGTGCAGGAATACTGCACCCGACACACTGGCTTCCTGTTTTGCCTCCTTTCCGCAAGCCGCTAGGGCGCATTGAAAAAGTAACGCTCTCGCGCTCGTTGTTCCGCCCAGTCAGCATACGCCTGTTGTACCGTAGACATGTCGCTCACCTCGGCAACCGGCACATCCCACCAGCTCTCATAGCCCGGCACGGCCTGATAGCGGTCGCTCTGGACATAGATTACCGTCGTTTGCTCGCTTGCCTGAGCCTGCTTGAGAGCAGCAGTCACGTCATCGTAGGTTTTGCACTCGATCACATGAGCACCCAGACTTCGCGCGTTTGCGGCCAGGTCGACCGGAAGCGTCTGCACGCCTTCTGTGCTGTCTCCGGGCAAGACACCATCGCGAGGATAGACGTAGCGCGTGCCGAAGCCATCCTGACCAAGCGAGCGACTGAGGGACCCGATGCTCTTAAACCCCTGATTGTCGATCAGCACAATGATGAGCTTATAGCCCTCCTGCACCGAAGTGACGATCTCGCTATTCATCATCAAATAGGAGCCGTCGCCCACCAGCACATAGACCTCACGCTCAGGGGCAGCCATCTTCGCCCCCAGGCCGCCCGCGATCTCATAGCCCATGCAGCTATAGCCATATTCGAGGTGATAATTTTTCGGATGCCGCGCCCGCCAGAGCTTGTGAAGGTCGCCCGGCAGGCTCCCGGCGGCGCAGACCATGATCGCCTCAGGCGAGCTCAGTTCGTTGACCGCGCCAATCAGCTCGCCCTGGCTCGGCAGCGGAGTGTGCCGAATAGCGTAGATGCGCTCAACCTCCGCCTCCCACTCCTGATGGAGCTGCTCCACCTGCGCCCGGTACCCTTCATCCACATGGTACCCGTCCAGCAGCGGCAGGAGCTCTTCCAGGGTCACCCGGGCATCACCTACCAGCGCAAGGCCTGCATGCTTGCCAGCGTCAAACGCCGTCACATTGATATTGACGAAACGCACCTCGGGACACTGAAAAGCCGTCTTCGAGGACGTGGTGAAGTCGCTGTAACGCGTGCCAATCCCGATAATCAGATCTGCCTGCCGTGCTACCCGATTCGCAGCAAAGGTCCCTGTTGCTCCAATAGCCCCGAGCATCAAGGGATGATTGAACGGCACGCTCCCCTTGCCGGCCATCGTCTCGCCAAGCGGGATCCCGGTCTGTTCTAGCAGGCGTTGAAGCAGCTCACATGCCTCGGAGTAGATCACGCCACCACCTGCGATAATCAACGGGCGCTGGCTCTGGCGGATCAACGCGGCTGCTTGCTCCAGTCTGGCTTTATCAGGTCGGTTACGCGGGATATGCCAGACCCGCCGCTGAAAGAACGCCCGTGGATAGTCGTATGCTTCGGCCTGCACATCCTGCGGCAGGGCCAGCGTCACGGCACCAGTCTCCGCTGGATCGGTCAGCACACGCAGCGCTTCAGGCAGAGCGGTTAAAAGCTGCTCAGGGCGAACAATGCGATCCCAGTAGCGGCTGACTGGCTTAAAGCAATCATTCACGGAGATATCCTGAGTCTGGGAGGATTCCAGTTGTTGTAGAACCGGTGCCACATTGCGCCGCGCAAAAATATCTCCGGGAAGCAAGAGGACAGGCACACGATTAATCGTAGCCGTTGCAGCGCCAGTCAACATATTCGTCGCACCGGGACCAATAGAAGACGTGCAGGCGAAGGTTTGCAGCCGGTTCTTCGTCCGTGCGAAGGCCGTCGCCGTGTGGACCATCGCCTGCTCGTTACGAGCCAGATAATAACGAAAGTCTGGCATCTGCTGCAACGCCTGCCCAATCCCTCCTACATTGCCGTGCCCGAATATCCCGAAGCAGCCTGCGAAGAAAGGCTGTATGTTGCCATCGCGCTCCACATGCTGGTTCTTGAGAAAGGCTATCAGAGCCTGAGCCATTGTCAGTCGTTGTGTGTCACCTGATGTCATATCGCTCCTCCTCGCTTCATCATAAGCCGCCATGTTGCGCAACAAACTGCATTACTTCGTCATACGTTGGCATAAAGTTCGCACAGCCGTGACGTGTCACCACGATCGCGCCGCATGCATTGCCCAGTCGCGCCGCCTTATACCAGTCCCACTGCTGCGCCAGACCGTAGAGAAAGCCCGCGGCGAAGGCATCGCCCGCCCCCAGGATGTTGTACACCTCGACCGGAAAGCCAGGTGCCTCAATTCGGGTTGAAGTCCCTTCTGAAGCGGCACAATGCACCGTCGAACCGGCAGCACCCCGCTTCTGCACAACCAGCCTCGGCCCCGCCTGAAGCACCCGCTGGATGGCGCTCGCGCTATCACCGCTGACCCGCGCGTCCGAAACCTGAGAATGAGTGAGTTGCACCTGCTCTGTATCAGTCAGCATCAACGCATTTATTTCATCATCGGTGCCAATCACAATATCAACCATATGGAGAATCGAGCGGAGCACGACCCCATATGCCCGCGGATCAAACCACTGATCGGGACGAAAATCAAGATCTATGACAACCGTTGCGCCAGCCCGACGAGCCAGTTCAGCCGCAAAAAGGGTTGCACTGCGTCCCGGCTCCTGCGCCAGCCCGGTTCCAGTGATAAGCACCACCCGGCTCCGCTCAACAGGCGCGTTCAGCACATCATCGATGGTTAAAGCAGCATCGGCGCAATTGTCCCGATAATAGGTCAGCGGGAAGCGCTCGGGCGGCTCTATACCGAGCACCACTGCGCTTGACCGTCTGCCTGCCTTGCGTGGGATATAGCGCGTCTCGACCTCTTCCTTTTGCAGAAAATGCAGGATAAAATCACCTACTGGATCATTCCCGACCGCGGTAAGAAGCGCCGTCGAGAGGCCCAGACGCCGCGTGCCCACACTGATATTTGTCGGGCAGCCACCGACATAAGCCGCAAAACTCTGGATATCGACAAATGCTGCTCCCACATCGTTCGAGTAGAGATCGATCGAAGAGCGCCCGATAGTCAAGATATCATATACTGTCTGCATGCTCTCTCCTCTACTTTTGCTCAATCGGATAGAGAGGAACCCGTGCATCCTGCGTCTGATAGGTTTCCTTCACCCAGGCATACGCGGGGTCTTCGCTGTTTGCCAGAGACTGGGCGCTCCCGGCCAGCACATTGAGATAGTAGGTGGTGTAACCCGGCGGGCTGGCAACCGGATGATAGCCCTCGGGAACCAGGACCACATCATTGTGGCGCGGCAGCAGAGCGGCATCGATGGGATAGCCAGCGCGATGTAGCGGCGATTCGGCATCAGTGTAAATCCGTTGGAACGCGAAGCCCTCAGGCCGATCGAACTGATAGTAGTAGATCTCCTCAAGATCAGCCTCGATCACCCGGCCCTGCGCGTCCGTGCGATGGATATCATGCTTGTGCGGCGGATAGCTGGACCAGTTCCCGCCCGGCGTGTAGACCTCGACGACGACCAGGCGCTGACAGGGAAAGCCCGGCGGGATAATGTTATTGATATGGCGCGTCGCGTGATCCCCACCCCGAATCTCGACCACGACGTCATGCGGCGTGACAAGCCGTGGCTCGTGATCCTGCTCGGTTGGAGCCGACGCAATCGCAAGCTCGCATTCAGTCACACCCTGAACGGTATAAGCGGTATGACGCGGGAGATAGAGCGCGTAGGGCAAACCCTCAAAAACATGCTTTCGTTTACCGATATCCCGCCAGGTCCCTCTGCTCGTCTCAATTGTGGCTGTTCCACCAAGCAAGACAAGCGCTACTTCACTCTCGCCTGTTTGCTCCGAGAACGCTTCCTGAGCCGCGACACGCCGCACTTGAAACGAGACATAGCGCCATCCGGCCAGCTCTGGCGTTACCTCAACAAGCGCTTCTGCTCCACTATTTGTCCGCTGGACAGGATGGATTATCAACTGAGAAGCATCATATTGTCGCATCAAATACACATTCCTTTCACTTTAACTACACTATTTCACTTTTGTTTCTCTGGTGGGCCTGCCGAAACGCCTCTATTGACAGTGGATGTCCGATTCTACATGCCTCCGTTGCGGCTAGCGCAATTTCACAGGCAGCCAGCGCGTCAGCTCCACCAACTGCAGGCGGCTGATCGTGGCGCAGGCAATCCACAAAATGCTGTAATTGCTTGAGATAGGCATTGCCAAAACGCTCGCTCAGGTACGGCTGTACATCATGTTGAGCTCCCGTACGATCCAGGAACAGCAGCGGCGTATGCTGATGAGCGCCGATCAACACGGCTCCCTCGGAGCCAAGCACCTCCGTCCGAATATCATAGCCATAGAAGGCGTTGCGGCTGACCTCGACGTTGCCGAGCGCTCCACTGGCGAAGCGAAGCGTCACCAACGCATTATCAATATCGCCGACAGCAGCCAGATTCTGGCAAACAAGCAGGCTTCCCTCCGCCGAAACGCGCTCAACCTCGCTCCCCACGAGCCAGCGCGCCAGATCGAAATCATGAATCCCCATATCCACAATCAGGCCGCCGCTCTTCGTCGGATCGGCAAACTCGGGACGTGGGCAGAAGGGATCACGGCTGATTGCTTTAAAAGTCGTTGGGCGGCCAATTCGGCCCTCCTCAATCAGTGCCTTTGCTTGTTGATAGGCCGCGTCGAAACGACGCATAAAACCAACCTGAAGCGGCACGCGAGCTTGTTCCACTGCTTGAAGCAAGCGTCTATGTTCTTCGTATGTCAGGGCAAGCGGCTTTTCACAAAAAATCGCTTTACCCGCCTGAGCAGCAGCTAGAATCAACTCAGCGTGCGTGCTGGTAGGGGTTGCGATCAGCACGGCATCGAGGCCAGGAGTGCGCAACAGTTCCGTGGGGTCCGTAAAGTCCGAGCGCACTGAGAACGCCTGCACGGCTTGCTCGCATACCTGCCTGTTTGTATCGGCAACGGCGATAAGACGCGCTCCCTCGACCTGCGTGGCAAGCAAGCGAGCGTAGAGCATACCCATGCGCCCCAAACCAATGACGCCGATGTGGATCGGTGCAGCCATTCACGGTTCTCCTTCTTACACAGCAATTGCACTATTACAAGAATGCGCTTGCCGAGACAATCTACAGAGATGCTGTACTGGAACGAACAATCAAAGAAGGAAATAAGAGATGATTCTCGACAGGGCGGTTCTGGAGTATATCAAGCATTGTTTGTGCAGCGAGCTGCCCAAGCTGCAACTTTGGCTGGTGCACGGTAGTAAGTGCAGGAGAGACATAGCTGGCAGTGATCACATCATCAAAACCAACCAGGCTGAGCTGTTGTGGCACAGCGATCCCGAGGTCACGACAGGCCAGCAGCACGCCGATAGCCACCATATCGTTATAGCAAAACAATGCAGTAATATCGGAATCCAGAAGCTCAGGCAACGCCTGCCGCCCGAGACCGGCATCATCGGGTTCACTTTCCTGATCATGCGCCACAACCCGAATCCATTCGGGCCGAGGGGTGATGCCAGCCTGCGCCAATGCCTGCCTGTATCCTTCCAGGCGCAGCCGATTGGAACGCGGGCGATTCCCCAGGCCAAGATAACCTATCGAGCGGTGCCCAAGCTGTACCAGGTGTTCAACAGCCAGCATCGCCCCACGCTTGTCGTCGATAGCAACCCAGTGCAACGGCGCTTCCTGTGCTTCCGTCTGGTTATTAACAAGCACCGTTGGAATATGGAGGCGATCAGAGCGTGAATGAAAACTACCGGTAATACGGGATGAGGCGATAATAAGGCCATCAACGCGCCGCTGATGGAACGATTCGATGACCTGCATTTCCTGAAAGGGGTCATTATGGGAGACACCAAGAAAGACACTGAAGCCAGCCGCTCTTGTCACGGCTTCTACGCCTTTTACAATATCACCGTAGAACGGATCGGCAATAGAGGTAACAACGACACCAATTGTCTTTGTGCGTTGTGTTTGCAGACTTCGGGCAATAGCGTTCGGGGTATAGCCCATCTCACGCGCAAGCTGTTGAATCTGGGCCCGCACCTGAGGGCTGATCAGAGAGCTGTCGCGCAGAGCCCGCGAAACGGTAGAATGCGAAACGCCAGCAGCGCGAGCGATATCCGAAATAGAAACCTCTTGCCGGGGCATGGACCTCACCGTCCTTACTGTGATGACAGGAACGCCGTCTTCTTGCTTATGCACACGTGTGCATACATCCAGTATACAGAAAGGAGTGCTCTTCTGTCAAGGTCAGCTTCTGCGTTTTCTGCAAAATGCAGCAAGAGTTGAGTGCTTTTCTTCTATAGGTGAAGGAAGCTCTCTGTGTTCTATTTCACATGGATTACATCAATGCTGAAAAGCCAGTCAGAGAGCAGCGAGCCACTCTCTGACCTGTGGCAATCAGTTTGCGAGAACGCTCGGAAGCTCGGTTACGCGCTGAAGCTCCGCAAAGATCCGCACATTGTCCTTCTGGCGATGCAGCGAATTAATCCAGACGCCACGGATGCCGGATCGTTCCGCACCCACCATATCGCGCTTGAGGCTGTCACCCACCATCATCGCCTGCTCGGGGCTCACTGCAAGCTGCTTGAGCACATGCGAGAAGATCTCTGGATCCGGCTTCCCGATGCCGAGGTCGCCAGAAACCACAATCACGTCAAAATAATGCTCCAGATCTCGCGCCCGAATCTTGCCCCATTGCAGCACCGGAGCGCCGTTCGTAAGCAACGCCAGACGATAGGATTGACGCAAGCGCTCAAGCATGGACTCAGCGCCAGCATAGATGTGATAATCGGTGCTGCGCGTCTCACAAAACAGCGCTGCAAGCCGCTCGGCCAGTTGCACATCATCTTTGTTCTGCTCCGCAAGCGCCCGTCGCCAGATCTCACACCGATACGTTGGCACCCACTGATGTAGTGTTTGCAAATCAGGATCATCACCGCTGAAGTCGCCCCACATGCCTTCTGCAGCACTGATGCCTATTGCCTCGCTGTATGCGGCAGCCGGGCCAGTATCCCAGAGTTCACGAGCCGTTGCAGCAGCCGTTTCCTGTAGCTTTTGTGGATCGAGATCTCTATACTGTGTACAGGCATATGCAACAACTTTCGTCATTGCACGCTGAGTCGCCTCGTGGTCCTCGATTAATGTTGCATCAAGATCAAAAATAATTGCGGTTGTCGTCATGCAGCAGGTCTTTTGCCGTCCTTCCGTTTTTCTAGTGATGCTTCTGGAGAAGCACCCACTGCCATTATGACACGGAAAGACGCCGCTTGTACCAGCCGGGACGATCTATAGTAGAGAAGTCTTATTGCCTCCCTTTCGCTCAATAGTGCAGAAACGGCTTGCTTTCTGAAACGAGTGTTTCCTGAGATAGGAGTAACGACCATCCTGGCAGACAATGCTATCATACTGTCCTATGAAGCGAGAGTAGACGAAAATTTATCTGTTTCATACATAAGAAGTGTTTCGAGATAATCTCTCGGCGTGAGGAAGACATATTTCCCCGGGAAAGCCGTATGCAGCTCGTCCACAAGCTGCTTGAGAGTGGTCGGCGTGATACTATCAGCTCGCGTTTGATAGCCAACAAAGGTCGGCGCGTCGGGCTTTGCCTGCACCTTTGAAAGCCGATCCTTCAGATCATTGGGGTAGGCCGCAATCAATGAGGAGTTTTGCGCGATTTGTTTCTTATACAGCTTGTAGGTATTGGTGCCGTCATGGTGATCGAGGAACACGCCCTTGATATCGGGCTGGCTCAGCAAATACTGGCGCACCCGAGCCGACGTGCAATCACCCATATTCCACATCTGAGCCGTCGTCAGGCCCGCCTGCGCCATATAGAACGCGTTATCTTGCAGCCAGCGAGCATACTGTTCATCGGAGATGCCTCCGTCTGGATAACCGAGCCCCGAAGGACCACCGGTCAGCTCGATTGCCGAATGCAAATGCTGGTACGCCCATTCAATCAGAGGTGGAGCCAGCTCGACTAAAATTGGATCAATACTATACCCCTGCGGCATATAGCGGGCAGCGGGATCTTTCAGCCACTTCGGCAGGTCGCGATGATTGAAGCTGAGATTATCGCCATCACTGGTGTAGAGCGCCACGTACACCTTGCCGCCTGTTACCTGAAGCGCCCTTCCTCGCTCCTGGCGCAAGCCGTAGCGTGTGGGGAAGCTTGACCAGAAAGAGGCGTTGGGGAAATAGTCGGCAGCGAAGCCGTAGAGCCCGTTCAAGGAAGCGATCGGCGAAAAACAGTCACCGCAATCTCCGCTATAGCCCATCAAAGGCGTACGAGGAGCATATTGTGCTAAAATGCGCTGAATCAGGGTGCGCTCGTCTGGCTTCATCCAGTCAAGGTGAAAGAGAAAGGCTCTACAGGCCGTTGCATAGTCATAGAGCATCCAGGGCGCATAGTGCCAATCCGAGGAGCGCAGACCGAGCAGAAACACAATCTCTTTCTGCGTTTCGGGTAGAAGATGCTCGATTGCCCAGGTATAGCCTGAAATGCGATCGCTCCCGATCCCGCTATAATCGACAATGGGCTTTTCAGCAAAAGTAGAAAGGAGATCGTCACGCAATGCAGCATCCACTGGCAGTCCGTCCGCAAGGCCCGCCTTTATCATGGCAAGGTTAAAGGTCCACTCCTTCGCCGTATCGTACAACTCATATTCCTTGATTACCTGCTGATACTGCCTGAGAAGCGCCTTCAGGCCTGGATTCTTCTCATCGCGCAACGGGAGATGGGTGACAGTGCGACCGCCGAAATGAGCCGTGTCGGTAATCCAATCTTTCTCGGACTGAACCGCATGAACATAGATCTTTGCACCTGAACGGTTGATATGACCCTGCAAGGCACGGGCAGCCATCATTGCCTGAGCGCTATCCTGGGAGATGTCAACAACTTCTACAATGTCTCCGCCGGGCGGCATTTTGGGGACAAGCGGCCTGTAAGGGGCAGCCAGCGCTGTTTTCGGAAGCAAGAACCGCTTGATAGTATTTCTGCATTGCTGAAGAAGCATTCTCATTGCACCCACTCCTTTCAACTTCACCCTTCTTTCTATTATAAAAGAACGGTAAAACGACATATATCACTTGAGAAACTTCCAGAAAAGGTGCAATGAGAATATCAAGTGTAGTTAGCAGGTTCCAGGAATTCCCCACTGTATTACTCCACTCACCTGAAACGAGACCATTCCATCGGGAGAGCGCTGTTGCAGATATGCTCCCGCTTCTCGGGTGAAGGCTTCAGCGCGGGTTGGCCCCAGGCGCTCACGAGAGAACCCACTGCGTGAGTGATAGGATTCAATACACTCATCGATTGTCTGTGTAAAGGGTATGGGCGCTGTTTT
>Ga0164243_10008169_pt1 | contig 15508 bp, 9 predicted proteins | sample OricompcompostOP_FD_108781 | JGI IMG/M metagenome (GOLD analysis project Ga0164243, IMG submission 108781) | Organic Plus compost microbial communities from Emeryville, California, USA - Original compost - Organic plus compost (OP) | ecosystem: Engineered > Solid waste > Mixed feedstock >... | reverse complement strand
GCGCGATCCATTCCGTCGTCTTCGGCGGCTTCTCGCCGGACAGCCTCGCCGGCCGCATCTCGGACTGCCGCTCCAACCTCGTCATCACCACGGATGAGGGCGTTCGCGGCGGGCGCAAGATCCCGCTCAAGGACAATACCGACAAGGCGCTCAGCGATTCCTTCGGCGATACCAAGGTGCTCGTGGTTCGCCATACGGGCGGCGCGATCGGCATGCAGAGCGAGCGCGACTTCTGGTATCACGACCTCGCCGCGGACGTTTCCGACGACTGCCCGGCGGAGGAGATGGGCGCGGAGGACCCGCTCTTCATCCTCTACACCTCGGGCTCGACCGGAAAGCCGAAGGGCGTTCTGCACACGACCGGCGGCTATCTCGTCTATGCCGCCATGACGCACCAATATGTCTTCGACTATCACGAGGACGACATCTACTGGTGCTCGGCCGATGTCGGCTGGGTGACGGGGCACTCCTATCTCGTCTATGGGCCGCTCGCCAATGGCGCGACGACGGTGATGTTCGAGGGCGTGCCGACCTATCCCGACGCCAGCCGCTTCTGGCAGGTGATCGACAAGCACAAGGTCAGCATCTTCTACACCGCGCCGACCGCGATCCGCGCGCTGATGGGCGCCGGCGACGATTTCGTGAAGAAGACCTCGCGCGCCTCGCTCCGCCTCCTCGGCACGGTGGGCGAGCCGATCAATCCGGAAGCGTGGGAATGGTACTACCATGTCGTCGGCGACGGCCGCTGCCCGATCGTCGACACCTGGTGGCAGACCGAGACCGGCGGCCACATGATCACGCCGCTGCCCGGCGCGATCGACCTCAAGCCGGGCTCGGCGACGCTGCCCTTCTTCGGCGTCATCCCGGCGCTGGTCGATGCCGACGGCAAGGTCATCGAGGGCGCCGCTTCAGGCAACCTCGTCATCACCGACAGCTGGCCGGGGCAGATGCGCACGGTCTATGGCGACCACCAGCGCTTCATGGATACCTATTTCTCCGCCTATCCCGGCATGTATTTCACCGGCGACGGATGTCGCCGCGACGAGGACGGCTATTGGTGGATCACCGGCCGGGTGGACGACGTGCTCAACGTCTCGGGCCACCGGCTCGGCACGGCCGAGGTCGAGTCGGCGCTGGTCGCGCATGACAAGGTCGCCGAAGCCGCTGTGGTCGGCTATCCGCACGCGATCAAGGGGCAGGGCATCTATGCCTATGTCACGCTGATGGCGGGCGAGAAGGGCGACGAGGCGCTGCGCAAGGAGCTGGTGCAATGGGTGCGCAAGGAGATCGGTGCGATCGCCTCGCCCGACCTCATCCAGTTCGCGCCGGGTCTTCCCAAGACGCGTTCGGGCAAGATCATGCGGCGCATCCTCCGCAAGATTGCCGAGGACGATTTCTCCAATCTCGGCGATACCTCGACGCTCGCCGAGCCGGCCGTGGTGGACGACCTCGTCGCCAACCGGCAGAACAAGCAGGCCTGAGCTTCCTCATGAAGCCGGGGCACTTCCGACAGATCCCGGCTTTGTGAATGCCAGCTAAAGGCTCCGATCAGCGCCGGTTCAAATGGCGGCGCGCACTCTCTCCTGAAATGCCAACCCGCTTTCAAAGGAGAGAGAAATGTTCAAGTGCGCAGCAGCCACCACCATCGCCTTCGCAACGCTCGCCTCCACGCCGTCCATGGCCGCCACCAAGCTGACGGGAGTCGACCTGAAGCCGTGGACCGGCCAGTTCGTCGGTTCGCCGACCATCGAGGTCAAGCGCGACAAGAGCGGCAAGCTCTACGTGCCCAATACCGTCGTCCAGATTCCGGTCAGGACGGGCGGCAAGGTCGAGAACGTGCTCAAGCGCTACATGATCTACGAGGCCAAGATATTCGTCGATGCCGGCGTCTTCGGCAAAGGCGGCGCCTACGACATCATGCCGCCGAACAATCCCAATCGGAATGTCGGGGTCCGCTCGATCAACGACAATCGCTCGCTGCCCTTCGTGAAGGCGCATCTCGGCCCGGTGGTGAAGCAGGCCATCGATCGTTGCACCGGCTATAGGGGCAAGGGCGAAAAGGCCTTCCCGATCCAGATACCGCTCGCCCTGTCGGTGAAGGCCGGCGAAATCGGCGCCAGCAATTTCACCGAGGTCGTGCGCAAGACGGCCTATACCAACATCGACGCCAATGTGAGATGCCCGGGCGCCGGCGGTCCGGTCCGCGATCCCGGCAGCGCCTCCACGCCGATTCCTCCGAAGGTGAAGTCGGTCAAGCTCGCCATCGTCAACGGTGTCATCAGATCGTGCCCGAAAAAGGTCTTCGTCGTCGGCACTTTCGAAACCGACAAGGCCGGCAAGTTCGAGGTCATCCTGCGCCGCGACAACGGCAATACCGAGCGGCGCACGATCAGCGCGGTGAAGAAAGCCGGCAAGTTCATCGCGAAGTTCGAGAAGACCTACACGATCAACGCCGACACCCGCCGCAAATACATGATCGAGGTCGCAGGCCAGGCCAAGGCCAGCGCTTGGATACCGATGACCGTGAACTGTAAAGGGCCTGGGGCCAGCGGCGAGAAGGGTGGGTTGAAATTGAAGTAAGACCCGCTCGGGTTGGGTGGTGTTCTCGGCCAACCGCACCACCGGATTGCCTATGAAGGCCGCCGTCTCGTCAGAGTCGGCGGCCTTTCTCTTTGGAGAGCAACTGGAGCACCACCTTTCCATCGAGGCGCTCGTCGCGATCGTCCTCGGGGAAGCGAGTGTCCTCCGTCACAGAGGAGTGACCGTGGTCACACCTGTCCGGTTTCTGAACGCGCATGATAGCGACCATTCAGGAGACGGACCGCAGAGTCCCCTCCATCGAAACCGGAGGACTCTCCCATGACTATCATCTCTCGTACTCTCATCGCCCTCGCCGCTACGGGCATGCTCGTTTCCGGCGCCGCGGCACAGAACTTCAAGACCGGCGGCAACAGCGCCGCCGCCGTCAAGAACGTGAAGCTTCAGTTCCACGGCCTCAACAAGGGCTGCCCGGACGAGGTCGCGCTCATCACCTATGTCGAGACGACCGGACCCGGCAACTTCAAGATCGTCTATCGTCAGACCGGCGGCGGCAAGTCGGCGCCGATCACCGTGAAGGCGACCAAGACGAACAACGGCAAATATGCCGCCAAGCATGTCCAGTCCTTCACCCTGTCGAAGACCACCGACACGAAATACATGGTCGAGTCGGGTGCCAAGATCAGCCCGTGGGTGGCGGTGAAGAAGACCTGCCCGCCGACCGGTGGCAACGACAAGGTCGCGCAGCCCGAGGCGGTGAAGAAAGTGCTGAAGGCCCAGCTCGGCATCAAGGGGCCGATCACCACTGTCTGCCCGAACGAAGCCAAGATGACCGGCTGGGTCCATACGAACTATGCCGGCCCGGTGCAGGTCATGCTTGCCCGGAAGGGTCAGGGCGTCGGCCAGCCCATGATGCTGCAGGCCAAGAAGGCCTCGAACGGCCAGTATATGGCGAGCTTCTCGCGCGACGTGCCGATCACCGGTGCGATCGATGCCGAATATCGGCTGCTGGTCGGCGGCGGTCAGGGTATCGCCAGCAACTGGGTGCCGCTCAAGGCGAAGTGCCTGATCGGCCTCGGCGGGTGATCCCTGCCGAAAGTGGTGAAAAAGGCCGGCGGAAACGCCGGCCTTTTTCATTCGAGCGCCGCCAGGCCGCACCATCCGGGGCGGGCCTTTCCGTCATAGGCGCGGGCGAGACCCGAGGAACGCATGAGGGCGGCGATGTCGGTGCCGTCTCCCGTCACGACATCGGCCACGATCCGTCCGGCATATTTGTCATGTTCGATCCGGGTGAGGCGAAGCGGGCCGGGGAGGGCCAGAGCGGCGAGGTGCTCGGTCGCCATCCGGGCGAGCGCCTTCTCCTCGGCGCAGGCGCCGCGGCGCTCCGGCGTGTCGATGCCGCGAATCCTTATGTCCACCGTCATGTCGAGATCGAGCCAGACGCGGACGCGTACCGAGACGGTGTCCCCGTCGATGACGCGAAGCGGCTCCGCGATGATCGGCCCGGCGAGCATCTCGCCCGCGCCGGCCTGCATGCCGGGAAGGAGCAGGAGCGCGAGTACCGTGACATGCCGCAAGGGGAAGGGCCGCCGTCTCATGCCTCCGACTATACAGGAAAATATTCCTTTCATACAAGGCGAGCCCTCAAACCCGGCCACGTCTTGTCATGGACGGGAGCGCTTCCCATCATTATTGAGCCTGACAGTGTTTCCCGAAGGAGGAACCCGACCGATGAATTTCATGCGCACGGCCATGCTGCTCGCCTCGCTGACGGCGATCTTCATGGGTGTCGGCTATCTCATCGGCGGCAGCGGCGGCATGATGATCGCCTTCTTCATGGCGGCCGCCATGAATCTCTTCAGCTACTGGAACTCCGACAAGATGGTGCTTTCCATGCACCATGCGCGCGAGGTCGACGAGCGGACCGCGCCGCAATATTACGGCATCGTCCGCGACCTCGCGAAGCGGGCGAATATGCCCATGCCCAAGGTCTATGTCATGGACAATCCGCAGCCCAATGCCTTCGCGACCGGCCGCAACCCGCAGAACGCCGCCGTGGCCGCGACGACCGGCCTTCTCAATTCGCTGACACCGGAGGAGGTCGCGGGCGTGATGGCGCATGAGCTGGCGCATATCAGGAATTACGACACGCTGACCATGACGATCACGGCGACGATCGCGGGCGCCATCTCCATGCTCGCCAATTTCGCCTTCTTCTTCGGCGGCAATCGCGACAACAACAATCCGTTCGGCTTCATCGGCGTTCTGGTGGCGGCGATCGTCGCGCCCTTCGCCGCCATGCTGGTGCAGATGGCGGTGAGCCGGACCCGCGAATATGCCGCCGACCGCATGGGCGCGGAGATCAGCCGGCCGGAATGGCTCGCCTCGGCGCTCGCCAAGATCGCGAATGGCGCCCGGCGGATCGAGAATGCCGATGCCGAGCACAATCCGGCGACGGCGCATCTCTTCATCGTCAATCCGCTGTCGGGCGCACGGATGGACAATCTCTTCTCGACCCATCCGGCGACGGAGAACCGTATCGCGGCGCTCCGCGCCATGATGCAGGAGATGCCGCCTTCGCAGCCCGCCTCCTCCTTCCCCTCGGGTTCGGTGCCGCGCACCGGCAATGCCGGTCCCTGGGGCGGTGCCGCGCCTCGCGGCCCCTGGGGCTGACGGCGCCGCGTGACGGTGCGGGATGTCAGGCCGGCACGACGCCGGCCGGAGCTGAGGCGCATGCCGGCCGGTCTGCCGGCGCGCAGGGTCGCGGGTGCCATTTATTCTTCGATCATCGATGAACGGCATTCGCTCGACGCGGCGCTCGATTCTTCCAGCGGCCTTCCCGACTATCTCGTGCTCGACGTGCGTGACCGGCGCTTCGTCCATGCGCTGCTGGCGACGCTGCTTCGCCGCCGCGGCGAGATTCGCCATGCCCTCGGCCAATTGATCGAGAAGCCGCCCGGCCGCCGGGCGGGACGGCTGATGCCTATCCTCGAAATCGCGGCGGCGCAGATCCTCTACATGGACGTGCCCGACCATGCGGCGGTGTCGCTGGCACTGGAGGAGATCGGGGCGGACCGAGACGCGAAGCACTTCAAGGGCCTCGCCAATGCCGTGCTGCGGCGTCTGGCGCGAGAGCGCGAGGCGGTGCTTGCCGGCTTCGACGATCCGCTCGTCAATCTGCCCGACTGGCTCCGCGAAAGCTGGATCAAGGCCTATGGCGCGGAGACGGCGCAGGCGATTGCCGAGGCGCAGCTTTTCGAACCGCCGCTCGACCTCACCGTCAAGCACGATGCCGAAGGCTGGGCGAAACGGCTCGGCGGCATCGTGCTGCCGACCGGGAGCGTCCGGCTCGTTCCCTCTGGCCGCATCGAGGAGATGGAGGGCTATGGCGAAGGCGCGTGGTGGGTGCAGGACGCCGCCGCGGCGCTGCCGGCGCGGCTTCTCGGCGATGTCGCGGGCAAGCGGATCGCCGATCTCTGCGCCGCGCCGGGTGGCAAGACGGCGATGCTCGCCCATGCCGGCGCGCAAGTGACGGCAGTCGACATCTCGGCGGAACGGCTTAAGCGGCTTTCCGACAATCTCACCCGGCTGAAACTTTCGGCGGAGGTGGTGGCGGCGGATATCCTTGCCTGGGAGCCGGCGGAAAAATTCGATGCGGTGCTTCTCGACGCGCCCTGCTCATCGACCGGCACCATCCGGCGTCATCCCGATATCGCCTCGACCAAGCGGCCGGAGGACGTCGCGAGCCTCGCCGCGCTCCAGCCGCGGCTGATCGAGCGGGCGGCGGGCTTCCTGAAGCCGGGCGGAATTCTCGTTTACTGCACCTGCTCGCTCCAGCCGGAAGAAGGCGAGGCGCAGTTCGCTGCCGCGCTCGAACGGCACGCCCTTCGACCACTTCCGGTTGCGTCCGGGGAGGTCGGCGGCCTGTCCGAGGCGGTCGCGAAGGACGGGACGGTTCGGACGCTTCCCAGCCATTTGCCGCATGAGACCAGACGCCTCGTCGGCATGGATGGATTTTTCATCGGACGGTTCCAAAAAAGCTGACGCAGGTTCAGTCTGATGCGTCTAGACACTATGAGGATGGAGGCCAGCCGGTCGGCTGATTCGGTTGTCGTGGCAGTGAGAGGAGTCGGGTAGCGATGGCGGTCGGATCGGGTTCCGGTCAGGGCCGGCAGATGCGCATTGCGGCCGGGGCGCTCACCCGCGCGGCAGCCTATCGCTATCACAGCAGCGTTCTCTATGGCTGGCGTCATGTAGGCCGGACGCCCGAACGCCTTCTCATCGCGCCGATCGATCTCCGCACGGCCGATCCCACCGTCGCCACCGACATCTATGAGGGCCGCTTCGTCCTCAACGGTACCGGCGTCGACATAGACGGCTATTCCGTCTTCGACATCGAGCCGCCGGACGATGCCTGGGCGCGCACGCTGCACGGCTTCGGCTGGCTCCGGCACCTGCGCGCAGCGGATACCAGCATCGCGCGCTCGCATGCGCGGGCGCTGGTCAGCGAGTGGATGCGCCATACGCGCCGCGCCGACGATTTCGCCTGGGAGCCCGACGTGACGGCGCGCCGGGTCATGTCCTGGCTGTCGCAGGCGCCGCTCATCCTCGACGGCTGCGACTATAATTTCTACCGCCGCTTCATGCGCTCGCTGAACCGTCAGGTGCGGCATCTCCGGCGCACCGCCTTCGACGGCACGCCCGGCCTGCCCCGCCTCCGGGTCATGATTGCGCAGACCGCGGCCGGGCTCTCCATGTCCGACCAGCCGCGCCTTCTCCGCTCGGCGGCGCGGCTCCTCGACCAGGAATTGGTGCGCCAGATCCTGCCCGATGGCGGCCATGTCAGCCGCAATCCGGCGGCGATCCTCGAATTGCTGATCGACCTCCTCCCGCTCCGGCAGGCCTTCAACGCCCGCGGCGGCCAGCCCTCGCGCATCCTGCTCTCGGCGATCGACCGCATGATGCCGATGATCCGCTTCTTCCGCATGGGCGACGGCAGCCTCGCGCGCTTCAACGGCCTCGGCGACACGCCGGCCGACCTCCTGGCGACGATCCTCGCCTATGACGATGTGCGCGGCTCCCCCCTCTCCAACGCCCCGCATAGCGGCTATCAACGCATTGAGGCCAATGGCACGGTCATCGTCGTGGATACGGGCCGGCCGCCGCCGCCGCAATTCTCGGCCGGCGCTCATGCCGGCTGCCTTTCCTTCGAACTCAGCGTCGGCCATCAGCGGCTGATCGGCAATTGCGGCGTGCCGGCAGTCGAGGGGCCGACACGTCGCATGGCGCGCACCACGGCGGCGCATTCGACGGTCACGATCAACGACACCTCTTCCTGTCGCTTCCTCACCGGCTCCTGGGTCAGCGAGAAGGCCGGGGAGGTCATCATCGCCGGCCCGACCAAGGTCGACATCGACCGCAGGACCGAGGCCGAAGGCACGATCCTCCGCGCGCGCCATAACGGCTATGCCGAGCGCTACCACCTGCTGCACGAAAGGCGGCTGACACTCGGCGACGAGGGGGATCGGCTGGAGGGCGTCGATAGCTTTACCTCTCCTTCCGGGCATCCGGTCAGCCGCGGCGGCAAGGATTCCTTCGCCATCCGCTTCCATCTCCATCCTTCGGTGCGCGCCGAGATCGCGGAGAACGGACGGACCATCCTCCTCGAGCTGCCGGACGGTGAGCGCTGGGAGTTTGAGACGGATGCGCCCTCGGTCGAGATCGAGGAGAGCATCCTTTTCTCGGGTTCACGCGGCAGCCGCGCCGCGGACCAGATCGTGCTTCACGGGCGGGTCCAGCAGACCCAGTCGGTCTCGTGGAAGATGCACCGGACGGCGCTTGGCGGCCGGCGGCAGCAGCGCACAGCCGCTCTCGCAACGCCGCGCTGAAAAGTCCGCCGCCGGGCTGTTTGCCCGTCTCCTGAATCGTGCTATCGCGCGGGCTTCCCCGAACCATCCACGGTGCAAGATGAGCCATCGCCCCGCTCCCCCGCCTCCCGACAAGGTTACGCTGCGCCGGGCCCTCATCTCCGTCTCCGACAAGACGGGCGTGGTCGATTTCGCGAGGGCGCTCGTCGCGCGGGACGTGGAGATCCTCTCCACCGGCGGGACGCGCGCCACGCTGGCCGAAGCGGGCGTCGCCGTGCGCGACGTGGCGGATGTCACCGGCTTTCCTGAGATGATGGACGGGCGGGTGAAGACGCTCCATCCGGCGATCCATGGCGGGCTTCTCGCCGTGCGCGACGAGCCGAGCCATGCCGCGGCGATGGCGGAGCATGGCATCGGCGCCATCGACCTCCTCGTCGTCAACCTCTATCCCTTCGAGGACGCGCTGAAGCGCAAGGTCTCGCATGGCGAGATGATCGAGAACATCGATGTCGGCGGCCCGGCCATGATCCGCGGCGCGGCCAAGAATCACGGCTATGTCACGGTGGTGGTCGAGCCCGAGGACTATGCTTTCGTGCTGTCGGCGCTGGAGCAGCATGACGGCGCGACGCCGCTGAAGCTCCGCGAGATGCTGGCGGCCAAGGCTTTCGCGCGCACCTCCTCCTATGATGCGGCTATCGCCGGCTATCTCTCCCGCCATGCCGGGGAAAGCTCGCTTGCTTTCGGCGCCCTGTCCGGCAGCCGTATCCAGGTGCTCCGCTATGGCGAGAACCCGCACCAGACGGCAACGCTCTGGTCGTCGCAAGACGAGCGGCCAGGCGTGACTAATGCCCGCCAGCTGCAGGGCAAGGAGCTCTCCTACAACAATATCAACGATACCGACGCCGCCTTCGAGCTGGTCGCCGAATTCGATCCGGAGCGGACGGCGGCGGTCGCCATCATCAAGCATGCCAATCCTTGCGGCGTAGCCGAGGGGCCCTCGCTTGCCGACGCCTATCGGAAGGCGCTCCGCTGCGACCCGGTCTCCGCTTTTGGCGGCATCGTCGCGCTCAACCGCCCGCTCGATGCCGAGGCGGCGAGCGAGATCGCCAAGATCTTCACCGAGGTGATCATCGCGCCCGGCGTCAGCGAAGAAGCGCAGGCGATCCTCGGCGCGAAGAAGAATCTCCGCCTGCTCGTCACCGACAGCCTGCCCGACCCGACCGTGACCGGCCTGACCTTCCGTTCGGTCGCGGGTGGCTTCCTGGTCCAGAGCCGCGATTCCGGCATGGTGTCGGAAACCGACCTCAAGGTGGTGACGAAGCGCGCGCCGAGCGCTACCGAGCTTGCTGATCTCCTTTTCGCATGGCGCGTCGCCAAGCATGTGAAGTCGAACGCCATCGTTTATGCCAAGGACGGCGCCACAGCCGGCATCGGCGCGGGTCAGATGAGCCGCGTCGATTCGGCCTATGTCGCCGCGCGCAAGGCCTCCGAGGCCGCGAAGGCCGCCGGGCTCGCCGAGCCGTTGACCGTGGGATCGGTCGTTGCCTCCGACGCCTTCTTCCCCTTCGCCGACGGGCTGATTGTGACGGCGGAAGCCGGCGCGACGGCGATCATCCAGCCGGGCGGCTCGGTGCGCGACGAGGAAGTCATCGCTGCCGCCGACGAGCGCGGCCTCGCCATGGTCTTCACCGGCATGCGCCACTTCCGGCATTAGCCGCCGCAGCCGGAGAAAAATCGGCAAGCAGATCGGGATGTCGCTTGAACCGCGCTTCGAACAGGAGTTCCCTCTCGATCCATGGGGCTGTGGCGTTCGGGACGATCCTTCAATGTGGAACCGTTTCTGCCGGCGGCGAGCTTCTGCCTCGCCCTGCTGGTCTATGGACGCTGGCTCGGCACCTATGAGCTCGGCCCCGACGAGGGCTTCAATTTCGGCAAGGCGGCGCTTCTCCTGAAGGGAATCGGTCCCTATGGGGATCTCTGGAACGACCAGCCGCCTGTCGTCACCTATCTGCTGGCCGGCCTTCAGTTGCTGGCGCCGGAAAGCGTCGCGGCAGGACGTTTCCTCATCCTGCTGTTCGCAGGTGCCATCCTCTACTGCTTGTTCCGCCTGGTGCGGCAGGATGCCGGACGAACCGCCGCCTATTGCGCGGTCCTGTTGCTGGTGTCCTCGGCTCCTTTCGTGAATCTCTCGGTTGCCGTGCTCATCGGCCTGCCGGCGATCTCGCTCGCAATGCTGGCAATCCTCGTCGCGTCACAGGGTCCGTCATTATGGCTGGCACGATCCCTGATCGCCGGCGCCCTGTTCGGCCTGTCGCTGCAGGCAAAGTTCTTCACCTTCCTCATCGCCCCGGCTTTCCTCGTGGCGCTCTATATCCACGTCGATGCGGGATACCGGACACGCGCGCTTGCCGCATCTGTGGTCGCGGCCTGGGTTGTCTGGTTCGGCATCGCCCTCATCTCCGGGCAGCCGGTCCTCGCGCAGATCATCGAGCCGCATGTCGCGCCTGCCCTGAGGAACTCCTATTCGTTCGTCAGGACTGCATTTCAGCTTGCGAAATTTCTTTTCCATTCTCCCGCAATCGCGGTCGCCGGGGGAATCGGGCTGTGCGTCCTGCTTGCGACGCGAAGGATATATCCGGTCCCCCTGATCTGGGCGGCGGTGGCGATATCGGGGCTGCTTCTGCACAACCCGGTCTGGTTCCACCAGTTTCTCCTGGTGCTGATCCCCCTCGCATGGATCGGCGGAGTCGCGATCAGGGTGGCCATCGGCGATTTTGGTGCCGCGAAATGGCCGGCTCTTGGGAGGAGCTATCGGTTCGCACCGCATTTCGCCCTTGGCCTTGTCTTCGTCCTGGCTCTTGTCCAGGCCTCCCAGCCCGAGCCGGGTGGCAGGCGATCCCAGTCCGGTTATGCCGGAGCGGAAACGGTCGCAAGATTTTCCGGGCTCGGGGACTGGGTTCTGACGGACAGTCCGCTGGACGCGTTTAGGGCGGGCAAATTGCTCGTGCCCGAATTCGCCGTCTATTCGGCGAAGCGTGTCCGCATCGGCAAAGCCACTCCGGACGATGTGATCGCCGCGATCGAGAAGCGGAAGCCCGCGCAAGTCATGTATCGACGTTTCCAGATTCCGCCGGAAGTCGAGTCCTATCTCGAAGCCAACTACCTGCGGACATACGCGCTCAACAAGCAGGCGCACTTTGTCTCCCGGGAAGCAAAGTCCCCAGATGTTAGTCCGGAAAAGGCGTTCGAAGCCTTCAAACGAGTCGCCGCGGATTTCGAGTCCCGCGCGATCCGGGGTGGCTATGCCGGCGTCTATGATCTCGGTAGCAACCGGCGTTACGAAAGGCCGATGGACGACGAACCGCTTCCCGAGAACACGATCGTGATCAGGCCCCCCGGATCGACCGAAGGCGTCGGCGCCTGCTTTCTCCGCGCGGCCGACGCGACCGGCGATCCGTTCTATCTCGAAGCCGCGCGCCGCGCCGCGAAAGCCCTTGCCTGTGCGCAGACGGAGAGAGGCGGCTGGAACGCGACGGCGACCCTTAGCGCCGATTGCCCTGCGATCACCAAACACGAGGAAGCTTTCGACGAAGGAACGCCGGCGGCGATCCTGCGCTTCCTGCTTGCCATGCGGGAAAAGGTTTCGATCCCGGCGGACGGCGACGTCCTGGAGAGGGCTATCCGTCGCGGCCTCGATTTCCTCGTGGAAAGTCAGGACGAATACGGCGCCTGGCCTCTCGCATATTGGAGCGAAGATTATACCCGGTTGCCGACGCTGAACGACCGGGTCACGACTTCGGCCATCGGAATTTTGCTGCGCGGCTACGCCGTCTATGGCGATCCGCGCTATCTGGAGTCGGCGCGACGGGGCGGAGATTTTCTCATCGCTGCTCAGGGTCCCCGCCGCCAGCCGGCATGGGCGTCGCAATATGATTCCGCGCTGAAGCCCGCTGCGGCGAGGACCTTCGAGCCGGCCTCCTATTCGAGCCGCGAGACGGGTGTCGCGATGCTCGCCCTCATCGATCTGTTTGCTGCAACCGGAGACGAGAAATATCTGGAGCCCCTGCCGGCAGCGAGGAATTGGCTTCTCCGGTCACGGATCGCCCCGGAGCGCTGGGCGCGGTTCTACGAGATCGGAACCAATCGCCCGATCTATGGGGACCGGGACGGGAGGGTCTACTACCGACTCTCGGAGATATCGCGCGAGCGGCAGCTGGGTTATGACTGGGAGGAGCGTTTTCCGGAGGTCATCACGGCGCTCCGGCTTTCCGGGGCTGTCCTCGATGGCGGTCGCGAAGCGCTGGAGACCGAAAGAAAGCGCAACAATCTCGAGGCGGGGCTTGAGAAGACCTCCCACGCGCTCCTAGCAATCGATGGCATCCTTTCGGACGCAGAGGACGGACGCTGGGACGATGGCTCCGGGCGAATCCTCACGGCTGATTTCATCAAGAACTGCCGGACAGTTTTCGATGCCTTCGGAAAGTGAAGACCTAACTTTGGACTGAGCGCCGAGGGATCACGCGGAGGAGCAGGAGGCCGCCGATGGCGAAGAAGGCGACCAGCACCGAGATGCCGATGCGCTGACTGCCAGAGAAGGCGGTGACGAGGCCGACGAGGATCGGCCCGGCAAAGCTCGTCACCTTGCCGGCAAGCGCATAGAGGCCGAAGAATTCGGTCGTCCGACGGCGCGGCGCGATGCGCGCCATCAGCGAGCGGCTGGCGGATTGAAGCGGCCCGGCGACCGCGCCGATGAGCGCGCCGAGCCCGAGATAGATCTTTTCCGAAAGCGTGGAGAACAATCCCTCCGTGCCGGCAGGTGGTTCCACCGGGAGCACGAAGAAAAGACTGTCGCGATCGACCGAGAGGATGCCGATGCTCGCCAGGATGAGGATGGCGAGCGTGCCGATGATGACCGGCTTGGGGCCGAGCCGGTCATCGAGACGCCCGCCGACAAGAGCGCCGAGCGTGCCGGTGACGGTAAGGAGGATGCCGAAAAGGCCGAGTTCGAAACTGCCCCAGCCGAAGATGCCCGCCGCATAGATACCGCCAAAGGCGAAGAGGGCGACGAGCCCGTCCGCATAGATCATGTGGGCAAGAAGAAAGGTCGCGACATTGGCATGGCCGCGAAGGCTGCGGAGCGTCGCGCCGAGGCGCGCAATGCCGAAGCCGGCAGCCATCCGAAGCGGCATTTGCCGTGGCGTGTCCGGCGTGAAGACGAAGAGGGGCAGGACGAAGACCAGATACCAGAGGGCGGTAAACGGCCCCGAGGCGCGATCGCCCTCGAAGCGTGCCGGATCGAGGCCGAGAACGGGGGACAGGCCGAACAGCGTTCGGCCGCTCTCGGGATTGGCAACGAAAAGGCCGAGGACGATGACGAGGCTGAGGAGCCCGCCGGCATAGCCGATCGCCCAGCCGGTGCCTGAAAGGCGGCCGAGATTCTCCTCCGGCACGAGGTCCGGCATCATGGCGTTGGTGAAGGTGGTCGCGAACTCCGCCCCGAGCGCGGCAAGGACATAGCCGATGAGTGCGATTGTGATCGCCGAAGGGATGCCTGGTGCGGCGAACCACAATGTTCCCGCCCCGAGGATGAGCAGGAGCGAGAAGGCCGCGATCCAGCGCTTGCGCGCCCCGGCGGCATCGGCGATCGCACCGAGGATCGGCGAGAGAAAGGCGATGGCGAGACCGGCGGCGCCGGTCGCATAGCCCCAGAGCGCCTGCCCCGCGACCGGATCGGGCGCGACGCGTGCCGCGAAATAGGGAGCGAAGACGAAAGTCGTGATCAGCGTGAAATAGGGCTGTGCCGCCCAGTCGAAGAGGAGCCAGGCGGTAATGCCCGCCCGGCTCGCATATTGCCTGCCGCCTGTTTCGGTAGCCTCCGACCCCGTCATTTCCGGGCGAGGTCTGCGATCAACCCGGCGGCGACGGTGATGCGCGAGACGGTCGGCTCCGGCGCGGCAAGGATCGAATCTACGGTTTGCATTGTGTGCGTAACCGTCGCCTCCCGCTTATCGATCCACGCGTCGAACGGCGTGGTGCCGTCCTCGGATATGGCGTTGGCCACGATCCGGCGATGGGAATCGGCAAGACCGTCCAGCGCGGTGGCAAGCGCCTGCCGGTCGTAGCGATCCTTCAGAGGAATGGTGCGGGCGAGCCCTTCGAGGCGCGAAACGCGAAGGCTTCCTGCTGCGGCGAAGAAGATGCCCGCCGCGGTTTCGGCTGAACATTTCGCGTCGATGGCGATCCGATGGATGTCCGTGGTGTCCGCGAGTTCCGGCAGGGATGCGATGCGCCAGGCAAGGGCGGCGGGAACGCCCGCCTCGCTGTATCTCCGCGCAACCGCCTCGATGCTTTCGACGAGATCCTGCGGCAGCACCTTGCGGATCACGCGGCCGATGGCGTCGACGCTCTCCGCATATGGCTCGGCAAGTCCCGAGAGTCCGTTGCCGAAATCGACATTGCGCAGGAACCAGAGCGTCCGCGAGAGGAGAAGGTCCTGGACCGCCTGGTAGAGTTCGAGCTGGATGGCACCTGGCACCTTGTTGTCGAGAGCGTCGATCGCCGCATTGAGCCCGGCGATATCGAAGGCATCGCTCGCCGCGATGGCGGCGCGGGCGATGGTGGCGGGGGAACCGGCCGCCTGCTCCGAAATGCGCGTGAGGAAGGTCGGCCCGCCGCGATCGACGATCTCATTGGCGACGCTAGTGGCGATGATTTCGCGGCGCAGGCGGTGGGATTCGATGCCGGCCGCATGGGCCTTGCGCATGCGCTTCGGGAAATAATCGACCAGCACGCCGTCGAGCGCGGGATCGTCGGGAAGATCGCTGACGAGAAGATCGTCGAAGAAGACGATCTTGGCGTAGGCGAGGAGAACGCCGATCTCGGCGCGGGTGAGCGACTTGCCTGCCGCGGCGCGTTCGGCGATCGCGGCATCATCCGGCAGGAACTCGACGGCGCGGTCGAGCGCGCCGCGCGCCTCCAGCGCCTGCATGAGCCGCTGCTGATAGCCGAGATCGTCGAGCCCGCGTCGCTCGGTGAGCGAGATGGCGAGCGGCTGCAGATAGTTGTTGCGCAGGACCAGCGCCGCGACCTCGTCGGTCATCGCG